>JAABUL010000002.1_pt1 | contig 348650 bp, 375 predicted proteins | sample 5559151 | NCBI WGS metagenome assembly JAABUL01 (sample SAMN10711876, study PRJNA513368) | rock metagenome | isolation source: Antarctica rocks | place: Antarctica: Victoria Land, Pudding Butte sud
GGTTTTGGTGGGATCGTGAAGAAGGGTGGGAAGGGAAAGGAGGAGGCAGGGGCGAAGAAGGGGGCGGTGGAGAGTTTGAGGCGGAATATGGGTGGCGGGGAGGGGGGGTGAGTAGGTGTACTGACTGTATCATACCAGTTTGCTCGGAAGCGAGAATGTTACCTCGGTGTGTCACTGGTCACGCAGTGCTCTGTACGACACCGGTGAGGCGTGAAGAAAGGGGCGTGGGAGATTTGAAGCGACTATGGGAGGCGAGCCATGGAGGTCAAAGCTGACCACCCAGACCAGATACCGACTATAGTAGCTCTACCGTACTGATCATCATAGTGAGTACGCAAATAGCTGAGTGTCACTGATGACGCAGCATCAGTACTACTCCGGGTACTCTCACCGGTGAGGCGAAGCCGCAAAGCTTTGCATTTGAGTCTACTGAGAGTCAGCACCAGCAAACTGCGCGATGGTGAAGGTATATCTAACGGACACAAATTACCGGCCATGCTGCAGATTCGACATTCAGACTTGCATAGCTTCCACTATCGACGTCGCCATTGCGGACCACTGAAATGACGGACTATACTAAGGTCACACCAAAGCGCCGGAGCGAGGACAAGGGCCGGGCTACGCGGATTCGAACTGGACCCAATACTCCTGTCACTGCACCGAGGACGAGTTATACCATAAGGAACGTGTACCATTATCCGGAAATGGAGGAGGCGTCTCCACGGCACTCTACTCGGCCATCACCGAAGACGCCCCGTACTCCGCAGCATCAGTCCTCTCGCAAGACACCTGCGACGCCTTCGCATCCTCGCAGGCGAGGCTCTATACCGCGTGAAGTTCCACCGAGAGCTCCTACGCCACCGTCGCCGCCAAGTGGGCCACCCCGATCTGCTTGGCCACCTCCAATGGAGCGACCTGAAGGCTTTCGTACGCCATCGCCGACGGACTACACGGAGAGTGAGTCCGGGGCCCCTGAGTCTGTGAAATTGAGCAAAAACGACCTCATCAAACTACTCGACTGGGACCCAATGCCGCACACCTCGTTCAAAACCCGCCTCTCTGGTTTCGGAAAGGTCACGCACGGGGCGTACACCGACATAGCCGAATCTATCCACAAAGCCAAGGCCCGCCACACATGGCACAAGGCTCCACGCTCCTCAATCCTAGTCGTGGAGACCATGGAGATCGAGCCCGCCGACCTCGAGCACCATGTCATCCCTACTGCCATCTACGGAGGCAACCAGTTCGCAATAAACACCATTGAGCACTACGAACAGAATGTGCGCGTGCCGACAGCGTGTCTGTACTGGTGCTGCGGGATGTACACAGCCGGCGATGGCGACAATGGAGGATTACTGGTCAAGGAGTTGGTTGCCCAGATTATCACTAACTCGCTCTTTCGGTTTGCAGATATGAATATCAAAAGCAGTTTGAGCCCGGGCCAGCAATTCAGCTTCAAGCAATTGATGGCGTTCTTGGAGGCGGCTCTCAAGACGCTCCTGAGACGTGCGCCTGTCGTGGTTGTTGTGGATTCTGTGCACAGTTATGAGGTGCCTGGCCCGGCTAACAGGAATTTGCGTGCTGTGCTAGCGACTCTAGCGGAGATAGCGGAGAGGGACGGAGAGAAGTTTCCGCTCAAAGTTGCGATTGTTAGTGCATTGGGGTTTGAGCCGCTGGAGAAGGGCGCGAAGATCACAAACGTGGTGAGGGTGTCGAAGCAGGTGACTCTGGAGGCGTGGGAGAGCGCCGACACCCGGGCTGAGAAGAAAGCGGACAGGAGGAGAGGGTAGGGGATGGGATTAGGGTTTGCGTGTGACATGGGAGTGCTGCAACTTCAGGTGATGATCTCGTGAGTCCGGCGTTCTTTCTTCAGCTCTTTGCTATTGTTTAACTAGCTGAGAACCTCTTGCATGTGGTCCCTCACGTTCCTACACGCCCATGGAGGCACATCTCAGCTTTCGAGGCTTGGCAGGTCGGCGGCCGAGCAAACAAGCAGCTGGAGAAGATGAGTTCACTTGCTCTAGAGATCACGAGGAGTCTCCCACCGACAGTCACTGACGCATATGGGCTCATCATAAGGCATACCTCAACATCTGACGTAACGAGGACTCAGCGCTGGCCAACACATCTCCCAGTATGCGTGCTGGTTGATCACGCCGCGTTTGTACACAACGGTTGGGCAAAGCTGACCTGGCCATGAGCCAGATCAGAGGTCCCAACACAACAAGGAGTCAATGCCGGCAAACAATCTGGTGCAGCAGGTATATTACATCGCTGGCCCGGCCACAGATTTCTTCTTCATAACCACAACATCACCACCTTCCACACCTTCCACGGGTATACTCAGCTTTCACAACCAGTATCAGCATCATCCAACTACACATTACCAACACCAATCACTTCAATTTCGACATCCTCGACCCCAATCCCTTACCTCAACACCGTAAATCACTCAAGATGCCCGGCCACTTTTCGGGTCACAGAAGGGACGACAAAGACGACCCTAAGCGTTCCAAGCGCCGCGAAGACGATCGCGACAGACCACGTAGCCACAGGAAGTCTAGTGGCACCAAGACCAGCAGTCGCAAGTCCTCCCAGCTCGATGACGACGATGGTCAGAGCGGCTACACCGCCGAAAGCGACCGCTATCATTCGGCCCACGAGACTCCCAGTCGCTCCTCCCGTCGATCCTCGCAAGCTTTTGACAACATGTCCGAGTTAAGCCGTGATCTCCCCTCACAGTCCCCCAAGTCTACCCGCCATCGTTCCACGCCCAAAATCACGAAGACGTTGCCGGAAAAGTATGATTCGGAGGCTTCGTACAAAAATTTCAAGCACAGGGTTCCTGTACCTAAGGGGAATCCTTATGCGCGGGAGATGGGAATTCAGATGCAGACACCTGGATCGTCCGTGGCTTCTAAGATCACTGTTCATCGCGGCATGCCACGTCACAGTGGCCCGCAATCATCGACTGCATCGGGCTCGACATCGATGCCGCCGACTCTTCCTTCGCTTACGCCACGTTATACTGACCAACAATCATTGACCGCATCGACAGCATCGACTGCGTCTTCCTCGACGGCTGCGAATCGTATCCCAATGTGGATTGCCAACAACGCTATGCCTCGCCCGGACAGGGCATCAGAGGCCGGTTCGATGATGTCGCAGGATATCAGACCGGGTATGTACCGAATATGCTGACATCTCCCTCGCAAATCGGCCCCTTCGTTCCTGCTAATGCATAGCACAGCGGGAAATCTTCTCCGATCGATCAGCTACAATCGGACATGCGAAATCATCATGGAGACCGCGATCGAGAGACTTCCAGACGACCTCACTTCTGCGTATCACTATATGTCTAGCTATATCTTCCAACAAGACGAGGTAGAGCAATGGGCGGAGGCAGAATGTTCCTCGATCCTCGTTATCCATGGTAACGACAGTAGCTCTCGCGATCGAGTTACCGCGAGAGTTGCCGCGGGTTACTGGCCAGCCGCGGTCACCACTTTCTCGTTCCAATTGATGAAGGCATATGACGACAGATACCCGAAAAAGGCAATTCTTCACTGGTCCTGTGCCTATGGAGGCGTCGAAGACAACGGCCTAGCGATAGTTACCCATCTCATCGGCCTTGCCCTCGTGAAACACCTAGACGTCGACGAACTCGACCTCCCCCAACGTGTGCGCTCAGACGAGTCTCTCGGACTCCAGGATCAACTCGTGATCCTGCAGGAAGTGCTGTCCGTATTGCTCAAGCGCAGGGAGGTAATCATTGTTATCGACTCCGTACAGAGACATCAAACCGAGGCACGGCAGAACAGGAATGTCCGGGAGGTGCTCAATTGGTTGTCAGAGATCACGGAGCAGACTGCAAAAAACGCGAACGCGCCATTTCCGCTCAAACTCCTGATCACCAGTGCGACTCAAGCGAAGTCTATGAGGTACGGTTTGGACATCACGACTATCGTGGCGGTGCCTCAGGATGTGAGAGCAGCTGCCTACGACAGCGATAGGGCGGACTCCGATTCAGTATGGCGAGCAGATGACTCCGACTAGGCAGGGATATGGTACGGTTGGTTCTACGTCGCTACGGTAAGTGCGTTGGCTGTGTGCTAAGTCTCTGCAGTGGAGACTGATATAGGTGCACATGGCTGTCTGGACGGGTGTGGATTTCTTCTAGAGTATGTCTTATCTCCTTGGTACCTTGATTTTGTTGTTATCTGTAAGTTGAATGAGACTACCGTCCTGTGGCCTTACTTTCAGTGTCGCATAACTTCTCTTCTCTGGAATACCAGAAGCAGCATATATCGCATGATCATATGTAGACCGCCAGCCATTGAGCATGCCGACTCGCTCTCGCGGGTTTACAGCAGCTGACACATGACAGAGTTAAGGCTCCCGAGTGAGCATATGTGAGTGACGCAGCATCTGTACTACCATGTACGAGGACCGGTGAGCCAGATCTCAGCACTTGACAGCAAGCTAAGTCATTGCTGGCAAACATAATGGCAGAAAATATATATACTGACGTTTCCGTGGTAGAACGCCTCTGCAGCATCGACATCTTCAGCATCCACAACATCCGACCTTACTCCTTGGACACCATTCTTGCATCCATACCTTCACGATCAGCAGCATCATAATTGACTAAATATCTAAGTCCAATATGCCGAGTTCGCCCAATAACCCGCGGAGGTCCGACAAGCGCCAATCCAGCCACAGCAAGGACGACCGTGAGCGGCAGCGGTCTTCGAAGGATTATGACGATACTCGGAACAGACACTCGCATCGCGAGCGAGACCGTGAGCGACCTCAAGATGATACTGCTGCTTCCCCTCGCGCGAGGACGACAAGACGGACCATGCACACTGTATACGACTTCCCGGACTTGAAAGAGGCACTCCCTCTGCAGTCTCCAAAGAAGCCATACTCAGCTTCGCCAGAAAAAATAAGGTCGCCGTCTCGGAGATTCTCCCAGCCAAGACCATTTCCGGAAACGACTGCCTACGCACCATAAGGCACCTTTTACAATCCGACTCGACCCGTTCCACCGAACGACTATGACCTCCGTGGTCCGTCTCAACAGTCGGGACGCACGACACCTGCCGACCCATTACTGTATTATAGCCCGAGACGGAACTCCAAGGGAGAGTACATGACACCCGAGCCCTTTTCACCAACACGAAGCCATCGAAGGCGCTCAAAGCAGTTTACTACTTCTCCGGGGGCTCTTTCGCCGCCTCGTAGAGCTTCGCTATACAAAGACAAGAACCGCCAGGACGTGGCAGAGCGTCCCTGGCGTCCTGCTCAACGCTATACGCTTTCACCGAGCGAGCGACAGAGTGTAGCCAAATACGCCGGGAGGTCCGACTCTACCACATCAAATGCGCTAACAGGAAGTACATGTATGTATTACCGCCGTTTATGGTGATAGTGAAAGTTTGCCGATCTAGCTAAACATCGGTGTAGATGAATTTCTGCGATTGCTGGAGTTCGACTACGACTGCCTTCTGGAGCTAAGACACGCGGTTGAAGTCCTTCCGGATCCGTTTCGCGTGGTATTACGCTACACCTCCCATGAGCTTCTCAAGACAAACGAAGTCCGGGCTTGCACGGCAGCGACGTACTCCTCAATCCTCATCGTCAATGGAGACGGAGCTCCCGAACCTCCAGTCCCAAACACTATCACCGCCGTCACGAGCTTCTGCATTGATATCATGCACCGCACCAATAATACAGACTTCGCCATGTTGCACTGGGATTGCAGCTTCCTCGAAGACGAAGACAACGGCGTCTTTATGCTTAGGTACCTCATCGGCCAGATTATCTGCCACCCCACCAGCAATCTATGGTGCTTAAGCTCCGAAGCAAGTCAATACGAAACGCAGACAAAGCCGAACCAATCGAATTCATGCAGCTTCTTGACATGATGGATACAGCACTCACCTGGCTACTCGAGCGATCTCAAGTTCTAATCGTAATCAACATGGTATCGAACTACGAGAGCTCGGGGCCGAAGGACATATATGTCCGAGCTATTCTGTCGAAGCTGGCAGAGATCGCGGAAGGTGCGGGCGGCAAAGACAAGTATCCGTTGAAGCTCCTGATCACGCATGAGACAAGATTCAAGTCTTTAGACCAAGGTAAGGGGATCACACAGGTTCTGACTGTGCCTGAAGACGTGCTTAACACCAGTCATAACATGATCTATGGGGTCTAGGAAGCTTGGAGCAGAATTTACCTCCGTCGGTGGTGGCATCGTGAGTCTCGGTAAGGGGAGCGGTCGAGACTGCTGAGGGATGACATCAAGGAGGAGTTAATCCCGGTTGGTATGCGATTCCACTCTATCAGACTATTGCTTGGTTTCATATCTTATCTCCTTGAATTTCTACCGTCGAGCTTGGTTCAATGCTTCTTCTCAAAAGTGCCAGCAACATCTCATTTCCAACAATGTAGAGACTGGAGTTTGTTCAAAGCTTGCTTACATGTAGCTTGCGCACCAAGTAGTCAACGCTCGATCGTCATACCCTGGGCTCGCGTTGCTGCTGTTTCGCCTCGGAAGACATCGACATCAGCATTGCAATGGTCTGTTTGCTGCCCTCGCTTACGACTCGTACTCGAAGTCATCACATCAGGCTTCAGAGCGTCGACTTTCGGTGAGCAATACAGCTGTCAATGGCCGAGCTATGGATACTAATAGGAGTCAGCATAGCAAACATGCCGGAGAAGAAGAGGATATATAGCCTGGGCGGGAGCCAACCCTCCTGGAAGTCTCCACACTCAAACACACCAAAGAAGTTCACATCTGATACTTGTCTATCCAGATCATGCCTCTCTTTGGAAGCTCAGGCCCCAAGGACTCAAGGAAGAACAAGTCGACGTCGAAATCAGGTGACGGGAAGGACCCCAAGAAAAGTCCTAATGCTCATAAATCAAAGCACTCCGGCGGCAAGGTATATATAGAGCGCAGACATAGCAGATCGGCATCAGATCTCACGCCCGGTCTCCATAGGCGATCATCGAGGCGCAAGACAGATCGAAGTGTGACTGATGAAGACCTTGCCAATCTTGGAGAGCCTATCCAGTCGAGCGATTCTCGGCCACCGAGAGTACTAACACCCATTACGGCATCTTCGAGCTCCAATACTTCGGAGTCGGTTGATGAGCCTCCTCCCTACCGCGCCCCTCAGGCTCCACCTCAACATCGACCTCAACCGCAGACACAGCGCGGGGAATCAAATCTCAATACCTTGCCTATCCGAGCACAAACTCAACCTCAGCCACAATCTAACGTGCAGCAGGACCCGTACGTCGCTCGGCAACAGTACCCTACTTAGCAGTACGGTCCACGACAGCAGTACACTCCGCAACATGAGGCATATGGACAAAGCGTTCCTCTCCAAGAAGGCGTTGATTTCACCTACGTGTACCCTCAAAGAGTCCCAGAATCGACATCCTATGTACACCCAACACAACGAGGTGGTAACTCATATAGCTATGGCCAGAACTCTGTACCTGTGACACCAGTCCGACGTTCAACTTTCGGACCACAGTCGTCACCTATGGGGCAGACTGGTGCTTCCCCCCGATATAGCACGAGTCACGGCTACACGTACGAGCCTTCGCAACGCCCTCAAGGCTACTCACAGCCACAGGCCTCGAGCCCCGAGTACCGGAAAAGCAATACTCAAGGACCAAGTGCTCGGACTTTTCGAAGTGCAGACCAGGACTCCACTGCCTACAACAATTATGACCCAAGAGATGACCGTCGTGGTTATTGCGAGGAGCCTCTATACTTCGACTCAGCAACACGTGTCCCTCGTGACGAACGTCGTCGATCCTTTAGAGCGGACAGAGAAGCCAGATCACCGCCTTGCTACGATAGGGAGGAGTACTCTCATCCCTGTGGCGACGCGGGTCGGGGATCGTTATACGAGGAAGACCAAGCCCGTATGCGAACCGCGAAGACGTACATCGTCGAAACGAAGACAGAGCACCGTCGTTCTCAGCGTCGCCGACCTGCAGCAGAGCAAGAGGGTGAATCTTCACGCCGCTACCGCCAACCGTATGAGGATCGATCCTCAGACTGCGGTGACAACTCCCCAAGGGACAAGTATAGAGATTCGGAGAGGCAGCCGTACCATGAAGGAAAAAACAAGGCAAGGCACAACGGTATAGGTCGAGCAGAGAGGCCGCCCCTCCGTCCATACTCGGCCACTCAACAATTGTCTTTGATTGGCAGGTGGTTTGATAAAGGCGCCGCAGCAGATCGCAGGAAGATTGGTGGGTCATCCTTGTGCAACGCACGCATACTGGGGGAGAACGCTTGACTAACCATTGAACAGATGATTATCTGAAGCTCCTTAGTCTCCAAGCGGACAAATCTGATCCAGATGCGATGCTGAAGATACTGGCGAGTGAACGTACGTGTGCTCTGAAGATATACACAACGTGGCGCTTCATCCACAGACTCGAACCGATGAAAGAGTGGACGAAAGCCGCGGAGAGTTCGCTACAGGCGTGGACGGATATCACGAAGGTCACACAACAGCCTTTCCTGGTAGTGTTCGGCGGCGATGGAGTGCAGCCGACAGACAGCGACTATCTATGGGGTTACACTGTCTTCGCCGTGAAGAAAGCGAAGGAGCTTTCCAATGTCCCAAATGTCGTCACCCTGAAATGGTTCTGTGGCTACGTCGGCGATGGTCAGAACGCGACATCCATGGTTCGAGCGTTACTAGGTCAGTTGTTCCATGCTGGCCACATACCTGCGCCAAAGATGCCTCCTGATGATAACTTCGACACGCTACTGGAGCTCCTCGAGGCCGCGATCTTGACACAGCTCATGACAAGCCCAGTTGTCTGCATCATCGATTCTCTCCAGCTATACTCAGGCAACTTAAGCCAGTGCAAGGATGTCGTGAAAGCTCTGGCTGGATGCACGAAGACCGGGAAGTACCCATTGCGATCGATTATCACGGCAACATCGTCTCTGGAGGTTCTTGATGACCCATCCCTTGGGACTAATTACGACCTGGATTGCGACGGTGACCCCGAATCCAAGCTGCGAGGAAGGCTGCGAAACCATGAGAGGCAGCCGGCAGTAAAAATTACCGTGCCTAATCATGTCATGGAGGAGGACCGGACGCGCAACGGTCGTCCGACTCGACAGGTGCCTGGTTGATCATCATCTGCGCATAGATAGTATGCTTGGATCGCTATCTTGTCCGATGGCAGTGTAGTGATCTGGAGTGGCCGTCTACGACACGTCTGTTTGGTTTATCTTGCAGAGAGATACATATGTACCTGCTGTAGCTTATGTAGACTTAACTTCTTAAGACTTGAGTCAATCCAAAGCCAACGGGATAGGTCGGGGCATATGCCGCCGCCCCCAGACCAACTAGTTACATCCCGTGTTCGTTACATGTGTTCCAGAGTACAAATGCAAGAGATGGCGCTTGGACAACGGTCTGCTAAGCCTCGTGCTTGCCAAGGCATGATGTTTGTCTCCCAACGTAGACTGCCAAGTCAAAGTCGATATACCACGAGCTGTACCGCAAAGTCACCGCAGAGTCGAATCATGGCTGATCGCGCAGCAAACGCACGTCCGAGAAGTATGTAACATTACCTTTCCTCATTTGACTCTTGACTTGTCAGCATACCAACCATGAGCACTTCCTTCTCGAAGTCCGCCGGTGGCGGCGATGAACACCCCAAAGCGTCAGGAATCTCCCGATCAAGCCAAAAGGATCCAGGTAAAGTATCGAGTCAAAGTGGCAGTACAACCACGTTCCGCCAGGAGAGAAGCCATGAGGGTGATCGCCTAGTGGGTCAAGATGCGTCGAACGCAGGACCGTCGGAGTTAACAACGGAAGAGCTTCTGGAGAAGCTGCATATCACTGCCGTATCATGTCAGTGAATGGTGCATTAGCTGTGTTCTGCTTATCATGTCTGCTGACCTCCCACGTACAGCTCTGGCGGCTGGGAAGCAGCTCAATACCAACTTCATGGATGCAGCTAGGGATTTTGACATTAACATCGGAGATCGTGAATCCAAGCCCGAAGACTGCTCGTTATCCCCACGGCGCTCATCATGACTGCTGTGCTAACAGGTTGCAGCGGGAGCTGATCCCAAGAAACTTGCGGATGTCGAGATTAGGAAAGGTCGGTATGATCGTCTAGGCTATATTGTCAAACGGCTAACGTAGCATAGAACGATATCTGGTTACTTGTCAGTATCAGAAGCCACGACAGCCTAATTACGGTAATGTACAGCTCTCAAAGCAGGCGCTCGAGCGTGCGATATACCTCTCGACCACAATGCATGGGAGGATGGTCGACTTCTGGGGACTCGCAGAATTGTCCGAGAGCCATGCATTGTTCATGAGCGGCAATGAGACTTCCGCCAGAGAAGGGACAGGCAAGCGAGCCGCTAGCCTCTGCGCCATGACTGTGTTTAAGTATATCAGCAGCCAGACGGACGCTCTGCCACTAGTGCTCCTGTGTGATGACCTTCCCAATGTCGATTCGACCAACATCGCTTCGTATTTCTTGGCTGGTCTGTTCACCATGGGAACCGACACCATGTCTATACCAGCCATCAAAGAGAAGCCGACCTATCGAAGCATCCTGGGCATCACGTTGTCTTGCATCAAGGCACAACAGCAGAAGACTCCAGTCTGGTGCATCATCGATTGCATCGACTCTATCGAGGACAAGGATCGTCGACAAGGAACGCTGCAGTTCCTCAAGATGCTGTTGCAGGCCGCCCAAACCCAGAGCCGAAAGTACCCGTTCTGTCTGCTTGTAACGAGTGGGACTGATGGGCACTGCTCGAATTATGCGAGATCGGTGGGCTTAGATATGGTCGACTGCCCAAGCAAGGTTCCGAAGATCACGAAGTGAGCACTCTGAATTGTGTTGGATTGGAAGTATGTCTAGTTAGTTATGTAGACCTTAGTGGTAGTTAGTTCATTAACCAGGTGGTTACCCTTGCTTTCGATACCACCGGGCAAGGAATGCCAGAGTCGATTGTCATGTGGGTACTGCACAAGAACAAGAGTTCAACGTAAGCAACCAAGGGCAGGTCAACATATGCAGTGTTGATGAAGAGTATCTTGTTATCGGTCTGGGTATCGAAGCTTGTAAACCTTCGTGTCGTGGAGAATGGCTTCGATGTTACCTGGCCGGGCCCCCCTACGCGATCTCATGTGGTGATCTTCAAGATCTGGGCGGCTTGGTACTGCCAGTCGATGATAGATGATCGTTGTGTGGTTGCCCAAGAGTGAATGAGATCGCGTGTTCAAGCGATGAAGTCGCGCGATGTAGGCTATCCAGATTTGAGCTAGTCCAGACTTGGAAGGCATTGCTTGAGTGAGTGATGCAAAGTGACGTTCCGCCGAGAGATAAACACCTCGCTCTCATCACGTCGCTTTGGTGGGCAAGAAGCAATGGCGAGGTGTAGCTCCGATAGCTCGAGGTGGAGTATCCTTGCGCCCGAAAGATGGGTTCCTCCATCGTATCCTCGTCCTTCACCACATCACCTCGAGACCTGTAGTTCACCCAGACAACAAGTACCACCTTTCTTCCTGCATCGACCACCTTGACTCTCAGAGCATCACTCCCCACTACCACCAAACATGGCTGCAATCCAGGGAACCGGAGGCGGTCCTCTCCTTGTCGAATTGACGGTATGACCACGATTTTAAGGGAGCCCGTACACAGCGCACACTGACAGTCACCAGCAAGACCTCGTCCCACGCCTGCCTTCCCACTGCCCGATGCTGTTCGCCCAAAAGAAAGCCAAGAAACTGAGCTTCGAGACCATCGCCAAAGCGCTCGGTCGAGACGAAGTTGCAGTAGCCGCACTCTTCTACGGCCAGGCAGTCGCCAGCGATGACGATGTCAAGAATCTGAGCAAGCTGCTCGATATTCCGGAGGACAATCTATTCTCAACAGAGATCCAGGCTCCTCCGAATCGTGGAAGCACGATGGAGATGCCACCACGAGAGCCCTTGATCTACCGTCTGTTCGAGATCATACAGAACTACGGATATGCGTACAAGGCGGTTTTGAACGAGAAGTTCGGGGACGGCATCATGAGTGCCATCTCGTTCTCGACGCACGTGGAGAAGGAGGTCGATGATAAGGGGGAGTGGGTTGTGATCAAGCTTCGTGGAAAGTGGTGAGTTCTGTTCTACCCTGGCTATGGGCTCGCAGTATACTGACCATTGCAGGTTGCCGTTCTCGCGATTCTAGAGTATTTACGAGCACCTGATATACATGCGTATCTCCTTGGTGGCACAGTCGATCTCTCAATATCAGGTCGGAGCATACACGTTCCGTATGGACGTCGTCTGTACGAGATACTGAAAGGTACCACGGTCTCAAGTGTCATTGAGAAGGCGAAGTGTAGTAAGTGGTACCGAATCGATCTCATCCTAGCATTCTACACCTTCGAACAACCTCACTTCATCGTTTTCGCACTAACATGATACTGGTGCGAAATCTCCTTCCGCCTACAACGTCACTGACACTTACCTCCTGCTTGCTCCTACCAAGGTCATCGCTCGTTGGTAGTTGAAGCCTCCAAGTATATCGACTGGAAGCGACAGCTTGCTGCTCGTATCTGCAATTCGAATCAACACCACTTGACAACGCCTACACCGAGAAGATGGGTGCCATATTCTCTAAGCCAGTGGACACCTTCGAATACACCCCCGTCGAAAAAAGAGATGTCCTCAACCCCATGTCCGTGTGGTACAACACTCATCTCCCACCTCCTCGCCACCCATTCCGCACACGCTACGAAGTAGTCCAGGACCGGATCAAGAGGGATCGCGCACTGACAAAGATATACAATGAGCGGGTTGCGAAGCTGGACGCCGCTGAGGCAGAATGGAACCAAGCGCACGAACTCGAAGGCCACTCCGACGTCACACGCCCACCGCCACCACCTCGCATCCACAGTCTGAGCGAGCTCATCGACCCGGCCGAACTCCCAATCGACTCGCACGTGCGTTCTCCAAGCGGCAATCTTCTGGCTCCGGAGCAGTACCTGGTCCACCCGAATCGCCCACGCAGCATGCGCGAGCGCCAGCAGGAGATCCGTGAGAAGACTCGCAACGCAAGCCGCCTCGGGGAGCAGAATGACAAGTCTCAAACCACTGAGACGACTCATGCGAAGGACGGGAAGGGGAAAGGCAAGAAGCCCAAGTGGTTCAAGCATCTCAGCTGCTTCAAGGGTCCAGAGGTAAGTTGCACAGGTGTGAGGCTCAGAAGACCGATTGCTAACTTTGTATGCCGCTGTAGAACTAGACTTGTTGGCCAGCTACTCGGACAACACGACGGCAGGAAAGATGCCTCACGGCAATCGATTTGACGGCGGACAGGATGTGATTGAAGCATGCTTTGCTTCACTGCAGAGCACTGAAGCATCATTGGCGGAGCACAGACGGTAACGTATGTTCTCTTCACGCTTGTTCCTTGTCACATGAAAATGCAGTGAGGCGGCGGCGAGGGACAGGAGGAGTGAAGGCATGTGATTACGCTTGGACCATTGTGCAAGCAGGTCATCAGGTCATCGTTTATAGCATTGTCAACCTCAAAAACACTAAGTTGACATCCACGTTACTTCTACCTTCATCTAAACATTACATCACAAGTCTGCACAGTGGGCACGACTGATACCTCTCACCACGTGAGTTGATTGATGTAGGAGTGGTTGCTCCTGCCTCATTTGGCTGATCTCACTGTTAGACTTCGGGCCGATCACCGATACTTCTCCCATAACCTACATCGGTTTCCAACTCATCACTACCGCCGTTCTGCCAGCACGGTCGGCGGCACGACTTCACATCCCCGACTCCACATCTCCTGACCTCAACACAACCTCATCACATCTTCAACCTAACACTAAACACCCACACTAGCCGCCGACATGGAGAGCCGACTTCTCAACGTCCAGTGCACCTACAAGGATTGCAGCAAGTACTTCGAAACTGCAAAACTGATGAAGAAGCACAAGCTAGATGATCCTTCCCACTGCTACTGCAAGCGGTGCGATGTGGACTGCATTGACTGGGAGGATCTCACTCTCCACAAAGTCTTGATGATGCAGCCATGGCTGGAAGGCAAGATGAAGCCCAAAGGTCTCGGTGATGGCCCTGAGCACATCGTCTGTGAGTTCTGCGGTGAGGATTTCCAGAGTTTTGGGGGGCGAAAGAAGCATCGCGAACTAGTGAGTTGATCAAACTCATATTCTTGAGTGAAGCTGATCTTCTTCACAGTACCATCCAGCCGACCAGAACATCTTCTGTCCAGGTTGTGCGTCTAACTTCACTCGTGCGAGTCAGCTTATCGAGCACTTCGAGGAGAACAAGTGCCCGGAGATTCGGTACATCGACTACGAAAGGAACGAGCAACAGAAGCACATCCAGAAGCAGATTATGAAGGACCCGCACCACTTTGCCCAAGCCGTGGCGGGCAAGGGTTCGACCGGACCACTCTATTCGACCTATGCTGAGAGTCGCTCGGAGATAGAGACGGAGACAGATACAGACGGCGGTGTTGCGTTGCTCGACGATGACGAAGATCCAGCTCAAGAACTTGCCTACAAGCCACTTCAACCGGAGGTTGAGCTGATCAATCTGAGGATGTCGAAGCATGCGCCAACACCTCATCGCGCTCAGGAGAGCTGGCCACGAATCGCCAGTCCGTCTACGTCTAGTATGACAGAGTCTTTGCGCACGATATCGGTCAATTCGCCTTCGCCATCAGTCATGGGCATGTCCGCCAGTGACTTCGACACTGCGATCACAAGCCGCAAGGGTGCTTTCTACACCGAATCGTACCCATCTCTTAGCTCTCCACCACGTAGCCAAGTAGAGGACGACGATACGGCCTCCGTGACCACGACCACCAAGTTCAGCGTAGCTAGCCAGCCAACAGCCTGGACTACACGAGCTACCTCCCGCACTCTATTCAAGGATGCAAAGCCAAGTCCAGCATCCTCTGACTACTGGGCAACAGCACTCAAGGAGCGTGAAGATGATGTCATCGGGAAAAGCACCAACCTTTTCCACAACCGCGTGTGGGACCCAGAGTCGGCCCATTACAACGTACACCGCTTCTACAACCCACTCATCGAGAGGTACTGCTGCCCGATCCCGGAGTGCGAGGGTGCGTACGAGGATGGCAGCTACCTCGAAGAACACTTCAAGATCGCGCATCTCCGGATCCAGTACCGCTGTCGCCATTGTTTGAAGATCTTCCAGAAGGCTAGCTCCTTGATCGCGCACTGCGAGAGCGCGGGCGGAAGATGCAAGGTCAAGGACACGGAAGAGTTCAATCAGATGCTTGACGATTTCAGCGGTGGGTTCTTGACATCGGAGAGCATCAAACAGCCGAAGATTATCAAGCAGAACACAGGCCAAGCGCTGGTGAAGAAGGACTCGGTGATAGATGGGGTGATGACCACGAAGTTCACGGCTGTCATGCCTGAGTTCTCGTGCGAGAAGTTGCGTTCCGAGGCCGGGGGTGGGTGGACTGATGATGAAGACTGATGATGAAGACTGGAGAAATCAAGGCGTAGATGGGTATGGCAATTGGGCCGGCTGCTCAAAAAGCGTGAGCAGGAGCCAAGCAAGCCGTGAAGACTTGCATACACATACAACAGGGTTACTGAAAGCGTGAGGCCACCACGGCAGCTCCATCATAGCTCTTGGGATCCCGGGTGCGCTCAGTGCTCGACCTTGGCGGGAGCTTTCTAGGGTCACTGATGTTCAGCAGAGCTTTGCTTCCAGATAATCTTCACTCTGCGTCCTGAATGCCCACTTTATGTCGACTCCGACTCTGACCCATTAGTTTCCCCAACACATCTGCTTCCCGATCTTGCTGTGACCTCTTCACGCCGTCCGACGAAGCTGGCAGATCATCTTCCAAACCCTCCTCCTGATCCGACTCGCTCTCGTCACTACTATCACCCCCATCACCCTGCTCCTCCAGCACTCCCAATCCAAGACTCATCTCAATAAACTGCTCCCCCTCTCCCACATCCTCCAGACTCCATCCCTCTGGCTGGCTCTCGAGCAACCTATTCGCATCCGCCATCTGCGGCAAAAACCCTGCCAACCTCGCTCTCAGATCTTCCGACATTCCCTCCCGACTAATCACCGGTTTCTTCGGCCGCCCAATCGTCGTTATCTCTGCTTCATCCTCCGACTCGAGACCAGAGCTCTCGGAGCTGGTGCTGGAGACGCTGCTCTCGCTCCCATCTTCTTCGTCGACGCCGGAAGGTGGCAGCGAGCTCATACCGCTGTTACGTGTGTGATCGGAGGGTTGAGGACTGCTTCGGAGGGCTGAGTCTTCGGAGACGGAACCGCTGGAGGGCTCGCTGCTGTTCGTTGCCTCGTCTTGTGCAGCGGGGGAGAGTTTTATGCGCTTAAAGTTTTGGCGGCGGGGCCGGGATGCTGGGGTGTTTGTGTCGTCGGCGGCGGGGCGTTTGAGGGACATTGTCAGTGGGGTGTAGGTGATACAGATTCTAGTTTCCGGGTGGAAGAAGAAAATGCACGCAGGATTGATGTATCTGCGCATGTCTTCCACGATTTAGAGTTCTCCGGCAGCGGAAGATCTCCGAACCTTATTTTCAAAATCCGGGGTCGAAATCTTGGCTTCAAATATTTTTGTGCGAAGAATATGACGACCTGAGAACTTCAAACCACATCAAGATGGTCACCCGCGCGAGATCAGCATCAGGCGTACGAAAAGAGCGCAGACAAGTCCCACTGAGCGAAGAGTACTCGCCCACAGTCCCACTCAAGCATAAAGCTGGTAGGAAGCGAAAGCAATCACATGATGAAGAGCAAGGCCAGGAAGGGTATATCGATAGCAAGTCTTCGAGACGGATATTAGACCTCGGTCAGGATCTTGCTGCGGAAGATGAAGCGGAGCGGCAATCTAGACAGCCAGCTGTGAAGAACGATGCTTTCTCCTTCGAGAGCAGATTTCCGATAGGCGGCGAGGATGATGAAGAGGCGGGAGCTGAGCCTGGAGAATATGACGACGAAGAAGCGTGGGGTTCGGAAGAAGAGGTAGAGGAGATTGAGGTTGATCCGAACGACCTCGATGCTTTCAACAGATTCAACCCCAGCTTCGACCCGGCGACATTACTACAACCCAAAGGCGCGGACAGTGGAGAAGCTGCAGGAGGTGGCACGAACCTCACAGATTTAATCCTGGCCAAGATCGCAGCGCATGAGGCGCAACAGGAAGCACTAGGAGAGGGCTTCGAACCTCTGCAGGGACCAGAGGAGCCACCCGAAGATGCGGTCGAGCTACCCGAAAAGGTCGTCGAAGCATATGGCCACGTTGGAAAGCTGTTGTCCAGATACAAGAGCGGAAAGATGCCGAAGCCGTTCAAAGTCCTACCAACGTTACCACAATGCGACACACTACTCGCCATCACACGACCTGACAGCTGGTCAGCCAACGCTGTCTACGAAGCTACAAAAATCTTCTCCTCCTCGAGACCGGAAATAGCACAATTCTTCAACGAGGAAGTTTTGCTACCTCGAGTACGAGAAGACATCCACGAGACGAAGAAGCTTAACGTGCACCTCTACAACGCTCTGAAGAAGACTTTATACAAGCCAGCTGCATTCTTCAAGGGACTGGTCTTCCCACTTCTCGAATCCGGCACTTGCACATTACGAGAAGCAACGATCATCGCATCTGTTGTCGCACGAGTATCGATTCCGGTACTACATTCTGCGGCAGCACTTTACCACCTTTGCGAGATCGCAAGCAACCAGATGACGGTCGATGTCGAGTCAGCGGGCGCATGCAACATCTTCATCCGAACACTCCTCGAGAAGAAGTACGCGCTTCCTTACCGGGTCATTGACGAGCTAGTCTTCCACTTCTTGCGCTTCCGGACAGTGAAGCAACCTGACGGGGAGGACGTGTCCATGGGTGGTGCAGGCGGCTACGCAGGCAAGAAAGGTGCAAGTGATCCCAAATTACCAGTTCTATGGCATCAATGCTTACTAGCATTCGCACAACGGTACAAGAATGAGATCGAGGAGGAGCAAAGGGATGCTCTACTAGACCTGCTGAAAGGCAGAGGTCACAAGGACATTGGGCCCGAAGTGAGGAGAGAGCTGGTCGAAGGCAAGCCGAGAGGTACGGCAGAGCAGAGTGGTGGTGCAGTGGGTGGTGATGATACTATGGTTGATGTTTGAAACGATTGAACGAAGACAATGTCCATATATGCTGAGGTGGCTAGCTAGATCCCGTTCAAATCAGCTTTGAGCACGCCGCCTTTGCTCACTCCTTTTCCACGGTCACTTTACTCTTATCTACGCCGTCAGTCAGCACAAGCATGCCTTCAAACGGTCGAAACACTTTCTTACCAAACGCAACACAATCCGTAATCATCTTCGCCTTCTCAAACGGCTGCGGGTAATACCACGCCGCATCCTTCACCGTCTGTCCATTCACATGCAAATCGTAGTACTTCCCGTCCCCTTTCCACGGACAGTACGAAGTCCGCTCGCCAGGCGTCAGAGTCTCATCGCGTTTGATGACAGAAGAGAGCGGGAAGTAGACGTTTCCTTCGACAAACTCGAAGGTGTCGGTTTCGGCGATTGTGGTGCCGGAGACGGTGGCGCGGGCGTGCATGATGGGTGGAAGTTTGAGGTCGTGGAGGGAAGAGGGGAGGTTGAGGTAGCGGGTGGATGTGGTTGATTTAAGTGTAGGAATGGCGCGGATGACTTTTGTTATGTTTCGGGAGCTGAAGCGAAACGGAAGCATATATATAATCCACAGGATAGCGATAGAAACATACGCGAGGTGATGGAATCTCGAGTGCAGCCTGTAAGCAGAAGCTCGTCTGGGGAGGTATGATTTGTCAAGGTCTGGAGCTGAAGCTGGAAATCTCGCCTTGACGAGTAGCTATACACTATACTAAATGGAAAATATACATGAACGTAAAACCCCCCATAGAACTTCACCGCACTCACTTGAAGAAAGCATCGACAGCCTTCTTCATATCGCCCGCGATCAACTGATGCACATGCGCGGTCGGTTGGATAAAGTTCATCCAAAAGAACTTCTGTGCGCCCTCCCAAACATAACTGCCAGCAGCACACTCATCCCACTTCGCCACCGCCGGATCGCCATCACAGTAGTCCTCCAAGCTCTGCGTGAGCCCATACTGGTCCTTGTTGTTCATGAGATCGACCATGAAGCTGAAGACGTCGTAGTAAATGAGCTTGTCAGCGTACTTTGAGCCCGCGAGGGCAGACTTGATCGCATCGTTCGCGGAGGTGATGATGTTTCCCCAAGCCTCGACACACCCTCCGTCAGGGCAGAGGTAGGTTTTCGTAACCGGAGCGAGATGCTTGGGGTAGATATTGGCGACGAAGACGGCTGGTGCACCTTGGTTGATCAGCCGCTCAGCGTTGTGCACGATACGAGCGGAGATGTTTGCAGCGAATGCGGCGTTCTTCGGGTCGCCTTCCCAGAAAGCGTCGGTGTGTTCCGAGAGGTCATTCTCGCCGGTCCAGATGAACTGCAAGCTCGACGTGATGCTCTTTGGCGCCGGACTCGTGTAGTTTGTGATCTGTTGCCGAATCGAGGGCACTGGCTTGCCGTCCCATTGAGCGGCAGCGGGCGTGTAGGCGTTGTTGATTGTGGCCCCGAAGCTGCTACCACCGCAGCAGCCGCCGAATGCGTAGTCGGTCAACTCCATGCCGAGAAGGCCAGCGAGGTAGGAGACAGCCACGGGTCCGTTCGTCCAAGTTCCGAAGCCGTAGACGTTAGCGGGATCTCCAGTGATGCCATGGGCGTAGGAACCATTGCCGTTGTCGCTGAGCTCGTCGCCGAACGCTACGAGTTGGTTGAATGGGAATGCTGATCGCGCGGTAGGAATGGCAAGGCCGGAGATTCGGGAGGCGAGGGCGGCCAGAGCGAAGAGAGAGATACAGCGTTGCATGTTTGTTATGTTAAGCGAAAGGCTTTGAATCGACAGGATGGTTGTACAGATAATGAATGGACGTGGCGACTAGCGCTCACTGCAACGATAGAAAGAGTGACAGAATGGTATAGAGTGATGTTACCAAAGACGAATGAGAATCTCGAAGATAGAAGCGCTTCTAACCTTACCAAAGGATGATATCCCGAGTTGACGCGACCTGTGATTTCCCTGGGGATGGCTGAAACGCAGAATCACAAGGAAAAGAGAAGTCGAAACTATTCCAGGCGTCAGAGGGGGCCATTCCGAGTGGATGGGGTTCTGATGTGCAAAGGATGAAGATGAGAGGAGGATGTGTGGCGTCGAAACGTTCGTCTCACCAGTCGACCCCAGAGGTGGTCCGTGCCAACGTCATGTTCTTACGATGTTCTCTTCTCTCTTCTCCGAGAGCCCAGGTAGGATGCTTTGCTGAAGATATACAACGCCGCACTCGTCAGTGGCAGGATGCAGAGGCCGATTTCAACTCAATCTTTCCATACGTGATGCTACGGCATAGAAGTAGATCTCAAATTGAACCAATCTCACCTCCAAGGTCGAATGTGTCCTTGGGAGCAGTCCATGAACCACCCTTACAATTGTCCAGCAGCGTTGAAGTCCTTGAGGGCAGTCGCAATGCGCTTGGTCATGCTCTTCTCGCCCTCACGAACCCAGACACGAGGATCGTAGTACCTGTTCAACGGTCAGTAATGTTCCTGAATTGGTAACATGCGAACATCAACTTACTTCTTGTTTGGCTTGTCGTCACCCTCTGGGTTTCCGACCTGCGTGCTAACGTAGTCCTTGTTCTTGAACATGTAGTCACGGATGCCCTCGGTGTACGCCCACTGCAGATCGGTGTCGAGGTTGACCTTGACGACACCATACGAGATGGCGTCCACGTAATCCTGCTTCTCCGAGCCGGAGCCGCCGTGGAAGACGAGGAAGACTGGCTTGTCGTCCTTGGTGCCCTCCTTCTCCTGGACGTACTTCTGGTGCTTCTCGAGGAGCTCAGGTCGTAGCTTGACGTTGCCTGGCTTGTACACACCGTGAACGTTGCCGAAGCCGGCGGCGATGGAGAAGTATGGGCTGATGGGGCTGAGGGTCTTGTAGATCTCGTAGATGTCCTCTGGCTGAGTGTAGAGGCTGTTGTTGTCGGCGCTCTCGTTGTTGACACCATCTTCCTCACCACCCGTGATACCGATCTCCATCTCGAGGAACTGCTTCATTGGGGCAGCACGCTTGAGGTATTCGGCAGTAGTCTTAATGTTGTAGTCCACTGGATCGGCGGAAAGATCGATCATGTGCGAGGAGAAAAGCGGCACGCCGTGCTCCTTGAAGTGCGCCTCATCCGCATCGAGCATGCCGTCGAGCCATGGGAGCAGCTTCTTGGCGCAGTGGTCGGTGTGGAGAATGACTGGCACGCCATAATGTGGTGCCACAGACCTGATGTAGTGGGCAGCAGCGACAGATCCGGCGACGGCAGCAGACTCCTTCTCATTCTTGATACCCTTGCCGCAGAAGTACGCTGCACCACCCTGGGACATCTGCAGGATGATGGGTGCTTGAGCATCTCTCGCGGCCTCGAGGGCAGCAACTGCGGTCGACGAGCTCGTGACATTGATGGCGGGAATGGCGAACTTGTGCTCTTGGGCAAACTTGAAGAGGGCCTTCACATCGTCGCCGTAGATCACGCCCGCCTTCGTCTTCAAGATCTTGGATGCCATTGTGTGCTTGTGGGTGTAGTATGAGTGTTTCTGTTGTGGATGTAGATTATGTGTTGTGTCAAGTTTCTTTTCCGTCGGACAGTTGAGGAAACAGAAAGGGAAGAGGCTTGGTGTTATGTCATTTTCATTTTCCACTAAGAGCTCTGCAATCAACAGGAGGAAGTCGCATTGGCGGGGCTTTGGTGGGGCATTTTGTTTTGTGCTGCGTTACGGAAGGCGTCACGGGAAGAATCGGACCAACCTACGATATGAGTTGATGCCGACGAAGTTCCGTTCATGGTCTCGTAACAAATTCATCGACATCCTCGGCTGCGTACGAAGTTTGTTTGCATGCAGTCCGTCAATGCTTCGTACCCCGAACCGATAGGTAGAAGGCTTCTCCGAGACAGCATCAGGCACCAAGCACCTTCTAGCCTTTACGACGAAGCCAGGGACACTTGCGGAGCCCTCTACCCATCGCTTTGGGTGCAAAAGGACGGCTCGGACGGGAAGTCAAAGACAAAGTGTAAGAATTGAAGAGCATTCGGCTATCAGGCGCTCGTTTCGATCCCTATGATACAGCAGCATGACCATGACATACATCTACACGTGAGCCTCGATCTCGATCTCAAACAAGCGTAGCCGTCGCCCGGCTTCCATTGAGTCGTTTCGCCATGACATTACTCACAGCTTCAGGTCTCGCTTTCGTGTACCAGCTTGGTTGGAGCCGACGAGGATAGACCACGGTAGAAAGGAGATATCGCCGTTAATCTCGTGAACAGGCATAAGCTCATCATCGCAAGATTTGATGCCTGACCATGCACGTAACGTCAGCACTTTGCCTCTCCAAGTCCTGACTCGAAGTAAAGTACCTCTTTAGCACCATCTCCAACGTCCTCGCACTCAAGTCTGCATCATCGGGAATCTCCTGGATGATCGGCACCAAGCCAGCGAACTTATCGCCACCCCGGTATGCCAACAAAGCCGGCACGCCTGCTGGCTCCATCTCTGCGTCCTCGAAGTGCAGCTTGACGAACCGGACGTCCAGATGCCTCTGCGCTAGGCTTCGGATGCAGTCCTCGATCGACGCACTAACATGTGACTGCAACCTCGTCAGCAACAACGACAGCAATCACTCGTATGCCATAAACGCCTGCACTCACATAGTCATCATAAATATACACCACCACCACCGTGTCACTCGGCGAATTATCCACCGCATCCAAATACCCACTCCCATCCACCGTAGCCAACCCACCCCATAACCGCTTCCCTTTCTCCCTCTTATGCGTCTTGCTCTCGCGCGGCGTCCCGTTCTGCATCTCCTTCAGCCGATTCTGCCTCCACTCGTGCATGAAATCGTCGTCGTCTTCATCATCCTCAAGCTCCTCGTCCGACTCCGCCAACTTCTCACTCAGAACAACCGGGTTCGAGGTCCGCTGAGCTTGCAGCTGGGACTGCAGCGTCGAGTTGCTCTGCAAGGAAATGCGGCGGCTGCGCCTCGAGTCGCGGAAGTGTTGAGCATCTGCTATCACACCTTTGGGTCCAGTATTCGCCTGATAGCGGGTCGTTGGGATCGTGCTGCGAGCGACACTAGCGCTCGGTCTCGGAGCTGGTTCGTCGAGGGAAGCGCCGGGTGTAGTATTGTTGTCTTCGTCGTCGGAGAGGTTGAGGAAGGATCTGGCATCGTCTTCGTCTTCTGGATGAGTAGTCCTTCGCTCCTTGCTTCTCATCAAGTCGTCGAACTCTTGCTGGGCGGCAGACATAGTGAGCGAATTGCTGGTGAGACACGGACAGTGGTGATCACACTCGCTTGCTGCACATCAACCAGGGTGAAGCGGAAGGGGGAAGAGAGAGGTAGGGTGGATAAGATATATAGAGTGCCCCCGCGCACGATCTCGCAACAACCCTGCAGTCCACGTGTCAATCAGGCACAGACGAGCAGCTTAATATAGCAAGAGCGAGCGTGAGTGAGCGAGCCAAGCAGCAGTTAACGAAGACCAGGACTTCGGTTCCGGGGGTGCTTCAGGTAGATTGGGCCGGCATGACCTGGCAAACGCAGCGAGATATGAATACGCTCGGTCGGTGTGCGTTGTTCACCGCAGGTCCGCCTGACTGATGATGAACTGCACGCTACCGTCGGCGGTCATGGCATCTGGCCGTTCGGCTGTTTCATGGTGAGAGGTGAACGCTGCAAACTCAAGGGATGGCGTTGGAACCAGGATGTTTGACTTCTGCAGGAACGGCTTGCCGGCGGGGCAGGAAGCGAGCTTGGACGCTCACATGAACGAACGACACTGCGGCCGTCCAGAGCTTCGACAAACACAGGCAGTTCGGGTTGCGGATATTGGCCGGCTGGTTGCAGCGGCCAAACGTCCCGAAGAGACTTGACACGACAGCGCGCAAACACGCAGGCGGCCGCAAGTGGAAAAGGAGCAATGAACAGAATGCAGCCAGACGAACTACGCCAGAGGTGGTCGGTCGTACATGCAAGCCGCTCGTTAGTCCTGCAGACAAGTCAAGCGAAGGCACAATTGAATTCAGCCCGGTGTAGAGAAAAACCAGTTCAACACGCATTCAAGGCACTATCTCCTAACGACGACCCCAAGCACGCCCATCAAAGCGTGCCTCGTGATCAAACGTCAAGAAACACACAACAGCTTGCCTCCCGTCCCAGATACATTGGTGATGAAAAACAGTTCGCTACCCATAAACCGCAGCCCAGGCGACACGAATCAAAAGCCACTGCATCCCTCCCAAAGTCCCAATCTGCGGTTCTGTAGTATCCATCATTGCACAGCATCCAGCCCTGAGCCCGAGGTGCCAGGAGCACAAAGGGAGGTCGAAGGGGTGGTGATCACAATGGGACAGGCTGGTGGCACGATCTATCCGTCGCGTTGTGCAGGACTGTTTTGACTGCTGATTGATGAAATGCTCGCTCTCGTTCTTTCCGACCTTCGACTTTCCATTGTCCAAGCTGGTATGGCTTGTGACACGCGCTCGCCACATCGTACACGCCACGGACTCTGACTGGAGACGATCTGTATCCTGCGCACGTTCCGCTGTATGAGAATCGCTGTCCGTGCTTCAGGTCGAATTAAGTTCCGTTCCCAGTCGAGTCGTGGCAGATCTTGAGAGATCTGGTATTGTTTTATGCCCAGATGCGGAGCTGTCACGGATGTTAGCCAAGTGCAACATCAATAGTGGTGGTGGAATGTATACCATCGAATCCCACGATCCCGTGCATAACGACATCGCATCGTTGCTAACGCCGAGGCAGCTCACGCGGTTGTCGTGGCCTTGTAATGTTCCGACTCGCTCGCCACGAAGCACATCCCATACCTGCGTATCTTATTAGCGGATGCAAACTCTAGTGGATGTCCTCACTGACCTTGCATTCGAAATCATCGTAGCCGGCGAAAAGGAGTCTGCCTGAAACTGAGAAGGCGACTGATGTGATGCCGCACACTGGCTCGCCAATCTGCTCCCACTGTCAGTGGTTGATACAATCGTGAGCGTAGGGATTGTCACATACAGTGTAACTTTGTAGCTCACGATCAGCGCGAATGTCGAAGAGTCTGCAGGAAGCGTCATCAGATCCAGTACCGAAGGCATTACCGTTCGGGAAGAACTGAATGGCGTTGATGTCAGAGTCGTGGGCCGCGAACGTCTGGGTGCACTTTTGCTGGCGGATGTCCCACAGCTTCGCGAAAGCGTCGCATGCTCCAGACACGAACTGGTTGTTATCCAGTGGGTTTATGCTCAAGCTCATAACATCGCCAAGGTGGTCGGCGAACTCGGTGATCTTCTGGCCAGTCTCGATGTCCCACAGCACGCAGGTCATGTCACCTGAAGAGGTCAAGATGCGCCTGTCGTTGATAAATCTGCAGCAGCTGAGGTAGCCGGAGTGGCCGCTCAGCTCTCGTGCTACCCGAGTTGGCCCTTCTCTCGCTGAAAGGTTGTAGATGGAGCAGATATTGTCGAGTCCTCCGCATGCCACGTAGTTACCGCTGGGCGAGTATGCGCATGTCATGACCCATGACGATCGAAGGGGGATGGCGTGGACTTTGTTGGTGGTGTAGGCGTCCCAGATGATGAGCTTGCCATCCTGCGACGCGGACACCAAATGTCTTCGGTCGGTGGACCAGTGCATGGCGTAGATCTTGGCCAAGTGGCCTTTGAGTGTGCGTTTGGTCTTCATCGCCAGCCGCGGCAGCTGTTCTGTCCGTTGTCGCGCGACATCACGCACTGTTTAGGGGATTTGTAAGCTACTGTCACGGCAATGGTCTTGCACCACCCAATGCGATGGCATCAAGGTGTAAGAACTCACGTGTGGTGTCGGCGAGCTCATCTTTCTTGCGCTTTATCCGATCCTTGAGCGCCTCTGCATCCCGCCGTGCGATCTGTATCTTCTGCTGAATGGACTCTGCGTTCGCGTCCGCCATGCCGCCAGAGCTGTGCCGACGGCGTCAAGGCCTGTCGCAAAACTGTGGGCTGCGCACCAGAAGGTAGTCAGTATGAGTGAGCGACAATTGTGCTGCAAACGAGTGACAAGGTGAAGCTGGCGGGCTGGCTGGCTGGTCGCGCTTCGCCGCACAGAATGCTGCTCCGTTTCCAGAGCTCGGGCCTTGCGGGCGGACAACAGGACACGTCGGTGGGCGTGCGTGCGGCTCTCACGGGTCAATGGCAGCGGCGGTGGGTGGTGCGCTGCGCTCACTGCAGGTACCGAGATCCAGCAGTGGTGGTGGTGTGGGAGGTGGTAGATGCTTGCAGGGTGGTCGCTTGCACACGGAGCAAGCAGTGGAAAGGAAAGGTCTGGACACGCCGAGTGTCCAACCAAAGCCAGTAGCGTGCCGGAACCTGCCGCCTCTCCGCGCGGACCGACGATTGAACAAACTCAAATGTGGCTATCAGAAGTAGGCGAGAGTCGTGATGGTCACACTTGCGCTTCAAGAGCTGTTGCTCGACAGGAAGGGTAGCTACAGAATCACTCTATATTGCTGTCACGGGAGCGTTCAACGACGCTGTGTGATCGAACAATGCTCGAGGATTGACTCGCTAGCTCATATTGATTGTGGCTAATCTAATGCAAGGTGAAATTCATCAATCCTCCCCCTTCTGTCCAAGTTTTGCCGGTTCATAATTGCCAGATGTGCCTCTCCTGCGTCTGAAGATCGCTCTATCGGCATACCAATGCATATCAGAGGGATTGTATCTTCGAGAATTTCTAGAGCTTCGGTAGGCTCGCGATATCCATCTCCGCATCTGCAAGGAACAGGGAGGCAGCTTGAATGCCGTGCGTCGAAGATCTTCGCTTCACGAATCAGCCTTCTACAGATACTTGGTCCGTACAACTACGGGCATCAAATCGTTTGCGTGGTGTGCACGAGGTCGCGATGCTTGTCCCGTACACGTCATCCGAATCTGGTGAGCCAGTCTCATTAGCAATGGTCCTGCCCGTCAAGATCGACGAACAGCAGATGCCGAACGAGGGACCTGGTAAGAAATGCGACGTATCTCGCCCACAAGTCGTACATGTGTCGATGCCGTCGATCTTGCGGCCTCACCAGCTGGCAATCGGCCACATCAGCTGTGGCAGCGATCATCAATTGTCGCCGTTCAACAAAAGGAGATACTGCTCACACAGCAGCCAATGTTCCGGCGTAACACCCACAGGAAGCGGTTGGTACATAATCTCCTGAGCCTGATAAATGACCTCATAGAAAGGGAAGCGAAAGACCACATCTTGGGGTGAAGATGAGCGATGAGAAGCAGGGTGAACACGCGGTGGCATCACCGAACAAACGAGTCTTTGGAAGGGCCGCTTGGTTGAGCAGAAGTGACTTCTTGTTGTCTTGATATACCGCACTTTGGTGCACGTGATCTTTGTGTTGTCAAAGATGCCATCATTTCGAACGCCGTGTAGACCGTAAGAGAACGCTCATGTGTCCTCCATCCTTGCCACTGCAGCCACTCCAGCAATCACTCTGCTCGCGCTCATGCATCCCATACTCGAAGCCTCCCTCTACCGGTTCTGTGTCCACATTAGATACTGCGTTTCTGCGCTCGGCTCCCGGAATCCGTACCTTGGTGAAGCCGATATCAGTAGACTTCTCCCTGAAGCACTGACGGCAGATGTTGAGTCCGTATTTGCGAATGAGACCAGCCTTGTGTGTGCAGACGCGGCTGATGTTCAGTTAGCTATATCGTTCTTGCTTCGTTCTCCTTGCCATTCTTCCACAATGCGCTTTTTTGTTCTTTATCTTGTGCTTTGGACGTACCATGATCGTGCGCCCTTGCCGTAGCTGCGCGGGCGAGAGTACCAGACGGATTCGTGAGACATGATTGCGGTTGCGGGAGGTTTCGAAGAGGCTGGAGAGAGCTGTGTCTGCGGTTAGGAAGACCTAGAGTATCGTCCGTCAAGATCGCGTACCTTTCGGTGTTGTCGCAGGTGCTTCGCTGTCGGTCGTGCTGGAGTGAAGTTGCTCGATCTCTCGCTGGTGTTCAATTTCGATGCCAAGCGTCAAATCAGAAGTTCGCTGTCCCGTGCGAGCTTCGGCGGCTACAAGCGAAGGGCTAAGCCGTAGGAGGAAGGATCGATCAACACCACTTTCAAGAACATATACAGTCGTCAACGTCAACATCCGACAAGACCCGGGAATCATTTGGTACAGAAACTTGAGGTCCAAAACATCATCATGGTAAGTGTTCGATAACTCGAAACGTCAGACGCAACTTACACCTCTCAGTCACGCGACTCATCCTTCACATACGTCCACCTGCACTCATCTCATCACGCCGACTTGCTCGAGGACTTTACTCGCATCAAGCTCCCGGCAGAGGAGATCCACGTCCATCCGCAGCACCAGCCCATCAATCCAGAAGACGAGGACGACGTAGTTCCAGATCAGCATGCAGCATTCGGGATCCAACGCGCCACGAACAGGCCTCGAGAACCGGCGTGGCGCGATCTGAGTCTGCAGAGCCTTATGACCAATGGACCGCCGAATGGGCAGACGAGCGGAGGCGCTGCGTCGAATGGAAGTCGAGTGATGCCTAGATGAGTGGGAGTGGGGGACGGTGTATGGTGACGCGCCTCCGATCTAATCGATGTATGATTGTTGATTGAATTCGGCCAGCCACGAGGCGATGGACTACACTATCTATGGACGGAATGATCATTCGGCATGCCTTGCCACGATCTGATCCGCTCGCCCCTCCATACCAGCTTTCCCAGTGGAAGTAACAGCACCAGATTAATGGCCGCCAGCGCGGAGAAAGCTACATCGTAGCCCACGCTCTCGCAAAATGGCAGTGCATAAAACGCCACCGTAAAAGCCGATACTTTACGCAAGCAGAGTCATCAGTGTCTTATCGTGCGACTGCTTTGGGTAGGAATCCGACCTACCCGATTTGAAAAGGTTGATGACCGCCCCAATCTCACCGGACTGGGACTTGTACGAATCTGTCGTATACGTGTATACGATTGTGTTCCCAACTTGCGTTCCCAGGCCGGATACTGCCATGCATACGGCTGCACTGATCCACGGCTTCGACGTTTCAATACAGTACCCATACGTTGCCGTTCCGATTCCAAGTAGAATCGTCAAGGGCAGTAAATAGAGCCGCGCTTCTGGCTTGCGATATCTGTATAAGAGTTTCAACGATTAGCAGGCTATTGACTGCCGGATGTCAGCCTCGGTAAACAACTGACCCATTATGTCGCCTCGCGTAGGCATTGATGATGGCGTTAGACACCCATCCCGCCGTTGCTTCGCCTAACATGCACCCAACAGTAAGTGGAATGCCCAAGAAGAGTCCGATCTGCTCCAGCTCGAAGCCGAAGACTTCAACACATATATGAGCGCCAGTCACAGCGAAGATCGTGGATCCCCACGCATTAGCCGTCGCATACTAGATGGTAGGTAACAGGACCGCAGGATATTTCGCCATCCGCAGAGAAGCGACAAAGCCGCGTGCTCGAAGCTTGCGATCCACCACTCTCCCACGGAACAGCATATTATGAAGATACGAACGACTTCCGAGCCCTTTGGTCCTGGCACCGGCCTTGGAGAACAGAGTCTCGGGCAAAGTAAGAACGGTGACAACCCAAAGTCCAGCCTGTATTATCCCGGGGATCCAGAAACACCACCGCCACCCCAAACGCTCGGCTACATACCCGCCTGCAATGGGCGCGACGTGCTGGCCATTGGTAACGCTGAGGACATATATGCCCATGTATAGCCCACGATCGCCTTGCGAGAAGAGGTCACAAATGACCGCTGCGCCGAGCCCAAGCGGGACAGAAGCACCGCTGCCATTCAGCACCCGGCCAGCGATCACACCGCCGTAGGAGGATACGCTGGCGCTGACGAATTGGCCTGCAGCTGTGATGATGCCGGCGATGACGAAGGTGATTCTTCGACCGTAGATGTTCGCGACGGGTACGGCGAGCAAGGAGATGATGCCGCCGAATAGGATGACTACTGTTGTGCAGTAAGATGCTTGCTCGACGGTGATGTTGAGGTTGTTTGACATTTGCTCGAAAGCTGGGTTGATGAGTGCGGCGCCAAATTGTACCGTAAAGCCGAGCAGTGAGATGAGCAAGGCGATGTAGATCTTGTGAATGGTAGGCCAGTTCAATGGATCGTGAGGATCAACCTCAGGATGTAGGATGCTTTCCGAATGGCCCTCCGGGCGGGCTTTCTCCGACTCTGGTAGTTCCATCGTGGTCATATCAAGTACGCTGGTTGACCAGTCTAGTAGTGATGCTTCTTCGAGGACGTCGAAGGTCGACGTGGTAAAGTCGTCGTCTAGCTTCCTATGATCTACGATCGTTCCGGCATGCAAGATCAAGGTTTGTCGTACCACTCCACCGGCTCGAACTCTTTTTGTAACTTCTCGTTACGGTTGTGCCAACGCAGATCCGTTGTGTCATCTCCGGTCTCCGCTTGAAGCACAGTATCATATGAGTTGCCTTAGCAGTAAAACAATATCACACGCGGAAGACGGAATTTGAGAGGTTTCTCGTTTCGCAGGACTTCACAGTCGACTGCCAGCAGCCGACAATTGTACACTATATATCATATAGTACTTATGACCTATCCAAACACACTCATACATCTCTCATCATCTGTACACCTCAATGCCTAGCCGCAGCAGTGTGCCCTCCCATCCTCCTCATCAGCCCAACGTCCACAGCCGTATTGCCGGAAGCTTTCTTCTCATCCTTCTTCCGCTCGTAGTACCGAATGAACTTGTTCTGCTCAAACGGTGTATCGACCGGTAGCAGATTCGGGTACTGCGAGTATCTCGCTGACGAGGTGTTGACCGCAGCAGAAGTGTTCGGCTTCCGAACAGGCTTCCGAGCCGGCTTCGAAGCCGCTGAGGGTTTATCGTTCAAGTTCGCTAGGCGAGAGGATGGTGCAGCAGCCGGCTTCAACTCCTTCAAGATCTTATTCAGCTCCACAGGACCGGACGTGATCTGCGCGCGAAGATAGTGCATCGCGTGCGGCGTGAGTAGGCTCTCCATCACGGGCGTGCGAGGCGTGTACTCAAATCGCTCCGGGTGTGGCATACCGCTCGACTCTATCGCCGGCTGCAACAAAGCCTCATCGCCTTTCGCAAGCAATTGCACAATATCAAGGCTCTCACCAGGTGGTATGGCGTCAGGATGACTAGGCGTCACGCAGTCCATGTCCACCTCCTTCCGCAACACGTGATCGATGTCCACAGCGCTGAAATACGCACAAGATTGCGGGAGATCGTCGATCCCCATCTGCTGGCTGAACATAGCGCGGGTCCAGACGTTCGCGACCTGCAGGGCCATGGCGCAGCGGTACTTATCCTCCATCTTCGAGAGATATCTGATCTCATCGTGCACCGTGAGCGATAGGCGCGCATTGATCTTGTAGCGTCGGCAGAGGTAGTCCATGCTCACGACCAGCAAATGGAGGTAATCCACCCCGGACGACTGAATGGCCCAATTGATGCGCGAGGTCATGAAGTTGCCTTTACCGATGTACTGACGCATCAACGCCTCAGTGATACCAGCGCCAAGCACAGGAGTTCTCGGTCGCTCTTGCTCCGCAAACTCCTCGAGCTTGTTGAAGACCAAGCTCTCCGTCCCGCCTCGCCAGAACGCTCGCTCGCTCAACACCTTCCGCCGCTCCTTCTTGCCTTTGGTCTCGAGGTAGAGCTTATCGGCAATGACATTCGCCTCGTCGTCTTTCAGTGTTGGGTTGAAACGACGGAGTAAGGACTGCGCGAACTTCAGGCCAGCGCCGTAGATACGACCATAGTTGAAGACCTTCGCGTCGTTTCTTGAGATGCCGAGAATACTAGCAGTTCGGGAGTGCAGATCTGTGCCAGCGGCTTTCGTGCCCTCGAGAGTCATGAAACCGATGGCGTTGCCTCCATGAAGTTTGAACGCCGCGTCACCGACAAGTGAAGCGATCCATAGCTCCTGACTGTCCACATCAGCGCCAACGAAGCAGTAGCCTGGCGGCGCAGTGATCATGGACTTGAGCTCTGAGCCTACGCGGTTTGCCTTCGCATTCGAAGCTGTGAGCCAAGTGTTTTCGACAGCTCGACGAGTAACGGTGCCCATGGGAATGACCTGAGGCAGGATGTATCCAAGACCGCTGTCCAATTCTGTTGCGGATAGATCGTTCTGATACACCGTCATCTGTGTCCTGATCCTATCCCGTGCGCTGATCCAGTAGCTGCAGCTGGCGTTCATATCCAACGCTTCCCTAGCGTACGCAAACTCAGATCCTAACGTGCCATTCTCGAAGAATTGTAAAAACCCTTTAGCAAGCGGCGAGGCACACCTGGCCGTCGGTCCATCGTTGTGCGGTAGCTTGAAAAAGGCGTGGTCTCGATCATCTCGAAGCCTCACGTTGGCCTCTTCATGCATGTCGCAGACGGTCATAGTCTGCTCTCTGTACTTGGCCGCAGCATCCCAGCGGACCTTGAATGTCCAGCCAAACTTGTCCGACCAAACTAGGGGACGGCCATCCCAGGCTAGTCTTAGTAGGAGCGGCGCGATTCGTGTTCGTACCGTCAAAGTGATCGGGCTGTCGTTCTTTGAGAACAGGTCTTTGTACCAGTTGGGCATGCCTGGCTTCTTCTGCCGGGCAGCAGGTCGTGGTGGATCACCTTTCTTCTTGCCTTTCGCCATGCGTATTTCCTGGCCGGTCCAGTCCAGCTGATTAAGCCACGGGTCGTTCTGGTGTGCTTCCGGCTTGATGCGAAGATCGAGCGCTTTCTCGGCGAGGTCGACTAGCCGCTGTTCAACACCAGAGGAAAGCTTCTGGTACGTTGCTTCTGCGTTCCTGATGTAAGCCTCCCATTTCCCGTTAATTGGCAGGATCTCGGCGGAGAGATGCCGCAGTGCTGCGAAAGAAACCGGATGTGGAGACTTCTCCAGAAACCCCGGAAACACCTTCTTGTACACACGATGTGTGATGTCCACATCGGCCGCACAGTAGTCCAAGAGCTCGTCCAGCCGCTCAACAACGCCCTTGCGATCTAGCTCGCCGAACCACTCTCGTCGCGTTTTGTCGATTGTGATACCACAGTGAAACTTGGCTACATCTCGTAGACTGTTCACCGACGATCGACCAACCCACAGATCTGCTTCTTCGTCGAGTTCGCCCTTCGCGTCCAACAAACTCGAAAGGTCCGCTGCTTCATCCTGCGCTGCAATTTGATCTTGAATCTCGCGCGCTTTGCGGTGCTTGATCCACGTTGGTCGTTGTCTGCTACACATGCCGTTGACGGCAACGTGAAGACTCATCGTATCCATGAAGAAGGTCCTCGATTGGTCCAGACTATACTCCTCCAATATTCGAGCTCGATCGTATCCAATGTTGTGGCCCACGATGATCTTTGGCTGCGTTGGATCGCCCAGTGGTATCAAATGCCTATCATTCTCGCTATCTCCAAGTAGCCATGGTGACAGCCACGCATACCAATGTGTAGCCGATACAGCGCATGCCATAACAGGAAAGTTGCTCTCATGCCACATGACCTCCGTGTCGAACGTCAAGACATCTGCGTCAGGTGCTGCTATAGCCTCCCAGCTCCCATCTGCATGGTACTTCGTCCATCCACTTTCCGAAGACCACTTTCGAGGGCGCTCGGGCGGCGAGGCTCTTGCATACTTCTTCGATAGCGACAAGTACGGCTCTGCGCTGTCCATCCCCAGCCGATAGAAGTGCTCGTCCATCGATGTCCCCTGAAGTGCTGGTAATTCGAAACCGATCGGCTCGGTCTTGTCGCTAACCTTCCCAAGTAAGTCATGACGGGCAAGATGTTGCTGCGACAGTTTGATCAAGTCTGCCGATGGTTTGGAAGTCGTCTCGGTGGGGAAGAGTTGCGGATGGACATGGGACGAGACTTGTTGGACCCCAAGCTCGTTGTGTCTCGCTCCGGATGGAACCGCGAGGCTGGCATGTAGTTCCTCCGGCTCGGTTGTCTCCACCGCCACAGCGCTGGCGTAGGACCTCTGCGACTGGGACTTCCATTTAGGGGGTTGCGGTGCTATCCGGAGGAGCGATGTCTGCTGCGTCCGTTCCAGGACGTTGACTAGATGATGGCGGCATCGTGATCGCATCGCGGTGATGAGCTGGGCAGCGTACTATCGCATCGTTCTGGGGGGGGGTGGTGACAGTCGAACTTCTGGTCGCGTGCAGGCGTCATACAGTCAGCAGTCCCGCGTCTTTAGATTGAAGCTTTCGCGCTAGAACGACTTCCACCGGCCCTGCAGATCGGGCTCGGCTCGCGAAGGCGAGAGCATCATCTTCACTTCCCACTTCCTTTACTCTTCTTCGACTCTTCGCTTCCAGACGTGTTGAGACCGTGGACGTACATCTCTTCAAGACGTGGTATGCTGTCCACTGTCGCTGGGACAAGGAGCTAGATCTTGCGAGAGATGCCAGCCGAGGGGAATGTCGCTGCTGCGGCGGACAACGACTTGCACACGCAATTGTGGGAGAGCTTTGGTGGTCTCGAGGAAGATTTGTGGAATTTTACTGGACTAGAAGGTAGTCAGGAGGATGACTGGTATGTCAAAATAAAGTGTTCAGCATCAGCCATGTCCTGATTGTCAAATACCAGGTGGTCAAGCTCTAATGCACACACCCGCAATACCGCATTCCGTCACCAAGCCCACTCTTCACCTTCTATCGACGAGAACTTCTCCAGCGAGCTCCCGCCAAGACTCCAGTCAACTCAGACTCAACCTTCAACTATCCAACCACGTCATTACAGAGCAGCCTCACCGAGATCGGCGTTTCCCACCTTCGCCAGCACGAACACATCTACCTTCACACACCAACCCTCACCTCCGCGTCAACGGCTGCCTGTCAACAGAGAACCACCACGACGTCAACCAGTCGCTCAGCACAGTGAAAACTGGCTGACTGGTGAAGAACGAAATCCGACCTTCCCAGACTTCTCTTCAGACTTATTCGAATCAGAAGACCACAGTTCACCTTACGGCAGCGGCATCGACATCGACGAATACCTACGAGAAGACCCAGCAGCAGAATACGGAACTATGCCGGCGACACGAGCAACCAACCGAACACGCCAAAGCCGCAACAGCATTGTCGACCTCACAGATTCGCCTTCGTCACCTGTTGCTTCGGACCCCCGCCGCCGCCCGCCGATCAGCCTCAAGCGCTCAGCAGAAGTAAAAGATGGCCCAGGCAGCAGCAAGAGACGCCGCATGCTGAAACCTGAAGATGACTTCGAGTCACGCACCAAGAGGGAACATGTGGAGGAGATGGACCTCACGAACGAAGCTCCATCCGCAGAAGAGGAATTAGCACAAGCTCAGCAGCAAGAGCTCTTAAAGGCACAACGAGCGGAGGGTGCAGCAGGGCCGCAGAAGATGGGGAAGAGAACGTGCATCATCTGCCTCGACAACATCACAAATGCGACTGTGACATCATGCGGGCATATGTTCTGCCACGAGTGCTTGACTCAGGCGGTGTTGGCGGCGGAGAAGAACAGCGAGAAAGGTGTAGGTGGCTGTCCGGTGTGCAGGAAGGTTGTGAACAGGAAGAAGGAGCGGCAGATGATCCCGATTGCGTTCATGAAGAAGAGCCAGTTCAAGGGGAAGGCGAGGAGGGTGTTGGGGTGAGGGCGTGATGGGTGAGGATGGACATCACACGATGCTTATGTGTGTTATATGAGCAAGCGAGGAGTTTGGGTCAGGCTTCAACTGAGGGCTTTCAGCGTGGGATACCAGCAGTCGAATCTCGGTGAGACCAGTTCTTTGATTGCATGCATTACGGTCATTGTGGAGGTGTAACTCTAGTCATTACATTGCGACACATTCGTAAACCGGCGATTGTGTTGAATCAGAGAAGTCTGTTCAGGATATCATTCTCACATGTTTTAGCTATACCATGAACGCCCTGAACGATTCAATGTCCAAGCCAGATAGTAGGACAACACCTATTTCAAGTATGACTTTGGTTGGGGCACCACAGTCGCATTGGGCCCGGATACCACATCATCGATTTGTAGGTGGACAGGAGGCTAATTAGCAGCTCATATCTCAGCACATCCCGGCACATCCCAGCGGACCTCAGTGAGTCTCAGCGATCCCTAGCAAATCTGTACCTGAGCTAGCGCCCGTCGCCCACAATCCAATGGGCGAGCCAGCCAAAATGGTATCTTCGTCTTAGAGATTTCAATAAGGTACGTAGCAGGATGCAGGTTCTCAGCACTTTTCCAAAGACGCAGCCACTACAGTACCTGATCTGACCACATGACCCGTCTCCCCAGACCGGAGAGGAGGCGGAGCAGCCGAGGCCGCGAGTTTCGAGACTCCGAATTGTCGAATTTTGGTCCCGTCGAGATGCGCCTGTTCTCCGAGAAAGCGGCTGGCGGATTACAAAAACGCGATTTTCGTACCTGAGCTAGCGTCGGTTGCTTGCGAGCCAATGAGGACCCTTGCGGTCGAGGACCCCTGCTGTTACCGACACGGTGGATGCATGGTGATGGTGATGGTGATGGTGATGTGAACGTCCGTTAGCGTCCGCGATGCTTGATCATTGAACGCCTCCTGAGCATCGAACTTTCCCATTGAAGAAGGCGTACGATATGGGAGCATAACTTACATTTCCCCGACATCAATTCTACACTCAAGGGTCATTCTAACACGACAATGATGCCTGAGTATGGTTTTGCGCCCACGGAAAAGCCTGGGCAAGCTCTCGGCATGGCTCAGCAAAATTCCCAGAGTCCAGGATAAGGATGGAAGATGTCTGATGATATGGATCTTCCTGTCCCCTACCAGTTCCGAGGACCCGGACAAGGCTCACTACCGGTCGACCCTAGAAAGAATTCGCAATGCCCTTCGTATGCTTGAGAACGTACTGGCCGTCCTGCACCTCACCAATGTCAGCCCGACGGCGTTGCCACGAGGCTACTCGTCTGTTACTGCAAGGTCCAGTCAGGACTCTCTGCTCGTCCACGCTAGGCATGAAGACACTGGTACGACGCTCTTAGAGGTCAATGGGTTACTAGAGAAGGCGAACAGTACCAGCGCCACGGAAGGTCTTCTACGCTGGTCTATCAAAGCCTACGAGCTTACGCAGGTCTTCGAACCACGGACTTCTAAAGGCTATAACGGGTCGTGTATGGTTACGGTTAGCATTGAGCCAGGTGACAGCCAATCTTCCGATATTGACAGGTGGTACCGGAAGGAACAGCTGCCGATGCTGGGGGAGACTAGCCCGGCCCTCTTCCTACGGTGCCGAAGGTACAGGCATATAGCTGAAACGTCGGTGGACCGGGGTGGGCCGACAACAGATTTACTGGCCGTACATGAGTATCGGAGCGTCAAAGCACTGTTTCAGCATTCCCTTGACAAAGGACCTGTGCTTGAGGAGACAGAGTGGAGCAAGAAGGTACTGGGAAATGCGAAGAGGGTGGAGAGGACGATTTGGGAGGTGAAGTGAAGAGCAGATCAACCTCCAGGCTCTCAGGGGGCGCCACCAAGACCTACTTGTTCTTGTGGAGATGATTTGAGCGAGATTAAAGCGATCATCGGGGCACTAAACAGCTATCACTGACTGGCGCCTGAGAAATCGGACTGCATAGTTTGATGTTACAGTCGCTGGATCCTACACATCCACGGTCCATCTTGGACGTATCGGAATTTGATTGCCAGAACAGCAAAACCAATTTCGGGATGGTATATGCGACAGCGCGATTGCGGAGAGCATACAAACACAGTCGTGTACTCAACACTAACACACGGCTTTCATCACACTCCGTATCTGTGCGGTCCGATCAAGCCAAGCGGGCCAATCTTGGTTCTGGCCGTTCAACAGGGAAGGGCGTTTCTCGATTGACGTGAGAACAGAGACGAAAGGGCACTGTTATCTCGTTATCAGGTCCCTCCATGCTGCCTTCCAAGGATGCCATTATCGCGCGAGATTGCGTCGTCGTCAAGATATACTGACCGTCTCGACTAAAGCACGGGCTGCCCCGCCTCACGCCAGCGAGCGCCACTGCATCACAGTCCTCCCCCACCAACAAGGAAGCTGCCAACTGCCTTCACGTCACCTGCTCACATTATTGTCACCACACTTTACTCGATTATTTTCAGGTGGCGAGCAGCAATACATAACGTATCGTCATCCGTCTCTATCATTGTCGGACGTATCGATAGCAGGCAGCAGTTGACAACTTCACAAGCTACCACACCTTCAACAACACGACTGCACAAGCTCGAACCCTTATCATTGTCCATAACCCTCAGCTCGAAGCTTCGGAATGGAGACCATCAAAAGTGTCGTGGGGCTAGGCTCGTCGAAGGAGAAGGATGAAGAACCAGTGAGCGGACAGACGGGCGAAGGTACCACTGCAGAACCGTATGATGCTGGAAACAGCAACGAGGCACAAGGTACGAGTTAGACTTTCTTGCTTTTGACAGCCACGAGCTTCCTTACTCCTCATCTTACCACCTCAGCTGGTGTTGGCTGCGCCGAGAGTCGCGCCGGACTGCGGCTCACTTCATAAAACATCTCATGCACTTCCTACTTCTCAGCTAGGCAGCAACGATACCAACCCATGTTGGCGCGAACGAAGCTCAAGACCTTCATGCGGGCTATTATGTAGACTGTCTCAGTTCGTTTCGATCTGTTTCCGAAGTCAATATAGCTGCCCAGAGCTGTGCTTCTGTTGTGTAGCCACCACTGAACCAGACTAACATTGCCCTTCTGCAGAGGCCGCCAAAGCGCAACCAGAACAACTGGATCAGCAGAAGGCCACCGAACCTACCACTGCAACTACCACCACCGACACTACCGAAACTACCGGGACTCAAGGCTCAAATACCGCCCTCGGCGGCAGCTGGTTGAAGTCCGCCATCCCCTTCGTCGGCAGCAAGAAGTCAGCAGACACATCCGACCAGCAAGCATCAGCTGGCGCCGCCGACACCACCGACACCACCGCCTCCAAAGCAGCAGCACCAGTTGAAGACGAATCCAACCGCCCGCCAAACCACCTAGGTGTTAACGTCCCCTCGGGCCACAGCCTCGACTTCGCCGACCCGCAGCCCGAACAGCCTAGCCCCACCGACACAAAGAAGCAGCAAAAGATGGCTTCCGCCGAGCCCACCCAGACCGAAGACCAGTCGTTCCCTCTCCGCTCTGACTCTGCAAGCAAATCACCCCAGTCCCCAGCCCAACTCCGCGGCTCCCGCGCCTCCATCGCCGCACCAGCCGGCACACGCGTCTTCAACCCCTCCGGCCAAAATCCGGGTCGTATTCCAACAGCCGGCGGCCGCACGCTCGGCGAAGGTCCTGCCGAAGATCGACGACGCAGGAGCGTATGGAGTCAGAGCGACGGAGCGAAGTCAGACATGCCACCACTAGACAAGCAAGGCTCTCCCGACCCAGTCACGCAGGCCAACACCGTCTCCAACACCATCCCCGCCAGCACGAACGGGGAGGGTAGCTCCAAATCCGCTACCAAAGGCGCTACTCCCACCACCACTTCCGCCGCCGCCCCCAATGTCGGTATCTCGCCTACAGCGCCCGCGGCCAAGACGCCGAAACCGGATCTCAACACTTTTGCGTGGGGTGAAGGCGGGGAGGGCGCCGCGAGCACGACACCGAGTACGACGGTGGGCAAAGAGACGGACGAGAGCAAAGCGAGCACGTCGTTGACGACGGAGAGTGAGGCATCGAGTAAGACTGAGCAGGTGAAGGAGAAGGTTAAGGAGGCTGTGTCGAGTAGTGGGGCTGGGAACGGTGGGGCGGCGACGAAGGAGAGGAGGATGAGTAGGTTTGCGGGCTTGAAGGAGAAGATGGGGATTGGGAAGAGTAAGAGTTGAGGAATTCACTGAAGTGGAGTGATGTCGCGATGGTGGCGGTGAAGGTGAGGGGGTAAGAGGTGAAGTGGACTTGCTTGCGCGGTGCTTAGGCTACCCTGTCGCTGTTGCTACGATCGTTGTGCTTCGTGCTGGCTTGCGGTATATGGGCGCAGGAGTTGGCGATGCGAGCTGTTCTTCGAGAGTGTTTTGGCGAATAGCCTGCACGTGCGTGATCAGTTTGGTACAGAACCATATGCCTCAGTTTCTGTATTTGTCCCAGACTGTTCATTATCATAAATTAATATGAAACTACTTGAAGCCGTAGATGCAAGTCAATCTTCGTCTGTCCGATGCCACCAGCAGCTCGAGCAATCGTGTTTCGCCAAAACGCAGATCATTTGCAATTCAGACCACACTGCAGCCGTATTTCAGCCATCACCGCTTCCTCCGCGACTTGCTCTTAGCTCCATTGCCATTCCCGTTAGCATTCCCATTCTCCCTGCCCGTCGTCCCAACGGGCCGCCCAACCACATCCACCTCCTCAACCATCGGCTTCCCATTCAACACCACCTGCGGGCCCTTTGCCTGCCCACTTGCAACCTCCGTCCCATTCATCCTCTTCTCCTCCTCCAACCCCTCCACCTTCTTCCCCTCCACCTCTCCCTCCTCCTCCTCATCTTCCTCCTCATCATCACTCCTCTCATCCTTAATCACCCCCTTCCACACTATCCGCACCAAAATCCTTATAATCAGAAAAAACCAAAACGCATTCACCGCCTGCAGCGCCGCCAACAGCACAAACGAGATGATCTGGCTGATCCAGCATTTGTACTGCTGGGCGGCCCAGTCGAGTTCGAAGGCGCCTATGGTGGCGAACTCGTTGTTGGGGAGGGGGAGGTAGGGGATGGCGATGGGGGAGAGGGAGTAGAGGATGCGCAGGTTGACGTAGTGGCGGAGGTAGGCCCAGATGGCCATGAAGGTGACGAAGTAGGGGGGGGTGATCCAGGCGTCGAGGTAGTTGAGGATTTTGGATGTCTGTGGGGAGGGAGGTTAGCGAGGGCGCCGACAGGAAGGGTTTATTGGGGGAGGGGAGACGTACGGCGAGGAAGAAGTCGGAGATATCGTGGGTGATGTAGACCGCCACGCCCATGTAGGTGAAATGGAAGCGGTAGCTCAACCCAATGAGGGCGAGCGTGATGATATGATGCAACACCAGCTCCCGAAAGTCCTTCCGCGGTTTCTCGAGCTGCAGCATCAGCACCAGGCCCTGCTGCGCCCAGTACGCGCCTTGCAGGAGGTAGTACGTCTTGAACACGCCCTCGTGCGCGCGATGCGGGAACCCAGCGTACATGCCTGCGGTATTGAAGTACCAGACCGGGGTCCGACTCATCACGTACAACCCAAACGGCCCAAAAACGGCAAAATACATGGCGGTATAGAACTGTTCCATAAACCTAGCCATCTTATCGCGTCCACGGATGCCAGCGCGGATACCGATAGGACGGATGAAGCGTTGCATCAGGAACTCGCGGCTGAAGCTGAGCACGACGATGTAGAAGGCGACGAAGGCGAAGTCCTTGGGTCCCTTGCCATACTGCGTGACGTCCCCGACGTGGGGGGGCAGGGTGTCGGTGCGTTCGATGAGGGGCGGGTTGGCGTAGGAGAGGAAGATGGCGGCGTGCAGCGGGTTGTGCTCGCCGGGGGAGACGAAGTAGAGGGCGAGCACGGTGAGGGAGAGGAGGAGCGGGGCCAGCCAGGTGTGCTTGAAGCAGGCGCGCTTGAAGCGGGAGAGGGTGTGCTTTGCTTTTCGGCGCTTGCGGCCGCGCTCTTTGCTGCTGAGGGACTGTGGTGGGTTGGCCATTGGGATGGTCAGATTCGACGTTGCCAGTGCGTTCCCGCCTGTGTCGCCCCGTGGGTCGGCTCCCAGACTCGAGCTCTGCCTCCGTCGTCTTGCTATCGGCCCCTGCGCCTCAGTCGGATTCGTCTTGCCGCGCACGTGCGCCATCGAGACGGGTGGAAATGGTTCGGCGGCCATGATCGGTAGTATGTGTCAAGGAGAGACTGAAGGCGAGATACTGTAAGTGGAAAAGAGAAGGAGCTTTGTACCTGCAGATATGACATGTGGAAGGCACGGGAGGTGCGACTACCTTAATTAAACTTTCTCCTTTCCGTCTCGCGAGTCCTTCGTCACATGTCATCAGCACGGCCTGTCGGTCCTTTGCCCTCTCTTGCGCCGCCTCCATCTGCAATAACAATCGGGCAACATTACATCCGAGATTGGTATTGAAGAAGATGGAGCGTGGCATGAGCATATGTATGCAACCAACATCTCGCGACAAGACGATACGCTGTTCCGCTGTTCACTTGGGCTGACCCTCGGGTCTGTGCTGGTTGGTAGACTCGGACGTAGCGGGGGGTTTATGGTCTCACCAAGAGGTTGAGCGATGCCGCTCGTGAAGGCGTAAAGATCACGGGAAGATGTCAACGCCAAGTTCAGATCATTATGATTGCGAGCGACTCCATATCAAGGTCGACTCTACGCTAATGTGTCATGCAGTGCTGGACGGTCTGTACCGTCAAGATGGCGAGTGTCCTGTTCGTTGTCATGCCATCTGTTACCACGCATCTTAGGCGGTCTTCGTAGGACTCTTCTCGCCCCTCGCGACTCCCGACGCGGAGATCTATGCCTCTCTTCAACATCATGCCCAGCGACGGTGTCATGTTTCGTCTGACCACCCTCGCGAAGTGGCCGACGGAACCTTGCATCCTCACTCCACTTCCATAGCATCCCCATTCGGCTGCGCACCCACTCCCTTCTCCGCCTTCACCCACCCCACGAAGTCGTCGATCACGCTCGGCCAGCTGCTCTCCTCGGACCAGAAGCCCAGTGTCTCATCCTTTAGTGTCTCCTCCGCGAAAGTCAAGGTCTGACGCCACAGATCCTTGTTCACCGCCTTCTTCCACTTCTCCACCTGGAACTCCATCCACAGCTCCAGCCAGTTTGTGCTTGCCGTCCGCCACTCGAGCCCATCGGACGAGAAGAGCAGCTTCCAGAACTCGAGCGCCATCTCCGAGGATAGAGCTTTCTGGCTGCCTTGCAGTGCTATTGTGAAGGTGTGGTTGTAGACATTCTTGAACAGCGCGCGGTCTTTCGACAGTTGTGAGCGGCGCTGAATGACGATGCTGCGAAGCTTCTGGAGGGAGTCGGCATCGACGTCGACAGCGCCATCAACGAAGCCATCGCGGGTGACTTTGCCGAGAGAAGGCGATTGGACGAGTTCGGAGAAGACAAGACTGCCTATGTCTTCGAGGCCGATGCCCATCTCAGCCAGCATCTTGCCTACGCCTTCGACGTTAATCTCGTCGGGCTCTTCGCGCGGATTCTCGCGGTACTTGTCGAAGATCTTGCTCATGTTGGAGCGTATGGGGTTTGAAGCGGTGTTGGAGGGGTTGGAGAAGTAGCTGTATGTGATGGTCAGTAAATGTACATCGTCGGAGTGATTCTGTTTGCGTCAATCATCGGATCAACAGAAGCAAGTGATAAACGGAAGCAAGCAAAGCGTCCGGGAGAGTGATAAGTGGCTGCCTCTGAATCTTGCGGGTGCTCTGCGTCCGAGCCGGTCGATCGACTCTCCTCTCTCCATTTGACCGGAGGTGTGCCTTCCGAAGACTCTGGAGTGCTAGCATCTTCGTCATCTTCTTCGAGAGCTTCTTCGGCGGAACGTTGGGCAAGATGCGGCTCGACAAGATCCATGCAGAGCTGTCGCCGTACGTAGATGATCCTCCCATCGCGAAGCAGTAGCCGGTGCCAGGTGGAGTTGGGATCTTCGGTGACCTCGCAGGAAATCATGTCGTTCCTCACGAGGGAGCGAAGATTGGTCTGGCTCACAGTCTGGCCAGGCGCGGCATGGGTCCCTGAAGCTGCCCAGGAGAACGGTATCTCCATACCTTAGTCGATGCTGCGTAGCAATACTGAAGAGCAATGCGGAGGTGGCCAAGGCCTGTTGATATCGTCGTGGTTTTGCAGAATGTTGTCCAGAGACCATAAACGCCAGAATATGTACACAGCTCTTGCATTGCCCGTTGCCCAGGCGGTACTCAAGGACGAGTGCTCTTTCTGCATAAACGGTATAGAAGGAAAGAAATAACGACACTGATACTCACGCATTGACGGCAGCAGTGACCTGGTAGTTGTGTGACTTCAGCAGCTTCGCCGCGCTCTTCTGGTCTCTAATGCCGGTGACTTCGCTGAACTCGGCGATGGCCGTCTTCTGCTGTGTGCTGTACCCTCCTGGCATCGTAACGGTTAGTGGGGTTATTAAGCCGTAGAGGCAAGAGGAGTAGGTGAGAGTAAGGGGGATGGTAGTGGTAAGCTGTGGTTGCCGCCTAAGAGGCTATCGCAGTAGCAACATGTGCGAGAAGTTGATGTTGTTTGGGGAGATGACTGCGCTGAACTTCGAGGCTCTCTGCAGATCCGGGTGACGTGCATTCCCCGCCAGGCTCAGGCTGACAATCAGGCAGCCAGCGATTTCGCCTTGTGCACCCCACCACTACCACCACCATGTGCAGTGCAGTGCAGTGCAATAAAGGAGAGGACTCACCATCAGTAGCAGTGACTATCGTCTTCTTCGGCTTCGGCATCTCCTCGACAACAGCACTCTCAGCTTTTCGCTTCGGCATATCGTCGTCGTCAACCTTGTCGCTCTTCTTCCGGAAGATCTTCTTCAATATAGCTCGGACTGGCATCAAAGGGGCGGTAGCGGATCCTTCCAGCCAGAAGTCTCACAAAGGTAAGCGAGACAGTGTGTCGTGCGGAAGGCACAGAAGCGAATGTGAAGTCAGATATGTGAAAAGTGCATAAGACACTTCGCAACCATGGATCGATGAAAGCGTAAGGGGAGGCACAAGACACGTGGGTGTCAGTGCGTTGGTGCTTCACGAGACAGAAAGGGAAGGAACGATGGTAACTATATCATGCTCTTGGCGCGACATAAGATATGTACACTCGCTGAAGAATAATAACGAACCTGCTTCCCTTGTCGCCGTCCGCCCATCCGCCTACTGTCGACCCATTCAAGCCTCCGGTGCGAACTCAGGAACCCTCCCCATCCCCTCCCTCAACCCCTTATGCCAATCCGCCATTATCTGGCTATTCGTCGGCACCAAGTACGAATTCCTCGTCAAGCCCCTCCCTCGCTGCACGCTTCGTGACCTCTAATCACCCTGCGGCATACTCTCCACCGCATCCACCAACCCCCTCCAGCAATCCGCCTGCAGCTCAGCATACTTGATGCGCTCTTGCGCCCAGTCCTGGTGGAGTCGGGAGATGCGGTACTGCGTGTGCTGGAAGTAGAGCAGCTCGTCGCGCACGCACTCTTTGATGAAGACGCCGCGGGCGTGTTGGTTTACGATGGATTGTTTGTCCTGTGACATCATTGTTAGCATAACCAGCAGGCTAGGGGTGTAGTAGCGTGGACATACATTCGTAATAGCAGTCTCGACCTTCTCCGCCTCTCCAGCCTTCGCCGCGTCGCCCTTCGCTTTGATTCCCTGCAGCTTCTGCTCGTTCGTCATGATCCGCTTCTCCAGCTGAGGGATATTATCCCGAGCCAGTCTGTCCCGTCGATCAAACATGTCGCGCATGCTGACAAGACTGTCGCGCATCATCTTGAGGTCTTCTAGCAGGCCTTCGTCCCACGCTTTCGCTTCATCTTCAAGTAGAGCCTGCGACGTCCCAAGATGCTTCGCTGTGCCCTTCATGCCTTCGTTCAGCAAGGGTACATCATTTGCATCGATCGCGTAGGTGTCTGTACTCAGCTCGGTCAAGGTGTTGAGGTTGAGGCTGAAGCGTCCATATTCGCCTGCAATGGCTTCTTTCCGCTTGCTCAGTCGCTCGGTGAGATTGCAAAGGCTGATGTAGAGGTCTGCAGATCGTCGGACACCAGATCGGACTGTGTCGAAAGTGTCTTGTAGATTCTGAGGCAGGCTGTCTTCCAGGCCAGAAGGCAACGACTTGCCAACGAACTCCTCCTGGACGGAAATAGTTGCCTGCTTACGCCACACAGCAAGCTCCTGGAACATTGTTAGCATCGCGTCAAGATCAACGGTTGAGTAAGGCTTGCATCTACCGTAGGAACTGTCAAAAACATCACAACCAACTGCTCCTCCCTCAACACCGGATGCCGAACCAAAGCATTCGCAAAGCGTGCAAGCCCTCGTCTTCGCTTCTCCATAAATGTGCCGTCAGCTGCGATATGGTTGCCATTGATCTGCACACGCTTCGGTGGTAGCAAAGGCAGTTGTCGGAACGGATATCGTTTGTGCAAGCAGTCGAGAAGCCAGACAAAGTCGCTGTACCTCCGGATGACCTTGCTGTTGCGCCGGACAGAAGCCACTTCGTAATTTCGATGCTGGAACATGAACATGCCCTCCTTCTCATCCAGTAGTCCGACTGTCACAACTTCTTCAGCGCCTCTGCTCGTAGCCCTTGTGGGTACAGCGCGGCGAGGCGCAGGTGGACTACTGTCATCGCCTCCAAAACCTCCGCCACTTGATGGAGCTGCGCCATAGCCTGTGCCGTTCCCAGCGCTGTAAGCTCCTGCAGCACCCCACGACGAAGACTCGTTGTTCCCTGCGCTCGACGTATTGCCATTGTAAGATCCCGTCGAGTCCGAAGGGTCCGCGGCGCCAGTCGTAAACGTACTTGTCGTCCGCTGAGGCGCGGCAGCTGCGACCCCGTTCGTATGCGCATGGCCCTTGTGCATCACCGGACTCCCCCAAGGGTCACTCTCCCCAAACGCAGCCCCGAATGACGACTCCCTACCACTGCCTCTCTGCCGTTCAGGCGAAGCGCCCTGCGCTCCTGCTTGCGCAGCTTGGGGCTGCTGCTGCGGCTGCTCGGTCTTCGCAGCAGGCAAATTCGGCATAGGCAACTTCATCCTCCTCTCATCCACAGCATCCAAACTCAACTCCTCCCCCTCCTGGCTCAACCCAATAAGCGCAAGCAGCACATTGAACTCTCCTCTCCCCAATGCCCCCACCTCTTGCCGTGCCGTCACAATATCCCAGATCGCAGTCTGCTGTCCATCCTTAATTCCACAGCCTCTCAAGAACTCCCGCGCCGAATTTGCGGGTACAGTGCCACCGCTCTGCAACCGGTCGAAGGTATCGATATACAGATCCGGTACATCCGCGTCCGCAAGCAAGCTCTTAACCAGACTCCCTCTTCCGCCGGCAGATTTCTTGGGGGTGAAAGACCAGGGCGAGCTGTCGTCGATGTCTGCGGTGCTATCGCCGAACATTGAGGAGGAGGCAGCTGGCTTGGTCTTGCTGTCGTCGTCGAAGAGAGAGGATTTGGGGCGCGCTTCTGGGGTCTCGTCGCCGAAGAGGGACATTGTGATGAGAGATTACTGTAGCGTTAGGGTGTGGTATACTATGCGATGAAGAACAAAATGGCTATGCGGCGCTGCGCGGTACTGCAGACAGAGTGTATATCAGGACGATAGGTAGTCGTTGCGATGGATTCGAAGCCACATTTCGGATGGAGGCTGAAGTCGCAGCTCCCGTACAAGCGAGCTCTCGGCGCTGTCATCCGAACGCACGTGGGTCTCGCAGGCCCCGAGTCAGCTGTCAAGATATGAGATATGAGTATGAGTATATGAGTGAGATCGGTAGAAATATTTTGGGTATCTATATGCAAGACTATATGTCCATACATCTGTTGTCCTCCAAGATCGTGTACAGATCTGTGCCGTCAATCCACCAACACCTTCGCTAGAATGAGTCAAACACAGCTAAGCGAGAATATCAACCATTGTCGTGCTCTCCGTCAGACTCTCTTGAAGCAGAGGCATGGTGCAATGCCAATGGCGAGGTCCGCTGAGATCTTCGAGGCGCAGGTATGATCACGAGTGAGCCGCTCCCACTGATGGGAGTAATGTCATCAGCGCGTGGAGGATGCAAAGCCGAGTTCATGCTGCGAGGAGTGGGCGAGGGTCCGATGCCGCCAGCGCACAATGGACTGCCGTCGTCTACTCGAGACTGCTGCCCAGGTGACGTCCGCGTCGCACTCGACGTGGGCATGCTATTTGCGGTCAAGGTCGTGGAACCGGTCGGGTTCTGATCAAGCCCGCTCCCAGTACCACTCGACTTATGCACCGTAGGAGTCGGTGTCGGCACGGGAGGCGTCCATGTCCGTCCACTGCCTCGTGGCTGTGCAGGAATGATCGTGACAGGTAAGTCTTCATCAGGTCGACGACTCCCCCTTCGATCGCGAAACCTATCTCCCGTCTCAGCAGCTAGTACACCGATCCGGTTCTTGATATCCCACGGAGAAAAGTTGTGCGCAGGTGTAGTCGCCCGTGTGATCCCCTGTGCAGCAGCATGCCTAGCTTGCTGTACTTCTGCTGGTGGCGATGCTCGTTTCCGCTTGAACGGGTTTGGCACCCCAAACCAAGCACCCGTTCCGCGATTACCGTTTGGCCGTGGCTGTTCCTCGGCTTCTTCCTTTTCCGGGTCTCGGGGTGGCGCTTGACTCCGCGTCTGTCTGTTCTGGCGTTGTGCTCGCGCTTGGGCCAGGTTTTGTGCGGTACTCCTGCTCGCATCCACACGCCGTCGGACAGGTTGTGGCGCATCGGCCGTTGGGTTATGCTGGACAATGTAGACAGTACTAGCCGCACTTGTTGTGTCCGTCCTGCTGACTGGACTAGCGACCGCAGGTGGTGGTGTCGGGCCTCCTAGAATCGGCTCCTCCGTCTGGTCTCTAGGATTTGGCAGATTGCCGAACATAACGCCACCACGGTTCCTGCCTCTTCCACCCGGTTCAGGAGTGACGGTCGTCGTTGTCATAGAGTGCGTCCGTCCAAGCGGGAAGTGGTGCTGAGGTTTCTGTGAGTGTCGGAACCTTCGAGCCATGCCGCCGAAAAGGCCTTTCTCCAGAGCACTAGACTGGTTGCCAACTGCAGCTCCATCGCCACCTCTACCTCTGTCGTCTCTCCCACCGCGGCGTGCATCGCTGCCTGTGTCCGTCCAAACAAGGTCCTCGCTGGGTGTTGCGTCCAGCATCTCATCACCATCGAAGATCTCGCGTCCAAGTATTCCATCCTTCTTCTCGTCTCGCTCTAGCGCTTCGATACGCTCCACCCACTCCCAAACGACCACACTCGCAGCCGCAGCACCAACCCACCGGAAGTAATCGCCCCACCCTGCAACGTCCGGATTCGAGACATCTGTCACGAAGAATACCACTGGCGTGAGAATGGCGACCAGTGACAGTCCAGCTATCAGGGTAATGCTGCGCATCTTGGAATCGTAGAAGGCATAGCGCCGTTTCGTCAAGGAATAGTAGATCACCCACGCAGCGTATAGTAGACCCAGAGCCAGTTCAAATAGGTATGACAACGCTGGTATTGCATCGACGAACTGCCGCGGCGGATGGTTGCTCTCGATCAAGAACGAATTCAGGCACGAGAAGACGGAGTCCAGCAGAATCAGAACAAACCCAACCCACTTGATCAGGACCTTCTCCTTGTGCCGTGGAAAGAGCCGTATTAAGGTCTGCACTTGGGCTAGCCAGAGGAAAACGTCGGAGACGACTCGCGTGACCCGTATCTCCATCGTCCCAAGCACTTCTTGTCGCAACGTATTCGCGTCCATGTATCCGGCCTCATATTGCTTCTCCGCAGCCACGAAGAAGTCCGCCGTGGCAATCGTCAGAGATATGGCGACCGTAAGCGCCGCCACCTTTTGCAACCATGGTCGCGATCCAACACCTATGAGACTTGGTGTGCCGCCCGTCGCTCCGCCAATAATTCCGCGTCCATTCGCAAAGCCAGGTAGTGCGCCAGAGCCACCAAGGAAGTTCGTCCGAGGCGTGATTATGAGCATGACCACGAGGATCCATGCTATTACCGTCGCAGCCGCGATCACGTATGTTTGCGGTATTGTGGAAGAGTAGAACGGGTCCTTGCCGAGGATAGAAGAAACTCCTTGTATCTCTGCGCCAGTGCACTCAGGTCGGAACACCACGTCGGTGGTCAGGGTGATGACCGAGTCCTTGAGCGATATAACGCCATTCGAGGGTAATGTGAAGGGCGTGCAGTGCGCCGTCATCATCTCCGTCGTCTGCATCGGCAGGTTCCATAGCTGTCGCTTGCCGTTGACCATGAGTTGTTGTCGCCGGGGAGTGCGCGCAGAGGTGGGTGTCAGCGCCGGTGCGCTGACAGAGGGGAGACGCTCAAGGCTGGTGCGGAGATGTCGCGCTCATGTGGCCTGGTATGTGGTCGCCGATAACGTTCGTGTATACATGTACAGATGCGATCGCGCCGACCAGATTGCGATGTCTGTGCTACGCCTTAGCGATGCTGTGGTAAGGGTAAGAGTTGTGATCCAAAGGCTTGTCTACAGCGAATGCTCGGCGGCGGCGAGGGCTGATGTGAGGCGCGGAAGGGGTCCCGATCCCCTCACAAAGTCAACGATCCTCTCCCTCCTTCCAGACCTCACCTCCGAGGTCCGCCCGTCCTCATGCGTTGGAAGATTCGCATAAACGTAACTCCAGCTCTTGGTAAGCCGCAGACGACGACAAGCTTGTGTTCATTGACGACAGAAACGTAAGATCTGAGGAAACATCTGTTCCACTACAACGAACGTATTTGAAATTCATCTCCGGTATTACAATATCTCGATCATCCAAACAGATCCACCACAAAGATGGGCGACCGAACGCTCCGAACCCTCCATTCGTTTCTCAAGGAGAATAACTCAAAGGTATCTTCTGATGTGACAGTAAAGAGCTACTCACACGATCACGGCTTTGGGCCGGTACTTTGCATGGTCCACGGCTACCCCGAGAGTGCTTATATGTTTGTCATACGCACCCTCAGAGAAAGGACGTTGGTAGCTGACGATGTCCAACAGGTGGCGTCATGTACGTGGGATTCGCAGGATGTCAGATTGTCGCTCACGATCACCATAGGTTGTCCCACAGCTAAAGGACAAGATATCTCTCTTCATACCAGAACTGCCCGGGTATGGCTTCTCATCGCTGCCCCCCAAGTCGGATAAACGAACGGTTGGCGGACTCTTGATCGAAGCGATGCAAGATGCCTTCGGCAAAGAACGGCCGGTGATATACTGCGGCCATGACCGAGGCGCTCGCATAGGTCATCGTCTCGTCGTTGACAACAAGCCGGAGCACAACATCAAGGCAGCTGTCCTTATGGACATCGTCCCTACGCTCGAACAGTTCAAAGCCTTCGCGAACCCCAAGGCGAGTATGGCGTACTACCATTGGCCATTCCTTGCCACTGACATCGCTCCTGCGAGTAAGCGATCCTTAAATCACTTCACGCAAGCTCTGACTGACTGTGACCAGTGATTGAAGCCATGGGAGGTCGCTACTGGACCGAAGCCAACCTCGCTCGTGTCAAAGGCGGCAATGAGGAAGGCGTTGCAAGCTTCAAGAAGGATGAGGCTTGGGATCACTATTGCCACCAGTTCTCCAACCCAGAGTGCATCTCGGGCAGCTGCGCGGACTACGAAGCCGGTGCCACTGTTGACGTCGAAGAACAGGAGGCCGACCAGAAGGCTGGCAGGAAGCTGAACATCCCCACATTCGTGATCTACTCGGCTTCGAACCTCGGGCGCATGCACGACGTGCCTACGATCTGGGAGAAGTGGAACGATGGCGAGCTGAAGACCTTTGGCGTGCCGGACGGGTATGGCCACTTTCTGCCAGAGGAGTGTCCGGACATCATTGCGAAACACGTCGTCGAGTGGATCGACCATGTCAAAGTATGATTGGGGTCTCCAGGTAGCTCGCCGTACTTAGCCATGTACCTTCGATGTATAGCCGGTATCGCAGACGGGGGTAGAGAATCCAACACTCCACCGTACACTTCCCATGACGATGACCATCAGACATAGGCCACCAAAGACACTGCCAAATGCATATGCCCATCCGTGCTTCCTTTTCAGACCATTGATTTCTGCCACCCACGTGCTGATAGTCGTGAGACATCCACAGAAACCGTCTTGGACACCTTGTAAGATCTGGCAGCCGACCATGCCGCCACCAACACGGCCCATTACGCCCACTCGGACGTGCTGTATGTCGTAGCACATGCCTTCAATAGCTGTCCCAAGCATGTTGACAGCGAAAGTTCCAAGCGGAAAGGATGGCACAAGACTGTTCAGCTTCAAACTCGCATAGAACCGAAGCAAACAGCCTATCGGAGCGAACACTAACGCGAACACGACCTCGCCACGCCATGCATTTGCTGGAGGCCAGATTGCGAGAAAGACCGCTCCGAGCCAGCAACCGAAACCCAGGAAGACCACCGCAGGGTCCACGAATTTCTGCACAAAGCGTCTGTGGATTCGAGGAATGATTGGATGGGCGAATACTGCGATCTGAGCACCTGCAATATAACCACCCAGCGAGAGAGCGATTGTAGCTACGACCACGTGGAGGAAAGCCTCGAAGGAGTAGCCGCCGTTGCGGCTGACTGTTGAGCTCACTGGTGGCGGAACGGCGTTCGTGTATCGATGGTCGATTGGTGTAGGCAGATCATTCGACAAAGCCAAAAATGCGTCTCGAGCGAAGGAAGAGAAAGAGGTGAAGCTGCCACATAAACCGGTTGCAAGGCCGATGTAAAGTGGAATGGCTTTCTTCCGCTTCGCTGCCTCAGCTTTATTCAGCTCCTTGAGGTCAGGTCCTGGTTTCAAATCTCTGAGTCTCTCGCCTAAGAATACGTCGCGCGATGACTGCGATGGATCTCGGAACATATTTTCGTCTTCCATAAGGAAACCTAGGATAAGTGATGCTCCGAAATTGGGCCATATTACAGGAGTCACGATGGGCGTGCCGGGGTAGAAGACGATCCATTGCACACCAAGTCGTGCGAGTGTGCCCAAGATGGCAAAGAAGATGAGATAGGAGATGGTGCATAGTTCAGTCAGAAACCTTGAAGTTTTTGGTGTCTCGTCTTTATCCCGAGCGGGTTCTTCTGGACGCCTCGACTGGTAGGATGTCGTATGCTCGTCAGAGAAGTGCCCCCGATGATCGAAATCTTCATGGAACTGCTGAGCTCCAGGACCTACTTCCCTATCGCGAGATGTTGGAACGGGTGGGGGAGATGCTGCTCCTGCAAGCTCGTCCTCACCATGGTGACCACTCACTCGCCTTCGAACCTTGCTCTTCGAAGTGGACCGAGAATTTCTGGTTCTGTCTTCGCGTAGAGAAGGAGGGTGTTGAGTCTTCCAATCATCCGGTTTGGTAAGAGGCGGTATGGCATCTTCATCTAGACTTCCATAGTCCTCTGGCTGTTGATAGCTGGCTCGCTTTCCTCGGGACGTTCGACTTCCCGCAGTCGACGGCCGAGTCGAATGACCAACGCGTTGTCCAGCATAGTGAGGGCGTCTTCGACTTGAAGCCTCTGAGATCTTCCGTTCATCATCAGAGGGCGAGCTGTCGTCTCGTGGCCTCCGAGAAGATGACGCCTCGGCCATCAACAGGTTCCTGTGGCTCTGATTACCAACATGCTCTCCTGGTCAAACCGTACAATTCAGCTTATATCTGACTGTTTTTGTGCTCTGTAGAATTGAGTTACATGTATCATTCATCCACAAAGTCTTTCTTTCACTTTGTGGCTGTGGCCTGTGGCGTGCCTTATCTTTAAACCTTAAAATGTTGTTCCTGAGCTACCACCATGAGCAGCCTATAAGAAGCCCACAGCCGCTTGCGTTCTTGCACAAGCAGAACGAACTGTCCGCACACTCAGCAATTGGCCTTCACCACCATGGCGAACTCGCTGCCTGCCAACGTCCACGTCTCTACCCATCCCTGTGTTCGTGCGAAGCTCAGTCAGCTACGATCAAGATCCACCAGTGCAAAGGACACCAAGACACTTGTTCACGAGATCGCGACTCTCGTAGGCTGCGATGCTCTGGCTCATGGTCTTCGAACCGTCTCAACAGGTACAGTGAGTCTCTCCAAAGCCCGCAGCCTGACACTGGCTGACCAGTATCTTTAGGCAAGCGTATGCTAACACGTTCGTGTTCGTGCTGTAGGACTTCTCACCACTTAACTACGCATACGAAACAGAAGATATTTCGCCCTCGCACATCAGTATCTTGCCAATCTTAAGGTCAGGTCTTGCCATGCTGGATGCAGTTCAAGCTCTTCTACCGTCACCAGTTTCGGTACATCACCTAGGCATGTACAGAGAGAAGAGCACGCTGCAGCCAGTTGAGTACTACAACAATCTGCCATACCACAAGCAAGGAGATACAGCTAGAGTCTCGGAGCTGGCCATCATCGTAGACCCAGTGATTGCCACAGGCTCGACGGTGTGTGCAGCTATCGACACACTCAAAGACTGGGGTGTACCTCGCATCATCTCGATATCTGTGCTAGCAAGCGAGGAGGGACTACGAAGAGCCGCAGAAGCGTGGCCGGAAGGTGTCGAGTTGTGGGTTGGTGGTGTGGATGCCGGTGAGACCGATGAGCGAGGCATGATCAAGCCAGGCCTGGGCGATATCGGCGATAGACTGTTCCTGGCTATTGGCAAGTGAAGCAGTGAGTTGCTACTTTGAAGAGTCGTAGCTGTGTTACAGCAAGAAGAGATGTCGTCGTGGCTACTCTACTCCCTAAATCAAGTCTCCGACCACCGGGTCACTTTGATTCCTTGTTGTCACGCTCATGCTATCGGTAGGCTGCCCGAGGAGACCGTACATCGAATCATTCGCCCACAGCACATCCCCCTGCACTACCTGCACGGTCTCCACACTCCAACACTTCGCATGTTGACCTGTTTGGAGACGGTTCGAGCTCCAGGTGCCAGAAAGGTTTTTCTGGAGTGCTGCGATCCTTGGTCTGGCTAAGGCCCTCCGGCGGTGCTTGAACTACGGTCATTTGGTCACAGATCCTGCTGTGTTGCACACCGAACCGAGACCTACAAGTCTTGACAGCGTAATCGGGCATGCTGACGATTGGATCGCGAGAGGCTCGCCGACGCTCCTCTCCAGTATATTTGCAGCTATAACGGCGGAGCTTAATACAAGCTCACCAATCCTGATCAGTGGTAAGCAGCTTTCAGCTTTTGAATTTTCGACTCGCACGTGGAGAACGCGATCGACACCACGAACGTGGTCCACACGTGCGCAATATCCAATATTTTCGCTATCCCTAGCCGTGCCAATTAGATCACGCGAATGTCTTGCTGAAGTATACTGCTCAGAGCCGCTGTGTTGGAGATCATAAGCTGCATGGTGAGATAGCGTATGACCTTCGCCAGCGCAAGCGAGTGATGGGGCCATCATATCTGCTATCAAAGCCATATGCAACGAACCTTCATGTTGAAGAGCGTAAGCAAGAATGTCAGAATGTCATAGTGGTTGCATCTTCGCAAGCTGCCATTCGCCAGGCTTACCTTTGTAAGGCGACCACCACAATCGCTGGTGAAGCCTTTTGCTGGGAGCATAAATTTCGAGGGACTCTCATTCCTATAAGAGGGTACACTGCGTCGCATCTTGCTCATTCCGACTCAACAATCAACTCTTCAACTCTTCTCGACAACACCTTACACGAACAAAATGCATATCTCACTCCTCGGCCTCGCATTTGGCGTCGCAGCTTTTGCTGCACCCTTGACCGGACCTGTCACCCCTCTCACTGGCATCGCCAACGACCTCAGCAAGGATATGCTTGAAGCGAATGCGGGCGGACATCCTGCTCGCTCCATCCTGGAGTCGCGGACCAACCCAATCCCCATCGGCTGGGATAGCAGAAACCCACTCCCCAGTATCAATGACACCGATTTTGGCAACGGTATCACCACCGACGTCCCACTCCAAGGCGATGACGGCGGCATGTTCGACAACGTTGTCGAACTCGCTCAAAACCTCACCAGCATCGTCTCCCATCTCAGCGAAGTCCACCCAGACGCCGCCTCAACTCTTAGCAACCTCCTACACTCCGTCAAAATTACGATCTCCGAGCTCAAGTTTCAAATCAATGCCACCACCGAGAAGCTCGAGCCCAACGTTGACAAAATCACCATTCTCTCCACTTCGCTCCTAAGCTACGCCAGCCAAATCGACGTCCTCGTCCAGTCCGAATCTCTCCAACTCTTGCAATTCCAACCGCCGCTCGACCTGGAATCCGCGCGCCTGTGCGACTGGCTTATGTCCAATGTCAACGGCATCGACGTCCAGATCAACCGGCTGATGGCCGAGCCTCGCCTTGCGCAGAAAATCCAACAGGACCATGACGACATCCTCAGCCTCTCAAGCCAGTTCCGCATCTTACTAAACAGTCCTAACACCAAAGCCAACGTCACCGTCGTTCACAATATGAACAAACTACTCAAAAGTATGAACGACATGGTCAAGAAGGAGAACGGGATCGCGCTTCAGGTGGATGAGGCCGAGACTTTCGACCGCGTCTCCGGACAGCTGAAGGGGATCACCGATCAGATATGGGCACTGATGGACGAGCTCATGAAGGGCGTCGATCCCACTGCGTACGAGACGATCGGAGAGATATTGACCAAGATTTGCTGGCTCAAGGACCACCTTGAGAAGACCCTGGGGAGCATGATCTCTGGCGGCTTCAAGAGTTTCTGGTAGGGTTCTCCTAAAGGGAAGATAGAAGGGTAAGCAAGCGCCTCAGAGTTGGGGTCAAGTGCTTTGAGGTCTTGCTCGGTGCTTGATACTGTCTCTGAGAACCCTTTCACCCGTCAGTCTGGCGTGGAAGGAAGTACTTGTGAAGATGAGAACGCGGGCGGCTTTACGAACTTTTGGTTGGGTGTAAAGGGGTGCTTCAAGGATTTGCGCTGAAATTATCGTTCCTCATACCGTCAGATTTTATCTACTACAAAAAAATGTTATGAAAGTCAAAGTGAACCGTTGATCAGATTCAACACCCTCTCATTTCAACGATCAAACACTATATATACACCACCGACCCCATCCTCTATACGTACAGCAGCCTAGCTGAGCAGCCAGCTCTCTCCATCCCCACGACCCACACGCTATGCTCAGAATCCCGCTGGTGTACCACAAACGTAGCCCGCGCTTATTCATCGGCCGCATGTGGCCGTGATATGCGAAAGACCCATCCCGGCTGTATTTTTACAGAGTGAAGATTACATTGTTTGGTGTGCGTGGAGTTGGATGCTCAGAAGGGCGGCGAGGCCGGGCTGATCTTGTCTTGTTGCTCCATGAGCTCTTCGCCGGAGGCTTCGATGGAGACTGCGATGCCGATTTTGGCGGAGTTCTGAGATCACATCAGAATTAGTATGGCGCTGTTGTGAGTGTGAGCATGTCAATGCATACCTTCGCGTGATCCATCTCGCCAGCGAATGTGACCCTGACGGGCGGCGCAATCATCTTCTCCAGCAAGCAGCCAATCTTACCCTGCGAGTCGACCTGAGCTCTGTAGATTGAGCGCGAGAACTCGTACTTGGCACCCAGAGTCGCAACACCCTCCTTCTTCGCGCCGCCGAGCATAGCATTCGAATCAGACAAGCCTGCGAATTGCAAATTGACGTCCACACCAGTCTCCACCTTGTCCGTCAGCCGCCTCCAGTATGTGCCTTGCAAGCCACCCTGCGTGAGCAGCTGCAAGCTTCCAATCCAGTCGGTTGATTTGTATCGCGCCGCGTAGCTAATCGCAGCTTCGGGCCCAATGCCACCGCCAGGCTTCTGGTATACACCTTCTATGCCCAAGGAGAGGGCTGGGGTAATGCTTTGCATGTAGCTGCCGATAAACATGCCGGTCAAGCCCCCCTCCAGCACTGACGGGTTGATGGACTTGAGTTGTGCTGTGAAGTCGCTGCCCCGGTAGTCCTGCTCAAGAGACACCTGGGCTGCGCCTGGCTGGCCCATCTGCGCGGGTTGCATCTGGACATTGGATTTGAAGATGAAGCGGTTGGTGAGGCGAGAGTTGAAGCGAGCGGAGAAGGAGGCATCGGAGTCGAGCTGTGCTTGGCAGAGTAGCTGGACTATATGTCAGTCGGTGCAGATGGTACTGGTGGGCCCGGTTGAGGATGTATACGTACGTTATCTGTTCCGTAGAGAGCGAGGAATGTGTAGGGCGACAGCATCTGGCTACCGGTGGAGAAGGCATGGCTGATCTGGAACAAGGGGTATATCGAGAAGCTCTTGTTCAACTCTGCTCGCAGTCCCGAGAACGTCTGGTTCGTGAGAAATACACTCCTTTGAACCTCCTTGGCAATCTCATCAACAGGACCCGGGTTGCTCAGTCCCAATGCTTCTCGTCGCTCGTGAAAGGCGTGGTATGTGTCTAGTATCGTGTCCGCAATGGCATTCGTTCGAGGCGGTGGAGGAGCGACGATGATATCTGCGGTGGTGAGAGGAGATGTGTCGACGACCATGGACTTTTCTAAAGGAGGTGCCGCCATGGCAGACGACTGGCGCGCAAGTGGGAGATATCAAGTAGTGCTGGTCGAACCCCGTCTATTTTATATCGCCGGGAAAGGAAGGAGGCTGATGGCGTTGATGTCGTGGTATGAGCTCGCGTGTCGAACTGAAGCTCGATGTTTCGACGATGGTATGCTGGCTTCGACATTTGCGGACTAGAGTAGTTTAGCCGCAGATCCGCCAAACGATTTCATTACGCCGATCCTCAGCGACTAGGTATCTTCTTTATCTCGATATCAACAACTCAGCCACCAGCAGCCACCAGCCAGCACACCACCGCCGGTGTCGTCGTAGCGGCAAATGAGATCATACTGACATGTTGCTGCTCGTATAGGGTCGCTCTGACATCTTGATACAAGACACCACATCGCACACTGCAACCTTCGGATCGACAGCATGGACACCCTATTGACGGCCGATTTGGCAGCTTCGTCACCAAACTTCCGAAGAAGATCGTCTACATATGTCGATGCCATCCACGATCTTCCGCAGACGGAGTCCATGGCCCCGGCCCAACTCTACTCAACCGAATCTGGACGACTTTTCCATTCCGGAAGGATAGTGATTGCAACCGTCGGACTACCGGCAAGAGGCAAAACTCACATCAGCGTCGCGCTAGCACGATACTTACGCTGGCTCGGTGTCAAAACGCACATCTTCCACCTTGGCGACTACAGGAGATCCCACGTCGGACCACAGGGCGATGTGCCGGAAGACTACTTCCACGTCAACGCCACCACCCCTACGGTTCTCATGCGCAACAAGATTCTGAAAAAGTGCAGAGAGGACATCTTGCACTTCCTGAACGAGGAGAACGGTCAGATCGCTATCTACGACGCCGTGAACCCGCTCGCCACGGGACGCCGGGCTCTCGCCAAGGAGTTCGACAAACACAACGTTCAAACGCTGTTCATAGAAAGCCATTGCACCGACGAGCGTATTATCGAGGAGAACGTGCGCTCTGTCAAGATCAGTTCGCCTGACTACAAGGGGTGGACACCAGAAGAGGCCGTGCAAGACTATCTCAAGCGCATCAACGCACGCATCCCGCACTATGAGTCGATGGAGGAGGATGAACTTCACTACGTCAAGATGCTCAACGCTGGTCAGAGAATTGTGAGCAATAACTGCGCATTTGGCTACCTCTCGCAACGCATTGTCTTTTATCTGCTCAATCTGCACATCAAGAGCCGACAGATTTACTTCTGCCGTGCTGGTACCACAAAGGACGAAGACAGCTACAAAGCCGACGCCAGACTTAGTCCGGAGGGTGAAGACTATGCGAGGAAGATGACCGAGACGCTTATCTCTCATCGTGAGTCCGAGCGACGGAACCTGATCAAGCACGGTGCTCCCGAGTCAACAGCACTCAAGCCATTGACGATCTGGACAAGTACGAGGAGACGCACCGTGGAGACCGGAGCTTCGTTCGAGTCCAAGGGCTACAGAGTACGGCAGCGCAGTCAGATGAGCCAACTCAACCCCGGAGTGTGCGAGAAGATGAGCGAGAGGAAAATCAGAGAGAACTTCCCGGATGAAGTGGCGAAGCATGAGCAGGATCCCTATCATCATCGATACCCAAGGGCTGAAGTAAGTGAGATCCAACGAACCTCTAATCTATCTTCTCTGACATCGATTTAGTCCTACCATGACCTCGCAGTCCGTCTCGAGCCCATCATCCTTGAGCTCGAGCGCGAGAACAACGATCTACTGATTATTGCCCACGAGTCCGTCCTGCGCGTACTCTACGGTTACTTAATGGCCTGCTCGGCCGGTGATATTCCAAGCCTGCAGTTCCCACGCGATGAAATCATCGAGATCATCCCAGCGTCCTACAACAACTCAGCAAAGCGCATTCACATCTCGGAGCTACCGCAAAAGCTCATCCCCGGCAGTCCGGAGGACATCAAGATGCCTGTCGCACCCTCTGGGACGACGAGCCCGTTCTCCGGAATCGGAACGCCGGCGGCCGGTACACCAGCAGCAGGTACGCAGACTCCAGAGACGGGTGCGGAAGGGAGCGGTGGGCTGCCGATCATTAGGAAGTCGGCGATCACTTCGAGTCCTCGGAATTAGGATGAAGAGACTGCAGAAGGGTCGCCAACTCCGAAGGCTAGGCGTGCTGGGAGGAAGACGGTGCATTGGTAGAGAGTCTTCCGGACGTGATCGGGCATAAGAGGCAGCATGATGAGATTCATGAGCTAGGAGGCAGCGTGGCGTTCTTGGGGAATACGACGAGACCAGCAGTCGTGAGCATCGTACAGCTGTGCATAGCTTCTTATATCGAAGCGTGATATGAACCGGTCTCAGAGCTGATAACGCCAGCCCTCGTGCCCAGATTGCTGCAAGCAGCAGCATATTCCAAACGCTGATATCGGAGAGCTCCGTAATATGCCTGATGCAGTGAGATCTCGTTTGTTACAGCTGCTAAGGTGCTCTCTCATTTCGGTCTCAATCGAGGACGCGACGACCGGAGACATCCGATGAGCAGATAGTCAATCTGCCATAAGGGAGCTTTGTACCTCCCATCCTGCTTCACTACCGCTTTACAATTCGTTCTCGATCTTTTTTTTTTTTGCTAGGTCCTGAGTGCAAGATCAGTGAATGTAGTGGCATCGCCCCTATAGAGGGGACGGAGAGCGACACATCTTTACGACCCTTTTATTATCGTTCCAACATACGTTCTCCGACTTCGAGCAGGGTTGTAACGGGAAGATCAGTAACTGTAGTGGCATGGTCGCCATATACCGGACCGAAACCGACCCACACTTACCGTCTTTTCATACCTCCCTCAACATCCGTTCTCCTACTTTGAGACAAGGCTACAGAGGATCAGCAACTGTAGTAGCACCGTGCTGCCTCGCAGCACGGAGACCACTACTCCCTCCTCGCCATCGCTAAGCACACGTTCTCCCACCTCGAGATAGGCTCTAAGTGAAAGACCAGCAATTGCAGTGGCACGTCGCCGCCTCGCAACACGGACAACACTACTCCAGCTACTCAAGCTATGCTCATCCCAACCGTCGACCTCAGCTCTGACAATCCGAACGCGTCAAACCAACTGCTTGATGCCGCCACAGAGTATGGCTTCGTCTTCATCGAGAACAACAACATTGGCATACTTAAATCTAATATCGACAATCTCTTCGCCCTCTCTCAAAACTTCTTCGCCGCTCCTGTAGAGGTGAAGCAAGAAGTAGCCATCGGCTCGAACAAAGCCGGCAAGAACCATGGCTGGCTCAGCAGAGGGATCGAAACTTTAGATCCGGCCACGCAGAAGAGGGCGGATGTGAAGGAGTGCGTCAGCCCTTTCTCCTCAGGAACGAGGTCTTTCTAACGTGAGTACAGAGCATTGAACATTGGCGCCCACATCAACGGAGAACTGCAGCAAGCTCTCCCCACGCCACTGGAACCACACCGCGAAACCATCATCGCTTTCCAGAACTCTTGCCACGCCTTCTGCCAGCTTATCTTTCAGCACCTCGCAGAAGCTCTCAAGGTCAAACGAGACTGGTTCACTACGCGCCATGACCCGAGCAAGGGTCCATCCGGAACGCTATTAAGACTACTCTACTACCCTCATGTCTTGGCCGTGGAGGATGGAATCGATATTAGAGCGGGCGCGCATTCGGATTTCGGGAGTGTCACGCTCTTGTTTCAATTTCCAGGGCAGCCGGGGTTGGAGATCAAGACGCCGACTGGGGAGTGGGAGAGTGTACCTGTTGATCCTGCTCAAGGCGAGAGCAATGGTGTGGTGGAGTCAGAGAGGGTTTTGCCGATACTGGTCAACATCGGTGATCTACTTGAAGACTGGACAGGAGGTCTGCTAAAATCGACAGTGCATCGTGTGATCTTTCCCAAAGGCGGCGAAGGTGCAGATCGATACAGTATAGCTTACTTCTGCCATCCGCTGGACGATGCTAGACTGGACCCTGTTCCAAGCAATAAAGTACAAGATCATGCTGCGAAGACGGGCAAAGGAAGCACGAGGAACGGCACGGTGCTCACAGCGAAGGACCATTTGATGGAGAGGCTGGCGGCAACGTACAGTATCAAGACCTGAATTGACATCGCTACGGATGCTACCTAGAGTCGTGGATATCATGAAACATCACCCTCATCCACTGCATTACTACCATGAGACTCCTTCTGCCTCATTCATGCTATCACAGAGCACGAGATATCCGGGTCTGTAGTCTCCGATACAAGCTCATCAGCCGTGGTAAGATGATCTCCTGGATGGTGGGGAGGACATCGATCCCTTCATCGAGATTCCGCCATCGATCACCGATTTGTCTCAATTCGTGCCTCGCCTTGAGATCAGAACGTGCCATTGCTGCCATTGAGCAGTAGCTCAAGCATATCCTGCCCACCAAGCTCCGGACCGTACATAGTTTGGGTCACATCCGCCCCGTTCATATTGATCAACGGATCCAGTGGAAGCGTCAGCCAATCTTGCATCGAATTGTCCGTGCCGAAATTGTTCAGATACGGATCAATCGTACCTCCTGGCGTGGTATTGTTCGGTTGGTTGAATTGGTTCGTCGGCGACTGGAAGCCAAACGACGGCGGCGGCATCACAGAGAAGTTGTTGTCACACGTGAGGTCGTAAGCGTCGCTCGAGATACCATACATCGGGTGATTTGGTGCCATTGTCGTCGGATTGTTGTATCCCCAATGCTGCGGATTCTGCATGTCGTCTACAGAAGCCTGCTGCTGATGCTGCTGCAGCTTCTGATTCGCTGCGCCAAGTTGTGCATGTGAGGGCTCAGGACCAGGAGTGCCGTGATTGCTCATACGCCGACTGCGACCGGAACGGCCGTCGCCTGCGATACGCACAAGACGTGGCTTGAGGTTCTGCGTTAGGTTGTGGAGGAGGTCTGCGAAGCGACTAGCTACGTGAACATCATCCACGATGCACCCCTTGAGTGCAGCGACGGTCTTATCCATGAGGGTGAGAGAGTCCTGCACGTCGCTCTCGCTTGCTCCGAGGGAGAAAGACTTGAGTAGCATGATTGCAACGCTGACGATGCGGAAGTAGGTCCGGACTGGCGCATGTCGTAGGTATTCGCCTGGGTACAGGCCATCGACGACCACTTTGAGGAGATTGCGAGCCGCCTCTCCGACTTCATGCAGGTAAGGACGGTCACCGCCAAGCAATTTCGCAAGTGTTGGTGGTGCGATCGCGACATCGCTGCGCACGCCATTCGTTGTGATTGAGGAGCGTGCCATCTCGAGCGGCGGATCGTTGAGTGAGAACGTCTGCTCGTTGGCACACCGTTCGGCGACAGCCTGCAGTGAAAGCGCGTTGATGTAGACCCGGCAGTACTCGTACTCGATCTCCATGATGTAGCGCATATACTTGGGGATGGAGGTAGTGTTGTCGAAGTCGCGGCGCCACTCCCGCATCGGGACTTGAAGCGCATCCAGTGCAGCCTTGTATTGTCCACTTCTGATGAGATCACGAGTAAAAGACTTGTTTGCGTAGATCGTCTGGTTGCCCTGGCGCATTATTGCAGCCATACGAAGCCAGAAATGCAGCACGGTCTCTTGTATGCTCACATGCTGCCCTAGCTTGCGCTGATAGAGATCGCTGGCCTCGGGAGATGAGTAGTTCTCGGGGAGCATCGATGTCAACCCAAGACGGCCGGACGTTTGGGACACGTAGATGAGCAATATATCCCTGACACTGTTCCGGCGACGATCGTAGCTTTGAAGCTCCTCGGCGGAAAGAGGCTGGCCGTCGGTAGATTTTGCATGTCGCTGCCACTCACTTTGATCGAAGACACCGATCTCGAAGGCGAGCGACATGGAGATGCCGAGAAGCATCCAGCAGAGCCGATCGCTGCGCCAGCAGGGCTCCAGCCATGCGTCCATGCGCTGACCACTGATGCCCTTCCCAAAATCCACCTGCTCCGTGAATTCAGCCACTGGCTCATCCGGAACCATGAGCTCGTCATCGGCCTCATCTGGTGGGAAGTGCATAGCTCTTGGGTGCCACTCCGTAAGTAAGGCCAGAGATTCCACTGTGCCGAGGGTGCGGAGTCCTTTGCGTGTCAGAGGGTTGACATCACATCCTGGCTCGGCACCCGCACCGCAAAAGCCACCACCAAATTGCTCCTGACCCCAGATCACTCGGTTGATCATGCCGGAGAGGTAAGTCCAGAGCTTCTGATGGATAGAGTATGGACGGCTGACAGAACCTGTTCCTTCGAGCTTCATATGTCGGGAGGCAATGAGCAGTATGGTGATGGTTAGCATCGGCTCTTGAGTGAGGAGCTGTTCGTGGGTGTTCAGAGGGCGGAAGTCGGGCAGCACAACCGGTGTGAGTGGCGAGAGGTAACGGTAGAAGTATTCGATGTATTCGATAGCCTCCCTGGCCGTGAACCAGCCTGCACGCACGAAGCGGAAGCGGGACCAAGCCTTCACTGCAGAAGCGTAACCTAGTGACTCTGCCGTGATGATGGGCTCTGCCGGAGTACCAGTGCCAAAGTCCACTGATGCTTTCCACATAGGGTCGTTCTTATACAGGGCCATTGGTCCGGCTGCCCAAGTTCCCGGTACGTCCATGACTGGGCTAGGAGCAGTGATAGAAGCGCCCGAGCCCGGTGAGATACCGTTCATGCTGGGTCGTGTGCCGGACTCTTTGCTTGCCTTCATACCATTTTGCATGGCAGCGGCGTAGAGCACCTTCAGCGCATCATGCCCGCCATGGACTTCTGCAGCTTGAAGTAGTCCGACAGTCTCTTCGCTTGCCTTCTGGTCCTCTTCGCCATAATGAACGTGCTTCGGCGCCGCCGGTCTGTTGAGAGGCTGCGTTCTGCCTATGGAGCCGCCCGGAGTGCGCGGTCCATCGTACCCATTCCCCTCATACTGCTCGAGATCTGGACCAGATGATGTTCTCAGCCTCTTCCTGCCGTCGTTGATCTCGTAAGGGACATCGTCGCCAGCATCGGAGTACTCGCTCGTGTCCACTCCAGGTCGCTTCTTCTTGCGCCTGGTAGCAGAGAAGTAGCATGTCTTCGACTCCCTCCGACATCTAGAGCATGGAGGGTCGTGTGGGCTGTCGACCGAGCCTAGGTCGCAGCGTACCTTACGTTGACGGCAAGGTATGCATGCTTATCAATCGTGTCAGTGTATGCCGTATTAGAAGAGCATGTAGTGTAAATACCTTGATATGTACGCTGGTGGTTTGCAGCGTTCTGGCCCTTGATAGGCTGCGGCGAGTCATACTGGGCATCACCGTCAAGGGCCATGTGGTAGCCGTTGGAATCCATGGCAGTGGATGTAGGTTGAACCGTCGATATGCGTAATCTGGGGGAGCTGCCACTTCTTGGTGGGCTGCGTGGGGTGATCGGCGGCTGGCTCGGGCCTCGCTCGATACGAGATGGCGAGCTTAACGTGGATGTCTTAGGTGTTATTGTTTGGGAGGAGGATGATGACAATCAGCTTGTTGAGGTGGTAATTACTCATGGTACTGTGGTGAATGTGGTCTGGCTGGTCGTCGAATTGTTTGGAAGGTTTAGGTGCTGGAGGAAGAGGAAGTATACCAGAGCGTGGGGCAACGATCACGAGGACGACGATGTTGACTCAGAACGCAGCCTCAGTGGCGGTGCAATATCACAAGAAGCGGTATTGCCGACACTCACAAGTGATCTGAATGCAGAGGATTATGAGAGTGAGGGTGCGGATTCAAAAGAATACCAGCCTGGCGGATACGAAGTTTGGGAGTCGTACCCTCGATTAGCAACATTCTATAGGCGTCGTTCGATGAAAATCAGGTTCTCATATCAACCTCCAACCCAGCACACGATCACGCTCTCGCCGCCGAGATACTTTGATAATGGGGGGACAAGACGCGGGCGTAAAGTCGTCCTACATAAATTTGGCTTACCTAAAAGCTGACGCCACTCTACGCGCTTCGCGTCAACCACATCCAAACATTTCTTCGACAAGGTTCCCCAATAGCACCCGCTCTACGACGAGATGGCGGACATACAGGAGCGGCCGCACAAGAAGCGGCGGTTCTTTGTCGACGGTCCGGAGCAGGATGCCTCGTTTGAGCCGCAAGCGAGTCTGCCGGACGAAATCGATGCTCTACCTGAGGCAGAGGACTTCTCTTCGACCGCGAACGATGTGACTAAGACACACACCGACGATGGGTTCGATAGGGACATGTTCAAGGCCGTCACAGGCGCCGAATTGCGTGAGGAAGCGTTCAAGGCGCTACGGGTTGAATTTGGCAGTAATGTGGAACGAGCTATCAATGCCTACTTTGATGGCTCGTGGAAGCCTCCGCCAGTCAAGAAGCAGACGGAGGAGAGCGCGTTCGTGGAAGCATCGCAACCTCACTCGTCAAACCCGCCCGCATCTTCCACACCTCCGACAGCTTCTAAGCCTGCTCCTTCGCCGCCGAGACCACCTGGTCTGGATTCCATGCCAGCAAAGAGATACATTGGTGCTCTTGGTGTCAACGGCTGGTCGACAAAGAGTGGCTCTGGCCTGCTAAAAGATGGCGATGTCGTCAAGATCGAGCGGCCAGTACAGCCAAGTGGACCACAGAAAACAGCTGCCCGCGGCGGCAAAGCGAAGCAGGTCGGCAGGAAGAACCCAGACGTTGTTGTGCGGTTTACAGACACGCGAGGCTACGAGCTTGGAAGGCTGGAGCAAGATGTAGCGACGTGGATGAGTGCACTTATCGACCAGAAGGTATGTCACTTCGAAGGACACTGCATCTATGCTCCCGAGCGACTCCGAACGAACGACACAGTCATATTGCAGCTTCGGTGTTATCTGCTGAAAGGGACTTTTGAAGCCGCGAACTTCATCAAGCCTCAAGAGAACAACCGCGAGACTGGGATCTTCGAGGCGAAAGAAACCAAGGATGAGCGAAATCTTAGGATGAGGCAGATCGGGCTGGTCAAGCTCTTTTCAGAGATCAATCTTCAGCCCTCGAGGGTCAATGCCACAACGGCGAAACACAAGCGGGAGGGCATACTGCAAGCTGCGGAGATAGCTGAGCAGTACGAAGACTCATCTGCCACGACCAAAAAGCCATCGTCCGGCAAGAGCACGCCAGCAGAGAATGGCGGGTCCTCACCACCCTCAGAAGAGAACGAGGAGGGCGAGGAGCTGGAGCAAGATCAGCTGGATACGTTGTATAAGAAAGCTCAGTCTTTCGACTTCAATACACCGGTCGCAGAGCCGGCAGTTACTTTCGTGATGGATCTGCGAAAGTACCAGAAGCAGGCTCTATATTGGATGCTTAACAAGGAGACGAGCCAGGAGCCAGGTGGCCACAAGGAGCAGCAGAGTATGCACCCACTCTGGGAGGAGTACAGCTGGCCCGTCAAAGACGTGGAGGATAAGGACTTGCCTGCCGTCAGCGGTCAGGACTCATTCTACGTCAATCCGTACAGCGGCGAGCTCAGCCTCGATTTTCCGGTCCAGGAGCAGAACTGTCTTGGTGGCGTTCTCGCAGATGAGATGGGGTTGGGCAAGACGATCGAAATGCTCAGCTTGATTCACACGCACACCTCACCCGAGCAGGAAGCTGCAATGGCGAGTGCATCGTCAAAGAAAGTGGAGACTGTCAACTCACTTCCGCGTCTCTCGAGAACCTCGTCGACGATCGAGCCCGCGCCAGCAACCACTCTCGTCATCGCACCAATGTCTCTGCTCGCGCAGTGGGCCAGCGAAGCCGAAAAGGCATCGAAGGCCGGGACCTTGAAAGTGCTAGTATACTACGGCACGGAGAAGAACATCGACCTCAAGACGCTCTGCTGTGCCTCAAACGCCGCCTCAGCGCCAAACGTGGTCATCACATCCTACGGCGTTGTGCTATCCGAGTCCAACACTGTCGCTTCTGCACATGGTGGGAATAAAGGCGCCTCCAACGGTCTGTTCAGCTTGGACTACTGGCGGATTATCCTGGATGAGGCACACATGATCAAGAACAGGCAGTCTAAGACTGCTCGTGCGTGTTACGAGTTATCTGCTACACATCGATGGGTGCTCACAGGGACACCGATTGTGAATCGATTGGAAGATCTGTTCAGCTTGGTGCGATTCTTGCGTGTAGAGCCTTGGGCGAACTTCAGCTTCTGGAAGACCTTCATCACTACACCGTTCGAGAAGGGCGAGTTCGTACGTGCGCTCGATGTTGTCCAGACTGTGCTTGAACCTCTAGTCCTGCGCCGAACGAAAGACATGAAGACGCCAGACGGCGAAGCACTTGTCCCGCTTCCGCCGCGTACTATCGATATCGAGAAAGTCATACTTAGCCCACCAGAGCGGGAGGTCTACAACCACATCTTTGCACGCGCAAAGCGAACCTTTGCTGCAAACGTGGAAGCTGGCACGTTGATGAAGAGCTATACGACCATCTTCGCGCAGATCTTGCGGTTGAGGCAGAGTTGTTGCCATCCTGTCCTTACTCGAAACAAAGCCATCCTTGCCGAAGAAGATTCCGCAGCCGCGGAGTCGGACATCGCCAATGGGCTGGCTGATGACATGGACTTGAGCGCGTTACTCGAACGCTTCCAAGCGGAAGAAGGAGAGCAAGACGCAGCACGTTTTGGCAGTCATGTGCTCAAGCAGATCCAAGAGGAAGCGGATATGGAGTGTCCGATATGCTCTGAGGAGCCGATGGTCGAGCAAGCGGTGACGGGTTGCTGGCATTCGGCATGCCGCGGTTGCTTGCTGGACTACATCGAGCACCAAACAGCGAAGGGTGAGGTGGCGAGATGTTTCAACTGCCGCGAACCGATCAATGCTAGAGACGTCTTCGAAGTGGTACGGCACGACGACGATGACGACGATGACTCCTCCGAACAAGAAGTGGGCAGGCTGACGCAGGCCATGGACATCGACGGCGATGACGAAGAGGATCTATACAGCTGCACACAGCGCCCTTCCAGCGCACCAGCGAAGACAAAGCCACCTGCCAGGATTACCTTGCGAAGAGTAAACCAACTCTCCAGCGCCAAAATCACCACCCTCCTCACCCAACTCCGCCACATCAAACGCGCCTCCCCAACGACCAAAGTTGTCGTCTTCAGCCAGTTCACCTCCTTCCTTGACCTCCTCGCCCCTGCCCTCTCCGCCGCATCCATCTCCTCACTACGATTCGACGGCTCCATGAGCCAAAAGGCCCGCACATCTACTTTAGCCACTTTCAACGAGCGCCCGAAGTTTACGGTTTTGTTGTTAAGTTTGAGAGCTGGAGGCGTGGGACTCAATTTGACTTGTGCGTCAAGGGTGTTCATGATGGATCCGTGGTGGAGCTTTGCGGTGGAGGCGCAGGCGATCGATCGCGTGCATCGGATGGGGCAGACGGAGCCGGTGAAGGTGGTAAGGTTTGTGGTGGAGGGGAGTATTGAGGAGAAAATGCTGCGGGTGCAGGATCGGAAGAAGTTCATGTGAGTTATGCCTACCTGCCTATGGTGTGTAGATGTGGCTGCTAATCTTGTTTACAGTGCGAGTTCGCTGGGCATGATGAGCGATGAGGAGAAGAAGGCGCAGCGGATCGAGGATATACGGGAGTTGTTGAGTTGAGCGAGTCGAACGCTTGAGGTTGTGCGTGCAGTCGACACGTGGATGTATGGTATGGTCTCGACCCGCGGTTCGTTCATGCTGCGTTTTCGATATATCCGCAGCCCTTACCCACCAGGGTCGAGGACCCATCGAGAATCGGGTGATACACTCCGCAACGCTGCGGCCAGTACCCTTCGGTAGGGTTGTAGGGTTGCTTACCTTTGCAATCAAGCATCCATTCTCAGAACTCTTTCTCCAACAAGCAAGTTGACACCCACTAGGCTCCGTGGCTAGTGGTCCAATGAACCTTCCCGGGTCTCGAGAAGGTTCGTGGCAACAACTTTTCTGTGACGCCTACACCGGGTATTGCGGAGGTGCGTCCGCTTACTTTCGTGATTCAAGCACTCGCGGTCAGAACTTTTATACTGACAAGCATGCCTACACCCACTAGATTCCGCTGTTGGTGAGCCAATCAACGATTAGATATTCGTCAAAGTTCGACTTCACGCTTCAAAATCCTCCCATGACGTCGGGAAATCCGGGTGTGCTTTCTGCTTACCTCTAAAGTCACCATGGTTTAAGCATCTCGGGTCAGAAGTTTTACTGTAACAAGCATACCAACACCCATTAGAGCCCGTGGATGGTGGTCTAATCAGCAGTGCGCTCTCCCCTAGATTTCAATTTCAGGTCTAGGGCATGCCAAATATACTTCTGCTTACCTTTTGAATGAACATCAGTCAAGCATCTCAGGTGAGAACTTTTCTCGCAACAAGCATACTGACACCCATTAGGGCCCGCACATGGTCGTCTAATCAGAACTGCGCGATTCCGCAGGGTTCGACTTCAAGATGTGGTCATGGTAGACCTTACCACGTTGGAAAAGAAGTGGTACTACCGGAATACCTAGGCAGCACGTGGTTATAGATGGTGGCTGACGACTGCGATAATTGAACGCAGAGCAAAGGTGACAGAGTACAACTGCCCCACAACCATGTCAACAATCCATAACCGAACGAAGCGAAAGGTCACAACACTGCTCCACACACATCCTATCTGAGTCCCAAGCAAGACTTTGTCTCCAATACCATCACCGCCATACTCGAACACAGCTACCTATCCGATGGCATGGGGCTGTGGAAGGTGGTCACGAAGACGGTAAGCTACTCCCCAGCATACCAGCGTCTCTGGGAAGGTAAGGCGGTAAGTATTGGCTCCATATCATCAGGTATGATAGTGGAGAGCTTCTGAGTTCGCAAATCGTGGCTTTGGGATCTTCGGAACTCTTGGTGCTGCCTGTGGTATATAATTCTGCGCCCCCGACTTTGGAAGGTGGACCTGGGACTGCACTGACTTTCATTCGGACATCGAACTACTTCTGATCTCGGAAATCCAACGACCTGACCACCTTCACCACAGTCCATCTTCACGGAGTCCTACCCGTTCATTTCGCCGGTTCTCCAACACCACAACCATGGACGGCGCAACTAAGAGCAGTTCGACAGGCATCAAGCCACCCGTTCATCCTGCATGTCTCGATTCTCGTGCGTGTAATGGCTGCCACAGTGCTGGCGCCGCCCCAGCTCCGACCTATTCGATGTCCAAGCGATGGAACGAGCATACTGCAGCAAGGGACTCCGATCGTGAGTCCCTCGCTGCCCTCGAGGCGTACTTCAACTCGCACCCCGATGCGGCTAACGAGGACATCGCACGCTCTACAGCTAGCGAGCTACACCACTCTCCAGTCGCAGTTGAGGAGAAGACCGTCCTCCAGGCTTACATCGGCACCTATGCTAGTGTAATGAAGGAGATCGCAGCATCTGGATCTGCCTCCGTCTCCAACGGAGCCGCTGCCGCTGCTGCTCCCGCGGCCAAGTCCGACACAGGTCATGGACCGGTAGCGAAGGATGAGACTTTTTTGCGACTTACAGCAACGTTCGTTCAGCAGACTTCGTCCCGACTCATCTCCAAGCTCAATCGCAAGCTTGACGACCTGACCGAACGCTATTATGACTGCGAGGACGGGATCTTCGAGCCTCTCGAAATTGTTGTTGGTGGGTCACTGGGAGGTTACGCTCGCGCCACTATCGCAATGGTTATCCCCTTGCAAGCGACCCTAATCGCGTCTGCCATCGCCATGGACCATGCCGCCCTATCTCCGTTCCACCAAGTCACCCGATATACTGCCGTGCTTGGGATGATGTTCTTTCAAGGATATCTCCTCACGGAGTCGTTTTACGAGCTTAGCGAGTTCGTTGTCGACGTTGGACTGAACATTCCTGAAGCCGATCGTCTTCGCGAAAGGGCCAACGATGTTGCATCTTGGCTTTTGGTTTTCTCACCGGCTTCTCTCCCGCTCGCTGACCCGGGCATTCACGGTTCCCCCTACCCTGCGATGATTCTGGCGTTCCTTCTACCTCCGCTCGTGGTCTTCGCCTCGTGCGTGTACTCGAACATTATGGAGGATTTGTGGATGCATATGGACGAGGCTGATGAGCGTGATGCTCAACAGAACGAGGAGAAAGCCCTGCAAGCAGAGGCCGAGCAGGCTGAACGGACCAAAGAGACAGCTGAGCAAGCAGAGGTCGAGAAGGCTCGACGGGCGAACGAATCAGCCCAGCAAGTAGAGACCGAGGCTGCTCTGCAGAAGTCCAAGAAATGGGCAGACGATCTATTCGCCAAGCTCGTTGAGCAGCACAACTTACATGCGCAACGCTTCAAAAATGGCATGGCTAGCCAAGACTCCGCAGCGCTCGTGAAACAAGCGATATGGGTTCATACACACGAGACGCTAATCTCCATGGGTAAACTCAACGAAGCCGCGACAGAGTCCACGAAGCAGTCGTTGCGTATCCAGGACCTGGAAAGAACGGTGTCGGAGCTCGTCGACGCAAACAAGCAACAGACTGTGCATCACGCTAAAGATCTGGGTTGGGTCATAAATTGCTACCACGAGTCCATCAAAAACTGTCAGAAGAACTACGACAAGCAGGCGGCCAAGCTCCGCGATACGCAGGCTGAAAAAGAACGTGAAGTTCGGAATTACAACGAGGACCTGTACGACCAATACTCCAAGATGATCGAGCAGACACAGGAGGCTGCTCGTCAACTGAACCTCATGGCATCGGAAGCGAAGCACAGAGACGAAACGATCGATCGTCTCACTCACGAAAGGAATTACTATACCAGCTACGCGAAGTCGGTGATACAGCGGGCCACGCAGGCTGAATCCACTGTTAAGCTTCTTGAGCAACAGACTGTACAGTGGAAGTCAAAGGCCAAACTGGCTGAGTTCATCATTGGTTCGCGCACGGCGGAGCTTGCTTCGTCACAACAAAACAACAGTAGGCTGATTGACGTGATCAAACCATTGCGAGACGAGGTCCAGAAGCTGCAACAAGAAAAGTGGGACCTGCAAGAGGAAAAGGAGGAGCTGCAGGACGAAACGGAGATGCTGGGTGAGGAGAAGCGGAATCTCGAGGTGGAAAAGCAGGAACTGCGACTCGATATGTGCGCGCTGGAAAGGGATAAGTGTGCACTGCCAGATGATGTCAACAATCTCAAGGGATTCCACGAGGGTTTGGGCAATGCCACGGGCGCAAAGGCGAAGTGGGACGATAGTGAGCCTGCCCAACAGGAACGAGCTTTGCCATCACTAGAAACCACCGTGCCGGAGACAACGCCTTCGACAACAGGTGACACGACAACACTCGTGGAAGCCGTGACTGCGTTGAGCGAAGATGAGGAGCACATCGAAGACGGATGGGCCGACCTGGCAGACGAAGCCTATGAGACCAACTTGGACATCGAGGGGCAGCTGGAATTGGTTTGAGGCAGAGACCAGTGTGATGGCCCAATGGCCACATACCATTGCAGCATCACCGTGCAGGTCCGCGGGTTATGACGGATGACGACAGACCAGCATGCGTCGTTCATCTGTCTGGCGACGATAGCATAAAACCGCAAACTACAATTCACACTCAGGATGTGACGCTCACGAAGACTGACCTGCACAGGGGTCAAATGAAGGGAAGCTGGTGAGCAAGTGTTGGCTGTTCACGCAAGTGCAAGGTCGACACAGGCATCGTGGGCTCGAAGCAGACATGAGGCTATGATGCTCGCAAGGAGTATTCGATGGCAGAGTAGGAGTGGACGAGAGCACTGCGAGAAGGTCGGGCGAGGAGGATACCGCCGACCTTGACGACTGGACTTTTACAAGATCGAAGACAAAAGAGGGTTTGCTTTTCGGTGTTATAGACTACATGTACCGTTGGAAGCTCCCTAAATGACGTTGATATTGATCCCGATCTTGCCTCTTGCGCGTCCCACCAACACTTAGCTCACTCCTGCTGATGTTCCGCCGCTCCCTCTATATCATCTAGCCTGTCTACTCGTCGTCTATATGCAATCGCTTCGCTATGCAGTAAACCAGTGACGGACACCATGCTGGGCAGATTTGTCCAACCGCGATGGCGAATGCTTCCTCGCTCTCATCGTATACGATCTCGCTTCGGCAGACTCTCGTGTCCTATGCGTAATCTTCGACCTTGCGATGGATAGTATTCGACCTCAATTCCCAGTCCCGGAGCCTTGCTTTTGCCACCAAAGAGACACTCCGCTATGCAAAGACTCAGCCAACCACGATACCAGCGCCGTACTCCCCTTCCGTGCCGTTTGATGCACCTCAGACCCAGCATTAGTTGACAAACCCTCGGAACACCCACGGCGGCATGTCATCGTCAAACCTCGGATCTCTATAGTCACCTTCTTCAGATATCCTATGCCGGGCCGATGTTAGTGCCATGCGAGCGTACGGATGTCCGTAGTTTCCCCATCGTGGATGTGATGTAACAGCATTGGGCTGCATCTGGCTCTGAACCACCGGCATAGCATCGGAATCTGCTATCGCTAGTACTTGTAGCCTCGCAACGACCAATCGGCAGTCCTCTTTCAGAGCGTTACTTTGCCTGTAGAGCTCGGTGAAGACATCTCCATACCAATAGCGCAGACGTTCCAGATTGCTACTGGCCGTTGGGCCATCGAGTCGCCCACGTATTCGTGAGGCAGGATACAGGTCCACGACGTCTGTTCGCTCGAAGAACTTCCTGGCCCAGTGTAGCAGCCCGGCATGGACTGGTTGCGTAGCATGCTCTCCGATGTTGTAAAGCTCCTTGAGCGCATCGATGGGATCCTCGCAGACGACTGGCATTGAGTGCAGGCGTAGGAGAGCATGAGACTGCAGCTCTGCGAAGCCCATCTCCTCTGCCGCTTTGAAGATTCTGATGTGATCGAGCATTGCACAAGCGCTGTGCGGAGTGCTTCTCCTATCGTTGGGAAGAAGCATGGGCGCTTTGTCGAAGTCCAGCGTACCAGGAAGTCGTTGCGATGAACTGTACTCGTCGTACTCGCCGTTTTGTATGAAGGCGTGGACGAAGAGCACAATCCTCTCCAAGCAGTCTTTTGGCAGTTTCAGCTCGCCACTCTTGTCCAGTGGCTTTTTGAGACTGGCTAGCTTGCGGGCTTTTGCTTTGGACACCGTGATGCGCTTCGAACCCCAAACCATTTCCACATATGTTGATGACGGCGGAGCTTCTAATCTGCTAACCGCAGCGATCTTGCCATTGGGGGTTACTTCGTGCACAGTGTCTCCTTTGGCGTCCATCGCAAGGTCGATGGCCGATGCAAAGCGCTCAACCTGCCAGTTCTTGATCTGAGCTTCCGAGATGTGCCGATTGTTGTGAGAACAATGCGTTTGTCCATCTTCCGGGGGCGCTGAAGTCGCTCTGCCATATGGATTGAGCGAGATGAACCTCTCGGAGCTTCTCCCTCCATATGGTGGCCTGGGTCCATATATATCGCCGTTGCGCCACTGCTTCTGTCGCTCTAAGCACTGTCTTCGCTTGTGGGCGTAGAAGATGAGGGGAAGACGACCCTCGCGGCACTGCTGCGAAATTTCCTGTATCGTGTCAAGGATTACACCGAATTGCACTCCATCACTCAGCCTTCCATCCGACTTCTCTTCCGTCGGCTGCGCGCCACAGCACACAAGGAAGAAAGCATGAATCATTTGGTGGATTAAAACGTCCAGAATTGCATCGGTCGAGCAGCGGCTCTCCCGGAAGGGCAAGCTATTCAGCTCGATGGATACTCTAGCGATGCCAGGTACCACGTTTGATGCACTAGTCCTACCACATGCAGCGCTGGTAAGATCCTTCCACTCCAGATGCACCGAGCCATGTAATTTGCCATCGAACAAAACCTTGTCCAGCCAGTTGAAGATCAAGTACGGCAAGTCTTTCTTCGGGGTGTCCATGCCGCGGATCCTATCGATGGCGTCCACAATCTCTGTTTCATTGTCGGCGACAAACCGATAGCACCACGCTGTAGCAAACTCGGGCGGCCAACCGAGATCACCAGGCCGTTCGACGGTCTTGTCCTGAAGTTCGCGGGCGGCGCGTTCCGTGCGGAAGTCATAGTCACTACGGCGACGGCGGGTCGATTGCTCGATTCGAGGTTGGAGCCCGTTGTTGTAGCAGTTGAAGACACGATATGGTGTCGGTCCAAGGCTAGCAGAGCGCCGGTCGAGGTGTATGTTCTGATAGAGCCATGGTTCCATATAGTAGTACAGGGACGTACTCGTATAAGCTTGTCTGTAACACCGTGCCACGTCGGTCAAGGAAAGGTTAGTTGATGCATCTCGCCCAGAAGAGTGACAAAGCACACCGCTATATATCTTGCCCGTCTCCACGAAGTAAACAAGGCTCCTCAACAAAATCGGGTGAAACGAAGGTAGCCAGGTCTTAGGACAGCTTATTGGGCACATTGTGTATCATTTGGAATGCTTCTCGACCAGAGCCTATAGTGCTGCAAAGGCCTTGTATTACGGCGCCTGCAATTTGCTACGCCAAGTTGTCCCGAGAGTGTATCCTGTGACCAAGCAAAAGGTCGTGCGTATAGAGTCAACCGCGTTAGGTGTCCAACCAGACGGAGCATTTACCTGGGAATGAGTGAAGCGGAACTCTCCACGTAGCAGACAAAGTGTCAATACTACCGCGTTCCAAAGGTTGATCTGACCTCAACGTTATGTCTTGAAACTCTCCGCGCTGGTGTGGACGTGAAGCTTCGTTCTGCTTCCACACCGCGCTTAGAGCTTGCCGTGATGTGAGATCACATCGTCCGACTGGCGCCCATCGCAGCGGGTCCAGGTAGCATGACAGTTCGCACCCGTTTGTGTTCATTTTGACATGCGTTGGCTAGGATGCTGAGTGTCTTGTTTGCCCAATGTTGTGCAGCGAAGGGGCAGCGCGCGCCCGAGGCCTCGTAACACAGCACCAGGTGCCTATGATGCGTTTGGGTTTGCTTTGATGTTGAGAATTATTGACAGCGAAGATGCACCTACTTGTAAGCCGTTCGATGCATACTTGCCAGTCACCGTTTCGCTGTAGGTCGTCCATATGTCGAGACGAATGCCGGATTGAATTCGACCAGCTTTGCACGAATGCCACAGCGAAGCGCATGCAGAGCGAGGCGGAGCAGGACTGAGCTCCGACACGCTGGCCCACTCAGTGCTCGACAAGAACGTTGGGTAACAACAGAGCCCTGCCTGAATGTGTCAATGCATACTGAAGAGCTCGATCTACATACCACGAAACAAACCACACCCAGCAAACCAGTTCGGCATCACTCTTGCAATGGCCTCTTTCGTCCAAAAGTTCCTGCTCAGCACAAATCACGCGTATGTTCTGCCCGCCAACCCGCGAGGACCGACCACGAGGATTCTTCTTCAAATGCTCCTCACCAATCCATACAATTCTCAACTTCTCCCGTCATCCTCCACCTAGTAGGCGCCAGGTCCAGGGCGGTTATCGCGTCCGTCGCGTCCCTCGTAGCCTGGCGCAGAGCGACCATCATAGCCAGGGCCGCCTTGGCCGCTCTGTCCGGGACGTCCATCGAACTCTGATCTCTCATCCCGTACGCTTCTGTTGTCTTGATACTTCCTCCTGAGCGCCTGCAGTCTCTTTTTCTTGGTATGCGCGTTGATATACGTGCCGATTACGAATCCAACGAAGTTGAAGAACGGTACCCAGACCTCGTTGGGCAGGAAGGCTTGCGCGAACGCAAGCGCCAGTGGAGAGGTGATCCAGGAGACCTTCATGACGGGCATGAAGCCGGCGCGTACGGTGGCACGGATCTGGTGGAAGGTGCGGGCGCCTGCGATGACGGCCATTGAGGTGAGGTACACGACGTTCTGGATGGGTGAGACCTATACCGAGTCTGTTAGCCGGAGCACGAAGGGGCAGTCTGGGTGGGCGTACAATTAGGTTGGAGACGATGATCTGCATGATCTTAGCCTTCAAGCTTGTCCTGCCGGCGAACATCTTCTGGAGGATCGTAATCATGAGATGTCCCAGTGGCGCGCTGATAAGGGCACCGTAGACTGCCATCTTTGGTACACGGCTGGTGAAGTAGTGACCGTGCTTGTTGCGGTCTTTGGCGATCCAGGAGGCTAAGAACTCCTGCAGTGCTGCCAGGGAGCCGGAGGTGAGCATCTTGGTTCGAAGAGGGTCCTCTCGGAGCTTCTTCAGATACCACTGTATAGCACGGACATCAGCATCAACGACTCTCTTGACTATTTGCGAAGTACGCGTCCTTGGATCGTGCTTACAGCGAGGTAGCCATTCGGTCCAGCGCCCTGTGTCAGCGCGTTGCCAACCTCATGCGCGAAGTCCTGCTTCTGCGGTGGTGCGGGTGGTGCGGGTGGTGGTCCTCCGCGACCCCCCCTGCCTCCATCTCCACCTCGCCCTCCACTATCTCCGCCTCGAGCTCCACCATCTCCTCCTCGTCCACCACCATCTCCTCCTCGTCCACCACCATCTCCACCTCGTCCACCACCGTTACCATTACCGTTCTGCTGGGTGGTGGTTCGGACCGTCTCCTCCTGGAACCTAGCTTGGCTCATGATGACGGGCGTTTAGCCTCGATAGGCCACTGTTGTAGTCGCGACCCAAGTGTACAATAGGACGAACGTAGGTCAGTGATAATTTCGTTAGGTCAAGGGCCAGAAAAGTCAAGTCGTATGTACAGTTGAGATCGAGTATCCGTCTTGTTTACGGCTGTTGTGCTGGCTCTGGCAACCGAAGCGCGTGTTACGTCCCGAGCCGGATGGCGTCTTTAGTGCGACAGGGATCACTATCTCGTACTCGACTTCGACATTTTGATGCTTTCGACAATGTCGGTGTCATCTACCCCAACTCGGGCGGCATTGGTTGAATTGTTATTGATGCAAGTCGACGGTGGTATTGGCGAAGCCACCTTCATTCTTCACTCACAGGTATGGGCGACATATCAACTGCCTGAGCGCGCGACCATGCCTTCAGTCTGCGATACGAAGACACGGACAACAGCATATAACGAGACAACGAGCATCTAGAACCTCGCAGCTCCCCCTCCCACCGTGAAGTGAAGTCGTGATAAGGTTTCTAAGCATTCCATGGGTCTCATGTAAGGTAGCACAAGGAAAGAGCGATCGCGTGACATGGCACCTCAGAGAGGAAGGAACACCTTTGTCCCTTAGCGCACTTCCTCGGACTACGGCATTTCTGGATGGCTGCCACATGTCTTATGTTTGTGCCAGTTTGCATACAAGCTTGAACAAACACACAATCTAAGACACCCCCATTTCATTGTTGGACCACGGAGCCGTTGACTCCATCTCACTGCTTCCAGCAACTTGAGCGGCTCCTTGCGCCGTCGTGAGCCTCCCACGACCGCCATTCATTCGACGACTTCACCTCATCCACTAGTATGGCAGCGCTTGCGCACAATCCTCATTCATTCCCAGCAAACGACGGCGGTCTTCCACCACCTACCGATCCATTCTGGCAGGCGACGCCACGCAGCACCCTCACTTCCCAGGAACTGGAGTTACTGATGGCTGCAGAGCAGGTAAGTGCTTGCCGACTTGTCGTGAACAGCCGAGAATATTCCACAACCTTCGGCATGCCGAACATGCATATTTCTCGGCTCTCATCTGCGATCACCCACGATTGATCTCATCGTCAACCTTAGTGTTATCATATGACAGCATCATCATGCAGCCTACGGAACGCACTCTTAGACGTACTCTGACCAGTTTCCAGATCGTTCCGCGAAGCCCGAGGATTCCTCAACACAAGACGACGAGGGTTTTTGGGGCAAGAGCCGCGCTTCGAGCGCCAACCTGCACCCACATGACCATGAATCGAATCTACGGAGCGCACACGTGTCACATGTGTGGCAAAGTTCCGAGCATAGGATGGGTGTACTCTTGTAAGTCTGCGGATTGGACACACTGATGTCACAAAGCTCACCATCTCTCACGTAGGCCAGCAGGACAGCCTGCTCCACTTCCAGCACCTGGCATCTGATGCAGAAGCCCTGCCGGTGGTCTCTGATAGCAGCGACTATTTCGAGGCGCAAGCCAAAATCGCTGAAGCCATTGGCATGAGCAGAAGCGTCATCAACCAAATGCGACAAGGGGAATACAGCTTCGACCAGATCGAGACCCTCTTACAGCAGCGACAGCACGTGCTCGAAGTAATCGCGAAATCGCAACATGGCTCTGCGCGCAGCACTCCGTCCATCCAAGCACCACCGCCTCAATCTCAGGCTCCGTCTGAAAACGTCATCGCATCTGTCGGCACTACTGCAGCGCCAACTATCCAACAGGCCAACGTCAATGGTCTCCCGATGTCGCCGGCAGGCACTCCGGCCAACACACCCGCCATCAGCACGACGACCACGCCCACCAAGGACAACAAGACCAAGAAGTCCGGCAGCTGTACCTATCAAGTGTGCCACACATGCCGCCCCTTTCTGCAAGATCGTTTGCACATGAGCTTCAACCCCGTGTTGAACAACGAAGTTCCAGCGGTCACGGAGAAGGAAATCACGAAGCTACCACTGCTGGACCCAAGCGTAGTTTGCAACCTCGGCCTTCGTGAGACACCCAAGCCCTTGCCACCAGTACCAATGCAGGATATCACAGAAGCAAGGATGCATCAGGTGGACGGACTAGACGATGACCTTTCAACAGACTGGACACCTACCACCACAACTTCGAGCGCATTCGACCACGACGACTCAGACGACAGCGTGCACAGCTACCCGTGTGTTGGTGGAGCCGGCTGCCCAGCCACAAATGGAACTGGCCTCTGTACACACGAGCCGAGATTCCAGCAGCAGGCTTTCCAGCAGCGGTCTTCCAACTACACCCGACCCAACCACGTGCGAGGATCAATTGACTCTACCTCTGGCGGTACCTCATCGACTGGCTCATCTATAAGCCTGCCGGAGCCGAAGACGGAACCGCTCACGCCCACATCGCCAGGCTTTGCGCCGTTCGGACTCGTGATATCGACTCAGCTGAAGAAGCAAAAGGCTGCAACTGTTTGTGGTGAGGTGGAGAACCAGCGCAGTCACTCGACCTCGCGCTCCGTGTCGACGAATAGCAGCAGCAGTGTTGGCAGTGAAGTAGAGGTGGAAGGTGGCGTTGCCTTGACCGAGGAAGGCGTGGGAAGCCGCTTGCCGGACATTGCTACGGAGGAATAGAACATCACCGTATGAATTGGCGCTAGGGGAGATGAGGAACTATCGCATGAGAGCAGCGGTACACACGAGAGCAGCGAGGACCTATCGCTTGAGAGTAGCGACACACCATTGACACGAAAGCAAGGGTACGATATGGCGCATTTGAGGCATTACAACGGTTGCATGAGATACCCCCAGGTCGCCAAAGAGGCAGGTATACGTTGTACCAAAAGCATCGGCGAGACAGAAAAGAATGAGGAATGATCTGCTGCGTCCAGACATCACTTGAGCGTGTATCAACAGCACATAGACTTGTTGTACATACATACTCAATTCATCAGATCACACACTAATAGTCTTAAACACCCCAAACCCACTCCCCCCCGTCGCCATCACCTGCCCAGCCATCTGTGGATGCCAGTGCGACTCCTTGACGCCTTCCATATAATGCACGAACAGCAGCTGCGGCGGCACATCCTTCACATCGGCGGTGTATCTGCTCTCCTCGTCATCGAGCTCGACCGCCAGATCCCAGAGCGTGAGCGTGTTATCGCCAGCGCAGACGGAGACGATACTGTCATCGCTCGGATGCCATTCGAGCGACGTGATCTGCTCCTTGTGAAACTCGAAATGCGCAACGGGTTTGCTCTTCTCAGCGCCCGCTTGGTTTTTCCACTGCCGTAGGTCCCAGACTGACCATGTCCCATCGTCGTGCCCGGATGCTAATAAGTGGGGCGTTTGGTGCGACCAACTCAGCACATTCGCATCTGAAGAGGAGACTTTGACGGAGATGGCTGGTTGGCGTGTCTTAGCGCGGGCGTCCCAGATCTTGACTGTGCCGTCTGAGGAGGCGGAGGCAAAGACGTTGCGTTCGTTGGGCGACCATTGCAGTTCTTCGACGCTGCTGTTGTGGCCGGTGTAGGGTGTGGTGTCGGTTACGAAGCCGCCGCCTTCGGTGCGGGTGGTGGCGAAGATGGCGCCGGTGCTGTCGCCGGTGAGGAGTTTGCCGGCTGGTACTAGGGGGGACCAGTCGAGGGCGTAGCCTTCGTTTTTCTTGTGGGCGCGGATGGTTGAGAGGGGTTTTGAGGCGTTGGGAGGGATTTGGAAGCCGGGGGTGTCGAAGGCTTGGAGGTGGGGGGTTATGTCGTGGATTAGGATGTCGCCTGATTCTTGCATTGCTGCTGTTAAGGTTGTTGCGGGGGTAGAGGAGGATGATTGAGGAGATTGATGGGCGCGGATGCGGTTGGTGGTTGAGGTTAGGGGTATCGATTTAGTTTCTAGGATTGGGTCTGAGGTTTCTTCGTCATCGTCGTCGTCTTCGGAGTCGGAGTTTAGTTGTGCGGCTTGGTCGTTTCGTGAGAGGCCGGAGAGTTTCATCACCATGATTTGGTTTTCTCGTTCTCGGCCTTGGGCTGCTTGGGTTCCACCGACGGCGTAGACGGTTGCTGGGTAGGACTTTCGATTGTCTCCTAAGCTGTCTTTGAGGATGTCGAAGGATAGACAGGGCCATGTCGGTTCGAGGGTGTGCAGCAGCTCGTAGGTAGATAAGTCTGGGGCCAGTGTCTGGCCAGCATCGAGTTTGTTCCGACCAGGTATGAATGTCTGCTGGTCCACCTCCATTGCTCCTACATTCAATTTTAGCATTCGTTCGATATCTAAAGGACGATTTAGCCATACCAGCGGCTTTTTCTTCCGCCTCCCGTTCTTCGTCTGGTCTCCCATCGATGCCTGCCTCCATAATCTCATCCTCACTCTCGAATTCATCCTCGAACTCATCCTCGAAGTCTTGGCCGTCTGGTACACCGGAATCTGCTACAGGCCTCTCGCCGCTTTCCAGCACAGCAGGAGTAGTCTGCCCGTCATCTTCCGCCGGGCGTTTCGCCATTGTCAATGAATACGAGGAGTCGTGTGGTTGAGTTGTTTCATAAATCCGCCTCCACATACGATCGTTAAGCTCGTATCGAGGTTGTTCTTTGAAGATGTAGTTGTTCAAAAAATCGAGAATTGGCTTATCGATAGACAGGGGTGCCTGCAGCGGGACGTATAGAGTTTGGATCTAGGGCGTTGACGCGCTTGATTGGCCCAAGGTTGACGAACTCGTTCGAAGGAGACATCACTTGTGCAACGACACTTCACGATCAGGGGACCGTTGGGCATGCTATCCGTATTCTGCTGACACCTACTGCTGATGCCCGACCCACCAAAAGACGAGACGGTGAAGTAAACACGGGCATTGCGAGACAGAAACAGAGAGGGTCCAGCGCGGTAGGAGAACGCAGGCACGCGAGACAACCCACGCAACATCTCACCCAGCGAGGTCGAGGCGTGCAGGACCAAGCCAAAGCTTCTGTTACTGCCATCCTGTCCGCCTGGCCGGCATCGCCGTGAACAGCAGCGATGGAGATGGACTACGAGCAGACCCCGCCAAACTCTGGCTCACAACAGACGCCCATCGACGACGCCAGCATGCACACCATCACCGCCTCCTCGATGCACCAACACCCGTCGCTCTCACAAAATCCCTCATACGACTCTCGACCGCAGACATCATACTCAGACACCGGCTTTTCGCGACCGTTTTCTCAGAGCGAAAGCGGAACCCCAGATCACCTTCAGAACGGCAATGGACTTAGTAGGCCACCGTCGACAGGAGTGCAGGGCGGACAGAGTCAGTACGGGCAAGATGCGCAACGGCAGCAAGCGCAGAAGAACGCGAGTGTGGTGATCAAGGTCGGCATGGTGGGGGATGCGCAGATCGGCAAGACAAGTCTGATGGTGAAGTACGTGGAGGGCAGCTGGGATGAGGACTACATCCAGACACTTGGTGAGACTTTTACAAACCTAGCCCGATTACACGAAACAACGTGAGTCTAATATGAGCTACCAGGTGTCAACTTCATGGAAAAGACCATCTCAATCCGGAACACCGAAATCACCTTCTCCATCTGGGATCTGGGCGGGCAGCGCGAATTCGTCAATATGCTTCCTCTAGTCTGCAACGACGCTGTCGCCATCTTGTTCATGTTCGATCTCACACGCAAGTCCACACTGAACAGCATCAAAGAGTGGTACCGGCAAGGTCGCGGCTTCAACAAAACAGCCATTCCATTCTTAGTCGGCACGAAGTATGACCACTTCGTCAACTTCCCGCGAGAGGAACAGGAAGAGATCAGTCTGCAAGCGAAGCGGTTCGCGAAGGCCATGAAGGCACCTCTAATCTTTTCGAGTACCAGCCACAGTATCAATGTGCAGAAGGTCAGTCACCTCCCGAACACCTGCATACGACGATGAGCTAACCTGCCTTCTACAGATCTTCAAGATCGTACTCTCGAAAGCCTTCGACCTGCGATGCACGATCCCGGAAATCGAACACGTCGGCGAGCCGCTGCTACTGTACCAAGGCAGCGGATGATACCTCACTACTGGTTTAGTGGGTAACATGGCAATTTGAACGAATGAGCAGCGGGTCTACGACACACGGGAAGGACGAAGATACGCTTTGTACGTTCATGTTGCAGATGACAGGGCTCACGCATTCTCACAGAGCTAGGCGCATACAGCGTTTCGAACGTGGCGACAGCATCAACAGCAAGTGGTGTCAGCATAGTTTTAGTGTCTTTTGATTATTCTGTCTGAATACTGAATACTGAAGGGGCAGTTTTCTCCAACACATCCATCCATGGCTTCCTAACTCGCACGGGCTTTCGATCAGACTAATGACAAGACTCTTCTTACAATCCTGCTCACATGATTCATAGATCAAATCCCGAGTGGAAGAGTTCTCCGAGACAGCATCACGCACCAAGCGGCGCTCTGAGACCTTCGAGCGCTCGGCCACGAGTTCGAGACGATTGCTAACGCCTTCTACCCTTCCATTTATGCCTTGTCCTCCTCACTCTCGCCATCGTCATCAGCAGCCGCTGGATCCGCAACAGCCACCCGAAACACCTTCCTCGGTCCCAGTACGCCCCAGTCGCCCACGACTTCCGCCTCCGCTTGTACTGCCTCCCAGTCCTCTTTCCTCCCGTCGAGCTTCGCGCCAGCATTCACGCCAGCAGGGCTCTGCTTTGCATCCACGAGGCTCTGCTGCGCTTCGCTCTCCCGGGCCAGTTCCAGCCGCCCGCCGGAGAGGCGGCAGATGAGTTTCCACGGACGCTCGGAGTCCGCTAGGCGTTGGATAGGGTGGGTGAGGAAGGCGCCGCTGTTTCGTACGGAACTGCTGTGACGGCGCGGGTTGGTGGTGGTAGTGAAGGTGGTTATGGTGTGCGCCGGCATTGGCGAGTCGGTTGGCGGCGATTGGTCGTTTTGCTTAGCACTATCGTCTCTGCAATCGACGCCAAGGTCACCACCACGGAGATGCAGTCGTGGGGACGGGTGCAGCAGGTTTGCGATGGAGAAGCGACGTTGCAGTAAGCCTTGACTCTTGTCACGGGGCACCAGGGATGGGTTGGACTGCAATGCTGTGTACAGGCCCAATATCTCGTCCTCAAGCTCGCCCTCTGGTTTGGTATTGCTCGACGGAGTTCCGAAGAGAGGGTAACGTCCACGCCTACCTGGGCCACCACTGAACCAAGATTTGTCTGGTGTCTTACGTGGAAGGCTTGATTGGCGGGGTGGATGTTGTGGCAGAAGGGTTGTCTGTAGAGTCGACTCTGTGGCTCGCCGTTCTTCAATGGTATCGAGAGCATGTCCGATACTACCAGACGCTTTCGCTGGCTGTTTGCCTTTGCCTTCATATGCTGGCCTACCGCCGATGGGTATGATTGGGTACGAGATCGTTGGCCTACCGGCAAGTCCAGACCGCATAGACTCGGGCTTTGAACGTGCCTCCTGGGCTTGTCGTAGTGTCAGCTGCGCGCGAGCAGACCGTACGCTACCCAACTGCTTGAGCTCAGGCTGTGAAGTCACGGGCTCCGGCGTCGGATCCGGTATCCTCGCACTCGGACCTCCACGAAAGCTGCTTCGCTATGCCGCTGCCTTAATGCCGCCGGTGTCCGATGACTGCTGTTTGTAACAGGGCGCGGCGCATCATCGTGCGAGCTACGAGGCGTCCCTTGGCCGGATTCCGAAGCTACTGAATTGGGAGGTAACGGCGTCGACGACGATGAAGCAGTGCTCTGCTGCATATCTCGCTTCTTCGATGCTGCCAATATGGCTTCTGCCCGCATGCGAGCTTCTTTCACGCTGCCCATTGGTTTTGCTAAGTCAGTCTCGTGTTCTCCTGCTTGGGTCTCGAGCACGGGCAGCGCAGGAAGCTCCTTGGTTCTAGAGTTGTCATATGGCTCCAGAGGTCTTGCATTGCGACCTGGGTGTTTTGGTGGAGGAACTGGCTTCCGGATGATGAGTGGAGCTGGACGCAGCGCCGCTTCCTCTTCGACCTGGATGGGCGTGGGTGTTGGTGATGTTAGATTCGGCATGGAGGCTGCTCTTCGAGGTACATGTACCTTCTCCTGTACGGTACTGTGATCCATGTCGAAGTTGTGTCTTCCAGACATGGGCGGTAGGGAATGGGAGGTTGTTCGGGCTCGGTGTACAGGAGTGGACAGAGTGAATGATGATGGCATGGAAGGCTGCGACGGGAAGAACTGCTGAGGGCGATTAGCAGGGACAGGTCTGCTGCCACTGTTTGCTTGCGAGCCAGTAGAGCTAAGGTCATGCGGTGGCAAGTATTCACCACGCGCACATGGTAGCAGATGGAGCGCATATGTTGTGACTCCGATACGGTGACCGTCACCGTTGGTTTCCCCTCTCATCCAGTTCCCACTTGAAGTGTACGAGAATAGAAGCAGAATGGAAACGGATTTGATCCATAGAGTTGAGTATCTCATACATATGTTTCACTCATCCTACAATGGTAGCCTTTCATGGGACAATAACATGCCCTAACAAGAGCTAAGGGTATCTTTGAGCCTTTCGTTAGCAGTTGAGCACCTAGGAGCGAAGCTTGCTATCCATGGCCGTCCTACGAGGACGTCAGGCCAAGAGATGGTGCGTTGCGAAGAAAGAGACTGACTCACCCCATGCGTTCAGTCGTCTGCTCGTTCAGTCCCCAAGCGTGAACACTGCCGTCATGGACAGTCTAGAGAATGATAGACTTCTGTCAGCACATGCGGAGCAATCAGGGCCAAAGGCGTTTTACCGTTCGCCTCATATCCCGCTTATACTTCCCTTCGAAGCTACCTCCAGCCGCTCTGTGCATGACGCAAGTGTTGTCCCACAAGAGGAGATCCGTATTGTTCTGCCAGTCAATACTGACAACGTACCTCGGTTGGCAAGCATGTTTGTATAACGTGCTAATCAATTCTTTGGACTTTTCCGGGCTTTCTCCTTCGATATGGTGCGCATGCGAAGCGATGTACAGATTCATACGTCCAGAGGGCTCGTGTCGTTGAATGAGCTTGTGACGGGACATGAAGTGGTCTTCTGGATTGACGCCGGGAAGAGCCTCGGGTGAAGCTAGTTTGCGGGAGTGGTAGAGTGAGTGGCAAACCACGTAGTCGTTGTCAAGAAGTTCTTGCTTCAGATCGTCTGAGAGATCGTCGTAAGCTGTCCTTGCATCGGCGTATTCTGTGTTGCCGCCGTGTCCGGCAGGAGGTAGTTCGTGTGCTCGTAAAAGGCTGTAGCCAGCCCGTCTGGGGTTGAACGAAGAATCCACGTGGAATAGTGAGTTGCCCTGGACACTCAGCTGTCGAACTTTGTTTGAGGGAAGGAGACGGCAGACCTTGTTCATCGCCGCCCGATGGCTGTCAAGTGGTGCAACCGAACCATCTTCAAGCATATTGCTGACATCGAACAGCTCATCATAGGCTAAACGATTTTTCTTGCCCGCTTTGGTATACGGCGAGATATCGTCCAACTCCCCGAACCGTCGTGAGAAGGCAATATGGCCCTCGTCGGACAGGCCAGTGTTTCGAAAGACTACAACGCCATACTACACCGTGGCGAGTCAGCTAGCCATTGAATTTGTGCCGAAGTGGCGAGAGCTTACCTTCGAGATCGCATCGTAGATATGACCAAAGTCCTCATCCGATAGCTCTTTGCTGAAGTCTACGCCTTTTACCTCTGCGGCAAATGTGTCGTGGAGGGGGACGGCGGTTATATTGCTTTCCTCTTTATGTGGCATTTCGGAATACTGGAATAAGAAGTAAAATGGATCAGTACTCGCTGTCACTTACGTTCGAATTAAGGATTGAGACAACATTGATTGCCTCCTCATCATCTCCTCTTATGCCACGGCGACTTCGAAGCTCGTTGCCGAAAGCCGGAGCTCGAGAGCTACGTACCTGAGGTAGAATACATTCAAAGAGCGTGTAGATCAGTGTGTTCGCTCACGAAGACGAGACCAGACGCCGTCATTAGCAGAGTACAATCTCTCAACACTTGGATACGCCTTCAGTCTTCGGTTGCAAGAGTGGTGTCAGGACATACCTGGAAGGCTGAAGGCTGACGCTCCAAGCAATCGAGGCGATGTGTTGCTCTGCGGCGGGTACATGTGGTTAAGATTCACAGGATACGTGCGAAGGCTTGCACCTACTCGGCTGGCGTCCTTGGTTCTAAACAGCCATGGTGGCCATGCTGCTGCGATCAATATGTCGGCCTCTACGGAGTATGCGGCAGCGGATCGACGGCGACGGCGACGGCGCCTGTTCTCCGCGAACAAAATGCAACGAGAGGAGAAGAGCAAGCGGTGTGGTGGCAGCATCTCCGATCATGTTTTGGAGAGGTTCCGCTTCGTCCATCTCGAGCTGCAGCGAGGCTTTAGAAGCTTGAGCGATCGACAGGGACGGACGCCCCTTCTCCAAAAACCTTCCAGGGCGAGAATGAAACCACACGACATGCACGTGAGCTAGCGGCGGAGTTCCCCGAGCCAATCAGAAAGCCATGCCAAATATGAGAGGACAGACATGACATGTGAGAATCAGAAATGCTGTCAACGAAGAACCTCTTGTACAGCATGCGAACCGCTCTCGTCCTTATCAATGTTCAGTGAGCTTGTGAATGCTCCCCGCTGTCAATCAATGCCTTGGGGTATCTTATACAAATCCCACCTGCACCCAGCATGCTTTCCGTCCGTAATTTTGCGCCAGTAACACCACGCTTTGTTTGCAATATCAACACATGCCAACCATCATTCCCGCACTCATCTCACGCAGCATCCGCATCCGGTACCCAGAGCACCACTTCACGGTCCGCACTGGCGATCAAGTTCAACCTCGGGCAATGCGCCACTACTGCAGCAGGCTTTGGAGATGGCAGATCCCACTTCGGCTCGATCACCGTGGCTCCAGTCATCCCATTCCCATCCGCCACCACGTCTCTGAGATCCCACACCAGCAACCCCGCCTGCCCTCCATTCCCGCCAATAACGAAGTGTCCGTCTGGAGCAAATGTGGCATCGGCTTGCATGTAGGCGCTTGCTGTAGTACCCGGATCACCCAGCTCATCGCCCGGCGCCAGTCGTCCTGTTGAGCCACTTGGTCGGTGCAGGTATGCGAGAAGATCACCGTTGAATGCGTCGAGAATGTAGTGGCCGTTCCCGTTTGTGGAGACGAGGATGAATTTACCGTTGTTGGAGAATTCCATGCCCGTCCAGCCTTGTGCAGGTCGTTGGCCGTGGGATGCGGAGAAGGTCTGTTCGGTGTTGAGGAGGTCGAACGTAGCGAAGGGAGGCTTGTCGTAGTTCTTGTAGTCGTAGAGGTGGACTGTTTGAGCCTGTGAGGATGGAAGGTCAGCGATGATGTAGTGCTACAAAGAAGGTTAGAAATTACCGGTGGCGAAGCGATTGCGATCACAGAACCAGAGGGGTCGAAAGTGGTCAGCCATGGCGATTCAAATTCGAGCTGCCCTTGTGCGGAGGGAGAGCGGCAGTCCCACAGCTTCACGGTGTTGTCCATGCCTGCACTCAGAAATTGATCATTGCTCGGACTCATGCTCAGACTTGTCACTCGTCCCGTGTGGCCTTTGAAGTAGCGGATGAAGGAGTTGTCGTGCATCGACAGGTATCGGATGCCATCGTCCACCTTTGTGCTCGCGTAGATAATGGAGGTGGAGTTGTGAGTAAAGCGAGCGAGTGCCGAACCATATTTTTGACTCTTCAGTTCTTTTGCGTGTTGTCCAGCTTTTGTGTTGAAGAGTTGTATCGTGTCATCGCTGCGGGAGAGCAGGAGGAATTCGCCAGTGTCGTCAAAGTCGATGCTCGTGTAGTGGTTTCCAGGTGCAGGAAATTTGCGTGAGGGTCGGTACGTCTGGATCACGTCGGAGATCTTGGTGGTGGAGGTGGCCATCTTGGAGGGGGTGCCACACTGGCGATGTGTTGGTGAAGAAGTAGAAGTGGACGAAACGCTGTTTGATCTCGTCCATCGCGCTTGCACAACTAGCGCGGCGGCTAGTAAAACGGACCGGACCTTCTTTGTTAGCGCGTTATCAAGCCTTCGCTCTTGCAAGTTTCTTTCCCTTCTGCTTCTTCACTTCCCCAGGTCGTTCTAACCTAGTCCTCCCTCCGCTCGCACTGTGGTATAGGGCTTCATCGCTGAGTGCATACTGGGCACTATTACCGTTGACGGAGAATGGATTGTTCTGCAATGCCTTCGGTTGACGATGATCGCGTTAATCAGAAGGCGCCATAAGATGCCAACGAGTAGGTGTGCCAACGAGAGGGACCAGTAAGATGCGCTAGTCCGCAAGGAAAACTTCCGTACCACATGTAAAAGGTGAAATCCAATCTTTACTGCTCGTCCTTGACAGCGCACGACAACAACATGCTGGCACTCTTCTCTTCGCGCGCCCGTCATCGCTTGAGCGTACGTATCGGCCTTCGTCGCTCCTTCGCAACAGTCTTACCTGGGAGACCGTTCATACCTTGTTGATCCATCCAGTTTCTCACAAATGCGATCGAGCAATACTAACGGTGAATAGCCTTCGATCCCTATGCGTACACACATGGGCGTTGGCTTGATCAGGACCACGAGAAGCGGATGGCACGAGAGCTATGTTTTAATTTCGATGCATTGCTGGAGGAAGCTGTACTGAGCAGTGAAGGTGCGAGCCGAGTTGTTGAGTGCGAGAAGACGGAACGTGGCTGCAGTCGTGTCTTCATTGTCGAGCTTGACAATGGAGCGAAGGTCGCTGCGAAGCTACCTTATCGCTTCGCCGGCCCACCTGGACTCACTGTACGCTCGGAGGTCGCCACCGTACAGTATGGTATGAGCCCTCAGGCTTCTGCTCATTCATAGCCCTTCGGACTGACTTTTGCGTATAGTGCGAGAGAAGACAAGTGTACCTGTTCCGAACATTCTCTCCTGGAGTTCCGACGCTGATACCAACGTCGTTGGAGCAGACTACATCATCGAGGAGGTCATGCCTGGGATACTCTTGCAGGATGCGTGGGCCAGCTGGGACGAGAACGATGATGCTCTGCGAATAGGATGCATCCAGTCGATAGCTCGGTTGGTCGAGGAGCTGTGCGGTCTGGATTTCCCTACATTCGGGTCAATATACTTCAACACGTCCGACAGGCCGTCTGGCGCAGTTCGCATCGATGACACATATTGCATCGGCCCACATTGCGGCCGACTACACTCCGGGTCGAGCGATCGTAGTGCTGCAAGGTTGAGGTTACTAACCGCTCCTGGACTGCAACGGGGACCATGTGAGTACTAGTGCTTGGGGTGCCTTACTTTGACACCATACTTCTCGGACATGATGAGCATCTCTGAATCAGTTATTGCTCACAACTTCCTCGATCCCAATAGACAGGACAGACATCGGCGTCTTATCGACAACTACATGAACACGCTCAAAACTATCATTAACACCGAGGCTGTTCGGTCACTTTCGCATCCAACGCTCTCGCCCCCCGACTGCCACAAGGCCAATATACTGGTCGACCCTCATGACACTATGAAGATCACCGGCATCCTCAAGCGACAATCGGCAACCGTTGACCCTGCCTTCGTGCACGCTACTGCGAGCCGGGACTTTACTAGACTGCTGGACATGGAGGGTCTCGAGAAGAAATTTGATGAGATCCCAGCCGAAGTAGTCGAAATACAGACGGCTGCATGGCGATGCGCACGAACCTGGTTTGCCTGTACCCGCGAGATGCCTAAGATCGGCAACGCGGTGGAGCTTGACCCCAGTTTGTCAGGCTTCTTAGCCGCCATACCATGCGGCCATTTAGAGGACGTTGTGAGTGTGTCCTACCTGCTTGCGGGACTGAAGGAGGATTGGCAGAAGCTCAAATTGCCGGGCCAGTGCTCTATAGTCCGAGCGAGGACGAGGTGGAAGGTTTCGACGTGATAGCAGATGAGCGTCAGGATGGACGACAGTTGAAGCTGGGTCTGGAGACGGTGCTTGATTGTGAGACGGATGGCTGGTTAGAGGCGAGCAAATGGGAGGACGTTCTGCCGAAGTATCGAATGTTCTACGAAGCCTCGAGGCATTACTGTGTGGAAGAGCGGGAGGATCATCAGAGCGAGAGTGATGCGCTCGCGGAGCTGGAACGGCTGTGGCCCTGGGATATGCACTGAACGACAGGGGATAGACATAACACTCTACACTCATTAGTAGCTTGCAGTTCGTTCTGTACCGTTACAGCGACAAGCAATGTGTGTCTTCCTCCCCGTCAAGTTATTGAGCAAAACAATTGGCAGTAGTCGAGGGGGTTGAGGTTCTCGGAGCATATGAACTCTCCATGTGCTACTGCACAACAAGATATCGTCTCGAAGACGTTAACAGTATGGGGAAGAGGCTAGACCACCGTCCTTGGAGCCAGCCGATTCGTATATCACAAATATATATCTACCGTATTGTCACTTTTTCGCTCAGTACCTACCCTGACGTTGGTTCCAATGCCAAGAAGTGAAGTGAATGTTCGCCGTACCTGCCTCTATTGTCCCGGTAGGCCGAGGATCGGGGCTGGAAAAGGTTCGAGGATCAACAGTAAGCCTTCTAACCTCGTAAGAAAGGTGAGATGAGAACGCGTACTTCCATCAGCATCCTCTCTCACATATGGCCGAGCAGCATCCTCGAGTATTTGGACGGATGAAGGAGCAATAACACGAAACGACCAGCTCAGGCGAGCATCCAATACCGACGCCGGGGGTGAGACGATTGAACGAGAAGCACGACCATCCATGTCTACCACGCTGGGGTCGTTTATTGCTGGCGGCATAGCAGCATGCGGCGCTGTCACGGTCACACACTCCTTCGAGACGGTAAAGATCCGGCTACAACTCCAAGGCGAGCTGAAGGCCAAAAGCGATGCGCCCAAAATGTATCGCGGGGTGCTTCATGGCGTGACGGTAATATACCAGAATGAAGGCATGAAAGGGCTGCTACGAGGGCTGAATTGCGCTGTAAGAGTACCCGCCCTACCATCGAGAAGACATAGTACTAACGAAGCGCTTTGTACTCCAGTACATCTACCAAATCATGCTCAATGGCTGCCGTCTGGGCTTCTACGACCCCATCCGCACTCACATTAATTCCGCCGTGCTCAACCGCTCCATTGCCCCCGAGTACGTGCAAGACCCGGCCACTAAGACATATCAATCCCTCCCGATCAACATCGTTTCCGGCGCCTCCTCAGGCGTCCTCGGCGCGTTCGCTGGCTCGCCTTTCTTCCTAGTCAAGACCCGGCTGCAATCATTCTCCCCGTTCCTTCCAGTGGGAACCCAACATCAATACCGCACAGCATGGGACGGTCTAGGCCAGATCTACAGGAGCGAAGGCGTCAAGGGCCTATATCGTGGCGTCGGACCTGCAATGGTGCGCACAGCGTTCGGCTCGTCCGTACAACTACCCACATATTTCTTAGCCAAACGGCGGTTAGTAAGCTGGTTCGGCATGGAGGACGGCGCGCCCTTACACCTCATGTCATCGGCATGCTCGGGCGTCGTGGTCTGCGTTTTCATGCATCCACCCGACACTGTGATGGCGCGCATGTACAACCAGACTGGTAACTTGTACTCTGGCGCATTCGACTGCTTATACCGGACGGTGAAGACGGAGGGAATATTAGCAGTCTACAAGGGCTTCTTCGCGCATCTGGCCAGGATTCTGCCGCATACGATCTTGACCCTGAGTCTGGCGGAGCAGACGAACAAGCTCATGCGGAAGTTTGAGGACAAGGTGTTGCCAAATAGGACAAACGACAAGCTGTGATAATACCCAGAGGGGTGGCTGGTGGCTAGATCTTGAGATATGTACAGTACGGCTCCGAACTATAGACACATAGACGGGATGTATGTGCGGATAGCGTGGTTCCGATTCCACTGTCCTTATTTTAAATCTACAGCGAGCACCTCGCAGTATACTCCATCCTGAGACGTACAATACAGTCCGTTTTTTCCCCTGTTTCGAATCCCGAACCTGCCTTTATTTGTTTCATCGCCTCTCTTTGTGCTTTTCTACATTCCGCTTTGTCTCCCGAGAGCTGACCCGCATTGTCGCATGGTGAGACCGGTTTCCATACTCTCATTGCTTTCTAGCGACGTCCTGCTCTGACTTCGCCTTGAACATACGTAAGTTGGTCATCTTGCCGCCTTGATTTGTGCTCCCATACTCCGCCACGCTATCACTATCCAGCCCGTTGATCGGCGCATACATTCGCTACGATCCTCTTCATTATATCCAGGACGTCCAAGCGCTGGTAGCAGTCCTACTTTACAACCTCGTCAACCCAACGACTACGCGAGAAGCATGGCTATCTCTCTTACGCGCTCTCTGGCTATTGCCACCCTCATCACCCTCCCAGCAGTATCTGCACATGGCTGGGTGTCCGGAGTGTCAGTAAATGGCAAACACTATCCCGGGGCCGACCCTTCATGGCACCTAAACTCAGTCGGAAAAATGCCATCGGCAGTCTGGTACTCGGACAACTACGGCCAGCACAATCCAGTTTTCAGCAAAGATGTCGGCACGAACAACATCGCGTGTCACGTGAACGCCACTGCCGGCAGTCTTGTGGTACCCGTCAAAGCAGGCGACATACTTCAACTCGAATGGGAGACTCCGGAAGGAGGTCCATGGCGTCCTACTCACGAAGGCCCAGTAATTGACTACATGGCCTCTTGCGATGGCGACTGTCGCGACGCTTCCGCCGATCAGCTGAACTTCTTCAAGATCGCGGAATCGGGCATGTTTCAGTCTCCGCACAAGACTGCGGACGGGGTGGGGTCGTTCGGTCGCTGGGGTACAGACATCCTTCGCGATGCGAACAACACATGGAAAGTCACGATCCCGTCAAGTCTATCAGGACCCCATGTCCTACGTACCGAGCTGTTTGCTTTGATGGGAGCAGGTCACGGAGGCCATGCTCAGATGTTTCCTCAGTGCATCAATCTCGACATCCAGGCATCGACTTCATCGGACGCAGAAGTGCAGCCGTGCGAAACAGGAGCGGATTGCCGACTAGGTCGTGAACTGTACAAGGAGACGGATCCTGGTATCGATATCAGCATTCACGGCGAGATCGCCAAGTACCAGTGTCCGGGGCCCGCGTTATGGCAGGGTGCGAAGCGTGTGGAAGATCAATCGCAGACGAGCGATGGAGCAGGCAGAGACTCGAAGAACTGGCTTTCGCAGTGGAAAGGCTGGCACCTCCACCACGGTCATGCTGGGAGGTTTTCTCGGCACCGGAGATGAGCTGAAATGAAACCATATACTCAATCACCCATTCATGTCGCTACTAGCCATGCCCGAGTCATCCCTCCCCATTAGAATGTGATCTCCGCTCCGTGGCCACAGCCGCGACTGTAGTGGCGGAGGCTCTATCGTGCTTGCGGAGAACATGTCGGCAAGCGTCTTCAAGACAGCCAGCATCGCTTTTTATTTGGAAAGGGGATGTGCTCAGATCGGAACGACGACAGTCCCCCTCCAAGATCCTTATCGTAATTCCAATATCTCTACTACTTCTTCTTTCGTGAGCCGGATTTGTCTTGGTAGTTGGTACTGTCATGCCTCTGCCCTTCCAGTCGGCTTAAGTTCGGATATATCATTGTATAGCCGAGGATGGAGGAAGCTTCACGGGCTGCCATTGAAAGTGAGCTCCGGAAACCATGTAATGCTTTGATTACAACTACAATGCTTTTACGGACGTGTAGCAGGTTTGCGCCTCGAACCAGCACCCTCTCAAATATGCCACTTCGAGCCAAGATCCTAGACCCGTCGATGAGGCAGACCTTCAAGGTGAGGAACAATCACAGCAACAGGCTTGTCTTATTCACTGACTGACCATAGCCGGGATAGTATACCTACGCTACCACGGCCAACGAGGTCAGAGAGGAGCCAGGCGATGAACCCAACGACGTCCTCTTCGGGTCGCAGCATGGCGTGCGCACCATCACTCTCAACCGGCCGAAGAAGCTCAACTCCCTGGATGGCAGCATGTGCCGAAAGATCTTGCCCCGGTTGCAAGAATGGAGCAAGAGCCAGATGGCCAACGTTGTCGTGATTAAGGGCGAGGGAAGGGCGTTCTGTGCGGGTGGCGACGTGGGCGCGCTGGCGATGCAGAACAAGCAAGGCGCAGAAGGGCAGAACAAGAGCAAGGACTTCTTCAGCCTGGAATACAAGCTCGACCATTTCATTGCTACGTACTCGAAGCCTTATGTTGCTTTCTTGGACGGGATCACGATGGGCGGAGGCGTAGGCCTCAGCATCAACGCCCCCTTCCGCATTGCCACGGAGAACACTGTCTTCGCTATGCCCGAGACCACCATCGGCTTCTTCCCTGATGTCGGCGCCTCCTTCTTCCTACCTCGTCTGGATGGCCAACTAGGCATGTATCTCGCGCTCACCAGCGAACAGCTCAAAGGCGTCAACGTCTTCTACTCTGGAGTCGCGACACACTACCTGCACTCCTCGTCCCTCCCTGACCTCGAAGCCCGCCTTTCCGAACTCGACTTCAAGGACAACGACTCCATGGAACATCGCCTCCGCATTATCAACAGCACCATCGACGAGTTTAGCACCGGCCTTCCACACGATCAACCAATCTCATCACCAGTGGGTGGCAACATTCGACAAGCCATCGACTACTGCTTCCAACCCGCCAATACGACCGTGAAAGCTTGCCTCCAAATGGTTACAGAACTCGCCGACCGCAACCCCGATGACTCAGGCGGCCCTGAAATCATCGATTGGGCTAAGAAGACCAAGAAGACTATTCTGCAGCGCTCGCCGACTTCTGTCAAGGTCACATATAAACAACTTCGCGATTCGCCACGGTGGAGCATCGCCGAGACTTTCATCCGCGAGCAAGGCATCGCGAGCCGCTTTATGGAGCACCCGGACTTTGTGGAGGGTGTGTCTGCATTACTCATCGACAAACCTCGCCGGACTCCCACCTGGACACCCGCTTCGCTTGATGAGGTCGATAGACCGACTGTGCAGGCCTTCTTTCCACCTCGGGACCAGCTTGGTCTACAGCTACTGAAGAGTGGCGAGGGGAGCGATTATCACGAGTATCCGTACGGGGCGGATATTGGTTTGCCGAGAGAACGAACCATTGAGGCATTCATTGATCAGAATCGACCGAAGGATAAGGAAGCAGTGGTGAAGCATTTTATGCTGCAGAGTGGTGGGAAGCAGGGGGTCAAGGAGACGGTGGAGGAGTTATTCAATCGGAGAATTACTACAGGGACTGATGGGTCGATTAGTGTGAGACGGTAGGCAGGCCGGCGTCAAGTAGACAGGTGTCCAAATGTAAATGTAGCCAGAGCTGCGGGTCGCGGTTGCTGCGTGTATACATGGAAAGCGCCTTCCGTTTTGGAATTTCTCGTTGCCACAGGTCATTAGGGTATGTCACCGTTTCATAGCTCGACCTCACTCGATTGTACTTAACTTTACTTGACCTCACTCGGTATCTCTTGAACCTCACTCGACCTTACCCGCCCTCATCCGTTCATTGGTTATGGCTTCAATGCTTTCCGTGCGTCTCCACTTATACCATATCTTGCTATTCTACCTGACAACATTCGACTGCAGAACCATGCGATGCTGATCACTGTCCTGGGCTATGGCTTCTGTCACAAGACCGTCGCCGTGGGTGAAGCAGTCACTCTCCAAGGCCGCTAGGCCCTAGAGAACCCCTCCCGTCGGGGATTCTACTGGTGAAGCAGCGGGAGACTCGAGACCAGTTGGACAGCACCTGCCAGCAAGATCCGATGTGCCAAAGAGCAATCATATCGTAGTACGGCCCTCATTGACGACGTCGAACCAATCCGGTGGCCATGCACATACCACGGCCACGATCTCACACTCTCACTGAGCATTGAGGCACTACAGTCGCCGATCTGGCCACGTGTGCCTCGCTCGCGGTCTCGAGAATCGCCGCGTCGTCTTCGGTCGTTCCGGGACGTTCTCCATCAGCTCAACAAGGACGGAGGAGCTACTGTCGGTGATGTGGTCGCAACTGCTTCGTTCGCTGTGCGAGAGCACATTCGTCATCGGCTTGCGTCCAGTCTGGATGGCGATAATGTCCGGCGTCCACGACATCAGTCGAATTGCTTCGAGCACTCCCAAACCCATACCACAACTTCTCTCATGGATGTGCTGCAGAGGCCGCAGATAACGTCCAAGGCCACTCAACAGCAACAGGTGATGTCGAAGTATACAATGCCTCTGGGCTGACCCGTGCCGTTGATCCTGGTCTTCACGGGGGATCTCCTCAACAAGCGACATCCCCGGGCGAGATACTTGTCACAACCTACTCATCATCCTTCACCGAACGTACGCCATCGGGAGGTACCTCTTGGTTACGACCAATGCTTCGGCCGCACTGTTGTCGTGCAAATCAAGCTCTTAGCGCCGGCACCGGTCCGCACTCTAAATAGATGGCGCCATCGTCCTTCGCTGGCAGAGTCACCACAAACCTCACTTTCCATTCGACCTTGCTGGACACCCCACCTGGTCTCGTGAGGCACTTCCGTCAACCATCTGAAGGATGACGAAATTGCCTGTGGACAGTCGATGTAACAGCATGTGTTGGAGGTGTGCCCACGAGGCCGAGGACGCAAACCATTCGTAGCTAGCTTGGCGGACGTTCGTTCCGGACCACTCATCAGGTGAAGAATATGGGTGCCTTGCTACCTCCAGCCTCCACTAAAGCCATACATGACGACGGTGATGCTGTTCAGCCGCGAGTTTGACTAACTGTGGACGCCGTACACGGCTTTGCGGCATTGTAGGGCTTGCAGGACGTCTGCATTCCTTCAGAACCTCGTATCCACGCAAGGCGCGGCAATATGTTTGTCACCAGCACGGCAAGGACACAACTCCAGGCAGTGATAAGTATTCAGCCATGGTTGTTAAACTCCTCCATTGCCTGCTTTCGTGCCCTCAAAATCCATATGGTTGCTTGGCACCCTACGCATATGCAAGAAAACACACTTTCTCTTTGGTGATTTCTCTAGAACGCACGCCATATCAGATTTCATCCACTAATATCGCTCTATTACACTGCTACACTACCTCACAAGCCACAACAGCGGATTAAGTCGAGGGTACCAGGGATCGACAGAGTGCTATAGTATACCGTCGGCCTCATTACACCTCTACCGCAATGGCCAAGCACACTAACCGGGTTAGTCACATTGGGTGATCTGCGTACCAATACTGAACCACTGTAGGTCGGATCACATGTTCCAGTGTTTGACGACTCGACGTCAGAGAAAGAGGACTCGCCTTCAGACGGACGGCTTTCGACATCGACCGAAGGTGGAGACACCAAGCAAGCTACCAAACCCAGAAGAAGACATAAGAAGCTCGTTGTCTTCGCTCTAGTGTACGTTGAGCTCCGTGTCGAACTCTCGAGCCCTCAAATATCTGCTAAGCTCCCTGGAGTCACTATCCGCTGACATGGTTAGATGTGTAACCCTATTGGCCTTGGCTCTTGGCCTGGGTCTAGGTCTTGGGCTCAAGCAGCATCTCGATGAACCACGAGCTACGAAAAACAAGGGACCAAATGTGCTGGTGATCATGTCTGATGATCAAGGTACATAAACGCCGACTTTTCCGTTTCACAGCGGCACTGACTACCAGCAGACCATCTTCTCGAATCGCTTTCCGTACAGCCAAACGTGCGGAATTTGATCGGAGGCAACGGCGTGACATATGAGAAGCACTATTGTACGGTGGCGTGGTGCTGCCCTTCGCGGGTCAACTTCTTCACCGGCAGAGCGGCACATAACACCAACATCACAAGTGCTCAACCGCCACATGGTGGTTGGACCCGGTTCGGAGAGCTAGGACTGAACGATAACTACCTTCCTGTATGGCTTAGCGATGCTGGTGTCAACACTTACGTATGTCCAACGACTCAGTGCACCGTCGGGCTACTGCTGACTCCTAGTGCTTGCAGTACGCTGGAAAGTTCATGAACGGTTTCAAGAATTGGAACCTCGCCACTCCAGCACCTCCGAACGGCTGGTTGGACAGCAGGTATATGCCCTCCGAGATATCACGTCGACCGCTGCTAATGTAACTAGTTTTCTTGTTGAACCGTGGACGTATAATTACCTTAACTCTCACTACACAAACAAAGCGAACGCTGGCAGCGACACCGACATCACTGGATACAAAGGCATGCATACGACTGAAGTTCTTGAGCAGAAGGCTCTTGCGATGATCGATGATGGTAAGCTACTGATGTGTAAAAGGGTTCTCCAAGACAGAAGCACACCCCAATTCGTACTCTGAGACCCCTTGGAATCGTCGAAAATGCTGAGACACTTGCTAACCCTTTTGCCCTGCTGTCAGCGGCCACCCGCGATGGGCAGTTCTATATGCAGATTGCCCCAGGTATGCCCTTCTGCCCTGTCCTAAGCGTCGTGTGAAGCTTGTTTGGAGCTAATGATTGCACAGTCGCACCACACCTGCAGATAGGTGGCGGCTCGGATGTACCACCTGTGTAAGTAAAGCTAGCATAGCTATGGTCAAGCTGACTCAGTATGCTAACCTACTGCCATGTGTCGAGCAGCCCGGACAAGTACAAGGGGAAATTCACTGGTGTTCAAGCTCCCAGAACGAGCAATTTTAACCCTGATCAACCAAGGTAGGATCACCTTTCGCTAGATTGATGAACAGCCACTGATCAAGGTAGTGGTGCATCGTGGGTGAAGAAGCTGGAACTGCTGTCCGACAAGAGTATCGAGAAGCTTGATGAGATATATCGGCATCGACTTGGCAACCTCGCCTATATCGATGACATGGTCGGCAACCTGATCCAGCGTCTGGAAGACCATGGTATCTTGGAGGACACATACATCATCTACACGACTGACAATGGTATTTAGATAAGCATACCGCTTGGTTGGAGACCTCTACTGATGTTGTTTGCAGGCTTTCACATCGGTCAACACCGTCTTACTGCTGGAAAACTGTGTCCGTACGAAGAAGACATCAACATCCCGCTGCTCATCCGTGGACCAGATGTAGCGAAGGGTGTTACATCTGAGATCATCAATAGTCATACAGACATGGCGTAAGACTGCACTCGCTATTGACGACTACCCTAGCTGACTTGCCCAGACCAACGATTCTCCAGATGCTCGGGCTACCACTCCGCGATGAGTTCGATGGTCAACCCATTGCCTACAAGTCAAACGACCTGGCTGCCAGTGACAAGACCGAGCTCGTTAATGTCGAATTCTGGAACTCAGAGCAGCGCCAACCATCCGTCCCTGGAAGCTACGCTAACAACACTTACAAGGCCCTACGTCTGATTAGCGACGAATACACGTTCCTTTATACCAAATGGTGTACAGGCGAGCGGGAGTTCTACGACATGCAGACCGATCCTGGCCAGATGACCAACAGACTGGCGAGCCCGCCACAGGGTAGTGCAGTCAAGTACTACGGCCGGTCGGAGAACAGCCTCTATGATCGTCTCGATGCGTTATTGATGGTCACCAAGAGCTGCGCAGGAGATTCGTGCCGTGAGCCATGGGATGTGCTATTCCCAAGTGGTCAGATCGGTAACCTTACCGATGCCATGAGACCTGAATACGACACCTTCTTCGCCAACCAACCGAAGGTCACGTTCTCGTCCTGCATACAGAATCACATTGTCTCTGAAGAAGGACCGCAGGACGTTACACCGTTCGGGAGCTAATACTTGTGGAGTATTGGTGGAGGTCCTGGAAGAGGCATTGGAGTTCGTGCGAAGCGGCAGGTTGAAGTTGTACATTGACTGCAATTGAGCTGCGCTCGATCTGGCATAATAATACCCCATGAATGACAAAGCAACGACATAATGAGTTTGATGACATGCCCCCGAGCAGTTGGGGAGGTAGTGAACAAAGCGGCAGCCGCGAGTTCTCAGCAAACCGGCAACCCTCGTGGCTACTAGACGTCTAAGTATCCTCTTAGCCATGATGTTGCTATGTAGGAGAAAGGAAACACAATACGTTGGTTTGGCGCCTCGTAGATCCAAAAGACGCTCATCAAATCGGACGATGCTGGTGCTACTGTATCCGCTGGCGCCGCTCAGGTGTTGGCATTGGTAGAGAAGAGCTCGCTTTAGCAATGGCCTCGTGGAATGAGTCGATTATATCGCAGTCGGTCCAAGACACCGCTTCTCCGTCTTGCATGCGAAGATGTGTGATCAGATCAAAGAATGCAGTGGCAGCAAAGTAGATGCTCAGGACGAGAACCACGCATCTAGAATATACACAACTATGTCACTGGTATCACATATAATCACAAATTAAACAATATAAACACCCCAGATCATCAACAATCGTCACGCTCTGCAAAGCGGTCCATATCAAACCGAGCCGCTCGCCATCTTCAAGATCCCAAACACATTAACCAGCTCATCAACCCTAGTCGTTCCAAGAACCAAGACAGTCCAAGTCACCTACCACATCACACGCCTCAAGTCACCCAAGCCCTCCAGTACCCCCTCAAAAGCCCCACAACCCTCTTCTGCGTCCCCGCGTCCTCGCACGCGACTTGCAGACTCGTCCCTCCATCCGCGAAGTCCAGCACAATACTATGCGCCAGCTCCTGGCGGTCAAGATCCGGGATGTACGGACACTTGAACTCGTGCAGCGCGAAGCGCTTCTGGAACGCGATGCCGCGCTCGTGCGGGGCAGAGAAGATGAGGTCGCCTTCGGTGGAGATGGAGAGGAGGCGGCGTTTCCAGAGCTAGAAGATAAGGTCAGCTTTGAGGTGCAGTGGGCGAGGGGAAAAAATGCTTACCAGGGAGTCAGGGAACTGGATGTTCAGATCTCCTAACATGGTCGCAGGTGGCATGTCGGCTTTTTCTCTGTGGTTGCTACTACTGATAGGTGCGCTCAGACCACCGGAGGGGACGATGAGGCTGCCGCGCTCGCTTGCGGGGCTGGTGGAGCTGGCGATGGATTGCGGGACGCCGCTTTTCCGCTTGCTGCCGCCCATGTTACTCATGCGCTTGAAGAAGCGCGAGGTTCGTGTCGTTTCTTTGTCTTTGCTGGTGGTGCTGCTGTCGGCCCTAGAAGGAGGGTGAGGTTGGCTCGCATTGTGGTGGGTTGGCGGAGGAGGGAAGTCTTCGGCGCTTGGACCGGTGGTGGAGAGAGAGGGTTTGTGCCGGCCGAAGCGGCTGGAGGAGTGCATTTGGCGAGTCTCGGTCGGACTGCGAGCTGATGCTGGTGAGGTGACTGCGGGTTCTGCATGCGAAGGTGGCGGCTGTGAAGTGGTGTCGAGGGCGGGTAACTGAGGGACGTTGTTCTGCGCGGGTGTTGCACGTTGCTGGTTGATCACAAGTTGAGGCTGTTGCAGCTCGGAATCAACCTGATCCGTGTCTTCGCTCTCCACGGGGTTGGGTCTGACGATGCGCGCAGACACAGAAACGGAATCACGGCCAGTTGCTCTGTCCTGCTGCACGCTCAAAACAGCATTCGTTTCCCTTTGCGGCATCCCACTGATCGGTCGTTGAGCCTGATGATAGCTCGCCCGACTGCTCTGTCTATGCAAGTTTCTAAACGAGCTTCCACGCGACGGATGTGGAGGTGGGCTGCGAGTCGATTCCCGTTGGTCGCGCGAGATCTCTGGCGAGATTGACCGAATAGAAGCACTTCCTTGTGGGCTGGTCTCTCGACTTGTCCGCTCGGCCAAAGCCTGTATCCGCCTTGATATACCGCTGGAGACGTTGCGCCTCATGGCGGCAAGCGGATCCATGCGTTCGATTGAAGGCGTCGACATGCTCGGAGAGTGCTTGTAAGGGCTGTTTGAGGACTCAGGACTCAGACGGTCCTGCATCTCCGTGAAGTCTACGGTCGGCATTGTCGAGGCTCTGTTGATGTTGATCGATCTGACCGACATCTCGGATGCCATTGAGTTCGCACTCGGCCGGCGTGGGACGTATGGATTGATTGGTGATTTTGAGACTGTGATTGGCCTGGCTTCCTGTAACGTTGCGCTCTGCAGCTCTTGCATGAACTCATCATCAGACGAATATTCAGCGTCCGGGTCGATGTGTAGGGGCTCCACAAAACCACGCCTTCGCTTCGCGAGATCGCTGTTCTTCGTTTGCAATTCGTGTGCGGGCGGCTGGAGCTCATCATCACTGCTGTCCGCATCATCGCTGTTGCTATCCTGATCCTGGGCTTTGCCACTGTGTCCAGCCAATTCGCCTTCCCTCGAGCTGACTGGTCTCGTCCCGTCAGCCATCACGATCGTGGGTACAGGCGTGAGCTCCTCTTCGGGAGGCGAGACAATGCCTAGGCCATTCTCCATCCCTATTATGCTGACTGCACTTCTCGACATCGGATCGACGAAGGAGTCTGACATGGGCGAAACCGGCATGCTGGGAGAGCCGTTCCATGGCGCGTCAGCCTCCTCCGTTCCGCGATCCATTGTCAATCCATGTGATGTGTCGGGACTGTGTATCTGAGGCAGCTCAGCGAAAGTCGGTCTTGCTTTTGGTGTCTCAGCTGGTGCTGACTCAACCTCACTGTTGTCAGTAGGTGTAGCGCCTGCTTCACGGCCGTGTCCATCATCTGACCCGTCCTCGGCATCGCTCTCCGCCTGCTCGTAGTCCATGGAGATGCCCGAATCAGCTTTCTTGGTCGAAGAAGCTTGCTGATCGCCACCATTCGCATTCTTCGACGTGGTATCCAGATGATTTCTGCTCTCCTGCTCCATTGCCCTTCGCTCTGCCTGCTCTCTTTCGTGGTCTTGCGCTCTTTGTTGCTCCTGGATCATCTTCTCTTCTTCTATCCGCCTCTGTTCATGCAGCTTCTCTTCCTCCTCTGCCTGCCTCCTCCGTTGCTGCGCCCTCTCCTCTTCCTCAGCCTGCTTCCGCTCCTGCTCTTTCACTGCTTGATTGGCCCTCTCGACCTCCTGCTGCCTCTCTCGCTCTGCGCTCCGTTGCGGAATACTAGGCACTTCCGGGACCTCATCATCAGGCGGCGGCACGAACGTACCTGCCTGCGGATTTGACTTCCTCATCTGCTTCTTCCGCAGCTCGACGGCCTTCATAAGTCGTATCTTGTCCGGAGTCATGGCTGAAGACTTGTGCGAGGGCAGTGACTTGATGCTACCTCGAGACACTGGACGCGGCTTGTATTCGGGCATGTCGGGTATTGGCGGTGGCGCGAGTGCGAAGACCGGTACGTTCATGGGTCCCTGCGATTTTGGTCGCGTAGATTCCTGCTTCTTGGCTGTAGCGGGTCGATGCGTTGCTGGAATAGATGCAACTGCTGGCACAGATGGTCGCTTCGACTTCTCGCTGGGCGCCACCGGGCGTGGCCCAAGTTTGACCTTGGGTTTGAGATCGAACCTAGTGAAGTCATAAAGCTCGTCGTCGAACTTTAGACTACCAGAGGTTTCTTCGGCGGTTTGCGCTGAGATAGGCTGTCTTGTTAGAGGTCTGCCGTTGCTGCTGCTACTTGACTGCTTGAGCTCTGCTTCCGGCGGAGGCTTCTGCGTTAGCAGCTCGACGCCTCTAAGAGGACGTTGCCGCTCGGAGGAAATTGTTGAGGTCGCAGGTGCCGCAGCGGGTTGTGGTGCCGGAGGCGGTGCTGCCATCTTGCTAACAAGAGAATTTGACACCTCTGGTACATCACCAACATCCGCTGCGATAGTCTTCTCTGTGTGGGGCGTATCTGTATTGGAGAACTGGCTCGTCGGCGCGGTGGATGTGGAGGACATCGAGGTCACCGACCGCTGGCCAGAGTCGTCCCGAACCAAGAACTGAGATATGTGCGCCTTCTTTGGTGAGCTCACGGATGAAGGTGGGCTGGAAGGCGTTTTCGCTTGCGTGTCTTCAACGCGGATAATGGGTGGAGGTGACCGTTCTGATTGTCGTGGTCTGTGCTCCCGTCTGTCTACCCGCTGTCTTTGCGAGGTAATATGCGACTTAGATGGTACATCGGAGCTTATGGAAGGTCGTGCAGTCGAACCACTATCCTCTGCATCTTCGCTGATTTCCTGTAACCGCTCATGGAGACGATGAGACGATGTAGCTGGTGAGGCGGTGTGGAGCGGGAACGAGGCGGCGAGGGAAGTATCGTTGAGTCCTTCGGGGCTCTTGATCTCGAGCACTGTTTCGTACGGCGCAAATTTCTCAAGTATATCTTGCCAATGGACTGCAGTGCGCGCTGTACTTCACGTCAGCTCATCGACGTGCGGGGGAGATCTCTCGAATGCGCACCTAGCAACACCCGCGATGTGCCCTCGGGAACATATTTGATCAAGACCTTCCTTCGTCGGTAGACAATCAGGCCGTATAGTGGCGATGCGTCCTCATATTGTGCAATCGCCGCTCGCGCATCCGGGGCACCACCTCTGCCGCGACCCAGTAGGTCCACAGAATCGCGGGAGTTGTACTTTAGAAGCAGCCTGCATGTTCCACCTTAGCATGTGTCCCTCTATCGCCATTGGCGCATGTGATGATGCGCAAGTGAGGTTGCGACTCACCATCCTCCCGCCTCAGTATTTACAACCTGGTATGCATCCTGTATCGAGGCATCGTCCAAGCCATTGAGCGACATTCTCTTCTTTCAAGTGGTTGTTTGTCATGCAATATGCCGCATACGAGCCTGGGGGCGATCAGGGGTGTCTCCGCGTGGGTCGTTGGTCGTTCCTCCCCATCGGTGTTACTGGCGCATCCACCTCTTGTAGGTCAACTGTGGCGTGGGAGGGTGCAACTACTGGGAAACATTGAAGTATTGAGCACGGAGGCCCCGACAAGTGGTCAGGGAGAGGACACTCGCGCCACGGTAGTAGAATCCCGTCGACTACCAGAACCAAAGTCACCATAAAGCTTGTGTAGCGGAACGCCTCAAATTAGATGCGGGAAGGCGGATCTTTTTCGGCTTTGTCGCCAATGGAACCAATCTCGTGGCCGCCAGAACCACAGAGCGCCGCCCAAATCTTGAGAACATACTGAGCTCTGCTTCCCGACATGCCTGAGAAACTATCTCATGGACCATCGGGAGTGCATCAACGGAGCAAACCTTGACCCTCCCTCCATGCGAGCGTCAACCAGGAACCACTGCACTTCCAAATACACTCAAAGAGCCGTACCGGAGCTGCCGTCATCTATGCCGGCTGCATGCCCCTACTGCAGGTGTAAGGATTCAACGATTCTTACACCTGTTTCTCCTCCAAATTCTTCTAACACCGAGCCCAAGACGATTCTTCCCCACCACCCCACCACCTGTGCCCGGGATGAGCGGTACGACAACACGTGCAAGGAAACATCCGAGAACGCCAGAACCAGAAGGTGAGATGTGTGAGATTGTGGCTTCCTGGGCGCCGTCATTCCGGCCGGAGCGGCTGTACGCCAAGCTGCGGTTCACCTTACTTCGATCCATTGACACTGCGTTTAACTACCACGAGGCTACCGATCCTTCGCCTTGTTGCCATGCAGGAACGGTAAAAGCAGTCATGGATCTGACCGCACCCGCGCATATAATACAGTAGGCAGCCTGGCGGTTGTGGTAGGTTTTGGTAAGCGATTGTCCATCTGCGCCTCTTTCATTCTCACCATGCCTTCCACGTCAAGCTATACCGTTGGCCTGTGTGCCCTTCTCCAGCTCGGCACTGCTCTGCCAGCACCATGGGGGAGCTCCAAATGGCCCCACCACGGCAATGGGAAGGGAGACCAGAGCGGGATCAAGTGAGTGTCTTCGTGCAAGGACGAAGGTGGGCAGATACTGACGATACTGCCCATAGCGTTCAAGTCGGCCCAAGACCATATTACCTCGTTGATAATATGGACGATGGCGACCTCAAGGACCAGCTAGAGGCCTGCAGCGAGAAGCCCATCAGCACTTCCCACTTCTCCATCTCCCATAGAGGTGCACCCCTCATGTTCCCGGAGCACACCAAGCAGGGCTACATCGCAGCCGCCAGAATGGGTGCTGGTAAGCCTTTCCAGTCTGAGGGTTACTATTAGCAGACTACTGACGTTCTTCGTTCCAGGTATCATCGAGTGCGATGTCAGCTTCACGAGCGACAGAGAGCTCGTCTGCAGACACTCAAATTGCGATCTTCACTACACCACCAACATCCTCGCTAAGCCAGAGCTAGCTGCCAAATGCACAAGCCCCTTCGTCCCGTATAACCCAGAGACTGGCGAAGAAGCCAGCGCCGAGTGCTGCACCTCAGACATCACGCTCGCCGAGTTCAAGTCGCTGTGCGGTGAGATGGAGGCAACGACCTACAACGCTTTGAACACGAGCGAGTACATGGGCCGTATCGGCAGCACTCCCGACTGGCGCACGAACATGTACGCCTATAGCTGCGCAGACACCGTCTCCCTCAAAGAGTACATCAGCCTTGTCGACTCTATGGGGCTGGACTTCACAGCAGAAGCGAAGGAGCCAGAAGTTCCTATGCCGTTCCAGGGCGACTATACCCAGAACGACTTCGTCCAGCAGATCGTCGATACCTTCACCGGTGCCAACATTCCCGCATCGCGAGTGTGGCTACAGTCGTTCTTGCCGCGTGACATCTACTACTGGCTCGAGAACGACCCGGACTTTGGTGCGCAAGCTATCTACCTAGACGAGCGTGGAGATACCAGCACCAAGGCGTACGAGAAGGCGGTTGCGTCGCTGCCGCGGTTGGCTGCGAAGGGTGTGAAGATTGTTGCGCCTGATCTTTGGCAATTGGTTGCTGCGGACAATGCGACTGGCAAGATCATTCCATCCACCTATGCTACGACGGCTAGAGACGTCGGATTGGACATCATCACTTGGTCGTTCGAGCGCTCGGGCCCACTCGAAAGTGGCGGCGGGAGCTACTACACTGGCATCAACCACTTGATCAACAATGGTATGTTGGAATTTACTCCATCTTTGACTAGACCACGAGACCATAGCTAACGGTGCATCACAGACGGCGACGAGTACACAGTCATCGACGTGATCGCTCGCGAGATTGGCGTTATTGGAATCTTCGCCGACTGGCCGGCGACCATCACGTACTACGCCAACTGCTTCGGCCTCTAGTCGAATGGGCACGAAGAGTCACGAACCATAAATGATGTAGATATAGCTCGCGGTATCGAAGACCGACATGGTCGGACTTTAAGTCCAGCTGCGCGAGCCCGAGCGCGACCCTTTCCGCTATTGAAATGGTAATTGGTCAGCTGCGCAGAGTTTCGACTCGGTTTGTACTTCTTCTCCTCTTTTTTCGCGTTTCGTATGGGCCAAGACATGCTGCGCCCCCCGAAGGTCCGGTTTGTTGGTGGGGGGCCTTAATTGTAGGTCAGTTGCGTTTTCGACAGAGTCACTGTCCCTACGGGTTCCTGCGGGGCGGGATTTGTGTCTGAAAAATGTCTATATAACTTGGAACACGAGAGACAGATGCTTCTTTCTAGCTTCACGAAGCTTGACTTCTACAGAGCGACTGTTGCTCCCTTCAGCCGACCATCATGGCAAAAGTCTTCCGCAACGGAACCATCATATCGTGGGATGAGTCTTCCCAATCCATAAAAGTCCTCCGCGACTCAGACCTCCTCATCGAAGGCGACACGATCACCGCCATCGGGAAAGATGTCCAAGTTTCAACGGATGCAGAGGTAATCGACGCCACCGACAAGATCCTCTCGCCCGGCTTCATCGACACGCACACCCACCTTTGGCAGACTGCTTTCCGGACTCTCGCTCCGAATACTACATTGGCTGAGTATTTCGGTAGTATGTATAGGACATAGACAACCTCAAACAATTGCTAACATGACGTCTAGGCTATGGTCCATGGGCTCCAATTATCAAATCCTTCTCCCCTGAAGACATCTACACCTGTACCCTAGCCGGTTTGTACGAGTCGCTGAACGGCGGCACCACCGCGTTTCTCGAACACGCGCACAACAACTGGAGCATAGATGTCGTCAAACGAGGTTACGACGCTGGCGTGCAGAGCGGAGCGAGGTTATGGTGGTGCGTAGCTGCGGACGACCGACAGGGTATCACGGGCGAGGAGATGTTGGACGGGCTGGCGAAGCATCGTCGCGGTAACGATGGCGGTGGGCTCGTTGAGCTAGGACTCGCGTGGGATGGGATGGGTTCGCAGTCGGCGGAGGAGGTAGATAGGAAGAAACATTTGGTAAAGTACGCCCTATCCACTCCTCCAACATCACTCGACGACTTGACTCACGTCCCAACAGATCCCACAATCTCACCGCCCTAACGCACCACCAACTAGGTGGCCCCTGGCCCGTCGGCAACAATGCACCTACCAAGGCCGCCTCGAACCAACTTCAAGATCTAGACCTCCCTATTATCTTCTCTCACGCCGGCTTCGCCACACCATCCGACATCGCCGCCTTGCGCGAGCACAACTGGTACCTCTCCATCACCCCCGAGTCGGAACTGCTCTACGGACACGGCCAGCAAACCAGCCGTCTCGTGCAAGATCAAGCCTCCCTAGGCATAGACACCAGCTTCACGTTCTCTGGAGATCTGCTAACGCAGGCGCGGATATGGCTGCAGAGTGTGCGAGGCGTAGCGTACAACAAAGCGCTCGAGACGGGAAAGATACCGAAGCAGAGTCCGATGAAAGTCGAAGACGCCTTCCTCCTAGCCACCCGTCAAGGAGCGCGAGCACTACGGAGGAATGATTTAGGGGTATTGAAGGTTGGTGCCAAAGCTGATATTGTGGTTTTTGATGGGACGGCGCCGAATATGGCTGGTTGGACTGATCCGGTGGCTGCGGTGATCCTGCATGCGAATGTTGGTGATATCAAGCATGTGCTAGTGGGAGGGGAGTGGAGGAAGTGGGACGGTAAGCTCGTCTTGAAGGATGGCGATTGGCCTTCGTTCCAGAAGAAGTTCGCGGAGATGGCGAGGAGGATCCAGGGAGAGAATCCACGACCGCAGCCGTTGGGGGAGAAGTTCTTTGGTATGAAGGATTTTGTGGATGTGGAGGTTATGACGACGACGAGGTGAGGATACGGTATGGATGATGTGTAGTGATGTTACGAAGATAATGTCCAGACCTTAACTCGGAGTTGCGGTTAAAGGCGATGCCAGTACATCCGATGCTGCGACGCTTTCACAGTGATGTTATGCAGGAGAAGCGTGTATAGCCTTCCGATCGCCGACATGTCCAGGCCATCAGTTCTCCGAGCTGGGCCTAGATGCGATGGTACCACAATCACTGTCTCGCCGCTACCAGAGCACCCGAGACGACGAGAAGGCTGAACAACCTCAGTGCTGCCGGTCTTTCGGATACTAACCTTCGAATGGTAATGTCGTTCAGTTATTCCCAATCTCCAATGGTGTGTCTAATCCGTAACAAGAGTGAATGTGATGTTGTTGGTCATGTGTAGTAGAAATACGGAAGATACTAGTACACACAAGAATGTCCGTGTCATTAAAGATCGTGATCAATGCCGGATCCCTTCCCTTTGCCTTCCCTCCCCTTTTCCAAAGACTGATAACGAAGTCATCCGGTTATGCCAAAGCTCCAGTCCTGTTTTCCAACCCATGTCGCTAATACAAGAATGCTGTAAATCGCAAACACGCCGTCCTGCTACCCATGATACATCTCAACTTCAATAGTCCTTCACATCCGATCCCTCGTATCGACTCAAATAACAATGCAACGCTTCCGCATCCAGTCCAGGTAAGCTACTCGATTGCGGCCTCATAACATCCGGACTCTCCCGACTCAACGTCTTAAGCTTCCCAGTACTGCTCAAATACGCCGTGAGTTGATCCACGCTGCCCGAGTACCATCCAGTCTGAGCATCGAACTGCGGTGAGCGTTGAAGCGGCGGATACGGAGTCTCATCCTGGCTCTCCTCGTCGTGTGAGGTATGAGCATCGAGACCAGGAGCACCGGGCCGGAACTCGTACGTCTCTGAGCGCGTGAGGTTCGGGGCATCAGAGTCAAAGTCGGAGTCGGCGAGGTTGTAGTAGCTGTTGTCTTCCATGTCGGAGCCTTGTGGGAAGCCGGAGACCACATAGTCGTCATCCTCCTCGTCCTCGTCGGGAGCCTGGTCTTCGTCTTTCGATGCTCTGGCGCGGGAACCTTGACTCAACTCTCGTTGGAGACCAGCTAGTGTGTCTCGCAAAGTGTTTTTTAGTCGGGAATTGGCGACTTGTTCGATCTGCAGTTCGATTTCTGCGATTCGAGATAGTAATTCCGATGTTCGTGCTGCCTCTTCGCCAACTTCCGCGCCAGAGTCGGTAGGTTCGTCCGATATTGGAGACACGAGGTCATCAGCAAGTACGTCACTGAAAGCCAGCTCGAAGTCGCGTAGCATTGTCCGGTCTGGTACAGCGAAGACGATTTCGTTGATTCCCTCCCATCTTTCAGCGTTTGGCCGCCGTTGACGTTGGCCTCCCGCGATGACTTTCCGCCAGCACTTTGCGATCTCTTTGGTAGGATTGCCATAAGCACCGCAACCCCACGCGCCGAGAACGAGCTTCTCCACGCCCTTGCTTTGGGCGATCCGCATGACAGCCTTCATCTTCCGCATGACAATGTCTCGGTGCCGATCGCAGTAGCTGACACCACAGCTGCAATCCTCTGTTTTGGCATCCGAGAAGCGTAGCATGCTCGAACTGATGACATCAACGAAGTATCTGTCGCTCTTATGCAGGTCGTGGGCATCAGGAAGATGGTCTCGGAAGACCAGTACGTCCGGCGTAAAGATGCCACTGACTTCTGGCAGCCGGTAGAACGAATCCCACAACGAAGGATAGAGGGTCGTCCGCGCGCAGAGAAACTCTTCCTGGCTATTCGCGCCATCAAGGAAGCCACCTCCAGGCCGTAATGCGGACGCCATGTTAAGCACGGCCACATTTGGTTTCTGTTGGCGGCTTTTGACGGCGGGAGCAGAGCGTTTCGAAGCTGGTATCTTGTCCGATATCCGCGCGGCGGCAGTCAAGGTATCCAATGCCTTTACCCGTATCTTGAGGTCTGGTCGTACAATCGAATGGGTGCCATTCTGCGGCGGGATCACGTTCGCAGGAGGATCGACGATGAGCTCAACTTTTGCTATGTCATGCTTCGCTCTTGGACATGACCGTAGAAGGTCTGGCACGACTTTGTTCTTGGTATCCCGAGCTCTCTTCGCACGTTCGTCCCGTCTGTTTTGATTTGGTCGCAACACGAGTGTTGGTTGGTCTCTGCCCATGGTTCTGTTGAGGTAGTTTGATCGAGTGTGGATATGCTGAGAAAGCGAAAGATTAAAGAAACAGAGCGAGCGCACGATGCGCCGTAGTTGTAATCGTATCCTATTCCGATTTCATGTGACGCGGATGACTCTCGGCTGTTCGTTGGTCGGCGCAATGTCGTGGTGGTGATGGTTGGATCCACTCTGCTGACCTCTGGCACCAATGCCACAGAATTGCCCGGGAGAGCGTGAAATCACATGAAAGGGAGAAAAAGAGGGAGGGGTGGTGCCAGGTCCACGCAATGGAGAGGTAGGAGAGAGGAGGAGCAGCTCTCGTGATCACTCGACACTTGCCTTTGAGCTAAAGCAGCCCGCGCTGCTACTTCGGCTTTGCGCTGACATGTGAAAGCACAGAAAGCTGGACGGAAATAGCAGCCGCATTCCAGTCCGGACTCGGCACTTCCGCAGCCAGCGTTGTACGGATTGTTGTGCTTTCCCTTTGAGAGGGACTTCTCCGTGCTTGCGCGAGAGCCGTGGGCCACCGCATGTTGAGTTGACAGCAGCGCCGGGTAATTGCTGGGCTGGGCTCGGGCGTAAGGTTGGTACCTCGGGGATGTAGAGTTCGATCGGTGATCGCCAGCCTTGTCATAGCCCGACGGCCACACGTGCTGCGACTCACTACGTGAAGTAGTCGTCGCACATATCTAGAACGATCTGGTGACGAAACATCTGTAGCAAGGCGACGTGTGTATATATCCAACGATAGAGTATGAGGACAACTGTTCAGAATGTCTATCGTCGCGCAATCGCAATCGCGGAAGAGAAAGCAAGGCAGCCGTAGAAGGTAGTTCTAAGGCATGCCGAGCTTTCACACCTCACGCAAGTTCACTTTGAAGTTCACTTCGCCTTGCATCAACATGTGAAATCAGAAGCGGCTTGATATCTACGCATCGCGTGCTGGTCGGATTGATTGATCAATGGATGAAGGGTTCACTGCTTGTTCAGTCGTAATTGCGCTGCCTAATGAAAGCTATGTGATTCCACAATCGTGAGACTTCATTCAACTACCAAAGGCATATCGCGAGCATGGCTGTCCCAGTCGCATCGCCGAGTGCTGAAGAGAAGACGCCCAGCTACGTTGCAATACCGCCTGCGAAGCCCTTCCAGTCGACACTGAGGTACTCTTCGAACCGCAAGACCATCTACGACCGCAACCTCAACCGCACCAAAACCACCGAGATCTCCCTCGCTTCGTTCGCCTACCTCTTCAACACCCTCATCACCTACCATCACTCCAAGTCCAGCTCCGTCAGCGAGATCGAACATCGTCTGAACAGAGCAGGATACCCAATAGGCATCAAAATGCTCGACCTCCTGCTGTACCGACAACCCCCACGCTCAGCAACGCGACCAACCCGCATCGTCGAACTCCTTCAGTTCATACATGGCACCCTGTGGCGAGCACTCTTCAGTCGAAGCGCGGATGCACTCGAGAAAAGCACAACCAAGAACAACGAGTACATGATCATCGACAACGAGCCTCTGGTGAACACATACATCAGCATCCCGAAAGAAATGAGCCAACTCAACTGCGCCGCATTCGTCGGCGGCATCATCGAAGGCATGTGCGATGCCGCAGGCTTCAGCACCGATGCCGTGTCCGTACACTCAGCAGGCGAGGGTGACGAGATGTGGCCCGGCAAGACCATCTTCCTGGTGCGGTTTAAGGAGAGCGTGGTGGAGCGGGAAGAGGCGATCAAAGCCAGCGGCGGATGAAGTAGCCAGTCGAGGATGAACTGCCAGCGGAGAATGAACTGCCAGCGGAAGAAGAACTGCCATGGGAGAATGAACTGCCAGCGGTGGATGAACAGCCAGCGACGGATGAAGCACTAGCGCGACTCTGCGGCTCTGCGGCTCAACATCGGAGGCCAAGAACTGAAGCTATATATTGTGTTTTTGGAGCACGCTCACCACTTCAAAGCCCTCGGGATCCCGCGTTCACAGTATTGAGTCCGCATCTTCAATGACTCCGACCGAAACAATGGTAAAGCTCTCCAGACTCAGACCAAACGTGCGAACATCTCCACGACCGGTCGCGTGTGTTAGTACGAGTGAGGCTTTGAGATACATTCTTTTGTCCTTGAGTTGGACGTTTTGGTTAAGCTAGCGCGAGGACAGTTCGACGAGGGTTAGACGAGGAGGTCGGTGCTTTTTGTGTCGATACCACCACAAAAACGTCACGAATACCGCAAAAAGAGGACGAGGAGACGACGAGAAAAAGGAGGTGCATCTGGAGAATTGTGCTGAGGATGAGATAGCATGAGGCTATCTAATTTTGCTATGCGACAACCCCAATGGGCATTGTCGCTCCACCAATTGCTCTGTGCCAGCCTTTTGTTACGCCTGCGTACTTTTCGAGACCAGCGTTCGCTGAGCCCCTTTCCATCTCTCGATCACCATTACCTCCAAACTGCTCACTATCATGCTTATTGCCTTGAAGAGGCTGGTGGGGGTTTAGATATGGTGCCACTCACAAGACTCGCCTCAAACAACTCAGCCCAGTCTTCCTCCAAGGCTGCATCTTCGTTTTGTAGTAAACGCTTTCCTATGTACTCGCTCCAATGCCCAGGATGTAAACAGCAGCACTTCATGACTTCCGCCTGCGGCTTGTGACCCGTTTCAGCTCTTGAGAAGTCCTTCGCGAGCACGATATGCAATAACCACAGAGACAGTGCTTCTTTGCGCACATCATGTGCAGGTACAGCTGTAGTATGTGCGCCGATGGCCGCGAGTAATTTTGTCAAAAGCGCATGCCGAAAGCCAGGAATGCGTTCAGAGAGCTCAAGCAAGAGGCCGTTCCAAATCAGATACGCGCCGTCGAGAGATGAGCCCATTCTACGCACGTTAGCAAAGCGCAACGGCCAGTCAATCAAGACAGGACTTACTCTCTCGTTGCGGGAAGGATCAACGCATCATCCACCAAAGCCTCAGTCACTGCCCTCACCCTCGCCGCGCTGTCGCCACACTGTCCCACCACCTCATCACCCAACCTCTTCAACTCATCATCCTGCTCTTTATCACCTAGCCCACTCCTCAGCTCGTCCCGCCTCCCCCTCCGAAACGCCTTCAACAACTCCCCTGCCTCCCTCCTGAACTCCGGCATTGCCACCTCCACATCCTCCACCTCCTCCAGTCTCCCCCAATAAGCCTGCCACAGCCACCCCAACGCCTCATCCGTCGCCTTAACCAGCCGCCGAAGACTCGGCAACTCCTCATGCGTCGCCTCATGCCTCAACGCCACAAACTCGTCCGGCATCCCGATCTGGCGCGCAATCGCAAGCATACTGCTCGGCTCGAGCGAGCGCTCCCGATTCCGTCCGATGTCGCAGAAGCCGGTCACGAAACGAGTGAAAGCTGCGCTGTAGACGGCGCGGATGCTGAAGGTGCTGGTGCTGGTGCTCTCGCTGGTGCTTCCAGAGTGGTGGAGTTGTGCATCGATGAGTAAGGCGGTAGATTCAACGGCGTGCGGGAGGTTGCCACGAAGTTTCCAGGCCATGATGCGGGAGATGGCGAGGCGTTGGGTCTCTGTGATGGTGGCGGAGGGGGAGTAGAGTTGGGCCCGGACTTGGAGGAGGTCGTGCTGGGTGCGCCAGGGTGTGATTGTGTATCTGGACATTTTTGCTTGGTTGCCTGTTCCTTGAGACTTGGTTATGAATTGATTTTCCAATATTTGATGCTTGTTGATGTTTTTGATACCCAGGTACTTTTTTATTAGAGAATGAGTAGTCACAGATTCGTCAGCCGAGCTCCATATCAGAGACCTCTACCTTGGGTGTCACCTTGTGCAATAAACCACCCGGCATCAATCAAGCAAACTTCCGGCATTTCGCTCTCTCTTGGACACAATAAATCTGGAAATCAACCTCATAGACTGTGTTGGATAACTTTGCCGCAACCTTCTGGTGAGACTACAGCGTCAGGCATACGTCAGGCCACACAGATCCGACCGCATTGTTCAGAGAACATACTCATCACTCAATACTTATGGTGACCGTCAATATCGGAGCACCTAGAACAAGTATCTATCATCCCGAAAAGCGATCCTACCATGGCCTCGAACGGCGTCGACCCAGAAACTGCAAATGGCGAACCGTACGAGGTACCAGAGGAGATCGACTTCGGCTCAAGCGACTCAGAAGGCATGCAAGAACGACTGGAAGTGATATTCGACAAGCAGGACGTCCAAAGGCGCCGAGCATCACTAGCACCGCAAGATCGACCATCCCGGCCCTCAAAGAAACGCCAGAAGACCGAATGTTTCCTCCATGCCATGCTCGAGGCAAGGATGAAGGAAGGCCAATTTTCGCCGAACAAAGCTGGCGTTGCGGCAGCCCATCCAACTGATAAGACTCCTCCCGAGCTTCTAGAAGATCAGGTAGTGCATCGGGAGTCGCGGCTCTTGACGAAGAAGCAGCTGTCGGACATGGCGGCTCATGTTCGCAACCTGTCGAAGAAGTTGAGCCAGGTGCGATTGAAGCTGAATGTCCGGAACGTCTTCATTCTTACGAAAGCACACGACAAGACGCTTATAGCTAAGACTAGAGAGATGGCAGAGTGGCTACTACAGTCGAAGAACCCGGAAGGTCATCCCTACACAGTCTGGGTTGAGGAGACCATGAAGCACAGCTCATACTTTGACGCCGAAGGCATTACTGCCAAAGATCCCGCGTACAAAGACCGACTCAAATACTGGACCAACGAGCTGTGCAAAAAGAGACCTCACACGTTCGACCTTGGCGTATGTCTTGGTGGCGATGGAACTGTGCTCTACGCTTCATGGCTGTTCCAGCGAGTGCCACCTCCGATCATGTCCTTTGCCCTTGGCTCACTGGGTTTCTTGACCAAATTTGACTTCGACAAGCACGCCGATATCCTAAACCGAGCCGTGAAAGACGGCGTAACAGTGTCTTTGCGACTTCGCTTCGAAGGCACAATCATGCGTTCACAAAAGCGAGAAGACGAAGAACAGCAGAACTCGCGCGATCTGGTCGAAGAGCTCATCGGCGATCTCGCTACAGACGCTACTTCACATCGTCCAGACGGCGTACACAATATCATGAACGACATCGTGCTCGACCGTGGACCGAATGCAACTATGAGCGGGATTGAGATGTTTGGTGACGAAGAGCACTTCACCACCGTGCAAGGGGATGGTGTCTGCGTTGCTACACCGACAGGGTCGACGGCGTACAATCTGGCTGCGGGCGGAAGTCTGTGTCATCCCGAGAACCCGGTCATGCTTGTGACGGCGATTGCGCCGCATACGCTCAGCTTCCGGCCTATTATCCTACCGGATACGACTGTGCTGAGGTTAGGTGTACCGTATGATGCTCGGGCGAGCTGCTGGGCGAGTTTTGATGGCAAGGAGAGGTAAGTTTGCAACCAAGACTCATAGCCTAGTGCTACGCTGACATTCACGCAGATCCGAGCTGAAGCCCGGCGACTACGTGACAATTTCAACTTCTCGTTTCCCATTCCCCACAGTGTTGCCGCTGGAAAGAAAGGGCGAGGACTGGGTCGACAGCATCTCCCGAACGCTCAACTGGAACAACAGGCAGCGACAGAAAGCGTTTGACGACCAGAAAAAGACTGCTTCGGAGGGCTGACGTTATCCTGGTCAATGGCTCTGGCGCCCTTGGAGGCTCTGGTGTCCGTCCTTGATGGCTCTGGTGTCCTTGGTGTTCCTCATTGGAGGGATGCCTATCCAAAGTCATTGGTGGAACGATCAACAAGTGTCTCGAACCTGCGGGCGAGCGGCGAAAGATCTCAGAGCGCCGCAGGATGCTTAATACGGTCTCGGAGAATCGTTCCAGGTTCAAGTAAGTTCTCATTAGACATTATACGCCATGTAACGAAATACACGCTTGCACGAAGTGGCCCTTTCCCAAACCGCCATTTAAAGCCTCTCCTTCTTCGCACGAATCTGCTCATTGAACTTCTGCTGCACACTCACCACATCCCAAAGATGCTCCATCATCAACTTTGACCCGCTCTCATCCGCAATCGCCTTGGCCGTCCGCACCGAGTATGATATCACCCTCCCATTCAGCTGCACCTTTGAGATCTCTTCTAGATCCTTCTCAAGATCTATCGCAATCCCTTCCTCCCCAAGCCGGCTCAGTGCATTGATCCAAATCTCCTTGCGCATCCACGGCTCCAAGTCGGGATAATTCATAGCAAGATGAATCCTCGAGATGAACGCTTCGTCGAACTGCTCCACGCGATTTGTCGTGAGCATGAGGATTCCTTCAAAGTACTCCAGCCGACGCAGAAAGACGGAGACGAAATTGTTCCGCACGATGTCATGTGCACTCCTTTGCTCCAAGAAGACGTCGGCTTCATCGATGAGGATGACGGCTTTCCAGAGTTTGCTGAGCTCGAGGATCTCGAGTAGAGTCTTTTCGACTTTCTCTGGTGTCGCGCCCAGCTCGCCGCCGCTGACGATGTAGAGGGGACGTTTCAGTGACTCGCAGACGGATTCTGCTGTTAAGGTCTTGCCGGTACCTGGTTGGCCGTGGAGGAGCATGACGAGACCGCGGCCTTTCCAGCCGATCACGTCGCCTTCAGCAGCATCCATGAAAACGGGTGAGCTGATCAGTGACGAGAGGACCTTCTTCTGCCGCTTGTCCATGACTAGACGGTCGATAGCTTCGTCTGACCAGGCGATAGGTTCGAGGTCATCGACACGCATTTGGAGCCATTTGTGGAGGGAGAGCTGGAAGCCCAGCACGGTGGCGGAGCACAGCAACATCTCGTCCTTGGTGATTTCACGCACTTTGTGGTCGTAGTCTTCTGGTTTCTCGTCGACGAGCTTCCTGCAGACATCGCAGCAGCACTTGCATTCTTCGAGGACGACGATGCCTTTCTTCTGCGAGAACATTTTGTCCTCGTCTCCGGGTAGCACGCGAAGCTGAAAGGTCTTCGCATCCACCATAACCCTGCCCTTCGTCTTGTGCTGGAGGTTGTGGATGCCTCGGAGCTCCAGGAAGCGCTTTGCGCGTGCCAGCAGCTTCGTTTTGATGTCTTCGGAGTCGTTGCAAAGATCAAGTGGCACTACAGAGAGCGATTCGAGCATGCGTGGGGTCTCGAAAGCCGTGATGCTGATGGTTCTTTGGACTTTGCCGATCTTCTCTCCGTCGTAGTCAACACCATGACAAGTCAGCTGGTACACCACTCCACATGGCGTTTCCGCGGTTTGGCCCTTGCGCAGCGAAAAGAGCTGCTCGGTCTCGCGATGGTACACGAGACAGCCCGGGTTAAACAGCATCCAGAGATCCATGAAATTGATCATGCCTTTAGAGAGAAAGTCCTCATAATTCCGCATCCGAGCTCCGAGATGAGAATGCAAGAAGTTGAGTGCGAAGCCAATGTGGACCTTGCTCGTTTCGTGGACTTCGGCGCTATGCTTGCACTCCTCCAGCTCCTTCCGGTAGTAGTACAATAGCTTTGGCGGATCGTCGAACTTAATGCTATCCCCGACCCGGAAGGAGTCGTCATGGTAGTACGGTACCAGATGTCGAAACAGCCGGATCAGACCTGGAGCTTGGATCTCGAGGATTGTATCCACGAGCACTCCCACGTTGTTGAATCGTTGAGTGACAACCATGCAGTACGGATCGAGGATGGAGGTGGCCTTCCGCTTTTGGAGACCAGGGTCGGCTTTGAGGTCGAACTGCTCGTTGGCTTTCATCAAAGACCAATTACCTTTCCGGTCCTGCTTCGCGTCGACCGTTATGACTTCATCTCTATAGCCGAAAGCCGAGACTTCCGCCATGCCTTTGAACGGAGTTTGAGCTTGCTGGGCAGCGGTATTGTCCTCGGAGGTTTGATCGACATCCTTGGTAGTACCAACCGCTTTGAGGTCTTGTAACTTCATAGCAGGCTTGGTTTCGAAGTAGGATTTCCATGCTTCCTGCAAGCGAAGACCAACACCGACTTTCATATTGCCTGGTCGGTTGAGTTGGATTCGAGGACGTTTAGTACCATGCATGACCTTGTGTAGCTACAAAAGGAGGGATCGCTTGAAGAGCAAGGAAAAGGTTTTGATCGAGATAGAGCGAAAGGACGATTTCTGAAGCATTTGACATACATATGGTACCTACTTAAGGCATTCTGCTGCCTGTTTGGAGTTCCTGAGGTTCTTCGTGCTGGGGTTTGCTGGATGCTGCCTTGACCTCAGCAATACACAAGGGCCATGATGTGGGACAGCTGGCCCCAAAGACCAAGCCTTAGGCAGAATAGCATGCCTCAAGAGTGCCTCAGACTCGCTGGTTGTAGGCTCGCTGATTGTGGGGCGAGGCTATGTCGTGGGATATGGTCGACATCTGCCTATGCTGACAGATGCCGGCCGTAGCTGTTAGACAAGTCTGAATAGGTTGAAGCTGCGAAGGCATGTTGTTGAAGCTTGTCGAGCACGAGTAGATTTAGGAGACGTGTGGTTCGTGTTGTCTTCTTCAAGCTAAGGTAGCGGGTAGCTCCCGGTGAGGCGTCCGGGGAGTGACAAGGATCAGCAGCGATTGGTGAAACAGGAGTCGACATTTTTGGCAGACCGTTATCTTCGACCTCAGAAGCACAGAAAGACGTCGAGATAAAAGACGCATATTGTCACATTCACTTCCACTGATCTCCGCGAAGCACACCCCCCCTCAACGCTCATACCAACTTCCTGCTCCACCCAGCAGCCAAGGATCGCTGGGAGATCTGCCGCAGGGGTCGGCGAGCGAGCATCCCTGAAGACCTGACTTTCGATTGCGGCACTGACGCGACCAACCACTTTTTGGTGCCATCTCTCCCAGACGCATTGCGCGCCTGAGAAGTGTGCGCGACCCCCCTTCCGACTTCACTTTGCCAATCACGACCTGTACCACCCCCGGATCGCTTCCGTACGACCGACAGCCACACTCGTTCGCATGCGCCAGACACGATTCCCTAACGATACCGCCGCCGCGTCTCTGGGTGCCCGGCTAGGCACAACCCACCATCGCGACCCAAGATGACACGACCGAACATCGTTAGAGCCGACACGATCGACTTGCAGGATCAAGACAACCCGACTGCCTCGGAACACCAAAAGCCCGTTATTCATGGAGGACTGGCAGCGCATCAACGCGCAGAGGTCCACCATGTCCTCGAAGAGCGCAACTCGGAGGAGCATGCTTTGGCAGATGCGTGGAATATGTCGGGGGACTTGACCGAGGAGCCAGGCATGATCGAGCACAGCCAGACCCAGCAGTCGGAACTGGACCACGCGACCAATGGCACACATCGAGATGGAGAGGAGGGCGGTGAGAATGGAGGGCAAGACGGTGATGCGGATGATGATGATATGATGGACAGGATATCAAGCTCGCCGAGCATTGACGATGGTGGGTACACTCAGCAGTCTTCTTTAACCCCTGTCAGGCACAATCCCGCGATGCAAAGAGTGAAATGGCCACCACGCACATCGAGCCTTTCACCCTCTCCACGCGACACACCAACACCCACACGCGAGCGGACTTTCAACAAGTCGGCTTCTACCTCCCCGGCTTCTTCACCCTTCATGCAAACGCCGCAGCATTTACCGCTGCACGTTCGCAGGACTGGGAGAGCGGCTTCACCTCTGGCCTGCTCGTCAGATACGTCTCCAAGTCCGTTTCAGGATGAAGAGAATCTGCCGGCGAGACATGTGAAGCAGAGACGCCACAAGAGTTCTTCTTCGTCCAAGCATCATCAATCAATGGGTAGGTATGAGGAGCCCACGAAGCAAGCCACTGGACGAAGAACGACAAACCAGCCAGCAGCAGCAGGACATCACAAAAGCACTTACGGCACAGCATCAGACCGGCGCTTCAACAACGATTTCTCAGAGGGCGACGATGGCATTGGACCACACGACGATCAAAGCAGCGAACAATCTGTCTTAATCCACTACGTCCAACCAGACCTGAGACCCATCGAAAGTCCCTTTCGCAGAAACCCATTCGAGCGTACTCTGGCCGACCTCTCCGGACAAGACCTTCCAAACTCACCAAGTCTTACCAGCATTGCCAGTGTGGACCTTCAAGACGTGCTTCTGCCTACGGACGATCCACTGTTGGACACTCCGCCATCACCACATGACTCCATGGACTCCTGGGAGAGCCTTCCTTCCGATCCGGACAGCCTGAGCGGACACATGAATGATGATGACACAGACACTCTCTTTGACTCCCTTGACGAGCGTTTCATTGATTCTGGTTGGGGTGGCGAGTGCTTACGTGATACAGAGGACATCGATTTCGAATTCGTATACGCTCTGCATACGTTCGTCGCGACAGTGGAAGGACAGGCGAATGCGCAGAAGGGTGACACGATGGTGTTGCTTGATGATAGCAATTCGTACTGGTGGCTTGTGCGGGTGGTTAAGGACAGCAGTATAGGTATGGCTTGCTCATAGACGTCGACGTCAGGATAATTGCTAATGAATCGGCGGAGGCTACTTACCTGCCGAACACATAGAGACACCAACAGAGCGGCTGGCGAGGTTGAATAAACACCGGAATATTGATGTATGGCTGCAAAATTGGCTGTTCTGTTCACAATCACAAGTACTAATGTCAGGCAGTTATCCGCGACAATGCTGAGCGACAACTCGGAAAAGACACGAAATCCACTTAAGAAGGCGATGAGGAGGCGCAATGCGAAGACTGTCCAATTTGCAGCGCCAACATATGTCGAAGCGTCCGACTACGATTACTCGAGTGATGAGGAAGACCAGCCACCCGTTGACCCTTATGCTGGCGCTGTCCAATCCGAAGAAGCACAGCAAATCGAGCACACTGAAGAAGAGCCGGCGGCGGAGAAGGCACTTGCGACTGAGGAACCACAACTATCACGAGCATCTTCATCCTCCTCACGCGCCTCATTCGACCGAGAGCAGGCTGCAACAGCTGCTGCTGCTCTCAATGGCAGTATTGATGAGCCACAGCTTAGCCCAAAGCTCGTAGACAAAACCGAGGCAGCACCACTGAAGTCAAGACGAACGCGGAACACGGATTCGTTCCTCAAGGATGACACGATCGAAACGCGGAAGATCACCTTGACTCCGGGCCTACTTCGCGAAGAAGGGAAGAACTCTTTGTCTACAGACAGCGTCCGCAATCCCAGTCTGGAGAACCTGGTCAAGACGATCTCGCCGCCCGAGTCGCTGACTAAGAAAGACAGCAAGAAGGAGAAGGAGAAGAAGAAGGGAGGCATGCTTAGTGGCCTCTTCAAGAGTAAGAAGAAGGACAAGAAAGCCAAGGAAGAGGTCGTGGTGACTGACCTCAGCGATGCCGAGAAGGTCTCATACGAGGCGCAATCGCCCACTGCCAGCCCTTCGCAGAGTGGTCGGGGTTCACCGATCACGGATGCTCCTGGTTTGCTATCACCTACCGATACAAGGAGGCAAGAAGTGCAGACGAGGCAACCAACTAGAGGCAAACTGCAGAAACAGCCTCCGTCGCAAAATCCGAGTCCGTCACGCGAAGCACCAATCCAGGAGGCGCCGATTCAGGAGCAGCCTCATTTACAAGTACCCGGACCGGAACCACCACGGGAGGGAGTCGCGGAGCTTCAAGGCTCTGAGGCTGCAGTCGAAGTGGCGACAGCCGACCCTGTGCAAGCGGCGATTGTAGACCAACCACATCTACATACCGAGTTGGCTTTACAGGATAAGCAGCAGAAGGAAGGTCCTCTATCGCCTCTCACGAACATGCTCAAACGCGATGATAGCAAGGCCCAGAAACCTGTCAAGGCCAAGAAGGTCAAAGAGCGCATGGAGCTCGACGACTTCGACTCGCCCACGGATGACGAAGGTCCGAACCCTTTTAAGGAGCAAGAAGAGCGCGCCCTGGGTCCCTCGGAAGAAGCGAGCGAGAACGAAGGCTTGTCTGACAGCCCTGTGGAGATCACGCATAGTGCTTTCATGCACGGCACCGACTCCATACATATCCCCTTGCCAGGTCCCGACGACCAACGAGGCGTCGAAGAGGATGATGAAGTCGAGGAAGACGAACCCGACAGCCTGACAAGTTCGCCAAGCATCATTGAGCACGACGAACATGACGAACAGCCCACACCCGAAGAGTCCCACATACCCGAAGAAGAATCGCACACCTCCTCTGACGTCGACCCCGACCCCACGCCCACCGCGCCTCGCTCACCCGAAGCCACCGACCCGCAGCCCGCTATCGCCACCAAATCCTCCTCATCGCCCCTGAACCGCGGCCTCAGCACCGACTCCTCCACGCCCTCCACCTCTTCCGCACCCTCCGATGACCCACATCTAAGCCCCGTGTCCTCCGTCTCCGTCTCACAGCAGCCATGGAGCGACGCCTCCCTGCGATCCTGGCTAGAGGATGGCAGCGAGGTCAAGGACATGATGGTCATGATCTACGACAAATCTGGCGTCGTGCCAGTGAGTGAGGACCATCCGTTGATGGCGGGCTTGTTTACTGAGCAGAGGAAGGGGGTACAGAGTATGATGGGCGAGTTGGATGGGCTGTTGGGGAGCTATCTATCGAGGAAGGGGATAGCGTTACAGTAATTTGATGTGTGACGGGACTGCGCGATTTTGGATGACGGGTTGATGAGAGCGATGACGAGCATTGAGCAGATGCATATGACTTGGAGTTGATGGCGGATGGCCGCTCTGGTCAGGGTGCCAACGTTAATGGGCATCGTACATTATGGTAGTGCAGCGCAACGCGGAATAGCGAGCTATTGGTGTAGCATCGTTTGGTCACCTGGAAGTCTTCGATAACGCAGTGTGGGAATGCTCAAGACGGTACAAGTATTCCTACGCACAGTCTACAAACATTATAGCCGACACTCTGTCGAGCGCTGTTACACTTGCACCTAGGCATAGCATTTGCGATGGGTACATCTCTCTCCGTTCAAAGATCATCGCTCATGCTTCCGAGGCGCCACAAACCGCCATATCGTCGCCTATCGTCGACCATCCTTCCCACATTGAGCTGTTCACTATGTCAGCCTGAGTCGGTGACAGGAGACAGGCACTGCGGCTCACCTGCGATAACTGTCCTGGCACGTTCGGCTGGCAGTGGCGTCTCTTGCCAACGAGCCTGCACACCAGATACCTTCAAGCTACCCGTCATGGCTAAGACCATTGGTGTCCCGGAGTAAAGCTTCGGATGTCCCCTTTGCGCGGCGGAGAGTTCTCCTTCTTCGTACGGGGCGGGGACGAGCCTCTGAACGAATGCCCCTTAGGCACACGCAGCTCAAGGGGCTGACCGTCGTTGGTATGCACTGGCAGGATTTGGTAGAGGGAGGGCGAGCTGCCGTTCGAGGTGGCGGGCGACTGCTGTGCTGTGAGTGCGCGGACCAGGTCTTCGAGCTTCGAGATACGGTCGGTCGCCTGTTGCAACTGGGCCGCGAGCGCGTCGCGTTCGTCGAAGAGGATGCCTAGGTCGCCGTCGCAGGTGCTCGCATTGGTCTTGACGGTCTCGAGTTCGGTCTGGATGCGCTCCACTTCCTTAACCGTACTCATGGCCTCGGTGAGCTGCGTTGCCGTGGTTTTGGACTCTTTGTGCATCGCCTTCACCTTCACCACTATCTGCGTCACCAAATCGTGGAGCTTGTCGAGCTTCGCACGGTCTTGGATTGCGTCTCGAAGCTGCTGCGGCTGATTGGTGTCGGTGGTTAGAGAGGGTGGAACGACGAGAGTGACGCGTTCGGAGAGTTGTTGTGCGAGGTGGTCGAGCTTGCCATCCGTGACCTCCTGCTTGGTCTCCACAGTTACTAGCCGCTCTCCTTGTCCATCGATGCGTGCATCCTGCTGCTTGACTTTAGTCTGCAGGACGTCCGAGCGTGTCTTCGATGTCGCGAGACGCTCCTCCACATCCTTGACGGCCATTTGCTTCTTGAGTGCAGCAATGCCATCCTGGAACTGCACCAGCCGTGTCTCTTGAGCGGTGGAGGCTTCCTGCACCCTTGCGAGCTCGAACATCATCCCCTTGAAGAGTGCCTCAGCTTCGCTCTGGCGTTGCATCTCGTACATGAACATAGCCTGGACTGCTGATGCCGGTGGTAGCTTGCCAGCACACTGCTCGCCGATGGTGCGGAGAGCACCATCCGTGTAGTGCTGCATGTTGCAGAGCTGTGCTTCGAAAGTGTCAGCGGCGCGTAACATGACCACAGCAAAGCACGCTCACCTTCTTGGTCTTGCTCTGTGATGTGGGCGTAGTTACAATTGTCTCCGTCCCGGCAGTAGCCCGCTTGAAAGTAGCGACACGGTTGCGTTATGTAGGCTGCTGGTGTATACTCATGGGATAAGGTGCAGGAGGGTCCGTATTGACACAACCCCTCCTGAAAGGCTCTGCAAACTTCCATAAGATCGCTAATGCGTCAGCTCATACAGGTGTCGAAGTGGTAGTCAAGTTGATGAGGGGAGGTTGAAGTGGCATGGAAGTTCGAAAGAGCATTGAAGCCTGAAGCATGACTAGGGCAGTCGAAAGCGGCACCATGCGTAATTGCCGATACAGAAGACGAAAGAGGAAGGAGCGATGGAGTAGAAGCAACTTGCCGCAACATGTGGCAGTACCTCGTCGTTGAGAGATGTTTAGACTGGCCAGCTCAGGCCTTCAGATTGCACTTGTTCTAGTGGATTACAATCGCTGATGCTCTGTACTACACCTAGACCGCAAGGCATAGCTGTGCCATACATGTATTTGAGCGACAAGGAGGCGCCATTGCGTACCACTGATTCATGCGCATACTTGAGCTTCTCACGGTGCCCCAGAGTGTGGCGACTGTAGAGTCACACGCCAGCGGAGATATTGTGCGTATTTTCCGTTTTGCTGTCACTGGCGAGGCAAATACAGTGGCTGATCTAACCATGGCGAGTTGCCCTCGAAGCTGAGGAGAGGTTGACGAAGACGACAGCCATTGCTTGTCCTCGTCCGCGTTCTTCAACGTAGCAACAGAGGTTCGGAGGGCTTTGACACGTCCAAGCCTCGCAGGCGAGCACAGCTGTGTTATCTGATCACCAAGCACTGCAGCGTGTACACACAAGGAAGTGAGACAAGTCATACATGTAGAGTCGAGGTTGAAGTCGAGCACTCGTCACGAAATGGATGCGAGAAGCCGCAATGCTTGGCATGTTTTGTCCCGGGCCCGTGCGCCTTGCGCCGGCCGAAGACGCGCTTCTTCGCGTTGCTCTTTAAGTCTTCCAAGTCCCATCTGCTCTTTGTCCCATCTACACCACAGCATCTTATCTTCCCGCCACCATTGTCTCCCGAACTTACGATCAAGACCCACACGCCAGCTACCAGCTGCAACCATGAGCATCGAGACCACGCCTTCGAAGAAGGTTCGCAATGACATCGTCGCCGCCACTACAAGTTCACCTTGACTAACTCGACCCACAGGCTGCCTCCGCCATTGAGAGCTTGAAGATGGAGTCTCCTATCAAGATGCAGAAGCTCGTCAGCGAGGACAACAAGGAGAACCTCGATGCTCGCTACGAGGCCGACGAGATCGCCGTCCCCATCAAGGGCATTCCTGAGATACCAGATGTGCCGAAAGTTGCTGAGACTGGTGTCGCATCGACAATAAAAGAGGATGAGCAGGACGAGCCCATACTGGCGGAGAACGGACAGCGATTTGTGCTGTTCCCGATCAAATACCACGAGGTGAGCATGCTGGCCCCACTACGCGACCTTACGCGTAAAGTGTCTGCATCACGGAAACACGCTAATACTCGACACAGATATGGCAGATGTACAAGAAGGCCGAGGCCTCTTTCTGGACCGCAGAGGAGATTGATCTGTCGAAGGATCTTCACGACTGGAACAAACGACTCAACGATGACGAGCGCTTCTTCGTGTCACATGTCCTTGCTTTCTTCGCTGCATCCGACGGCATCGTCAACGAGAACCTCATCGAGCGCTTCTCTGGTGAGGTGCAAGTACCCGAGGCACGCTGCTTCTACGGCTTCCAGATCATGATGGAGAACATCCACTCCGAGACCTATTCCCTCCTCATCGACACATACATCAGCGAGCCCAAGCAACGGACGTACCTGTTCAACGCCATCGACAACATTCCATGCATCCGTAAGAAGGCTGACTGGGCATTGCGATGGATCTCGGACAAGGAGTCCACCTTTGCTTGCCGACTCATCGCCTTTGCCGCCATTGAGGGCATCTTCTTCTCCGGCTCCTTCGCCGCTATCTTCTGGCTCAAGAAGCGAGGCCTCATGCCTGGGCTTACCTTCTCGAACGAGCTTATCTCCCGCGACGAGGGCATGCACACCGACTTCGCCTGCCTACTCTTCTCACACCTCAACAACAAGCCTACCAAAGCTCTCGTGCAATCCATTATCACAGAGGCTGTTACCATCGAGCAGGAATTCCTCACAGATGCTCTTCCATGTGCACTCCTCGGCATGAACTCGAAGCTCATGTGCCAGTACATCGAGTTCGTCGCTGACAGGCTACTCCTCGCGCTGGGCAACAGCAAGTTCTACAACGCGACGAACCCCTTCGACTTCATGGAGAACATCTCGCTGGCGGGCAAAACCAACTTCTTCGAGAAGCGCGTTGGTGACTACCAGAAGGCCGGCGTCATGGCGTCGACAAAGAAGCACGCCGAGAAGAAGGAGGGTGCGCCTATCGAGATTGCGCCTGTTCTTAACGGCGACTTCGACTTCAACGAGGACTTCTAGATGATCAATCATGTTTGCACTGGCGTCTTACGGAGTTGTGGCTTGGATATGGGTGGGATGGGATGGGTCATGCTTGTGATACACTATACTCTGCTTTGCGGGTCCTCACATCGCGTACGCTGGCGTTGCATAAGCGATAGTCGCTTGCTCGTGGTAGTGTAGCCAGCTCGAATCGAAACATTGGAATCTGCATCCGCACTCGTCCGTCAGCCTTGCGGCTTACAATAAGCTCTGCCAAAGATTGGCGTTCGCATATACGCCATAAACGGCTTGAACTACGACGTGCATTAGCTTGTCTTGTGGTCGAGAAGCGTAGGATCGTTGGGTGACAGTTTAGAGTTTATGCATGCTATGCCACCTTGCAGCCACGCGGATCAACGTGGGTGAGAGCTGCCCTGGTATCCGTATCGTTCGTACAGCTTTCCGTTCCCGTTCGTATTACTACGAAACCTTGGGATCTTACATATACAACCGGCGTTCTTCTGCATTACCTTCCTAGCTATTGATACATCCCTTGTCTGCGCATTTCAGCATTCACCACCACCTTTCGCTCGTCACATTCGACCTACACAGCAAGCTTTACCAGGAACCAGGGCATGTCACCAGGAACCGCGAGTATCCGATAGCAACGCAGGCGCATGGCGCCGGATATGCGCGCAAGAGACTGTATCACTTTCCGGTAACGATGGCAGCGCCACATGCACCAGCGATCACCCTTACGGACCCGAACAACGACCCTGCGTCGCCGTCTCCAGCTTGGTCGCCGACGAAAGATGCGCCGAGGGAGTTTGGGCTGCCGGATGTGGGCGGAGTGCTACGTAATGGGTCGGGCAGGCCTGAGACACCTACACGGAAACAGAATGGAGGTATGGCATTGGTGTTGAATTGTTCCGAGAAGATGTGGTTGAAGAGCAGTAAGGCTGACATGCGTACAGCGAGGCCGGATTCGGCGACGGGGACGTGGACGCCGCCGAGCAAGCTGATCAGGAAATTGTCATCGAGCAATGGGGATGTGCAAGGTGCGGTGGAGGTTGAGGGAGGTGTGGGACGGGAGAGCGAAACCGAGCATGCTGCCCCTGCTATGCACAGTATTGATCCTTTGTCCCAGGCACGCGGGTGATCCTTCAGGAAGCTTAGCATGACTGCTTACTGACATGCTCTGGTTGTTCTTAGCATATCCTCCGACGAACGAATGCGCCGCCGCCCATCAACACCTCAGGAAGACCTACAACAGCCGAAGGAGGAGCTCGAGAAGATGCGAAAGTGGCTGCGGAACAACCCCCTGCTGCCCCAGCTGTCCAGCCGCTGAAGAAGGTCGATACGAACGATAGTCTTGCTTCGCAGTCAACCGTCAACGCCGCATCTAGGGATCTGCGGAAGGGTGTCAAGGCTGTGTCGTTCATCTCGCGACTGATGGGGAATAAGAAGAAGTACGAAGCAGGTCCTGTGGCCGACGCTGAGTCTGTGTCGAACGAAGGGAGACCAGAGGGCACGGATGCACAGCCCTTTTCGCAGCCGGTGGAGAATATCGGATATAGTCCACGACAGCCGCAACCGCCATCTTACATCAAAGTGCGATCGAAGAATAAAAAGACTCCGGATTTCGGTCACATGTTTCTGGCGCAAGAACTGGAGTGCCGCAAGCGTAGGAAGGTTGAACGGCAGAACAGCACGAACAAGTTACGAAGAAAGGGTTCTGTGCCTGGTGATGCTGACACAGTTTGGGCTATGGAGTTCAGCAAGGACGGGAAATACATGGCTGCTGCCGGTGCTGATGGGATCGTTCGGGTCTGGGCTGTGTTGTCGAGCTCAGAAGACAGGCAGAACCACGAGAAGCAGGAATCAAACCAGAGCGAGACCAACGGAGTGGATCCGCACGCAGAACACCTGAGCGCGCCAGTGTTCCAGAGTCAACCTATACGGGAGTTTGAAGGCCATACGTCCACGATACTGGATCTCAGTTGGAGTAAGAACAACTTTCTGCTATCTTCTTCGATGGATAAGACCGTCCGCTTGTGGCACGTCAGCAGAACGGAATGTCTTTGTACCTTCAAACACGCCGACTTCGTGCCCTCAATCGCTTTCCACCCAAAAGACGACCGGTTCTTTCTAGCAGGCTCTCTGGATTCCCGAATACGGTTGTGGAGCATCCCGGACAAGAGTGTGGCGTATACTGCTCGTCTTAACGAGATGGTTACGGCTGTCGCGTTCACTCCGGACGGGAAGTATGCTATGGCCGGCTGTCTGAATGGGCTGTGCATGTTCTACGAGACTGAAGGTCTGAAGTACCAGACTCAAGTGCACGTACGTTCGGCTCGGGGTCAGAATGCCAAGGGCAGCAAGATCACTGGCATCCATGCTTTCAACGATCGGAGGGGCGATTGCAAGCTGCTTATTACGAGCAACGATTCACGAACGAGGCTGTACAATTTCCGAGACAAGAACTTGGAGCTGAAGTTCCGCGGGAACGTGAATGATAGTAGCCAGATACGCGCAACTGTAAGCGACGACGGGCAGTTCGTTGCTTGTGGGAGCGAGGATCGGAAGGCGTATATCTGGTCTACTGGCCCAGGTGAGGGTGAGAAGAGAGACAAGAGACCGCTGGAGTTTTTCGACGCGCACGATTCGATCACGACTGTTATCTGCTTTGCTCCGACCAAGACGAGGCACCTTCTAAGCAAGTCTGAGGATCCAGTCTACGATCTGTGCAACCCACCTATGGTGAGCTTGATGAGCAGGGCCGATCGAGCTCATAGTCAGAGCTCATCCAAACCGCCAACGGAGAGCGGGAGTATACAGGCAACACCAGCTGAATTCGAAGGCCGGTTCGAGAAGCCGAAGGAGTCAGCCTCTTATATGGCGCGATCCGGTCACAAATGTGGCAATATCATTGTTACTGCGGACTTCACAGGCAATATCAAGGTCTTCAGACAAGACTGTGCTTGGTCCAAGCGGAGGATGGACGAGTGGGACCGATCATCCATCTTCAGCAAACGAAACGGCCGTCTGAGTCGAACGGGCTCGATGATCACACGGGGCAGCCAGCCCAGTCTTCGAGAGGGTAGGACCTCCTTATCGACCTCGGGACCTTCGGACAGGATATTATCCTGGCGGCAAGGCATTGCGAGCTCGCCGAGCATTAACAGCAGTCAGCGGCGAGAGTCGAAGAATGGAAGTCGAGAAGATTCGCCTAGCAAGTCGGAGCTGGATCGGAGAGTTTCTACCGAGCATAGTCCTGTCGATACAAAGAAGGCTGCAAACAGGAGTAGTGGCAAGTGGACTGGCTGGGCGACTAATGTGCGCTCGGACGGTCGTTCCAGTTCTACGCCGAATGGAGAGATGCACATCTCGACAGCTCAAGCGCGGGCGTCTGTCGATGATGTTGCTAGGAAAGACAGCGGCAGTAGTCCGCGCTCTGGCTCACCTCGCTCTGTTCGTGAGGAGAATCCGCTTCTGCTTTCGGGTGGTCGGTCGTATATGTTCTGGGATACCGACGAGTGGAAGGGCCGCGCGGCGCGGATGCAGCAGCATCCTCCCGATCAGCTGCCGCTTTCGCCGATTGAATCTCACGAGGATCCAGCACATCTGGGCGCTACCCGTCCCGAGTTGGCTCGAGGCGCTACCATCACCAGCGAGCTGAGCGATGAGAGGGACAGTGCTTCTGAGTACGATGATGCGCCTGAGGAAGGGCAGGGTGGTGGCGAGAGGAAGGATAATGAGATGAAGTGTAAACGCTGCGGCTCACTCTCGTTCGGAGGGAAGAGGTTGAAGGATGGCGGGACGTGTCTTGCTTGTACGAAGTGTGGGACTAGAGTGTCGTGAACGATCTTTCACGAAGGTGATGAGTGTATGAATGCAAGGCAGGAGCGCCTTTGTTGGTCGCGTCTTCTCTCCATAATTTGACTTAAAGTCAAGATCAACTCCATGAATCTTCCATTCTCGTTGTTCGATTCACTAACATCGGACTTGTCGTCGTCTCTGTTTAGACACGTCGATCGTGGACACAGTCAGGGTGCTATCAACGGGGCATGAGCGTGCCGGTGCTGCGTCCATAACAGAATGTGTCCGATTTCTCTCGTTCTCTTTGCCTGAATCTAGCACGTCAACTCACGTTAAATGTAGTATCATCATTCAACTACAATTGTTTGAACTCAACATCAATACTGAAGTCGCCAGTGGTGCATGAACAGGGTTCTACTGCGGGCCAAACAGCCGCCGGGACATCCGCCCTGGTTGGTTTGGGTTCCATTCATTGGCTTCGTTGGCTCAGAGTCTAATGATGATCATCTGCGGACCTCAGCGACTCTGGGTTCGGTCTGTGTTGGTCTTCTGGAGTCTGCTCTGTGCGTGAAGAACGTAAGCATACCATTTCTGGAGGCATCTGCGTTGTTCCCGCCACCGAAGTTCGACCCACCTCATCCCAGCAGCTGTGAAACGACGGTAAGACGGCAGACCCGCTCCGTGGCACAGGAACTCGCAGCGCGCTCGAGATCGAGGACCGCTGCAGGTCGCCGCCAAAGTGGCTTCCAGCAACCTCAGCTTCGAGACGGCGTACGGTCAGCAGGCGCAAGAAAGGAACACGCAGACAAAGGGCTCATGGCTCGCCCGCGTTTCCCACAGAGCTTCCCACATTCCCAACCGTCCACTGACCAGCGCCTCGAGAGAAACACTGCCATTGCGCGCTGCGGGTGGATACCGGTCGCATGAGCAGTTGCCAGGGCTACAGAAGACTGTCAGCGGCCCGAACAGTCCAGCGAGCCCCACCGAAACGGAGTTCGGCAGCACACCCATTGATGCCAGCTTCGGGGATCGCATCGACACGCCTCCAGACCGACGACCACCGGACAGACCAGGACTGAATGATAGAGGCGCGGTGGCGAACCAGAGGAGCAGGAGCGGCACGGCCATTGAGGTCGAGCCTCCGCAAGCGGCACATGATACCAAGATGGACAAGTATGCGAAGCAGGCAGGAGACAACACATATGACAGCGACGCGGAGGCAGATGATGAGTTTGAGCGGTCAGATGTGGGCGTGATTTCGCCGACGGTGCCGGCGCACTTTGATGATGATCTGTCGGACCACCCTTCGGAGTCAGAGGACGAGCGAGGATTCGTGGATGGCGAGGACACCCCTACAACACAGGGCTGGGCAGATCGAGAAGGACGGAGTCCGATGGGCCAGATTACGCAGTGGTCGGAAGAGCAGGTGGCGGACTACATTGTGTCGCTCTCACCTGCGCTGAAGCAGTACAGCCAAGCGTTCGCGGACGAGGTGATCAACGGGCAGGCGCTGGTCTCGTTGGGGCACGACGAGTTGAAAGAGCTGGGTATCAGTAGTATTGGACATCGGCTCACGATACTGAAGGCGGTATACGATCAGAAGATCCGTTCTGGCGTGAAGATTGAGGAGGATGATTATGTGCCGCTATCAGCAGATGGAGACAAAGGAGATCTGAACGCGACGCAGGATGATATTGCGAGAGTCATTGAGTCAATACGGCTACGGGACCAACGTATCATCGCGGCAGAGGCAGAGCTGAGGCAGCTCAAGGTGGATCTGGATCGAATATCGGACGAGAACAGGAAGCTGCGCGAGGAGACACTCCCTGTAATTCGGTTGATGAAAGATCAAAGAACGCCACTTCCGGATCCAGCTGGCGGCACGATACCTTCGCCACGAGAACCAGAAGCATTCAAGCAAAGCGAGCCACCTCCTACTACGAGCAAGGGCAGTTCGCTCAGCAGGAAGTTCTCAACAAAAAAGCTGTTCTTGGGTGGGGCACCAAAACAGAGTGCGCAGACTTCGCCAACCCACGTACCACCTACCTCGCACACACCGCAGCCTAGAGAAGTCCGAGACGATGGAGGTGGTCATCTGGAGGCAAGCGCTGCCGCTATGGCAGCCAGCACACACCTGACTGCAAGCATGACGAGCCAGACGAGTCCGAACAGCGTACACGGCCAGCAACTCAGTCCAACAAGTCCAGCATACAGCAACCAGGCGCCGTCGTCTGGAGGTTCATATCATCATTCGGGCTCAGCAGCACAGCGATCGTTCCCACGGGATGGCACATCCACACGGCATGATAGACACACGCATGACGAATCAGGAACTGGCTATTCGACCAACAGTCAGTGGAGTAACGTGAGCACAGCTGTCAATGACTCGAGCACTTCGACCGCACGGACGGACCGAAGTCGAAGAGGGCAACAGCCTGCGCCGAGTCCAAGGGAGGACGACGGATCGAGCACCAGAGAACGGTATGCATCCATCTCGAAGATTCGCCTATGAGCAAGCTGACATGACACAGTGGCGATCGTGACAACCCGCAGGTTGAAATCTTCAAGAGCTTCCGCGTTAGTATCGAGGATCCTTGTCGAGTTGTGCTTCCAGTGGTAAGTAACGCTTTCACTACTTCTTCTCCAGCGTCTCTAAGTCAAGTCATTCGACAGGCTCTCAAGCGCTACAATATCACCGACGACTGGCGGCAATACGCTTTGTACATCGTGCACGGCGATCAGGAGCGCTGTCTGGGGTTGGAGGAGAAGCCGCTTATGCTCTTCAAACAACTGGATAAGGAAGGTAGGAAACCGATGTTTATGCTTCGACGGCATGCGGCGCCGCAGGAGGGGTGGAGTAATCCTAGCTCGGTTGCGCACACGCATGTTCATGCGCAGGATAGTGGTGGTGGAGGTGGAGGAAAGGTGAGTGCAAATGTCTGCAGAGCGCAATAATCTGGTGCTGACCGTGAGTAGCAAATACCGGGTGGTGTGCTTTAAGCGCTGCGTGGAGATAGTGGGCAAGAACTTGCATTATACAGCGTATATCAGTACCTGCAAGACGCAGAGACGTCGTTCGATATTCTGTTCGTGTTTTCCACGCCTGCGGTGGTACGAAAGATTTCCAGCGTTGTTGAGGCAGCCAATAATGGCGAAGCTGCCGCAGATCATCCAAGCCCCCGGATAATTATATTTTTGCTCGGGCCCTAGATCTTGGCCCTGAGCTCCAGACCACGTGGGAACTGCATGTCCAACCTCCCGAAGCACACGAACAACATCTAGGAACGTCCTGGAAGTACATATGGACATGGACAAGATAGTACTGTTCCTCTCAAGCTTCTGCGATCAATTCGCCATACTCGAAGGCAACATGGACCCCACGATGAAGCAGTTCCTGAGATTATACTGCCGAGCGGCTGGACGGTTGAGGCTGATTCTAGCTGTCAGGCCATCCCTCGTCCTTATTTTAGTCCCTTTGTGGGATACCACATCGAGCTGTAGCGCTCCATGGTTCAGGTCATAGCGTTCGTTAAGTGCTCCCTCTGTCTTCGATTCTGCGCGTGCGGTTGCTTTCATCCTTTGTGTGCGCTCCATCTCCACTCTACGGCCTCCCACGATCACTCACCACAAGGCATTCGGCGGCCGACTATTCTTGAGAACGAGCGGAGTCGCGGGGGATTATCGCATAGCATTGCGGGCCTTACACCATGCCCGGACCCACTCCAGCGCGATGGACGAACATCCCCGCCATATTCTCGAGCCTACTGTGTCTCGCGACAACATCAAAAGCGTTTCTGGCTGTCCCGTACAACACAACTCAATCATTTGGGCCTGATGGTCCATGGCAGGCCATTTCCATAGGTCTCAAATACTCAACGGACACGGACTACAGTACGGTCAATCTCTACCCTGGGAATCTGTATAACACAATCGCTGCGTTCTATGTCCCGACACGACAAGCATGTAGGAAGGACACCACCGGGACTTGTGCGGAGGGAGGCGCGGTTGCACCAGTGGTGAACGCGAGCAGTCATGCTTGGTACACGTACCTGAATGCGAAGACTGGATACTATCTGTACGTGCAACCGAGAAGTGGAAGGGTTCTCCGCACCAGCATCAGGCACTATGCGAGGCTTTGAGACCGTGTACACTCGATGGAAGATCCGAGACACTTGCTAACTTCACATCAAGATACTACAATGGCACAGTCTCGACCATGGACGCTCAACTTCCTCAAGGAGTAATATACAGCGACGTTTACGTTGATGTCTGCAAAATCGCCGATATCACCTACCCCAGCGGCAAGACTGTTGCAGCAGAAGTCGGCCTTGCTAACCTTGGTGGTAGCCCACTTGCCACGAACCTAAGCCCTCCGGGAGCCCTCTACTCGAGTTCGACCATCCAGTCCAACACCTTTGGCCTGCATATCGGATCAGCACAGCACAATTACCCAGGCTCCTTGATATTTGGTGGTTACGACCGAGGACGGGTTATCGGCCCTGTTCTCTCATTCGATGCGCACACCGCGCCTCACCTACTGGACATTAACATCGGGGTCGAGGACGGTGCAAGTCCGTTCTCTTTCGAGTCCAAGGGAAAGCTTCTGCAAGCACCAGATTCCGCAGGTGTGACGCAGCCGATTTCTGCGTACCTGAAGCCGGAGTATCCTTATATCTATCTGCCGAAGCTCACGATTGAGGCTATTGCTGAGAACCTACCGGTGAAATTCGATACGACGTCGGGATACTGGCTGTGGGATACGTCGGATCCGATGTACAAGAAGGTTATAGGTGGAGCAAATTATTTGGGCTTCACCTTTCCGTCGCTGACGGGCAACACCGCAAATGAGACCATAAAAGTACCATTTGCACTGCTCAACCTGACGCTGGAGAGCTCGGTGTCTGGTCTCGGAAGCGATGTTCCTTACTTTCCTCTTATGGAGGCAGAAGTCTCTCAGCTTACGGGATATCCCATTCTCCTTGGCCGCGCGTTCATGCAGGCCACGTTCACTGGAACGAACTGGAATACGAATATGAGCTGGCTGGCCCAAGCCCCAGGACCAGGAGCGAGCCGCGAAGGCCTTGGGTATGACCCAGTTGATCTCGGCGATAGCACTCAGAACCTTGACGTACCATCGGGAGACGCCCTGTTCAAAGAATCGTGGGCAGCGCACTGGACTGTACTCAACACAACCGATCCAGGCAACGGAAACGACGACAACGGTGGCGGCGGAGTATCAGGCGGCGTTATCGGAGGCAGCGTTGTCGCGGCGGCAGGAGGAGTGGCCATAATAGCAGCCATCATCTTCTTCGTCATGCGACGGAGGAAGCGGAAGGCAGCATCGCCTCAAGCGACACAAAACGCCTACCATGACCACAGCCCAGGCCCTCCTGCTCCGACTTACGCTCATTACGGCGATGCGCAGCAGCCGATGAGCGAGCTACATGCTCCGGCTCAGAACGAGTACTACAAACCCGTACCGCAACAAGAGCAGTGGCATGAAATGGAGGCGAGAGAGTATCATGCAGAACTGCCTGGACATGCTCCAGCGGAGTTACCTGCAAGTCATAAGTAATCATTTGTTCATATTTTGCTGTTACTTTAGCGTTGTATCTACTGTACAGACTTTCTACCACCCCTGCACTCACAAAGGGTAGCACACAGACCGAGGGTTGTGAAGTCATCTGGAGACCTCTTGAGTAGGCGACCATCAATGATAGTCGTTTGCCAAGTCGAAGAGATATCTGTCGTTCGCAGATCAGCTTCTCTGTGGTCACAAACGCGAACCGGAGCTGTGCGAACCAGTCAGGGCCAATATCTGCTGTTGATACACTGTCTGCTGCAGCTTTATGATGCTCCCATGTGGACATATAAGGACTTTACGCACTCGTTCGCGATGACATTTCTGGCAATCTGTTGTACGGCCCGCTGACTCTCCGCTCAATTGCCGAGAGTGCTGCGACTACAGTGGCTGGGCTGACCATCCGACGTAGCTAATAGCAGTGAGATTCGTTGTATTTACTGTACAGACTTACTACGATCCTTGTCGATCAATCGTGGCCTACGCCGTTCACCCCGCTGCTATTTACTCCCTCCAAGACGTGTTTCGCAGTCCTGACCAGTAAGTCGAAGATTTCTCGCACATATTTCTCCTCAGCTAAAGGGTTCGCGTTGACGACTCGAATAGCGTAGACGCCGCCAAGGGCCGTGGACGTGAGGAAGACCTCCTTCTCCTGGTCGATGGTCTCATATACCGCCTTAGTGATCTCGTTGGCCTCTTCGATCTCTTGATCATTTGTTGCGGGATCCATGGCCACGTGGCTGTCTTGGTAGGGCCGAGGGTCTGTGCCATTGCTGGCATTGTTCTCCAGTTGAGGTGGATGCTTCCTTAGTGGGTTCACCGTGAAGACTGTGAGTGCAAATCGTGGTTCCGCGACAATGCTGAACAAGTCGTTTCTCGACCGGATTAGATCAGCGAACAGGTTGCCAAGGTCGATGCCATGTTGGATTTGAGCTTGCAAACCTCTGACGCCGAGTGTTCGGATTACAAACCAGACCTTCAGCGACCTAAATCTCCTGCCGAGCGGTATCTGCCAATCCCGGTAATCTGTCACGAGCCCGCTGTCAGAGAACTGATTGCGGAGATATGCTGGTGTGATGCTGAGGGTGTCTGTCAGATCTCGTCGCTTCTGGACGTAGAGAAGGGAAGCGTCGAAATTGACTAGCATCCATTTGTGCATGTTCATGTTGAAGGAGTCCACGAACGCCATTTGGCGGGAGAAGTGTTGATATTCGGGTAGGATGAGGGCACTACCAGCGTAGGCGGCGTCACAGTGGATCCATATATCCGGGAAGTCTTTGGCAACGGTGGCGATGGAGTCGAAGTCGTCAACTGCGCAGGTATTGGTCGTTCCGAGAGTTACGGTAAGGTAGTAAGGGTGGAGGCCTTTTGCATGGAGTTCTTCTATCTTTTGACGAAGGTCTTCTCCTGTCATCGCATACTCGTTGGACCGGTGAGTGGTGATTGATCTATGTCTGGTACCAGCTACAATCGCGGCTTTTTTGGTGCTCGAGTGCGATTGTTCGGATCCCACGGCCACGAGCCTAGACCTTATCTCGCAAGAACGGTCTTCGATCGCATCTGAATCAGTAACGCCCTCTCGCTCAAGCTGACGTCGGATGTAACGTTCTCGGGCAGCCACCATAACTGTGACGATTGTGTCGCTTGCGGAGAGCTGGATCACGCCACCTCCTTGGCCTTTCGAGAGAAAAGTCTGAGGCAAAGCCAACATGTTGGCCATCCAGTCCAAGACCACAGTCTCGAGTTCGGTAATGACCGGTGAGCACTGCCAATTGAAAGCGGGGCTCGAGATTGCGCTGCTGAAAAACTCCCCAAGCATGCTGGGATAAGTTGTTGAGGCCGGAAAGAAGGCAGCGAACTTGGGGGACTGCCAGTGTGTGATACCAGGCATGATAGCACGCTCGATGTCTCTTTCAATATCGCTCCATGCCTCGCCATGCTCTGGTGCTGCATCTGGCAAGATTTTCCGTAGGTAGCCTGGAGAGACGGAGGGCAGGACTGGACGAGATGGCAAAGAAGCAAAGTATTGCTCGATATCGGCCGCGCAAGAAGTTGCGGCATCCTTGAACTGTTCGCCGGTCATACCCAGGGGAGGGACTGTCCGGTGGTCCTTTACAGCAGGCATGCGAGGCATGTTGCCTTGATCCTGATCGAATGCCATGTTCTTTGGGTATGAAGATGTATGAGGACTGCGAGAGGAGAGACCGTAGAGATACGAGAAGTACTACAGCCTGCTGAGCGTACAGAGATGCGTCTAAATACCTTTTGCCTTGGACTCAAGTAACTCCTGTCGAAAAGTTGCCAGGTGCGGTTCTTCGTGGGAACGAGGTGAAGTGGCAAAGCGGAAGCTTCCGCACGCAGGTGAATCTCCGACCTCACATCAACGCCTCGAAGTCTACAGGGCCCTACGCGTCTTTGAAGTTGGCCTAATCTCACCTGAGACCTTGCCAGATTGAAACACAGCGTCTTGCTCGAACCACTGATCTGCTTCAAGGCTGTTGATGGTCGCGCCTTCCACACATAACGCGCCACGCGTCCAAGCCTCAACGCTTGCAAGAGTGTAGGTCCTCGCGATAGATCGATCACACTTGAGCGTTTCTTACAAGATCCATCTGCACAGGTCACAAATCCTGGGCGCAGTAAGCCTCCGGCTGACCTGAACATCGACCTGTTCTCCGAATAGCAGTCTCCAGATAAGGCTACGAGCGGCCGCAAGAGAGCAGTCACCAAATACGACGACTTCGAGAGCAATAGCTATTGGCACTACGCATACAGCGGCCATGGCTGCAGGAGACCTCGCAGGACTGGACCGGAAGGCAATGGAGGAAGCCCGCCTCGCACGCCTTGGAGTAAAGCGGGAACGTTCGATATCTCCTCCGGCCGGGCGAGATGCCAGGAAGGCTCCGAGATTAGACGTACAGGAGTCAACGGTCTCACTCCCTAGTGGAGCGAAGCTAAAATCATTCTCGTCGACCGTAGACGGCGAGCAGAGAGGTCGTAAGTCTCAATCGGCAAATGCTGCTAGTCAACACCTGAAGCAGCCTCATGGCACTTCAGAACCTAGCACACATCCGGAGATAACTATGTCTGAGCACAACTCTCTACAGTATCCGACCGGTATCGTGAAGAGGACATGGGCGTTCGGGTTTGAGCGGAGTGGCGATGACGTCAAGCTCGAAGAGGTGTTGGAGCCCGGCACACTACGCACTGCCGTTTTGTCAGCTTTCCAATGGGACGCTGATTGGGTGCTCTCGAAGCTCAAATTACCGCCGAATGGTGGCATCACCAAAGTCATACTCGTGATGCAGGCGAAAGAAGACAGTCTCCGTCGTCAAATGATCGAGCAAACGAAGGATGCGAGCTACTACTTGCGACTATGCTTTCCGCGAATGGTAAGTCGTTGATGGATAGATCCATCCGCTAACGCTTGTGAAAGAAGGGAGGCATATGCTAATGGGTTCTACTTGTATGCGTATAGGACGGGCAAATCTGGTGCATGCATTCCAAACTCATGCTCCTCTTCCACCCAGACAAACTACGTGTGGCCATTCCCACTGCGAATCTACTCAATTTTGACTGGGGTGAGACCGGAGTGATGGAAAACAGTGTCTTCATGATCGATCTACCACGGCTCCCGGACGGCAGTAATGTGGACGCGACTGAGCGCAATGCTTTTTGCAACGAGTTGCTCTACTTCCTTGAGAAGCAAGACCTTGATGAGGACATCATGACTGGCGTCCTCAATTTCGACTTCAGCGCTACTGATGGGATGGCATTCGTTCACACTTTTGGAGGAACCAACCTGGGCGACGATGCCGGTCGAACTGGTCTATCGGGTCTGGCGCGAGCTGTGCGTCAGCTCAAGCTACAGTCCGACAGCCGTCTGGAAATCGACTTCGCATCATCTTCGGCGGGAGCGCTGAACGACGATCAACTTCGCAATATGCACGCTGCAGCCCGAGGCGTGGACATGATCCAGCGTGCTAATGGAGCAACGTCCAAAGCCAAGTTAGACTTCTTCAAGCCGGCCGCAACAAAGTCTGCCAGCAGTGAGGTCTCGATAGGCGACAAGGTCCGGATCTACTTCCCCACGTATGAGACCGTACGGGCTTCCAGAGCTGGTGCTGCTGGAACGATTTGTTTCTCACGCAAATGGTGGGAAGAGATGAAGTTTCCAAGAAATAGCTTCCGCGATTATCAATCTACACGAAGCGGCTTGCTGTCTCACAACAAGATCCTCTACGCCAGAGGCAAGCAGCAGAGTGTAGATGGCGCAAGCAGAGACGTTGCTTGGGTGTATGTTGGCTCGGCAAACGTGTCGGAATCGGCATGGGGCAAGCTTGGACACGATAACAAGGCAAAGGGCTGGAAAACGAATTGCCGCAATTGGGAGTGTGGCGTGTTGCTCCCAGTCCGCGAGGAGAAGTTGGCTCAGTTCAGCAACCAGGAGTCCAAAGAGATTGTAAAGAAGGAAAAGGTCGCAGGAGAAGATTCGGAGACGGAGAGCGAAGATGAGGCTGTGGCTGAAGGCAACACAACAAGCTCGAAGATCATGGAAATCGAGGTGTTCGATGATCTATTCAAGCCACCGTTTCAGATCCCCGGGCAAGCATATGGCGATCGCGAACCATGGTACTTTCAGGAATACCAATAGAGGAGCAAGCGCACGCCGGGATGAAACAGAACGACTCCCATGCTCCCACACTGATCTTGAAATGGACATGCATAGTCAAGCGACATCTCACTTTGGCAAGCTTATTCAAGATCGTAATGGCAGCATAATGTGTTACACGGGATGGATTGCAAGGAGTTCATCGATGATGAGCAACCCGCGGAGCGTTTGGGAGCGATCGATTGATCGTCTTGTCGCAGACAGAGCACTCTTAGCTGAACTAGGAGCAATCGACGTACAAGCTCGCCATCAAGGAGGTATATAATGAAGGTCATCCTCATCCTGATGCTGTCCACAAAAGCACACATCACACACAAACCCACACGCATAAGTCGTACCTTTCTCGTATTTCGACATGTCACTTTCAGCTGGGGAGGTCGTTCTGAAGCTCGTGAAGAAGGTAACCGCGGACGACCCCGAAAAGATAAAGGAGTTCGAAAAGAAGCAGGAACAAAAAAAGCAGAACGCCGAGAGAGCAAAGACGAAGAAGATGAATGCGGAACTTGATTTAGAGATTGCCGAAGAGAGTCTTGTGGAGGCTGCTGAATCTTGTAAGAGGAGCGAAACCACCTGGATTGCAAACTGGAGGGCGATGGAGCTGGAGCAGAAAGAAAAGAATTTGAAGGCAGCAGAGCAGAAATTAGCGCGGCTGGAGAAGAAAGAGTGAGTACATGTGTGAATAACGAGTATGTAAGGAGGTGGATTGGGATGATTGACACTCTATGTGTATGCTATCGCCCGACTTCCGGGTGTTGAGATACGGCGCTATGCTGAGGATGCTCTATCAATTCCTTCCCTTCCTCGTGATTAATGAACACAAAACTTCCCACCACTATCACCGCTCCCACCCAGTATATTGCAGTTGCTGTTTGTGAGTTGAGTACCATTTGACCGACCAGCGAAAGTGGTATGGTCAAGCTAAGTCCCACTGTCTACGCAACAGGAGGGTAAAAGGATTAGCGATGTTTTAGAAGAGAGATAACCGCAGACACCTGTCGACTTTGAAGTGTTATAACTCACCACTGTGATCGGCGTCGTGAGGAGTACAGCATATGCCCAGCACATGTCTGCTACCAACGAAGCAATGCAGTTCGTAACGACGATCGCCAACACTCTTCCGTCAGTTGGCAACTCGAAAGTCTCTACTCCGGTCCAATGTAGTAAGAAGAAGCCAGGCCAGAGTAACAACACGTTTGCGAGACCAATGAACCCGAAGAACAAGGGCATGCTGATCTTACTTTCATCGTCGATGCGCTTCTTCATGAAGACAGTGTATATGCCGTAAGTCCCTGCCGACAAGAATGCGAGAGCATTGCCTAGAATCAGCTCCCTGGGCGTTTTCTTCGGGAAGTCGCCGCGATGCTCTGCGTCGCCACTGGTGCCAGAGAGGTCCACCGAGGATATCAGAATAATGCCAGACAAGGAAGCCATAATGCCGATGAGCTTGCGCCAGGAGAACTGCTCAACCTTGAGCCAGACACCAAACACTAATGTGAAGACGCTGGACGTCGAAGTCAGAATGGTAGAAGAGGCCACTGTTGTATATTCGAGCGAAACAGCGATCCAATAGTTTGCAAGAAACCACAGCATGCAGAATTCGAGTCCGAGTTTCGCGGTCTCCGAGATCGTGAGTTGGCCAGGGGTGGGGTCTTCGTCATCATAGGCCTTCATGCTGGAGAGTGATGGTCGAGAAGCGCTAAGCAGCAGCTCTTGGGAGTCGGAAATCGACATTCGTCTTGCGGTAGCGTTCCACGAGTAAGTATTGCGGCTCGTAAGTGCTGCAAAACCCTCCCTTGGCCACGTCTTGCACGTCTCCCACCATTGCTGCACGTCCTCAGGGTGCTTGCGAGCTCGCTGTAGTAATGCCGGTATAAGCGGTAGCATGAAGAACGAGGTATTCATATAGGTCAAGAAGAACGGTTTGTTGAAGGAGTCTTTTGTATCGTCCGCAAGGATAGCCTATTACGGGTAAGCATTATGGCAGTAATGTTCCTGAGGGCAGGAGTGACCGTACACTGCCCAAGAAATTCGAGGCAGTCCACAGAAAAACGACCAGACCCAACATGATCAGTCCCAAGGTTCTCCTCCATCGCGCAACCTTTTTCGCAGAGTCTGCAGTACCAGCTGCGACATATGTGCCATGCTCGTTGGGTATGGCTGGGGATTCTAGTTGGTCGAGGCCTGCCATCGCCGCGGTCCGGATATGCGTGCTAGTTGCCAGAGAAGAATTGGTCGTATCGTACCATGGTAGCTTGTTGCTACTTATGCTAGATATCTAGTGAGGGAGTACACAGAGTGCTGTTAGGTCATACGATAGATAGATAGGCAAGGGGCGACATGGAGTCGATAACGCGAGTCAGCGCGATGTCACGTGGCACTAATGCGGCCATTTATCGAACACTTATCCAGAACTTTTCAAGGGCACACGATAACATTGTTGAACACGATTCAATTGCTTGCTATAGACAAATAGTTGAGATAGGGGTATCCAAAGTCGTCACAACCAGCCAAAACCGCAAACACAAATCGTCCGGCCGCAACACCTACCCAATAACGACTCGCTCTCATAAAATCGTGCCGTCGTCAATCCAAAATGTTTAGGTCCAGTCCTCCGCACCACCGTTCTGCTCGCCGTGGGCCTCGTAACACCCAGCGAACCACTCACTCCGCAAAGCATCCCCAATCGTAGAACGAACGTCGATGTCCCGCTCCAGACATCCTGTGACCAACTCTTTGACCGCAGCACCGCCCGCGTAGGCATCGTCCAGCACACTATCGTCCCAGTTTGCCTGCATGATCATCTCGACAGTCTTGGATGGCATCGAATGTCTGAACGGCAGCTCGCCAGTAATGAGAGCGTACACGATGACACCGAACGCCCAGATGTCGCCAGCGGTTTCGAAAAGCTTGCGGTTGACGCTGAGCCCTCGCGGACTTGCGTACTCTAGTGTGCCGATGACGGAAGAGGTCGTCCGATGGTGTGCCACCGGTTCGCTGAGGAGAGGACTACTCAACCGCATCGCCAGACCATCGCCATCCATGCTTTCGCTGTGCAAGAAATCTGCTAAGCCGAAGTCACACAGCCTTAAGTTGCCACCTTCGCTATGCGCGTTGGGACCAGACATGTCGATCAGACAGTTCTCCAGCTTGACATCGCGGTGACAGACACGGATGTCTTCGTGCAGGTATCGTAGCGCGCACGCCAGCTGGAACGCGTAGCTCTTCGCTTGCTTTGGCTCCAACCCTTTGCGGCCGCCGTTATCAGCCTCGCAGAGCCTTGCTTTCCTCACAATATCGAAGAGCGTGCCGCCCACGTTCAGCTCCATAACGCAGAATGTCGCAAACTCCGTCTCAAACACCACATGCAAGTCCAAAATGTGGCGATGCTTGAGATGGCGCCAAATCGAGACTTCGTGATCGAGTTCCAGCTGAGCTTTCTCGTTCTCGGACTCATCTCTGCCAGGTATAGCCTTACGGACAATCTTGACTGCGCGCAGGATTTGCTCGCCAGTGGAGCTGATAGTGTGTACCTCTTTGACGACTCCGAATCCGCCCTTAGCGATAGTACGACCGACGATATACTCGTTGTTCATACCAATCGCTTGGCCCTCATCCTCTGGCTTGGGTTCTGGCGCAGGCTCCGAAGCGGCCGCGTCCCTACTCCAGGACGATAAGAACGTATGCGCTGGGCTGGGAGACGGGTTAGCTGACAACGATCGTCGCGACTGCCGCCTGGTATTAGGTATACGTGTTGCTCGTGACCCAGCCATGCGTATGGACCTTGCGCTGGAGTTTCTACTGAGGGGGTTTGTGAACTCCTCTGCGGGTGACAAGACTGGCGACTGCAGTTGGCTGATCGTCTTTCCCTCTGGGATAGTCTGTGGCGGCGACACTGTCATTTTGCTGGACAGACTACCGATGTTGTTCTCGAGTCCGCCTCCGTCCGTTGGCGAGGCGAAGAAGTCGCTACTGGGCGACGTTATCGATGCGGATGTCGGGGATGCTACCAGGGCTGCCGGGTGACTGCTGTCCATTTCGCTCGATGGCGGCGTTGGCATTTCGATGGATGATCGTCCGCCGAACAGGCTCCCCTGAACCATTGAGGTTAGTACGCGAGTAGGGATGGGAGAAGTCGGACGGTAGATGGAACTCACCTGTAAACGGGTTGGTCTTGAACTGTGCCGGGTCGTATAGGTCGACGGAACCTCTTGATTCTCCATCCGCCATCTCGTCGTCTTCGGGCTTTGTGTCTTCGGCTCTTCTGGGAGGCGACTTGCCTCGTCCTGGTCGTCGGCCTCGAGATCCGCCGAAGATCTGCTCTGCTGTAACTGGGATAGGGACCCGGTTTCCGTCGTCCGTGACTGCGTGTGTGCCGAACGAGATGGACTTTCCACGCTGCTTAAGGCTTGCCTGGAGTGCTTCGATCTCGGTGCTGCGCTGTTCTGCTCGTCCTGCTGAGAAGGCGCGCCATGAGACTCCGCCGCCATGCTGTTTCGGCTTGTCCACTCGCTTGACTTCGGATTGGCTCTTCTCGGGGCTGGGAGGGCCGTCTGGAGCGATGGGGCCTTCGAGGCTGCCCGAGCGCGATGTGATGGCTTCCTCGTCCTCGTCCTCGTCCCCAGACCTGTCGCTTTCGCTGTCTTCGAGGTACTTCGTGCCCGCGAATGGTGATGCGACGGTGTGGCGCAGAGGTTGCACCGGCTCTTTCGGCGCTTCTCGCGTGCCTGTGGGAGTTGATGACCTCTGTAGGGGGTCCACAGAATCGGATTGCTTTCTCGGCGCCGGACTGGGGTTGCGATCGGCACGTGACGGGCGTCGTGGTTCTTCGTCGGTATCGGAGTCGTCGAGATATGCCAAGTTGCCTGCCGCGAGCGCGACCGCGCTTCGAGGGGTTTTGTTCGTTTGCGCGGCACGTGCTGATATTCCCTTGGTCTGCAAACCGTGGTCGAGCGAGCCGCGTCTGCCTGCGCCGTCGCTCACCCGTAAAGATGCAAGCTCCGGCGGGGCGGGGCTGGGGCGTCGGTCGGTGCGCTTCGGGGAGTCTAAGAACTCATGCTCGCTGTCTCGAGTCGCGGAGGGAGGGGAAGGAATGCTATCCTTGGCGGGCGCGGCTAACGCGGCGGGCGGCGGCTTCTCTTTCTGTGCAGCGGCCGGCGGCGACTGCTTGCTCTTAGATCTACTGCGTCGGATTTTGTCTTTGTCGCTATCATCTTCGAAGGACTCGGCAAATGGATCCTTTCGGGCCCTGCGTCTGCCAGTCTCGACTCTTAATCCGCGAAGCTGTGTCTTGATATCGTATGCGGCCATGCACACGAGTTGTCGCTGTATCGGATAGCTGACAATGGCGATGCCCAGCGGGCGTGGAGTAAGGGAGTCAGGAAGCTGAGTGCGAGTAAGAATGCGTGGTTAGACAAAAGTATTTAGCTTGCCCTCGTCCGGGGAAGAGGGGTTTCCTTTATTGTTTCTACGAACCACACCGTTCTTGATTGCATCGCTCCCGAGACCTGCCAAGCACGCCTGTACGACTGCGCCTCGAAGCACGAGATAGCAAGCGCCATTCGCTGTTGCCCACCTCCAAAGTCTGGTCCGCCAAGGGGATGACAGTGGAGTCACGCCTCCCTTCAACCTCTAGATGTGGGACGCATGCTCAGCTACAAAGATCCCCGCGATTCCAGACCCGGGCCGTGCGGCGGCAGCGAGCTAATGCGCGGCAGTATATAGTCAGCACCTTAAAAGAGCTTGAGATTTGAGGTGAGAGGCGTCAAGCTGCAGAGCAGACTACCAGAAATCTTGCTGCATGCAGGACTTGCCGTCTGGAAACAACCACGTCGCGTCAAACAAACCGCAAGACTGATGCACCAACATTGACACGGCCTACTAACGGTACCGATCTGTACACGTGGTGGACGGGCGTTGAGGAGGGGAGCATGAGAGGCTTATCAGGCCATGCACGAGCAACAGATGTGGTAAGAGATGAGGCGGATTGCGTCTTCGGTACTGCAACTCGGCCACTTCCCTGCACTTTGTGTCCCGCCGGTCGGTACCAGAGAACGAAGTAAGCAAAGTTCCGACGGCTGTAAGGTAGATTGTCTATCACATGCTGAAGGAACAGAAATCGCTCATATCGCGGTCATCGTGCAGACGCCAAGGGGAACTTGCTTCAGCGCTGTGTCCATCGGCTGAGGCACCGCCAGCGGGCACTCCAGATGATAACGAGCGCGCGACATACTGTACAGCTGTAGCGTCAGGTACCTTAGTACTCGAACGAAGTGACTCGGAGGTGGAGTGCAGTCCGGCCAACTCTGAGCATGTGATTGTGGGAGCGCGAGCCGTACAGCTGGATCACCAGATGAGTCTCGCGCTGCTCCTACTGACACCGAGTGTTCTCCTCGATGTGCAGGTATACGATGTATCATATGATAGCCACGTGGAAGAGTGGTGAAGTGCAGCCCAAGCAATCTGGGTATTTGGCAAGCGGCCTTCGCCTTGAATCTACGTGGGCCCAAGCTCGGGATTCTGGGGCGTAGCTAGACTAACCCAACGTCTCATTATTCACCTGCACCTGCCCTACTCGCATGAGCCTTGCGACTGCCGTAGCTCGAATCCAGCGTATCTGCAAAGTCTCTGACACGCGCTGCATCGCATAGCATCTCCGCCAGGGCACCAATTACACCGCAGCTTACCTCACCCTACTTCACATGAAGCTAATCCCAGGCACCATACTCGTATCACGTCAGTAGTGACAGCGCGCGGGCGGGGTCGCCATAGCGCGCGTGCAATGGGTCTACTACAGAGGCTCTTCTACTGCTGCGGAAGTACGTTGGCCACGAGCACCCTTCTTCCCAGTCCTTCACCCATCCTCGCGCCGGCCATACTAACACCTGCTCCTCCGTCCAGCTCGCTCGAAAGTAGACTACGACAATGTCCTTGCCGACTCGGAGCGCGAGGCCGTCGCCGACCTCCTCACCTACCTCGAGAACGTACGAAGACCTCCTTCCTCCTCGCCCACGTGGCATGCAACACGTCGATCCAGCCCAGGAACATATGCTGACGGCAGGCGAAACAGAGGGCGGAAACAGACTTCTTCTCCGGCGAACCACTCAACGCATTGAGCACACTCGTCTACAGCCAGAACATCGACCTGCAGCGAAGCGCAAGCTTGACCTTCGCGGAAATCACAGAGCGCGGTATGCTCTTACAGTCTATAAGGATCCTGGCGTGGCTATGACTGATTTGATGAGCAGATGTACGGCCTGTGGACCGCGCCACCCTCGAACCTATCCTCTTCCTTCTCGAAAGCCCGGATATAGAAGTCCAGCGTGCTGCTTCTGCTGCGCTTGGCAACCTCGCGGTCGATCGCAAGCTGCAACGTTTCTCCTATCGATGAATGCGTGCTAATGCCTGTACAGCCACCAACAAAGTCCTCATCGTATCTCTAGGCGGCCTCACCCCTCTCATCCGTCAAATGAACAGCCCGAATGTGGAAGTGCAATGCAACGCTGTGGGCTGCATCACGAATCTCGCCACTCACGAAGACAACAAGGCGCGCATCGCACGATCCGGCGCACTGGCACCTCTGACCAGGCTAGCGAAGAGCAAAGATATGCGTGTGCAGCGGAATGCCACCGGCGCCCTCCTCAACATGACCCATTCGGACGACAACCGAAATCAACTGGTATCAGCAGGCGCTATTCCCGTGCTGGTGAGCCTTTTGAGCAGTCCAGATACCGACGTCCAGTACTACTGCACAACAGCGCTAAGCAACATTGCCGTGGACGCAACGAACCGGAAACGGCTGGCTCAGACCGAGAGCAAACTCGTGCAAAGTCTAGTACAGCTGATGAAGGGGCAGGCGCCGAAGGTTCAGTGTCAAGCTGCACTCGCATTGCGAAACTTGGCGAGCGATGAAAAATATCAATTGGAAATCGTCAGAGCAGGAGGCCTGTCACCACTCCTTGGCCTCTTACAATCGAGCTATTTGCCGCTCATACTGTCGGCTGTGGCCTGCATCCGCAACATTAGCATCCACCCGATGAACGAGTCGCCGATTATAGACGCTGGCTTCTTGCGACCTCTGGTGGAATTGCTTGGCTCTACGGACAATGAGGAGATTCAATGTCACGCGATCTCGACATTACGTAACCTGGCTGCATCGTCGGACCGCAACAAGCAGCTAGTGCTGGATGCAGGGGCAGTACAGAAGTGCAAGGAGCTTGTGTTGGATGTGCCACTGAGCGTGCAGTCCGAGATGACAGCCGCGATCGCAGTCTTGGCGCTCTCGGACGACCTAAAACCGCATCTCCTGAATCTTGGTGTATTCGACGTTCTCATCCCACTGACAGAAAGCGAGAGCATAGAAGTGCAGGGCAACAGCGCTGCAGCATTGGGAAATCTCAGCAGCAAAGGTTGGTTCCCAATAGTAATGCTACAATCGTTCTGTGCTAACCGTGTCTCAGTGGGTGACTACACACTCTTCCTATCATCCTGGAGCCAGCCATCGGGCGGGATTCACGGCTACCTTTCTCGCTTCCTGGCATCCGAAGACCCGACATTTCAACACATCGCCATCTGGACGCTTCTTCAACTCCTCGAGTCCGGTGACCGAAGGCTCATCGAAACGATCAACAAAGCTGACGATGTCATTGGCGCCGTCCGACGAATCAGCGAGAGGCATGTCGAGTCCGAGGATGAGACCGAGGACGGCGAAGATGGCGAGGGTGAGGTTGTAGCACTCGCGAAGCGCTGTTTGGAGATCAGCAGCAATGGTGGCATCGTCCCATCAAGTGGGAGCAGCGTCGACAGTGGCAGCACTATTGGCAAGATGCAAAGGACCTAGTAGGCATTGGTCTGGATGCCAGATGAGATGGACGCCGGCGACGGAAATGGCGGGAGGTGCGGTTGAGGTGCGACTTGCAACAGAGCTGTCAGACTATTCGGACTATAGCAGACTGAGTTGGGAAGCAGCTACACTATGGGAGGGTTGGAGACGAGGGTACCCAGTTTGAGATCGATTGAAGTCGCCTCGGGGCATCGCCTTCTTCTACGTATGGCATGGGAGGCGCGGGATGGGTTACACTGGGCATACAATTATGCATTAATGAGGCGAATAGCGATGGCGTGGTACTGTTTCCTGGCAATTCAAGAGGGTTTTCTTAGCGATAACCACAGTGAGCAATCAAGCGCAAGAAGAAATGCGTAAATCATGCACCGTACCGAGTCTCAATTCATTGCATCCCACGCCAGCTGCTTGCGGTGGGGAGGGCAACGCACCTCTCGGCCAACGTGAAGAGGCGCCTGCCAGTACAGCGCGTGTTACGTCTACATCGCCAGTTGCTCGCGGCCGGGAGGGCAAAGCGCTCCTCGTCCAACACCAAAGGCGCACACACGAGCACTTCTCCAAATTTTGAACTCGAGATGTGCCTTCAGTAATCGCTACCGGAACTAGATGACGGAATGCTCATACTACACTCTCATATATCGTCTATGCACTCGTCATATGCTCATATCGCTCCGTAATCATCACCACGCTGATCGCTATGCTGTAACAGTGCTTCTCGCTCAACCTCCTTTCCCTCGCTAGTACTGGGCACCCACCCTCTCATCCATCCGCTGACTTTCCGCCATCGCGAGCTATTGCCCTCCTCGACCACCACGACTTTGGAGCCGCCCTCGCCGTATAACACAAATTGCACGCCAACGCTCGCGTCGAGCCCAAGAACCCCGAATGCTCCAAGGAAGAACGGTAACGCTGCAGCAGTCCACTTGAGTCTATTAGAGCCTTCTGGACCGGCCCAGCCCCCGCCGCCGTAGGGTTCGAAGTCGCACCAGCCGGAGGGGTTGGTGGCTAGAGCGGCTGAGTAGAACATGTTGCCGCAGAAGGCGGCGGCGAATAGATGCGGGCTGAGACCTGCGGTTGATTGGCGTTGCCAGTTCTTGATGAGTTGCGGTAGTCGGGATCCGAGGTAGAGGAGAGTGGACATCCATGACAGAATAGTGCCTGCGTTCTCGAGAGGTGTTGGCCGACGCTCTGGTGAGGTGTGATGGATCTCTGCGGGTCGTGCGATTGGTGAGGCTTGGGCGAGTGCTATCAGACAGGCGATCAACAGTACCGTTCGAGGAGAAGGCGACGGCATTGGCGAAGACGGTCCAGCTCGATTAATCGTGGTTCGAGTAGGAGTCCCCCACCAGCTTGATGACGGCTTCTCGTCGTTACTGTTATCGGCCTTCTGGAACGTTGGCGTCCGAAAGATGATGCGAGGCCGTGATCTTTGTTTCGAATCAGGTGGAGCTGCGATGCCTGCCTGCGCATCGCCACCAGATCGGTCTGGATTACGTCCGACATCAACTTCCATCATCCCACTACCCGACCAATCGTCTCCTCCGCCAGCATCGGCTCTTTGCCACACCCTCTTGACAATACTGCCATGTCGAAGCTTCTCATACCATATCCACTGCAGCACCAAGCAGACATCAACGAAGACATAGTACGAGCCAATCGTGACCTGCCACGATGCCTGATGTGTGAAGAGCGCCCCAAGAAGGTTGCTCAAGTCACCGAGACACCATTCCACGAGGAAGAATATCGAGAGACCGGAAGTACTCGAGATTCTCCAGTTCTTGTAGATCTGCGGAAGCTGGGCGAAGAGCCATGCGACTATGCTGAGGATCCCAAGAGTGTTTGAAATGAAAGCGAGCGAAGTCGGTATGCATATATGGAATGTTTGGCTGAAGCGTAATAGGAAGTCGTTGGTCGGTTCGCAGTGAGGTGGTAATGCGGGCTCGAAGCCTGACATGTATGTGTGCAGCATATTGGCGCCGGCGGTATAGAATGGTATGAGAGAAGTCGTCTGCTTGGAGAAAATACCGAGTATCGCAAGTTTTAAATCGTCGGTTGTCCCATCTGCTGTGTCTTACTCATACAACTAGATGAGCAAGCTGGCTGACTAGATCTCGTGCTCCGCCTGGTGCTCGGCTGAGACACCGCGAGGTCAGGCTGGTAGGCCACAAGGCTGAGAACGTTGTAGTGGTGATATCTCGCTCCAAGCAAGACAGGCCGGAGTGTATGATGCAAGAGTTGAATGGTAGATTACCGGAGAGATGCAGACAATGATCTCCCGTGACAGGATGCAGGTATGGACAAGATGAAAGAGTTGACAGATGCAGTATTTAGAAGAGAAGCAGCAGACAACAGAAAGAAAGAGAGCCGTGGAGGTACACACCATAGACTCAGCGTATCGTAACTAGATCTAGTCAGCGCATACGGCTACTTGAAGATAGAGGTTGTAGCTCGAGAATGGGTTGGTGGGATGGCCGCGATGAGCGCTGTAATCGACCCAGCAAAGCTACAGATGTCGGGCCGGATCGCATGCTGTGCATATAAGTATGTAAGTTACCAGCGATAGCGTCTATCACTGGTCGCAGATACGCCATGTTACTCGGCGCGAACGTGTAGCTCGATGTTGGGGTGGAGAGGAGTGTGGAGGCGACGATAAGAAAAACCGAGGCGCTGCCGCCGGAGTCGGCAATGGTAGACGAGAAGAGCACGTGACAAATTCTGGAGGTGATTTGGTAGGATATATGTCGAACGGTCTATCCAAGCTTATTGCTCTCCAAGATAGAGTGGCTCAAGGAGATATAACAATGGGCTCATCAGCACCACCAACAGTGTCTTCGTCCAGTGGGATCTGCCGCTCGACCGTGAAGCTTTCAATCCACGAGGGATCAATCCATTCGACGATCTGATCCCTCGCCAGTGGTAACATGAAATGGTACCCCGGATTGTCTGCTGGAGTGAACATCGCAGTGTGTGCTTGTATCTCGTTTGGAGCCACTTCGTTGACACACTTCACCCAGTGGCCCTTCGACTTGGTGGTGTCTTCGGCGAATTCCTGTACTTGCTCGCCATGGTCCATTTCATCGGCCAATGCTGTCTTCGATTTCCGTCTCTTAGGCGGAGGTTGACCAGCTGATGGTGCATTGCGTTTCGATCCAGTAGGACTCTCTGGCTGGCGTGTGTCCTTGGGGATGACACAGAACGTGCGATCTGCTCCAAGCATAGCTCCAGCGTACTTGGTCTGGCTCGTAACCTTCTCACCCAGCGCTCCGTAGAAGTTGGCGAAACCAACATTGTGGGTTCGCGTGAGCTCTACCACACTCTCGACCCGTTTCTGTAGCTCCGCGCCTCTCGCAAGGCAGCCCACGAACTCCAGGTGACTGCCAGCCCACATCAGACCTTCTTGTATTTGATTGCGGCTGAGATATGCAGCTCCGGCCGCACCAGCGATAGCCGCTGCGGCACCGCCGAATGCTGCGTACTTGCCCCATTTACCCCAACCTGTAGTATTTGTCCCTTCAGCAGCTGGTAAACCTTTGGCCGATGCGTTGGCGATCGGAGCAGGAGAGCCACTCCGAGGTGAGCCCCAGCCGAAGATGTTGCTCGCGCCTTCGAAAGCCTTGTATGCGCTCGAAGCGTGGTTGAGATGCTCTTCCGCCCCATGTGCTAGCACACCAGGGCTGATGCCTAGATAAGGCGTGTCGAATGCGAGAACAGCTTGTATATACGGAAAGAAGAGTCGCGTGGGTTCCTGCGGAGGTGCAGAGGAAGGTCTTGAGCCGGGATCCGGCGGGTTGAGGTTCGTCGGGGCTCTCGAGGAGGAGGTCGGTCGAGTTGTGGTGTTGTTGGTCGTATCGTTGGCATAAGCAGGAGGCACCGCTTCGTCACGCGCCACGCTCAGAAGGGTCTCGGCGGCTACAATGCCACCCATACTGTGACCGCATAGGATCACGTGTACAGAGGGGTCCACCGTGGGTGAGGGTGTTCCATTAGCGACCTCGAGGTCGATGACTTTGTTCTGAAGCCTGCGTCGGGGTCGTTAGCATATCGTCCACGTCTTCTCCAGTTCAGATTTCGTCGTACCATTCCTTGAACCTGGCGACGCACTCTTTGAGGTCGCCTCTAGTCTCGTAGCGTGGGTATTGCACACTTAAGATGTCGATGTTGGGTAGGGTATGTGCTAGTAAAGCCCGAAGATCACATGGGAAGTTATGAAAGGTGTGATCCGAGCCCTTGAACCCGTGAAGGAATACGAGTAGTAATGTCTTCTTCATTATGCATAATCGAACAGGTGAGTGCGCTCCAGGCGCGGAAGTTCGTAGACTTGAAAGTCAGCAAAAGGTGTTGGTTTTGTGAAACAGCGCGGTGGAAACTATGACGTGGACTTTCACATGCACTCGGATAAACAATGGAGGTAGACGGCTGCGCGATACACCACCAAGCAGGTGGACGAGTTACTCAATAGACAGACGACGGATCGAGACAGTGGCACTTGAACTCGGCGAGTATTGCGAGGCTTCTCACGCCTGCTTTGACTGCGTCCTATACACCAACGCCTCGGCCGCGCTTGGAATTTATGTTACATACGTGATCCATTGGGTATCATTCCGCCTCCAAACGCTTGCGTCGCGATGCGCTGTCATAGCGCCTCAGACCGCAATGCTATTGCTCGTCCTCGTCACCCAGCGGACTGTTCAGAGCGTATTCAAGGATGTCGCTCAATGACAGTACACCCTTCAGCTGCTTGGCCTCATCGATGATGACGAGTCTGTGTACGCGCGATCTGCGGATTGTGTCGAATATGGTGTCGAGGCGGTCGTTGACTGTGCACGTGTAGATGCCGGGGAAGTCCTATGTCGTGTCAGTGAGCAATCACAACAGACTTGCGAACAATCAAGATTTCCACTCACGTCAGACCTCAATTCCAAGGCCTTTCCAGCACTCAGATTGAGCTTCTCATAGTCCGAACCCTTAATAAGGACAATGACATCCACAGCCTCGAACACGTTCAGCAGTGTCCCATCCTTGTCTAGGATCGGCACGCAGGAGATGTTGCGCTTCACAAGCTGGTGTATCACGTCCATGACCGGAGTCTCCATGTGTGCGGTCGCCAGATCGTCATATGTGCCAATCTTCAGCTCCCGCAGTGGCTTTCGCAACATTGCTGTCTCTTTCACGTTCACCGAAACGAACTTCAGAATCCGATATTGTGTCACCAAGCTCACCACCATTTCTCGCTGTGTCTCATCGTCCACATCTACCAGCGGTATGCGGCGCGCGCGGGCTTGTAACATGCGTGTGCATGCTTCGTAGAGAGGTCGGAGAGGGTGAATGGAAACGGTCTCGATAGTGTTGACGCCGATTGCTCGCTCGATCTCGCGGAGGCTGTTCAGCTTGAATTGATCGATTTGTCCGAGTGCGTCTGGGTTCTGCCAGTAGTATTGAATGAGGTTGATGTAATCCGATACTGTCAGTAAGCCGGCGAAGGTGGACGTCTTCGAGTCCCATAGTGGTGCGGAGACGATGCCTTTGCCGTGGTCAGTCAATGGCGAGGAGGTATGGCGCTCATGAGATACGTACCACACTGCAGTAGGATGTTGAGGCTCTTCTTGACAAGTAGTGAGGTGTCGAATACGATCAAGCGGTAGCTGAGTGGCAGTACATCGTAGCTGGTGCGGACCTTGAGAAATGCGCGAATCGCACGCTGTAGACCACGTGCTCGTCAGCTTCAAATACCAGTTGTGTTATCCGTGGGAATTTTGGCTTCGAACCGCCAGTAGGCTGCGTTGCCGATGAGGAGGGCTCGACTCACCAATCCTTCCCTCTGCTCCCGGTCGTAGGGTGTCATCGGTTTGTGTCTGGTTCCTGGGCGACTGTCGCTGCCGCCACTCGGAGGTTGCTGCTGCTGCCCGCGTGACAGAGGTCGCAAGTATGACAAGGGCGCTACGAAATGCGGCGCATGATTGCCCTCCTGACCCGGAGAGACAGCCCCTTGCTTCCTTGCATCTGCAGCCTCGCTTGTGGCACCATGCTCGTCTACGGCCGCTCTCGCCGCGGACGCCTGAGGCGGGTCTGGTTCTCCTGCGTCACCCAACATCAGTATGAGCCTTCCGTCGACGTCTGTGGTTCATCGAGGGCTGGCGGCGTGGCTGTCCAGTCGGAAGGTTGGAAGCCGCGTGAAGAATCTCCAAAAGATACGTCGTGGTGCCCTCGCCGAAGATTCGCCGGGTCGCCGTTAGCGCTAGCGTTAGTGGGGCAGCAGTTGCGGGGAGATTTTGAAACAGAAAGAGGCAGCACGACATGCGACAGCAGGAAGAGGTTTGTTCAATAGCACATCTCATTCTTACGGCAAACGAGAGTCTTGAAAGCAATGCAGTGATGCCGCTGTAGACTGTAAACACATTGAAAGCAAGCTCTTCGCCGCTTGAACTCCTTGGTATCCCACACTGTTCCGTCGCCACGCACCACCATCACCAACGTATATCATCGTGGCTAGCTAGCCGACTGCGCTTTCTGCTTCGCGGCCTCGAGAGCCTCCACGTTCAGTTCGGGACCAGGCTCATGCTGCTGTTGCCGCTCCACCTCTTCTGTCGGGATACGGTCCAGCGTCTCCACACCACTTTCATCGAGCTTCTTCTTCGCATCAAGAACAATATGCTCTGCTTCACTCAAACCACCTTGCTTGCTCGGCGGGTCACCCTCAACGCCAATCGGATCTGCCGTGTTTTGTACAGTTTCTTGCACCTTCGCGCCATCGAATCGCACCACCATGCAAGAAAGATTGTCCGTCGAGAAGCGCGCGAGAGCATGCTCGACGAGGGCCTTGGCTGCGGTTTGAGGGTCTTCGATGTTGCGGACGAGGTCTACCGCTTCTTGGTCTGAGCAGACATCCCAAAGCTATTATATCGTCAGCAGTGCCACAGGCATATGTAGTAGGTTGGCCAGACTTACACCATCGCAGGCCAAAATCAGAAACTCGTCAATGTCAGGCTGAATGACGGTCTCGGTAGTGTATGGGTGGCCCGTGACCAAATCCTTCATATAGGCGTCACCAAGAGCACGTGTCACTGCCAACACTCCGTTAACGCGGTTATTCAGTATCAGACCTCCGGCGCCAGCAATTCGTTTGCCTTCGTTCTCATCGCTTCCCTTGTGATCGTAAGACAGGCGTAGCGCTTTGCCATTGCGACACAAGACAATTCGCGCATCTCCGACGTTGGCCGTATAGAGCACTCTCTGGCGTGTCGCATTTTCGCGCAGCTTGGACTCGGCTTGCTCGGGTTCAGTGGTCTGACCCTCTCCCTTCCCGTCGCCTTTGAGTGCCTGAGCCGCCGCTGGAGCAATGGCCGTCGAGCCAGTAGCCGAGTTCGAGTTTGGTATCCGGTCTTCCCAGCGCAGCACAGCAATGACGGCTGTACAGCCACTGTTCTTCAACGGCAGTTTCTCGAGCTGCTGGTCCACAGAGGTAAAGGTCATGTCAAGTAGCTCGGGTATAGGCGTGTTTGGGTTCTTGCGTATGATCTCTTCTAGAAGGATGTGCACCTTTTTGCCGCACCACTCTGCGGCGAATGTACCGGCGTGACCATCAAAGATCGCGAAATACCCGTTATCTGTCTCAACCACTCCGGAATTCGATAAGGCGGAGGTACTCGAGTCAGCTTGTGAGATGCGGCTCTTGCCATTGTCAGACGTATCAGCTCCAAGTGCTGGCGCGGGAGTGCTGAGGAAGTTGTAGAGATACGCGTGCGTGTCCTCCATGGTCCGCCTGCACTTCTTGTTCTTGTCTTCGGTCACACCAACGCGGAACGTCGATCGTGGACCTGGATGCGACTCTCCAGCTGAGTTGTTCAGCGAGCCGGTTGGCACGCTCAATGCCGGGTCCATCTTCCCAAGGCGTTGCATTGGTGTTTGTGGAATCTTATCTGAGGTCTTGCTATCCGGCGAGCTTCCCAGACTATGCACGGATGCCTTTACGCTACTGAAGAGGTCGCGTGCGCGTCCGACACCGCTACTTCTTCGTTTCTTGTCGGTCGGGGAGGACTCTTCCATGGATTTCCGCGTGGGACTTCGCATGTCGATAGGGACCGCATCTTTGCGCTCGTCACCAGCGTCGCTGCTTGTGGTCATACTAGGACTTGAAGGCGTAGGCACCTCGGACCTCTGACTGCCATCACCCGGCACAGCATCCTTCTTGTCATCGGAGCTGCCAAACATCCTGTTCAGCAACCCTCCCTGACCGGAGAGACTACGTCTCTTGTTCCCGGCCAGATTGTTATTCGACTGCGTCGCGACACCGCTCATGTAGCTCGAAGTGGAAGTCTCGGTGCTGCGGATGCACTGTTTTGAAATATGCGGGAGAAGCCTGGAACTTGTTGCGAAAGGTGAAAGAGCTCGTTTGGGGTCGGAAAACGTCAGCTGTGGTGAATGTGGGTCGTTAGCACATGTACGATCAAGTGTCCTTGCTGCCGCGGTGATTCTGGGTCTGACGTGCTGGGCAATGACGAAGGGACCGCTTACGGAATGGCCTGGAGGATGGCACAAAGACTCTAGCAGATACGTACAAAGGACGACTTGCGATTCAACAACTCGATGGTCCGCGTTGCCCCTGACAGTGTGTGCGTGTCGTCGTCGAGTCCTGTTTGGTTTGGTTTCTAAGCAATGCCTCGTTCGGCTTCCCGGGTTGCCGAATGCTGTTGCGGGTGTGTGGTAGATGTGCTGGGGACCGAGTAGGTGTCGACAACTGGTTCGCACGCCGTCCAAAATGCTGCTTTCGAGGAGAGCATTCAACGTTGGAGGGTTTGCTGCTTGTGATGCTCTTCAAAACAGGCGGTGCAGTTCAAGGCGGGGTTGCCTGCGGAAGCGAAGTGCGAGATGGTGGCGCTTTCCACGCTATGACGAACGTTCAGAGGAGAGCAGAGCAAACACGACGGAGCCGGAATATATACGACAGGCAGTTTGATTCAACCCGGTGCTACCTTATCGCCGCGTACCTTACAATGAGTAGCACGTTCGCTTTCTCCTGTCGTCGTTACCGGTGATCCAGAACCCACGCAGCAAGCCGCAATCTACCTTTGGCTCGGTACGGTATCGTCTCACGCGACTCCAAATCCCAGCTCAATGTCCAACGCCCGCTATCAACAACACAAAAGCACTCGCTCCGTCATCGCCTCAGACTGTCAAGGCGGGCTTGTAGATCGTCGTCTCCTGGATCCGCACCACCACCGATAGCTTGCGCAACCTTGCCTTCCGCCACCGCGTTCTTCTGAAGACCTTGAGGTGTTTCCCCGAGCTGCTAAAATTAGCGCGCCATCCATGCTCTCTCACGTCGGGTTGACGACTTACCGTCTGGCTCAAATCGACACCAATTTCATCCAGTACCTGGTTGACGACCTCTTCCCCTTCTTCTTCATCCTCAAGCCCCGTGACATCGTCTATCGCATCGTCCATCATCTCCTGTCGCTGGTCCATAATGTCGTTTTCCTTCTCAAACTCCATAGCTATCCGTTGCAATGCTGGTAGATTCATCTGTCGATTCATGCTGCCTAGTAGTTGTGTCGCGCCCTTCATGCTCTGCATCATCTGCTCGTTACTCCGCACAGTCTAGAGCGAGTTAGTCCCGCTGACTTGACCAGCATAATCGTAATAACCCACCTGTATCCGTAACGATATGGCTTGTAGTTGTGTCCGCATCTGGTAAAACTTGGTGATGTATCGTCTTGTCCTTACGAGATCCTTTGCCTGCACCTTGACTGCGCCCATCTGCCCGGCCTTTGCGTTCTTCTTGATCTCAGATACCAGCTTCTTCTCCTGCTGCTCGAGCTTCGTCCGCTCGCGATCGAGCTCTCGCTGTGTCTTCTCCAATGCTCGTTGATGCTTGCGCAAGCGTTCGGCCGGTGTCATGCGTTTGCCGAACGCCCATTCGATGATCTAAGAACAAATCCGTCAGTGTCGGTTAACTCATGGTGCAGTGTGATCTCGCCTACATTCATGGTAGGCAACGAGCGGGTGGTTGTGGAGTCGCAAACGGTGGGTCGGACGTGATCAGAGTGGTGATGGCTTCCGGACAGCTGGATGTGTTGGATTCGTCTTATGGATTCACTGTATCGACCACCAGTATGCTTCCACAGACCAGCTTCCGTCGTTCATTGTTTCCAAGTTGCAGGCATTCACCTTCACGAGATCGGCGGGCGGGATACCGGGAGACTCCGCCGGATCTAGCCGAGAAACCCTATTTCCTGGGGACGTCTTCGACCTTTCGGCCATCATCAACGCCACTTGACTTCGCATCACAAACGAGCACCAACGTCAACCAACACATGGACCTACCCGCATCATAGCCACAGTATGAGCTCCGGCGACTACTTCGCAGGCAGCTCTGGCGGCGCAAGCTCCAGCGGTGGCGGATCCGCGCGACAGCAACACAATGCACGACCCCAATACATGACTGTAGGCTCAGGGTCGACGTCCGAGTCTGCGGCACGACTGCAAGCCATACTTGACGAAGACTCGGGGTATGTTGGAAGCCAGACGGGTGATAGCACGATGGAGAACCACTGGCATCCCGGCCTCACGCACGACCGCTACACGCCAGCGCATACACCTGTGCAACCTGGCGAGACCAATGCAGACTCGGAGCACGAGCGCAGACAGCTGGCGGCTCATGTCCATCAGCTCTTCTACAACCAGAACAGGACAGCGCTTGGGAGGGCGATCAACCAGACCGTGAAAACGCTCAAGCGGCTGCAAGAGATGAATGCAAAATGGCCGGCGCACTATCCCGCAGTCCAAAGACCACCAATGCCCGAGCCTCTGAGGCCTGACGCTCGGCCTGGATTGGTGCATACACAGACATTAGAGGACTCGAACGAAGCCGTTCGATCGACACCACGCCCAAAAGCACCTCGGCGGGCGGGCACTTCTGTAGGCGAGCATCAGACGGGTGAGTTGAGCGAGGAGAAGACACCCATACAAGAGCCCAGGCTTGTCACGCCACAACTTGCTCAGGACTTTTCGGTCCTCAAGATCGAGCTGAAGATGGAGGGTTTGCCACAGTCGGAGATTGTTCACTCGCTGGAGAAGCAAAGTGTCGCAGCACTGCTCGACAATCAAATCAACAACAGCGTCAGACATCTGTTTGCTCTGCGAGAGCGGATCGACGACACTTCAAGCAAAGTGCTGGTCACCGGCGACCTCAACGCTGGCAAGTCAACCTTTTGCAATGCTCTGCTCCGCCGGAAAGTGCTTCCAGAGGATCAACAGCCTTGCACCTCAATATTTTGCGAAGTCTTGGATGTGCGAGAGAACGGTGGAGTGGAGGAGTGCCACGCCATACCACACGGCACATCCTACAACCGCAACGACGAAAGCACATATACTGTCTTCAAGCTTACACAGCTGGAAGAGGTTGTTGTTGATGCCGACAGCTGGTCTCAATGCAAGATCTACATCAAGGACATCCGCTCGGTGGACACATCACTTCTTAACAACGGCGTTGTCGACATCGCCTTGATCGATGCTCCTGGACTCAACAACGATTCGCTCAAGACGACAGCACTGTTCGCACGGCAAGAGGAGATCGATGTCGTCGTCTTCGTAGTGTCAGCAGCGAACCACTTCACGCTGTCAGCGAAGGAGTTCATCTTCAACGCCGCGCGCGAGAAAGCGTACATGTTCATGGTGGTCAACGGCTTCGACAACATCAAGGACAAGAACCGCTGTCAGGAGATGATCTTGAAGCAGGTGGCGCATCTCAGCCCGGCGACCTTCAAGGAGTCATCAGAGCTTGTCCATTTCGTGTCAAGCAACGCCATCCCAGTAGCACCTGCTAGCGGCGATGGTCTACCAGATGGCTCTGGTAGTGGCGGTGGATCTGGTGCCGCATCTTTCGAATCGAATGGCAAGAAGCCTGTCGCTGAGCCGGAGAAGCCTGAGGAGGACGACGACGAGCCCAAAGGCAAGCATGGTGAGCCAGGCTCGCCGCCCAACAAGAAAGGCAAGGGAAAGAGTAAGGAGAAGGAGGATCTTGACGACTTCAACGAGCTTGAGGCTTCGCTACGAAGATTTGTGCTGGAGAAGCGGGCGAGATCGAAGCTGGCGCCGGCGAAAACATATCTAATGAATGTCCTCGGAGACCTCAACACCTTGGCGAGCGTCAACAAGAACGTTGCGCAGAGTGAGCTTGATCGCGTCTCAGAGGAACTACGCAAGCTCGAGCCTGTTTTCGAGAAGTCCAAGAAGGCACGCTCTGCAGCGGACGACAGCGTCGCCAACAACATCGAGGAGACGTCGGGCGAGGTGTACTCACTCACACGAGAGACGCTGAATCAGTCGATATCGCGCGTGGCTGAGAGCGATCTTGGCGTTGAATATCCGGGCGTGTTTGGTGCATACAACTATGCAGATGACCTGAAGGCGGCCATGCTTGCTCAGATTGCTGAGACAGTGCGGTGGTGTGAAGAGCGTGCCCGGGAGAAGACAGTACAGGGTGTCTCCAGCATCAAGAGCCTTGGTCTGCTCCATCTCGGTGACAACTATGTGGACCTAACCTTCCGATCGGAGAAGATGTTCAAGACTCGGAAAGACGCGTTGGCTAGACAGGTCGAAGTCGAGGCAGAGCTATGGGATTTCTTCGATCTTGCAAGCATCTGGGAGAGGCAAGAGAAGGTGGCAAGTACCAGCATGGCCGTCACAGTAGCTGGTGTAGTGGGTGGTCGATTGTTTGGTGGCTTGGGTTGGCTTGATGGTGCGTTGACTGCAACCAAGGTCATGGGTCCAAACAATGTTAGGAGGTTGGTGATACCCAGCGTGGTGCTTGCTGGTAAGTGTCCTATTTCACTCCACTACTGCGCCATTGCTAACATTAGTTACAGTCGCTCTCGGCGTGTCATACGCCATCTCGCAAATTCCCAACTCCCTGCCCAAGCGCCTGAGCAGCAAGCTCTCGGCACAGCTCGCGCAAATCGACTACACGCACAACAACTCGCAAAGGATCAGCGCCGAAGTGCGGCGAGCTCTGCAGTATCCCGCAACAAAACTCCGCGAGGGTCTGCAGCGGAACGTTGAGCAGCTGTTGGAGAAGAAGCGGGAGACCGACAAGGTGCGCAACGAGAGTGAAGTTGCGAGGAAGTACTTTGGCAATTTGGTGCGAGAAAGCAACGATATCCGCAGTCGGGTCGAGAGGGTTGATCTTGAGGGCCCGGCGCCGGGCATTGCGGCGGCTTATGATGCGTGAAAGTAGGAGGGAGGTTCTATGCGAAGGCGTTTGTTGGGACAGATACCACTTCTTCAATTTACCTACTCGGCAAAAGACTGTTTGACCTACGCGTTGTCTGTCTCAGACTCCCTCGGGATCCACTCTTCCTGCCTGCCTCACGTTCGCGAGAGCATTCGAAGTCTGCCAGTCCAAACCTTTGAGGTACTAATTAGGATTATAGCATTCAAGGGCAAATAGTCAAATCATCGCAACTCGCATAAGCGCTTGTATGTGTCGAAAAATCTCCCAAAACGCAAAGTCACCTGGTCGGCAGAGTCGTTCACCGAGTCGGACGCAATGTCACTCGCGGACAAAGTCACTTGAAAAGTCACTTGAAAATTCACTTGAAAATTCACTTGAAAATTCACTTGAAAATTCACTTGAGTGCACACAAGCGTGAGATAGTTCCTATCGCAAGACTCAACTTTGAGTGTCCTATGTCTGGGCATGGAACTCGCCTCGCTTCTCCAGATTCTCCAGATTGGTCGACTTCAGACCTCGAATGATCAGACCACGCCATTGACTGTCGAACGCATGCAATCAAATGTAATCACTCTCAAAACCACCTTGACTGCGTTCTCTCTCCATGTCCGTATGTGCATCCGTACCATTCGCCATCTCTATAACGTCGTCGTAACTGCTGTGGGTCGAGATATCGCCGTATGGAGAAACCAAAAAACGAGCATTCACTAGCGCGTTCAAGCGTTGGCCAACCAGCATTTGATCTGCACGACATTCGATGTAGGAGAGCTGGTGATTCTTCGCGGGTCCAACATCAGCTTGTGAGGTCAAACTACGAAAGGAACGCATGTACGAGTGTGCTAGTAGACTTAAAAGCCATGCAGGTCGTGTGCGGTAACACTCCAAACCTTCAACAATACCTCAAACCAAGCTCATTCCTTTGAATCAGCTACCAACTGACAATCCTAGCTGTCATTTCCTCGATCAACCTAATATACCAGAAGAAGCAAGCTATGTGGCGTCAAAAAATATGAGGTACCGGTGTGGGCATGAAGGGCGGATCGACAGCCCGGGTTGCCAGCAACGAGCGTCGCGGCCTTAGCAGCTGCCGGATGGGCTCAGGACGGCATGGCGTGATGATGCTGATGCTAAATAGTCTAACCTTGCTAGCCCGACGTGGTCGAAGGCCCTAGGGGGCTAGCCCGGGGCGGAAGAGTTAGGAGGGGGAGAGCGGGAGAGTATAGATTCACAACTACTACCCGGTTGGGCTTGGGACGGTAGGGCGTGACTAGGCTAGGTCTAAACAGTCTACCCTGGCCAGCCTAACGACGTAGTACTGGTCCCGGGGGTGCCATCCTCAAGAGTAGCTAATAGGGGGGAATGATACCACTGCAACCACTCCCCGGCCAGGCTTGAGACGATCGGGGTATCGAGGCTAGAGCTGCCTTTCGAGGCTGCGGTCAACGTGACCCTCTTCTCCATATTCGAAAGACCTCATGTGAGTCTTTGGAGTGCAACAATCTGCAGACGCAGCTAATAGCAGCGCCAAACGCAACTCCAGCGTCAGACCCATCGTTTTCATTTCAAGGTGGCCCATTGTTCGAGTTTGAGTAATGCTTCCACATGGACAAAATACACCATCTACAACTTTGCTCCCTTGGCTCTGGTGATTCTGCCAACATGCTCCTCTGGCAGAAACCAGCCAGTCCATTTCCGCTCCACGCCCTCACTCATACCCGTGTTTCGATCCCAACGTGTCTTCTCGGCGAGATAAGACAGTACGGCGTGATCTGCGTCACCCTCGGCATCGTACGAGAAAATGCTTCTGACCATCTCTGGTGCACCCCACAAGTTCCAGCTCAACTCATTCAGGTCGGGGCTTGAAACATTCTTCGTCCGAGAGGGAAGATTGAGAAGCTCCTGCTGGCCTACTGACTTCTCGACGGACGCCGTAGAGGCCTTGTTGCGGTATTGATCCATAGGCGACGGAGCCATGTACAGAGCTCCCATGGTAAAGGAAGCCTGCTGCTTGATCCATGCTCGTGGCATCCTTGTCTTCTCATAGACATGGATGGCTTTTCCCAGCTCAGCACGCCTCTCACCACTTCTTGCAACACGCGACCCAGGAAAGCTCCGTCTTCCATACTGGTCGCCGCACCTTGAGCCTCGTCAACACCCCATTTCATGAGCAGGCGAGATACGTTCGGTGTCATCTGGATGCCAGCACCGATCTGTCAAATCAGAGTCAGTCATTTCAATCGTTTTTGCTCTTCGTACGCCATCCAGCCGAGCCATTGATGTTGTAGCGAGCTCATAATATCGAGGCTACTGCAGCGACGGGACGACACAACATACTTCTCCCAGTTCAGCGGCAGCCTCGAGTACAGTAACATCGCAACCAGCCCTGGCAATTGCAATGGCTGCAGCAAGTCCACCCAGACCTGCACCACAGAGCCCGACTCTGAGTTTGTGATTGGTGTGCTCCTACGGCGAAATCATACCATGCTGTATTGAGCCCCGTTGCCTGATTTTTGCTGTAGTGCTGGGAACAGCGGTCGATGCAACGTGGGCTGGGGTTGTTTTAAGACATTGGTTGATAGCCGGCAAGGGCGGCCTGGCTGGTGATGTCAGAAGTGTGTTGCTTCTACTACTGCAATATGGGCCCCGCAGCATGAAGGTTGGTACCTGCATTAGCTCGGTGGTAATCCACGGTTGAGATCAGTGCAGGCTTCGTGGAATTGTCTCGTAGCGAAGAAAGTGTCGAACGAAGTGCTCGGCCTGCCGTTGGAAGCAAACTGTTCGAGGTAGGCTCCACATGGGCTATACGATCTTTACACTGCTGGCATATCTTCGTTCAGCCATCCCGTCTTTAGCTCATCACCGTCATCTTGCAGAACGTACATCTTCCTCAAATCCTGATGGACCCCTCATACCACCAACTGGTCTCCTAGGCATGTTCCTCGAAGGCCGAGGGGGGGCGGAACTGGGTCGAAGTGGCTTGGATCATCGTCTTGCTGTCCCATGGCTTGCCACCACTTGGGCCATTGTGGTACCTAACGTAAGCTGTTGCTCCAAGGGGTCTAAGTAGCGACCTTTGATTTGACGAGCATTAGAGATGCAGCGATCAAGCATAGCACGATCACAGTAACACTCCACTGCAGAAGACCTCTTTTCAGCAATGCCACCTTCAGCTTGGAAAGCTCCGCAGCTTCGTTCATTCGCGGGAAAAGCTCGTCGGGCACATCGACGGCAAGGAATTGGCACAGAGGTTTCCAGCCTTGAGAAGGCTCCCACTCCAACACCGGTATTCCTCTTCCAGCCGCAACTTTGTGGACCCACAGTCTATGGCGTTCGTAGCACTCCGCAGAGAAGATGTCGTCTGTATCATGCCGCTGCTTGGCAAGCTTCATGTAGCCACGATACAGTCGATAGTGCCAGTAACTTTGAGGGCTCCAGAACGTCAACAAACGGTACGTGTATGTGGAATAGAATCGAAGACTGCCACGAACGGAACCCTCCCAGGCGTGCGCAGAAGAACGTGTGTTGAGTACAACTTTGCAATCAGGATAAAGATCCAGCAAGTCGTCGACGAAAGCAAAGCCAGGCCAGTCAGAAGATGCGTTGTATCCCGTGAAGAGCTCCTTCAGGACTTTCTGACGCTCGACGCTCGATACCAGTCGTTGACAGAGCACTGCCTTGCGAAGCTTCGCAGGGCTAGGCATGAGGTAGGCACCATGCATGCTAGGAGCGAACGGGGGGTCGAGGATGCGTTCGAAGGCGAGTTGGAGAGAGCTAGTCGCACATCGCCACTGGCCTGCTGCGATCACACGCAAACCGGAGCTGTTGTCGTCCAGTGGTATAGACTGAGTAGGATCGCGGAATCGCATTGTGCTGGGTAGGCTAGAAAGCGGTCTCAGCTGTATAGTATCGACGTCAAGTCATCAGCGGATATCTGGCAATGATGTACGAGATGTGGAAATGCTGCTTCATTGCCGCTGTAAAGAAGTGTGAGCTCTGTACGCGTCGAATGATGTCCATTGAGCGAAGCTCTTGCAAGCTACTACAATCGATATTGATCATGTTACGGACGAGTGCCGCAATGTACGAGGAACGCGAGTTGAGAGCAGACATATTCCGCGATTTCAACATCACGGGCGCTAGTGGGGATGGGCGAGCCGCGAAGTCGCAGTATTCCGGTTCCAGCGCACTTCATCCACCAAGAACATTCGTACTCGCAACAGTCTTCGATACCCCAATTTTCGTGTCATTTTGTAGAGAGCTGAAGACAATCCATCGAGTAATGAGCGCGTCGAGCTGCTGTCATCGGTAAGGCTAAGGCTGCGACGCTTACCATACATTGAAGAATCCTTCCTTCTGATATATTCTCGATCATCTACCATGTGGTTGCTCGATGTGGAGACCCGAAAGCTGCAATACTTCAACAGCGAGCGCAACGTATCAGGCGGCTACGCTATTCTCTCGCATACCTGGGGTGACAATGAGTTGACATTTGACCATATCGACCTCGAGGATGCTGCCAACGGACCAGGCTACAAGAAAATCGACCTCACCTGCCGCCAGGCCCTCAAGGATGGCTATAGATACGCCTGGATAGACACGATCTGCATTGACAAACGCAGCTCAGCAGAGCTATCTGAGGCCATCAACTCCATGTTTCGATGGTACAACGCTGCAAAAGTATGCTATGTGTATCTGCAAGATGTCGAAGACGATACTTCCAGGTCATCTGAGGATGGTACAGAAATGTCCGTGGAGACTATGCAGCAGTTCCGAAGCTCTCGGTGGTTCACTCGTGCCTGGACACTCCAGGAGCTCATCGCACCTCTAAGGGTGCTTTTCTATGACCGTGGATGGAGCCTACTTGGAGACAAGTATCTTTTCAGGACGATCATCAGTGACATCACAAACATAGATCGGCTTGTCCTCCGGGACTCAAGACGACTGAAGCATATGAGCGTTGCAAAAAGAATGTCTTGGGCAGCCAAAAGATCGGCATCTCGTGAAGAAGACGAGGCTTACGCGTTACTGGGTCTGTTCGATGTCGCTATGCCTATGCTCTATGGTGAAGGCGGTCAGAAAGCCTTCCGTAGGCTTCAGGAAGAGATTATCCGCACGAGCGGCGACCACTCCATCTTGGCCTGGATACCCTGGGATGATTCGTCGCGCACAGAAGAGAGTGACAGCGTTCGTGCCACCTTTAGGCCGGAGCTTCTCTCGATTAGTCCATATGGCTTTCGCGACGCTCAAAACATCGTGAGCTGGGACTCGCCACGTCCAGAGACGTTTGAGCTCTCTTATCACGGACTACGTATTTCTTTGCTGACGTATGAGCATGCCGCCACAGGCTCTTGCGAAGTGGCCCTGAACTGCCGTTATGAGGACGAGCAGTGGTCTCACATAGTCATTCCCATACAGCGAAGACCCTTCATTGGAGGCTTGGAATCGTCAGCTTTGTCAAGACACAGTACAAACGATCCAACCTACGACCGTGTGCAGCGAGGTCCCCGAGATGGCAACCGCTTCAAGTCAATATCAATTCAACAGCTAAGCCGCTACGCGAAGGCGAATATAACGCTGACAAAGGAACTGTACTACTCCTCGGTCTCGCAGTCTTTCGTGCATGTTGCTGTCGGTGATGCCTCTTGCACGATTGTGGGGTCCCATCCACCAGAAGCGTGGGACAGAAGCAACTCGATTCTGTCACTCCGAAGCCCTTCGCAGCATTTAGCGGACGAGGAGCCAATGCGCGCAGCAGTCATCGTCTCTAATCCTAAAGCTTTGACTGCCACGACTGGTGATCTCGCAGTCGTCATCAGCATCGGGACATATGGACGTCCAAACGGAAGCCCTGTGGCTGACAGACCGTGTCCCCACGTTCTTGTGCTTCCGGCAAGCCAATTCAGCCGTTCGAAGCAGCTACGCTCCAGCTGGAAAGTTGCTATTCCACCAGGCCAACCTCGTGGAGTACCGTTGTGGGATCAACGCGAGCCGGCGTTGACGGTATCTTCAAAATACATCAGCGCTTCTGGGGAGATGTTGTGGAGCTTGCTGATCAATCCGCCTCCGCACAAGGCACGCGATATGAACCCACGTTCGACGAGCTCGGCGCAGGAGTTCAACATCGGCCCCCAGGAGAGACTCAGATTCGACACCACGGAGAGGGCAAGAGAGGTTGCGCCTCATAAAGAATTTGCTTCCCGGCTGTTTGATTGGCGAGGGTAGTCTTGAAGTGCTGTTGGCAGGATGGACTTGACTCGACGATCAAAGCAAGACAGCGACGAAGTGGAAACCACGTACATTTACTGCCGTCTTCTTACCATCGAATTAATTTCCCCATTCGGAAGGAGGAGCGGCCCCAAAGCGGAAACCGAGTGGGCGATCGATGTTCGGTGGATCCGAGCTGAACCTCAGCCTGGCATCATAAACAGTAGCTTTCGAAGACGATACCACAGCACCTCACTCCGAGTTGGGAATACTCCAGAGTCAGTCCAGCTGAGAACCAACCGTCGATCGTCGATGGCTGGCGTGAAGAGTTGACCGTCGATCTTGATCCTGATTTTACTACCACAACACGGAGCAGCCACAAGTTGGAAGCCCTTATGCAGAGTCCATATATGCCTGCAGACCTCTGGACCGGCACGGAAGGGAAATGGTGTAGCATTGTCGCGCTTCCTTCCTCTATTGGCAGTCACGTTACATACCTCTGGTACATACGACAATGTCCGTAATCAAAAGTGGGAGATGCGATGAGTGGCGTCGCCGAAAGCGGAAGGTACGCTGAGCTGCATGAAGAAAGTCAAGAGTCGCTCAATCGCTGATGATGCCAAGTGTGACGAAGCCCGACCCTGCTGCTCTAGCTGCGAGCATCGCGGAGTTGTGTGCAGTTACAGTAATCTTGTCTCGGATTTCATCAATCTACACGGGACGAACCAAGGCAGTCCAGGAACGGATAGCAATGCCGTACCAGCAAGCAAGCGAAATCTGCATGACGGCCATCAAGTCATCCTTGCCGTAAGGTCCTCGAAACTTCCACCCCGTGGTAACGGTCGCTACCATACATTCAAACCTCTGGACGCTGTCACGAAGGAGAGAATCTGGCGTACAAAGCAGCGACCAAGGCAGAAGCTCCCATCCCCTTCTCCTTCAGTGATGTATTGTACTCTGCTACATCTGCGGGCATGCGGCTTCGACTGTTGGGACGATGGACGGACATCTGTCTGACTCGGATCGGTCACTGCCCCGTCCTAGATGGAGCCATAGCTTGCCTGATGGCTGGGCACAGCGCAAAATATACCGGCAATGGACGCGCGATGGAGATGAGCCGACATCGATACAGTCAAGCACTATCTCTGCTGAGAGATAGAGTATCCTGTGGCACCGGCCAGGTGACCGCAGAAGTCGTCGCCGCTACGAAGATCCTGATGCTCTATGAGTATGTATCCAGCCCCAAGTTGTCGACCGACCGTTGCTGACGTTTGCACTCGCAGAATCATGGCCGGTAGCAAAGTTCGAGCGTGGATCTTACACTCCTATGGGAGCATCGATCTCTTTCTTGCCGCTGGTCCGCAGTTTGCTGAAAGTGGAGATTTTGAGTAAGTTCAATGGCCACAATACCCTCTGCTCAGACACCACGTGGTCTCTGTCCGATACATTGACTAATCTGCCCGTTCATTTTCTAGGCGCCTGCTCTTTTATGGGACCTTTGCTCAAGCGGTGCGTTTCCGGTCCCTGACCCTCTTGTCAATACCCTGACACAGGTATTCGATCAGTGGCAGCAAGCGCTGGAAACAAACACGTTCTCGGTGTTCGACCGTCCGGAGTGGTTGAGTATCGCACCTGCCCCGGATGAGGAGGGGGAGGAATGGTGTGCTCGCCGGTACTACGTGATGACCAAGCTGGCACGCTTGACAGTGCTGGTCAGAAAAGTACGAGAGCTTCCCGAAGATGAAGGCGTCGCTCGTGACGCCGTGGGCCTGGCGCATGAGCTGATAGGCCTTGACTGGAACGTAAGTATGGGCTTTTGTGCCTGCCGAGAAACAAATGCTGAATAGCACACTGATCTTGTCCCTCTGTAGTCGGACAAGGACTGGGATCTCCCCTTCAGCACAGTGCCGACAAAGCATCTCAAAGATGCAAAGCTGGTGCCTTTCTCTTTCAAGTGGAAAGACGACAGCTTTCTCAACGTTACTGGCCTCAACCTGGTCTGGTCCTGTAAGATCATCCTGAGCGGGCTATGCCAGAATTTGTATGCTTGTGGCGTTCCCATCGAATGGCCCACGCTCGCTGATCTACAGGCGGAAGAACGGCGGTGTGCGATGCTCATCGCGATGAGCACCGACTACTTTGCTTCATTGGCACCGTACGCTTGTATAGTAGCGCTCGAGAACCTCCAGCGTGCTTGGGGGGTGTATTGGCGACAGAAAAATTATTGCTGTGGGCACGATGACAACGGGATGGCCGAATGGCTACGCCGACGCGGAAACGAGTTTCTGTACCACATCAATGGCGAGGAGATGCACAGTACCGGCCTAGTGGTCCTCACAGAGCTATTGATGGGTGGACCACCAGTCCTACAGCTTTATGATCTCAACAGCAGCGAAACCACGAACGTAACATAGCAGACTATCGCAGGCGACGAGCACGTCGCCAGGCCACCAATTCCGATGCCTCCTCTCGTCCCTCGCGAACAGCCACCTCTGTACGGTCCGAATCCTTACAACCAGCCACGTACAACGAATGGACCACCTCATGATCCTAGTGATATCGGCACCGGACCAGCCCCAGCTTACACACAGAAAGACCGCTCAGTCCCGAGACGGTACGTGGTGCTAACTATGACCAGATTACTTATACCGTACCATAGCTTCTGTCAGAAACACGCTGCACGCAAGTATTGAAGAATGAGGCGAGGCGAAAGGTCATGCCCACTGATGATGAAAGATGGATCCGTTGCCGTACGATTTATATGCACCCGCCCGTTAGCGCCTTGTCAACCAGCCAATCATATAGCTTAACATTTTGGGAGCGTTTGCTCTACACACAATTCAAAGCCAGCTGGCCCTCGAAATCATCACTTTCACCACCATTGACCCTCACAAACATACAACATGGTCTCATTGAAGCTAGCAGCGCTCGCTCTCGCAGCATCACGAGCAGTAAATGCTCAGATCGACCTGCCTCCGGGCATCGAGGTACGACACCACGAGCAACCTCCCGTTGCTCCATATATCTAACCATGCCACAGATCGAATCAATGGAAGAAATCCCCTCCGACGAATCCAAACTCCAAACCCCCGTCCTCGCCGTCGACATCAAAACCTCCTTCCCCCAATCCGAAATCTTCGGCGTCAAGCTCGTCAACGGCCACCCCACCCGCGCCGTCCTCGACATTGCCAACCATGAACCCCAAGCCATAACCCTGCAAGTCATCGGCGGCTCGCTGGTCAGCCCGTTGGATACCCCGAGTGCGGCGGATCCGCCGGTGGTGGTTAGGAATCTGACGGCGCAGAAATATGGAGTACAAATCCCGGCTGGCGAGAGCGAGAGCGTCACGTACAGTTTTGCTACGGAGCTGCATCCGCAGGATCTAAGGTTAAACATTGCGGCGATATTGCAGAATACGGAGGGGGCGGTGTTTACGAAGATGGTGTACAACGAGACGGTTAGTGTGGTGGAGGCGCCGATGAGTATTTTTGATCCTCAGATGTGAGTATTTCCATCCTCTACGATGGTTCCGTGGTCTGCGACTATGGTCATGGCGTGCTTGGACTAATTTGATCCTCGCAGCATCTTCCTCTACCTCTTCCTCGCCGCTGCATTTGGAGGCACGTGCTTCTTCATCTACACCACCTGGATCACTACTCTCTTCCCGCAGAAACGTCGCGGTGGCAAGGGCGGCGAGCGGGCTAAGCGCTCCAGCGGTGGGAGCAAGAAGGTCGACCCAGCTGATCAAGTCAGCGTTGTTGGGGCCGATGGGCCGGCGGTGACGAGTGGTGCGAAGGCTTATGATGAGAGCTGGATTCCTGAGAGCCACTTGAAGAGGCCAGAATCGAGGAGAACAGGCAGTGGACGGCCAAAGTCACGGGCGGCGTAAAAGCTGGGTTGCAATTGACATTGAGGCGAGAGCGACGGTGAGAATCAGTACTTCTCTAGGTTGCGAGGAGTGCGCCAGTGCTCAGAGAAGGAAGGGGGAGCTTCAAGTGAAGTCTGGCTCGAGTCGAGAGGGAGGACGAAAAGGTGTGATGCGTTTGCAGCGAGGTGTAGAGTACTTGGAGGGTTGCCATGTAGGATCTACAAAATCAAAGAAACGTTGATTCTGGCAACAGTCGCAGCGATGGACCTATACTATGCTCGCCTGTCATCAACGGAAGTGCTCGTTCGTAAGTTGGGAGCTCTACTTCGAGGCAGCGACATAGAAGATTTTAATCCCTCCATGCGTTGCTGTTCGTCGAAGAAGCTAGTGCTCTGTCACACTTCTGCAGCAGCACCACCAGCCAGCCTTATTATTATTAAGGCTTTGCACTCAACGCGACCACGTCGGCACCGCGAACTCTCGCGTTGAATGCGAGATAAGCTTGAGCACTGTCCTCCCAGGTGAAACGGTCACATAAGCGAAGAAGCAGCGACCGCAGCAAGGCCCGCTCGGTCTCGTGGTGGGCCGGCATTTCGGGCGTGGCTAGGAAATTAGGGGAGTCGGGACACGGCAGCAATGTCGCGGAAATTGGTCTCCAAGGTTGGGCCTGCGATTGAGCGACGTCGTTGACTTTTCATTCTTCTCCCAAACCACCACACTCCTTTGAACACATACACACACTCCTTTGAGCGGCATAGCAACAACGACGAGAGAAGCAGAGAGGGCCGAGATACATTGCGCATACGGTAGCCGGGCATGCTTGCATAATCAATTCGAGGTAAGATATGCACGCCAAGCTCGCAGCTCCCGTTCCTGTTCCTGGCCCCTGGCCGTTGTGAGACCAGGCAGCGTCTTTCCAGCTGCACCGCCTCGGAGCATTGCGACACACCCATTGATACCCCGGACGACACAACCTCGATATCTGTGCGACTCCATCCCCAAGGCAGTGTGTTTGTTTGTCGCACCGAGAGCAGCAGTCAGCACCCCCGATTGCAAGCGATAGGTCAGCGCAAGGTTCCTGCAGCGGAAGGTTCGGAATAAATTCTGTCCTTGAGGCCGTCATCTACCGCATCCGCTGGCCACCGCTCTCAGCTCGCGACTCCCTCGTGAGACTGCAACATAACCACTCGACATCGGCACCTTCCTTTGCGCGGTCGCCACTTCATCCCATGCGACACCCACGTTCCCTACATCACCACCTGTGACACTTATTGCTGGAATCTTGCAACGACCCCTTCGCCACACCTCCGTCTGGCCTACCTGGAGTCGATACATTTTCAAGCAGCGCGATAATACCCAACATACACTAATCATAATCCCTTGACACCACCAGAATCATGCCTCTCCGCACGCTGAACCCTTTTGTCTCCTCCTCGCCCTCCTCCACCACCACCGAGGTCCTCTCCGAGAAAGAGGCCATTCGCATCGAGTCGCGTGAGATACGAGATCCCAATAAAGCAAAATTCCGACCTCGATTCACCATACCATTCTCCGGCTCGCCCAAGACCGCTGTCAGGCCATCATCAGAGCCGACAGGACGATTGGAGCCTCCATCACAGATCCCGGCATCCTTCCGACCACCCTCGCCACAAATACCTACACTTAGCCTTCCGACCATCAATCTCACCACAGCGACGGGCGAGAAGAGTAAGATGGAAGAGCTGTCGAAGCCATTGACTCTTTTCGCGCCACCCAGTCCCGCCGAGGCCAAACGCATCGCGAAAGCACATGCAGCGTTCGGTCCATTGGGGTCAAAACAACATCTCTACTCTTCCCGGTTCGTGGGTTCCGAATTCCCAGAGCCGATCGCAGACGAACCACCCTACTTCTACCTCATCACTACCTACATTTCCTACCTCATCCTCATCATCTTCGGCCACGTACGGGACTTCTTCGGAAAGCGCTTCAAGCAGGAGTCGTACAAGTATCTGCAAGAGAGAGACGGATATGCGCCGTTGAACAGCGATTTTGATAACTTCTACATCCGGAGATTGCAGCTGAGAATCAACGATTGCTTCCGGAGACCTGTGACGGGTGTGCCAGGGCGTTTCATCACGCTTCTGGACAGGGAGAGCGATGATTTCAATCTGAGCTTCAAGCTAAAGGGGACGACGACCGAGACGCTGAATATGTCATCGTACAATTATCTGGGCTTTGCGCAGTCGGAAGGCGAGTGTGCCGATGATGCGGAGAAGAGCATTAAGAAGTACGGAATCTCCTTCTGCTCACCCCGAGGAGATATTGGCACGAGCGACTTGCACGTGCAGGTTGAGCAGCAAGTTGCGGAGTTTGTGGGCAAGGAGGCGGCCACGATCCACAGCATGGGATTCGTCACGAATGCGACCACCTTCACGGCTTTAGTAGGCAAAGGCTGTCTCATGATTTCAGATCAGCTCAATCACTCGTCTATCCGCTACGGCGCACGACTGTCGGGTGCCGTGATCGACATGTTCAAGCATAACGATATGGCCGACCTCGAACGCCTCCTTCGTGAGCGCATCTCGCAAGGCCAACCACGCACCCACCGACCATGGCGAAAGATCCTCGTTGCAGTCGAGGGTCTATACAGCATGGAAGGCACCATGGTGAACCTTCCAGGCCTGGTCGCGCTCAAGAAGAAGTACAAGTTTGCGTTGTACGTTGACGAAGCGCACTCTATTGGTGCTCTCGGCCCACGAGGCCGCGGCGTCTGCGACTACTTCGGCATTTCTACCAGCGAGATCGACATTCTGATGGGTACCTTCACGAAGTCTTTCGGCGCGAACGGCGGCTACGTTGCTGGTCCGAAGGCATTCATCGATAAAGTTCGTGTCACCAATGCCGGAACAATCTTCGGCGAGACACCGACTCCCGCCGTGCTTACGCAGATTTCGACATCACTCCGCATCATCAATGGTGAGATTTGTCCCGGACAAGGCGAAGAGCGACTCCAGCGTTTGGCGTTCAACTCTCGCTACCTCCGTCTCGGTCTCAAGCGTCTCGGATTCATTGTCTACGGTCACGACGACTCGCCCATCATCCCGCTCCTGCTGTACCACCCAGCCAAGATTCCCGCCTTTTCCCACGAGATGCTCAAGCGCAAGATTGCTGTCGTCGTCGTCGGCTACCCAGCTACTCCCCTCATCTCATCCCGAGCACGATTCTGTGTTAGCGCGGCACACACGAAAGACGATCTGGACCGTATGCTTTCGGCTTGCGACCAGGCAGGTGACATCCTACAGCTGAAGTTCAGCTCCGGAATCGCAGGCGGGCAGGAGCCGCTCCACGATGGTCTAACGAACGAGGGAGTGAACGAGGTCCGTAGTTGTCTGGAGGCGGGTGGTGATCCGGGCATGGAGCCGCCGCGGTGGAAGCTGGAGGATGTGCTCAAGAGGGGCGTACAGGATGTCAAGAAGCCACTTTGTTGAGATGAAGAATTGTTATGGGATTGACGGCATTTGGCGCTCTGGGTTGGGATCGGCAGGGCATGGTGTTAATGGGCGCACCAAACATCACTCGCTAGACATATAGGCGAGCGAGGAGCCGGCCTTGGGCGGGCACCGGGTTTTGTCTTCTACATTTCGACTCGACTATGGGCTCCTGCGAAGGAGACGAGATCGAGGGTGGTGGTAGTGTTTACAATGGTAGGGGTACTACCTATTGTTTTTGTCTATGGGTGTGGATGAGAGAACGCCTGAGTTATGGTAGCAGGGCTATCGAGACAAATAGCTAGCTTTGGTGGCTTGAGAGATGAAATGAAGAACAGCAATACCATATTCGTTGCTCCAACGCTCGCACGCACTACCCTGCCATGCCGGTTGTTCGTTCCGACTGTCGTCGTACGTTTTCATGCTGTCCTCCACAAACCCGTACCAGCCGGTCCATTGATACTCGTCTTGGCACAGTGACCGCACCTCATCAACCTCTGTCCATTGACTTCGTTTTGTCATCCAATCTTTTGCGCTCGTAACACCATATCATCTCTGATTCGACGCCCAGTCATTCCTACGGCTCCCTCCCTGCTCTTGCTCGGCTGAAAACTATGCGCTGGCAGCTTCCATATGCAGGCGGCCAGCATCCCCACTGCACACAGCCACTCACCAAGCTCCCCTCCACGCTGCTGCAGTACTGCTGCATCTCGCACCCTCACGGAGAGCTTCCAGGCCGCCTCCAGCAGAACCCAACCTGCGAAGAGGGTACCAGAGGATGCAAGAATTGCAGTAGATCGGCCTCCAGTGTTGGTTGTTCGTCGAGCAAGCGCTGCTTGCATGAAGGCCACGAGCGATCGAAGAGCTTATTAGGACTTCAGGTTTCCTCGTCCGGACGAAGGACTTCGACTATTAATGAACCAGGATGAGCTTCGCGAAGAGGTCACCGCGATCCTTTTCATGCACCTTCTCGCACGCGGGCAGCCTGAGACACAATACCCTGTTCTTCGTGTTGCACAGCACCGACCGACTGCACGAGCGGCGAGACTGGACCTCCGGTGAAAGAGCACAGCCTTCTCCATTGGCCAAATGGGGCGGACGAGCTCGGTAAGTGAGCTTTCGCGACGTCTGTCAAGATCAACAAACTGTCTGTTCCGGCCGCGTCGAGCATTCACCCTGCAGCAAGCTGGTCTTTAGACCGGATTCATATCTCCTTCTCGGACACCAGAGTGTCATCTGACGAGCGTTGCGAACCGCAAAGGCATCTAGCCCCAGCCGGGCGGATACATGCTTGCGAGTATCATGCAGTCATGACAGCCGCGCCAATGACAGTAAGTGACAAAGGCGAGTCACTCGCAGAGCATTATCGTATCTCGAGCATTCAAACATCATCCTGCCGATGTTTGCTTGATGCCATAGGTTTGTCGGAATATGCCTGACGGCCCGTAGGCAGCTCTATTGTCTAGGCATGTTACACAAGGCAACCATAGACCAACACACTTCCGGCACAGCACATGGGAGTCCCTTGCAGGCGGTGGTAGAAAGAGCTCGTCCCCGCTTCTATTTACTTTGTTTCCTTGTCGCCACATTCTATTGTTCCTGTTGTGCTGCGTTTTACTTGTGCAATTCAGAAAGACAACAATCGTGGCTTGTTCCATCTGCTACCACTCCAGACTTGTGCAACGCCCATTGAAGTTACTTGGCTGAATCGAATGAACACAACACTACGGTGATGTCACACGGGCAGATACCACCACCGCCAGACTTTTTTCAAGGTCCATACCCCGACACCATGATGGGCGGCGCCCCACCGGATGCGCACTGGGACAACGACAGCGATCGTCGAGGCGTAGATATGGACGATATATTATGGTTTGACGAAAAGCCGAAGAAGAAGAACAACAACAACAACAACAGTAGCGGCAACAACAACAACAAAGACAACAACAACAACAACAACAACAACATCTTCAAGGAGAAGCCGGTCGAAGTCAGACATGCAGGTTTCATGTTGGAGAGGCTCAAGGCGAATGACACCGAAGTGGACAGGCGCAAGTCGCGAACTCGACAGGCCCCCGAAACCCGAAGCTGGTCACGAGTTGGCACGCAAGAACTACACTACGACGAACAGCAGCTCATCAAGGTCGCAAACGACCACCTGAAGAGGAGCGGGAAATCCGTACACGAGCATTTTCGGGCGCTCGGATCGAGTGAACGTGCCGCTGTCAATGATCTGGTCCTCCACCAGATGAGTAACGAGAAGAACAAGAACGCCAAATGGGTCTACTATGATATATCACGAGACAAAGCATGGGTTAAAGGTGGCTTGTGGACCAGGACTGAGATCACCAGGGGCCTTCAGGTTATCCTGAAACGCATCGACAACACTCCATACAAAGGTTCCACGATGACCGCCACAATGAAGACGACGACGAAGAACGGCAAAGATGTTGGCCGCGACGACAAACAAGTCCTTCAGGATCTCGAGTTTATGGACTTTTCGCTTGATCACAACAAGAAGAAAGCCAACACCAACACCAACGCCAACAACAACAACAATAACAATGGCACAAAGAAGCCAAAGAAACAAGTGAGGAACGATGAACTACCAGACGCGATAGCGTTCGCAGGCCTCGGACTGTCGGACACGGAGCCGATGCCACAGAACTACCAGCAGCACAATACCGGCCACCACGTACAAGACTTCGGCCCGCCACTGGATTACTTCAACCAGCAAGTGCCGCCACCAGTTCCAGGGGCTATCCCAATCAATCGCATGCCTCCGCAACCAATACACCCACCACATCCTATAAGCGCAAGGCATCAGCAGCAGGAGCCCCACCCTTTCAACCCTTTGCCGGGCGTGCCAGGTGTGGGCTTTCTACCGGCGCCAGGGGACTTCGAGTCTCCGCACATGCACGGTAGCGAATGGCCACATCCTCATCAACACCAGCACTCAGAAAGCATGCGAGGCCATGCCGGTGGCCAAGAACGACGACCAAAATCCGCTCGCCGGGCGAGTGTGGGTGCCGACCCTCGTCGGATGAGCCAGCTAGAAAACAAAGTCGAGGAGCTGACCTCCATAATCCAAGACTTTCAAGTTGGCGACAGTTCCAGCGATAGCCAGCGCGATGGCGACTCCGGCTTTTCCCGCGGCTTCTCGCCTACCCGGTCTTGGACGCCGCCTTCGTCTCCTCGCAGCCACTACTCCGAAGCTCGCCAGCGCCGCAGTCTTGAACGAGGCAAGAGTGTTAGCTCTCGACCCAAGTACCGCTCACAACAGTATCGCGAGGTTGACATCGAGCCGGGGTACACGCACCGACGCCGCGACGACCGCGATCGGAGGCCAAGGCGTCTTGCGCTCACTCGCGCTGTGACCGTGGATGACTACCCGGTCGGTCATGGCGCTGAGCCCAGACTCGTGCGTGCGCCGGAGCCGCCTCGCATGCAGCGCAGGTCTACAGAATATGGCGACGGCTACGACTACCGCGAGCGAGAGCGGGACTACGATCAACGGGATCATGAATTCGTGCCTGAGTATTCTCGACGGCAGTCAAGATTCGATGTCGAGTACGATCCGAACAGACGACGTGGCTCGAGGGGGGCGTATTTTGAGAATTGATTTGGCGATCTAGCTCACACGGCAGACAATGTTCTTTTGAAACAGGATAGTCCATCAGCTTGGACACGAATGACTGGAAACTAGAAAGAGGATACGATCACTCAACGTAGGGTTTGGTTTACTAGATAGGTCACGGCCGCAAGGTGGGATGCAATGTAATTATGTTCGACTTCACGAGTATCATGATGGATCGGCTACGTTTATTCCTCCACACCTCGCGCCTTACTGATCTTCTTGGTATGCGCGACAAAGTACGACGGAGGATGTGCGCGTGAAACTGCGGTAAGACGATCGCTCATTGGATATCAATAGCTAGATCAGCAAGATGAACAACATCATGCGCTCAGAACAAGCTCCCGCTGTAGATGGCCGTGAACCCTGACGGCGATAGCTAGCATTCATGGCCATATCCTCTCTTTCTGCGCCGCCCCCAGTGTAGACCCCGTCTCGCAGAAGAAACGCCGGACACGCATCGCAGTGCTAGCTAATTCGCAAATCTGGAAGCAATACCAATTCCATTCACCTTTCATCACAATCGTATCTTCATCCGTCGCGTACACACCGGGCTTTCGAATGCTCGCGTCATACTACTCGCTTCGTATGCAGAGCGTCCCGATCTTGCAAGAACTTCAGCTGGCAAGATCAGGCGACTTCTCTCGCAAAGCTCCGGCTGGACTACAGAAACCCGGACTCGGAGAGCAGTCTGTTCCGAAAGCAGTCAGCCAGCCGTCGCATGATCATCAGTGCACACACATCACCTACCTCGCAATCTTCTCATCCTCCCTCTCCCGTGGCTCGACCTGCAAGCTCCGCTCGTACATCTCATGTACGTCGCCTGCGCTGCGCATGTTCCGCAAAATATACTCCTGCAACTCATTCACAGCTGCTAGACCGTACGGCACATTCTGGTACTGCTGGATATCACGGATGACTTCAGCCGTCTTCATGCGCTTCGCGAAGTTGATCAGTTGCGTCTTCTTGATCACGGAGGGTATGCCGTCCTCGATGAACGTCAGATCAGTGAGGTAGATGCCGAAGAATGGGATGCAGGGCGGATTGGCCTTTGTGAGAGAATCGCGGTATTCTATAAAGTTCTTCGTACTGCCCATGAGCTTGCGCATGGATTCCAGTGTCTGCGTCGTGCGAGCGTTGACCTGCGCCCAGGTTCTGTTGAGGCGGTGAATAGGCGCCGAGGCGAGGGCCGAAATGATAGAGGTGAGGCAGGAGAAGTTGTTCAAAGTTCGACACTTGTCCGCGATGAGAACGAAGTGCTTGATGACCACCACTCGGCGCTTGACGTCCTGTTGCGTAAGAATCATCTGTGCGACCCAGTTGGTGAGCTGATTTGAGTGAAGGATGAGAGCTTTGACGTTCTCAGCAGGATCGGGATCGCCTTCTTTCAGCTTCTTCTGCCAGGTCTTACTCAGGCATTCGGTAGGCTTGATCTTGCTGTACAGTCTGGCTTCGATGATGGTGAGCTGGCGTGCAAACTCAAGAGCATCAATGTCCAGGAACTTGAGCTTCTTCATGTTCTTCGGGAGGACCGGGGTTGGGAATTGTTGATGGTTCATTGTCAAGACCATCTTCTTGCTTGATACATCTTGACCTCGCAGTCGTTGCTCGACGGCAGTCAATAAAGGACCAGCTCCAGGTGTCGCAGTCGACGCAACAGTGTCTTTGGCAAATGAATATACTCTCTGAATCAGTTGCTGGCTTGTCTCATCCTGAGGTTCCATCCAGTAGGTGTCGAACCAAGATTTGAGGATATTCACGACTCTGAACCGGATGGGTTTCTGCTTCTTGTCGGTCCAGACTTGCATGTCTGACGCATTGAGTCCGTTCGGCGGCTGGAGCATCCACCGTTTGACAAGCATCTCGAACAGCTCCGGCGCGGTCGTGAACGACCTGTAAGTGAGTAAGAAGGTGCCGTTGAATGATGCATCCAATTTGTCGTGTCGTGTAAGTTGTTCCACCAGAGCAGTCAGAGTACCGCCGCGCAACAGGGGAGGGTCGTTCTTGGTATCGAAAGCGATCTCGCCTTCGTGATCGAGCTTCAGATATTCGGGAATCTCGTCCGATTCGCGATTTGGCATAGGAGGAGCAGGCACTTCTCCGAAGAAGCGCTTGACTTTCGAGTTCTCGCCGTTGCCTTGAATGGCCGCAGAAGGGTCCGTACCTTCTGAGTACGATTTGGATTGGCCTACATCCCCAAGCATAGGCGGACGCAAGTCTCTCGAATTCGTCCGGACATGCGGAGCATAGGATGCACCTCCGTCTGTTAGTCTGTGCGCATCCTTGGTGGGAGAGTGACGGCCGTCGTGTGGGATGAGTTCCGATAGGAGTTGTAGCGAGAAGTATATCTGTTGGGCAGCGGTATCCAGCTCGCGGCTCACCGCTCGTACTCGTTGGACACGGTCTTCCAGCGATGGTGCCCTAATCTCAGACCATTCGTCCCCAAGCGGACTGGCCACAGATTGGCAGGCCACAACCAGATCAGAGGTCGAGTCGTAGAGCTTCTGCTTGTGTTCAGCGAAGTCGTTCAACTGCGGAGTCTGGAATGTCGAGCCCAAAGGCGCCAGGTTGATTGATTCAATTGTAGACATGTAAGGTCGACACAACTCGATGACCTGCAGGCCAGATTTACATACGGTATCTCCAATTTGTCGGTGTCGTTGAGGCGTGATGAGTTTATCTCTCAGTGTAAGATGCTCGTCCAGTCTCCGAATGCTTGACACGATCAATCGCTTCAGATCATCCATCCGTTCAAGTATTGCTGGGTCAAGTGCCGTTGTCGGATCCTGGAAAGTATCTTGATCATCTTCCATAAAAGACATGGTCGCCATTGGATCCTTCGGGTTTAGTCCGTTGTTTTGCCAATTCGCTGCCACTTTGCTGCCGCTCACGAAGCCAGGGGTAATCCTTGGTATCTCTTCGCCCTTCTGTTGCCGTGCAACTTCAACGAAACCGTAGACACCGTGCATCACTCCTTCAGCTTCTTGCAAGCACTTTTGATATGCATCAGGAGCTGGCCAGTCGGCAGCAGCAATGTGAGACGAGAGAACGAGCTTCGAAAACCTCGACATCATCTCGCGGAAATGTGGGTAGAGCGCTTTGTTGGTAGAAATGATCGAAGGATTTCCAGAGTGGTTGTCGGTAGTAGCCGAACCCGCGGCCAGAAGTAAGCGCAGATGATCTGAAATATCCTCAGCTTTGCGGACAAACTCGGACCTCTCCCCAGCATTGATGACTTCGCGGTACCGCTGGACGGCTCGACGCATATCCTCAATCATAGTGTTCCATGTTAGCGGTACAGCATGCGCGTCCTCGAAGAAGCGGCGAGGCACGAGTGAGGAGGTCGAAGCTGCAGCCGCAGCGTTGGCGAAGGAGTTCATCGTAGTGCCGATGGGCGGGATACCTTGATGCAGTGCCGAAAGCGAAGTTTGACTGGCTCCCGTCAGATTGGTGCGCGAGCGGCTAAGAGGAGAAGCGGCGTTGAGCGAGTCCATGGAGGTGGCTGGTGACACGCCGTCGGACAAGTACGATCGCCTGCGCCGATTCTGACAAACTGCGTGTTAGCTCTGTGTAACATCTGGACCAGTTCAGCCGTTTAGCACACAAGGACGTTTCACTTACACTCGAGCCTTTGGAATTGCGGGTTGCCGATATGTCCTCAGTTTCGGATGTAGAAGCGTAGTCCGTGTCATCGTCGCGCTCGTAACCAGCCGCCATCATCTCTGCTGGAGGCCTCGTTTGATCGGGGATGTATATATTTGTGCGATCACGTGGGCCACTCTCGTTCGCGGATGTAGGCGCTTCCAAAGGCAGCTCCATGGTGCTTTGCCCTGTGAGCGTGTTGAAGTAGAACAGTCGTCCATCGGGTGTTGCTTGAGGTATCCAGAACGACGCCTCCTCCTGCGTGTCTACCGCCGCACTGTGGCCGCCGCCAACCCCATTCATGCCATGATCTAAGCCGTGCTCGCCGTACTCCTCTTCTGACTCCTCCGCCTCCGAGTCGCCAGCCATTCTAGAGTGTCCATCCTCGAAAGGTGGAGTGACCACGGCACAGTAGTTGCTCGGAAACCACCCTCTGACGCCATGTAGCACTCCATCCCACCATCCGCTCTCCAGCTGCGTAATGACCTGTATGATCTCGCCCTGGTGGAAGCTCAAGCTCGTCCGGTCATCCGCTTCGTAGTCGTAGAGTGCTCGCACATATAGCTGGCCCGGCGGGGCGACACTGGCCCCATAACCATTCATCTTCGCGATGCGCCGTCGCGGAGGAGTGATCGACACTCCTCAAGTCGAATCCTCTCCAGAGAAGTCAGTGGCAGCCTTAGGCACGGAAGCGAGAGATAGTGCAACAACGCGTGTCGTTGCCGTCGAGATCGCGCGGATAGCAGAAGGTCGTATGTTCTCTGTTCACCATGAACCCAGCCCCTCGAATGTCACCTCACTGGAATGAAGTGCGGAGGAGGACAGGGTATAAGCTCCCTTGCAGCACAGAACAGCCGGCACACAATGCCAGATCAAGATCTCTTCTCTGCTCGACGGCCAGCCACTACCGGGACGCCTTTGCGGCCACGCGTGTGCAGCGGTACACACTGGGCCCGCACATGCGATTTGCCGCTCCTGAGATCGAATGTAGAAGGATGTTGGAGGGTGTGGTGGGCGAGAGAGTGTACCTTGAGTCTGAGTGGTGGTGCTTCAAGCGCCGGCTATGGCCTAAATCGGCACTGCATAAAAGCGGGCTGCAATCCACCTCATTGGCTGCATAATTGATAAAGTCATGAATATTATCGTTAGGCGAGGTCTTTGCAAACGTGATGGGTTGGGGCTGTGGGCAATCTATATGCATGCAGCTGAGAAGCAAGTATGGTGGTATTTCTCAGCTTTTGACGTATCTGGTAGGGGAAATGCGTTCGAGTAGGTTTGACTCGAGTAACTTTTCTCGAGTCAAGACGGCACTGCGCTGGGCTGCAACAGTTATGATACAGGAGTTCCCGAGCTTGCTCCAAGATCTGGGTGCAATATACAGCGTTCGACAGTAGCAGGAAAACTGGCGAACATCTTGGAGGGTCAGGGCAACAACAAGGCTGATGCTCGTTTTGTCTTGTGCTGGCAGGTGCTTTCACTCCTGTCCACCGCAGCTCCTTCTGCGGATTTCTTCCGCCATTGAAGAGTCCCGACACTCTGCTCAATCCCACAGAGCAATTCAAACACTTATGTTCCCCCATCTATCCGCGAGGGCCTGCGACGCATGTCGACGAGATCCTACCGAAGGTCGCAGTCGTACCCTCCCACAGTAGAACAAGACAGCCGCAGAATTTCGGCTCCATATGTCCACTGCGCGTCATCTTATACGAGTACTGCGTGCGCTGAAGTCGCAGGATCGAGTCGATGCCCACGTTGACGTGGGATACACGAAGAAGAAAGCAAGCGTGGGATGGCTTTCTTTTTATGTTTTGTAGGGAACGTGGACGTGTTGCAACCGCTCGTTCGTTGACAAAGCAGGACGGCGTAGTACGAGAGGAAGGAACTTGATGTTTTGTAATAAATGGAACAGCGATGGAATCCTACTTACATCTGTCTTCGGCGAAGGTCGGCTCTCCCACGCTCGTTCGTAGTGCTCAAGGGCATCCATATGTGTTTCCCAGTCGTCGTCAAAACGAGTGAATGCTACAATTTGGAGCATCGTCGCTGCACCCAGCCAACGTATATATATGGGAACATATACTGGTGAAAGTACTCCATATGTTTTCTGCCGAGCACATACAAGCCGAAGCCAGGCAATTGAACTTACGGCAGGATCCGTATCGATTGTGCCGAAGCTCGCGTGGGCGCCTCCGGAGATCTAAACCACGCCAGCACTAACGGAACTGTCTGCCGTGCACCGAGTCGACGGCGTCGAAGCTAGAAGCACAGAAGGTGTCAGATTCACGAATCGCCTCTGCCTTACGAAGTTTCCCCGGGACACGCCGTAAAGGGCCGTCAGGAGAAACTTCGAGGAGGGGCATTGGGCATGAGGGGCGCGAAGGCTACGTCAGGAGGACGTCTGGCTCGTAGTGTAGATGGGCTGGTGATGGAAGAGTTGGGTTGCGGGCACAGTGGATGAACAACTGATATCTTCTTGATATCATTCTCTCGCAGAGCGCCAGCGTACTCGCGGCCATTGTGCTGAGGTACTCTCGTAACGAAGCCAAGACTCGAGATGGTTTGCGACACCAGCTGGGGTCGCAAGCAAGAACAAAATTACCTGTGCTTCTTTCAGGCTCCTGAGAAATCGGAAATTGCAACTTTTGATGGGAAGGACCTGGAGAACGTGGAACATTCTGCCGTCCAAGTGCCGAGGCGATGACATCCATCTTGTTGCCCCTCGTCGAATTGAGATTCAATGCGATCGTGTTTGAAGACATGTTTTGTTGATCATTTCGACCGTACATGCGACAACACACACACTATAGGCACCAGTCGCACCGTTCTCACGCAGCTCTCGGCGAGGAGAGAGCCACGAGAGGTGCCTCCGAGAATAATGTTCACCGCATCCATCGCAGGAGGTAGATATCCGATCTAGGTAGGGATAGTGGAGCGAGCCATCAAAGCTAGGGACGTCTTCCCCGTCGCTCTAGCGGCGACGTTGGCACCAGGAACAAGGACTCGGATTTGAAGATCGCCGGGATGTCATACTGAAACATTGTTTACAGCCCATTTGCCAGGAAACCATACAAGATGCCGCGGTCGTGTGCGTGTTGTCAGGGGCCTGTATGGAGCGAGATCGCGATACCCATCGAATGCTCGAAACTTCTGATTGTCGTCCGTACTGCAGAAGAGTGGAAAGTGGCGCAGATATGCGGCGGTGAAGATGTATCCATCTGCACGTCGAGTCGGTTATGCAGGCGGTCAGTCGAAGGCTTGACCGAACCGGACAATAGTACAGTATAATATAGGACGTGTCGACAGTTGACAGCGGCCGCGAGGCGAATGGGACATCTGTGACGAGGGCAAGCGCCTTGATGCGCTGTGCTCGTCCGCCACTCGTGAATATCGATCACATGCGGGGATGAGGGCTTTCAAGTCCAGTCGTTATCAATGGAGGCTCCGCGCGAACATCATTAGTTCAGCTTGTGCGAGGGCAGCGTCCAGCAGGCCACGTAAAGTGATGAATGGAATTTGGGGAGCGTGGTAGTGCAGATGCAAGTGCTGCTAATGATAGGATTGATGACATGGCCCGACTCGGGGCAAGCCTCGCAAGTTCCCCCCGCCAGCAGCGATGTGATGAGTCTCAGTTTTCCTCCTTTCTAGAACTCCTTCTCATCCCACCAGCCCACCTGTCAACCCCCCCTCGTTGCTTTCGACGTCTTCGAGATTCTTTTGTTGTTATTATTGCGCCTGAGTTGGAGCGTCATCTTGTGAACAGCCTTCAAATTAGAGCTGTCTCGTGCTTGGCAGTTCCCGCCCGCTGCTTTACCGTCGAGTTTCGGTCGGCAGCTCATCAGGTGTTCAAGTTGCGATGACACACGGTCCTACTCGAGCCTCACCCCCCATATCGCAATAACGAAACGACGTCGCCGGCTGTCTGCTCGTCAACATCACCACCAGCCAGCGCAAACAGACAAAATGTCGGCGGTCGCAGGCGCAGAACAAGCCAACTCGCCCACTTCGGTGCGCAAAGCGGCGGCGCCGGACAAGGAGAAGGAGAAGCGGTACAAGTGTCAGTTCTGCAACCGGGCCTTCAGCAGGTCGGAGCACAGATCGCGACATGAGAGGTCACGTAAGTTTGAGATGTTTCTTCACAAACGTCCATTCGTCGCGGGGCAGAGCTGCTCATCCACGCGACCGTCGCAAAGTGGGCAAAGTGGGCTGGCGGGGCAAACTGAGCTGACAATCCATCTTGAAACACAGACACGAAAGAACGGCCTTTCAAGTGCCAGAAATGCCGGAGCACCTTCGTCAGGCGAGACTTACTCCTGCGGCACGACCGCACCGTGCACGCGAAAGACGGCGGCGTGCCACTACAGAGCGATTCGAAGAGGCGCAACACAGGCAACAAGGGCTCCCCTAATGGCGAGTCGTCCAAGTTGCCAGAGCTGGACGAGGCGGCGCTGGAGCAGTACAACGACAGCGACAACCCGTTCGGCATCGAGCAGGCCGCCATGCTGATGGCTAACTTCCAGCAAAAGGCCGCCATGTCGGGCCAGGATCTCGCCAGCATCACAGCAGAACCACTCATATCGCCTCACGGACCACAGCTTATGGAGCCGTCGTTACCGTATCCTGGCTCAATGACGCTGCCTCAAATGCACGGCTGGGACCAGATGCTGCCGCAGAGCGTCAACCGGGCCAAGCCATCGTCTGTGTCTTCCAGTCTGGATGCATCCCACGATCTACTGCCATATCCCAGTGGTGGCTCGATATCATCGAACCCCAACACTCTACCACCGCTGATGGAGCGACAGCATAGTCAAACAGACGGGCTGCCATTTCACTCGTCTTCGATGTTAAACGGTCTGGCAACTCCTGGTGCACTCTCTCCATTCCCTTCCATGGTCGGCCCGGTGTCCCCCGTGGACTATAGGAGATCACCCGGTGCTCCACAACCATGTACTATGGCCAAGGCGCCTCAAGTCGAGAGCGAAGACCAGATCAACCGCATCATGGATAACATCAGACATTGCGATAGCGAAGGTGCACTCGTGGAGACCTTCCGCCTACCACAACTGTCTGTCCTCAACCGGTACCTGTCGACCTACTTCAACTTCTTCCATCATCATCTGCCATTCTTACACCCGGCATCTTTCGAGCCGGCCACTGTCTCGGCACCGCTCCTACTGTCTGTGCTCTCCATCGGCGCTTTGTACACCTTCGAGCAGGACCAAGCTTACATGCTTCACATCGGCTCAAAAGTTCTCGTCACGCAATTCTTGCAGAAGAAGGACAACTTCAGCTCGCGCAAGTGTCCGCTATGGATGATGCAGAGCTCATTGCTGAACATGAGCTTCGCGAGCTGGAGTGGCGACCCGAAAGGCTTGGAGTGGGCATGTTCGATCAAGAGTCTGCTTGCGAACATGGTAGCAGGCAATCGATATGAGCTGAAGCTGCGCAGTGAAGCACGAGAAGGACACCGGCCTACCCACGAGGAATGGGTCGAAGACGAGGGCTGTCGAAGAACCTACTTTGCTGTCTACATCTTCTTCGGACTTCTTACGCTGACGTACAACCACACACCGGCTATCAGCTTCAACGAGTTCGACACGCTGGAGCTACCGTCATCTGAGTCTATGTGGAATACCGAGGTTCTGGACAATGAAGGCTGGAACGAGAGCTTAGCAGCTTCTAACGTGGTCACCTTCAGAGAAGCCCATGACTCCCTGTTCCAAGGCGAAGCAGCTCAGTACAGTGCGTTCGCGACCCGCGTGATGATCAACGCTCTCTTCTTGGAAGTCTGGTACCACAAGCGCAGTCCCGAGGCTCTGCAAGATGTTGTGACGGAGTACAAGCTGCGACTTGCGCTTGACACCTGGGAGAGCTCGCTCGACAGATGTGAGCCAGAGACTGTGGTCGTTCAGCTCAGCGCACCACACAAAGGACACCCGCTCATCTTCAATGCCATGGCCATGTATCGCAACACCCGCGCTCGCCTACTCGTGGATTTGAAGACTGTCCAAGAAGCTTTACGCTACCACGACTCGTACGAAGTTGCTGCCGCAATGACGAATGCACGAGACAAGGTGAAGAGGAGTCAGGAAATGCTCAAGGTTATCCAAGCTTGCTACGACTGTATCGAAGTCGCAGCTTTGCAGGGCATCCGGTGGGTCGCGAGGACTTCGGCCACGAACTGGAGCATAGAACACCCTCTATGTGGTCTGGATTTGATCGTCATCCTCAGCCTGTGGTTATGGCGGGTAGAGCACGACGATGATCCAGCCTCTGATGAGGAGAAGATGCTGTATCAAAAGCTCCGCAACTTGTTCGATGACGAAGCTGTTGATGGCTCTGGCCAGAAGCTCAGCTCGACGGTCGCAAAGCTGTGGGGCAGCATGATTGACGAGGTGGTTGTTTGGGGGTAAGCATTTCTCACACTCTTGATATCCGAACCTTGGCTAACGCAACTACTAGTATCACGAAGCTGATGGGCGAGTCGTTTAAGCTACACTCGCAAGCACTCATCGGCTACGAGGATGCTCTGATGGGTGGACAGAACGACAGCACGCCTCAGCCGATGCCAATGACGCATACGGCTGAAGTAGCGGCCTTCTAGCAGGAGGACGCGCTGGAGAGCTCTACATCACGACTTCCTCCAATGCTGAAGCGGGAGACTACAGGACCACAGCCAGAGCTACAATCTGAAGATCTTTCATATCTGGAGTTTGGGACGGCCGAATACACGGATGGCATGTACGAGTAATTGGGGCGGTCACGGCCACGACGGCCATTGATCGACACCGCTGGGTGAGGCGAGGCAGTCGTCTGGCTTCGGATCCGGGCGGTCGCTCATAGGCCGGCTGGTCCGCCTGGGAATGCGACATTGTGCGGCAGTATTGTTTTCTATATCTCCTTTCGGTCAGGCTCGGTTGCATTACTAATACCATGTGCGTTTACTGGCATTGATTTTTGTGATGGGTCTGGAGCATAGCGTCGGACCTCACTCTTGCTTTTGCGTACAGCGTCGATCGAAAAAGGGGTGGATCGGGCTGTCACTGTACAATACATCTATCTATCTGCCGGTATGTGAGGAGGTAGTGTGGAAGTAATTATCTTTACATTAGCCTGCTGCCGGCATTCTCTTTTGACTCGAAAGGGCTGAATGGTGTGGGTGACGGTATGTCGTACGGGCAGGGGTGAGCGAACGGTTTGTGACACGTTACACGGCTCCATCTATGCAGGCTTCGATGTTTGTACCGCATATGCATGCAGGACTGCATCTGAAACGTGGTTCGTGAAGACGCTGTACGACACAACTGACCAGCGAAAACATATCGAGACCTTCAAGACTGACATCACATTCCTGCTCGAAGCAAAGACGAGACATGGCCATCGAGGAAGGTGCGCTTCACCACACGAATGGCATTTGAGGCAGTCACGACACACGTGAAGGCAGGTGGCGTTTGCCGACACCTCATTCACTTCGCAAAAACAACCCCCTAGACCGGACGCTCTTCAACGTTCGGCACAGCACATTCAGACTGGCTCTCTGCAATCGAGCTCGACATCACGCTCATGTCGCCTACCATGTCGTCATATATCTCCCTGCTGCTCTTCGCAGCCACGGTCCTCGCCGACTGCGAATGCGGCTACACGGTGCGTCAAATCGATGGCTGGAAGGTTTCTCCGAGACAGCATCAAGCACTATGCAGCGCTCTAAGAACCTCCACTGCCTACCTAAAGCTCTGAGACACTTGCTCACCCTTCTACCTATCACTTTTAGGTCAACAGCACCAGCTCCACTGATTTCGCTCTCTTCACCGACCTCTTCGAAACCGACTTCCTCCACCTCCATGATGTGACGTACAACACCTCCTACTCTACCGGCTGGATCCCGCAGAACTACAACACCTCCGCCAACGATGGCTCTGGGCCATACGGCATGGCGAAGCAAAGCACTAATCTACTGCCAAACTACCTTCTCAGCCCCTCGAACTACGTTGACGGGGGCGTGAAGAATCGTGATCCCGGCCTGCAGCTCTACGTCCGCAGCTCCCTGCTACAGCAGCCAGCGGACCAGCCTGCCTTGGTGCCGTTGGCCGAGATCGTATCCGAGCGTGACGATATCCTCTATGGCAGCTTCCGCATCGCGATGAAGACCTCACCTATCAACGGCACATGTGCAGCCTTCTACTTCTACTGCAACGACTCACAGGAGCTGGATGTGGAGATCTCGGGTGCGGAGCAAATGAGTGCTTCGAAGCACGGGCCGGTTCATTTCGTGGCGCAAAACACGATTACCGAGGACGGTCTGGCTGGATCCAAGCAGTTCGTCGATGAGCTGCTGTCGCCGCCGAGTGACGACTACAACGAATACCGGTTCGACTGTGAGTACGCTGCTAGCAGAACTCCCCGTGAAACACTATCTGAGACATCTGCTGACGGGTTCTTTTCACGAACAAAAGGGCTGCCCGGACGAGTGGACTTCTACGTCAACGGAAAGCTCTTGTCAAGTACGACGGAGAATGTGCCGAGCAGTCCAGGACGAATACATATCTCGCACTGGTCAAACGGCAACCCCTCCTGGTCGCGCGGACCACCCCTCTCAGATGCCGTGATGACAGTCAGCTACGTGAAAGCTTATTTCAACTCCACCAACCTCACGCGCAGCAACGAGGTAAGCACTGATGGGTGAAAGGGTTCTCTAAGACGCGATCACACTCCATGTAGCGCTCTGAGACCTTATAGAGTCTTGGAAAGGGCCGAGACACTTGCTGACTCTTTCTACAGTACAGCGCCGCATGTGCCTCTCTCAAGAAACCAACCATCTCGGACCAAACATGCGAGATCCCCGCACAACTCACCGCACCCAACCCTTTCGGTCCCGACGGCAACTTCACAGGGACATTCTTCTTCTCCGACCACCCCTCCATGACACCCAACCAAACCATCTACCAGCCCAAGGAGAACAGCGCAACGGACAACATGATCACCATGTCCCGCACCCAATACATACTCATCATGCTCGTGACCGGCCAAATCGCCACCTGGGGCCGTCCGTTGTTCTAGTGGATCTACCACGCGTCCCCCTACAAAACTCTCCTCCTCTGCCTGGCTGGCGCTTACCTGGTCATCGCGCCGATGTGGATGTGGTCGTGGAGTAAAGGCAGTGATCTCGGGTTGATGGAGTTCTGCGCCAGCGGCTGGGAGTATGCTGTGAGTTACAGATTTACGGTGACGATTGATCCGGTGTCGCTTGCTGTAGGTATGGTGGTGGGGTGGGTGGGGTGTATGGTGTACCGCGGCGTGCTCGTGTGGCAGCATATCACGGTGGAAGAGGAGCGGATGGCTAGGAAGATTGCGAGGGAGGATCTGTGCCCTGGTTGCGGGATGAGGGGAGAGTAGGAGCGCAGGCTGGTGATGAGATGGACCGAGGGGATGGTAATGAGATGCGAGCTGTGAGTGTATGTGTAGCATGATGTACATTATGGTACCGTTGTATACTATACAGTATAAGCTTTACATGTTGACAGTTGACCTCCCTCCATTCGCCGAACGCCACGCCTGAGTACCCAGTGGCGGTTTGCCCATTGATGTCCAAGTGCGCCTCCCAATCATCCCGTAGCCGTAGGCGCGACATGAAGTTCCGTCGCGCGCAGACCTGTCGCTCGCAGCCCTGTGGCGCGTCCACGAGCAGGTCGTGTCTCATTCCCTGCTCTCGCAGTTCCATTCCCCAACACCGTGCGATTGCTCCACACAGCCATCGTCTCCACAACCACCACCTCCGTGACCCTCTGAACCGGCTGCGTCACCACCTCCGTCGCCATGGCCACCACCACAGTCTGCGTCACCGTCCCTGTCACTACCACCCAATCAAATCAGCCCACTGCCATTTGATCACATATATCATGTCAAGCGTATGCGCCCAGCAATACCAGTCTCCTGCGCCTGCGCCTGAGCCGGCACATTCCGCTTCTGCTTCTGCAAGCTCCCATACCCAATCTGTCCCGCCCTAGCGCTGGGCCATTGGTCAGGTACGGGCGAGAAGAGCTGGGTGTAGGTGAACTCGGACTGGACAGCGGTGGCGCCGACTTGGACGTTGATGGCGTAGATGGTGACGGGGGAGGCGAGGCCGCCGGCGAGGGTGGCTGCGGGGGCTACTATGGGGGCGCCGCCGCCTTGGCGTGGTCTGAGGGGAGTGTCAGTAGGGAGGCCAGTGAAGCAATGGACCACATTGATAGGTGGTGATGTGGTGTTAAGGGACTTACGAGAGATGCGGCGAGTCGACGAGTTCGGGGGGTGATTGTTGGGGTAATGAATTGGCGAGGGCTGTGGATGCGGAGGAGAGGGCGGCCAGGAGGCAGGAGATGCGGGTGAGGAGTTGCATTGTAGTGTGTGTGGCGAGGATATGTGTGTTTGTGTGTTGTATGTGCACGTATTTCGGTGGTGGTGGTGTATGCTGGAAGACGTGTATTCGAAAGCTGTTGAAGAGAAGTGTTGTGGTATGGGTGTAGAACTAGAGAGGTGGCGCAAGATCAAATCGTCGTCGGAAGTCGTCCCCTGTTCAACGGGCAGGCACGGTTGGGTGGTGGCGGTGGCGGTGGTTGGGCAACGTGGATGGCAGTAGCGACTGTGTTGTGTTTGGCAATGGCAGGTTCGTTGTGCGTGAGAAAGAGCGAGGCTGAGGTAAGATGGAATCCGGTACGGAGAACGCGCAATCTCGACGGTTTCTTGATCTTAACCTTGACCCGTTGGGCGCGGTAGCGAGATGCCGAGACGCAGGAACGGGGGCAAGGGCTGATGCACTAGCAAGGATGTCTTTGACGCTAGGCAGAACGTATGGACTTACTGCGAAAGATATGACATACTGTACACCTTCACATGAAATCCCAATAGCAGAATTTGAACAATGGGCAAAGGTACGTCGCAGTCCTTTCCCAACCGCTCTCCGAAATCCCGCTGACATTTTGCAGGCACCGATAAGCTGTACGTATGTTTCATCGACTCCCGCCAAAATACCAACGACATGCTAACGTACGCTTGCCCAGATCACCCACAGCGAGTGGTCCTCCGAAGACGCTTTTGGCTCTTCCGCTGGCGCCAACGCGCGCAAGTCTGCCAACGCAGGAGCAGGCGCATCCTTCAAACGACTGCCCTTCAACTTCTGCGCCGTCTCTTTACAACCATTCGAACACCCCGTCTGCACCGCCGAGGGCACAATATTCGACCTGACCAATATCCTACCATGGATCAAGAAGCACGGAACAAACCCCGTCAACGGACAGCCGCTGAAGAGCTCAGAGCTCATCAAGCTGAACTTCAGCAAGAACGATGATGGCGATTATGTCGACCCAGTCTCCTTCAAGACCTTCACAGACAACACCCATATCGTCGCGCTGAAGAACACCGGCAATGTCTTCAGCTGGGAGACTGTGGAGAGGCTGAACATCAAAGCCAAGAACTGGCAGGACCTGGTGAGCGATGAGAAGTTTGCGCGAAGCGACATCATCACTCTGCAAGACCCGCAGAATGTGGCCAGTCGAGATCTGAGCCAGTTCAAGTATCTCCAAGATGGTGAGAGCACTCTGACGGCGGAGCAAAAAGCAGAGCGAAGCGCCGGCGTAAACGAGAACACCTTGGGGTCAGCGGCCAAGATCCTCAAAGCCAAAGAAGCCGTCGCCAAAGCCCGAGCAGATCGCGAGAAGGCAGCTTCCAACAAAACCTCTTTAGAATCGCAAGCCCTCACGAACGCCCGCAAAGCACACTCAGAGGTCGCCAAATCCTCGAGAACGACAAAACCCGTCCCCTTCAATGCAGCCCAACACACCAATGTATGTCCAAACTCTCCGAGACAGCATCAAGCCTTATGGGCCCATGCAGCGCTCTAAGATCTTCCACCCCTCATCTTTAGCTCCGAGACACTTGCTAACCACGATACCAGGGCCAAGCCGCCGCATCCTTCACCTCCACCGGCCTCACGCCCAATACCTCCGGCGACCGCGCAATCATGACCGACGAAGAATACATGCTCAAACCCAAACGCGTCAAACTCACCGGCTACGCCCGCGTCTCCACCACCGCCGGAGACCTGAACCTCGAACTCTACCCCGAACATGCTCCGCGAGCCGTCTGGAACTTCGTCACGCTCGCGAAGCGCGGGTACTATAAGAACGTCCCGTTCCACCGGAATATCAGGAATTTCATGATTCAAGGTGGCGACCCGACAGGCACTGGGAGAGGCGGAGCGAGCTGCTGGGGTAAACCGTTCGTGGATGAGTTCGAAGGGCCACTTACGCATGATGTACGGGGGGTGCTGAGTATGGCGAATAAGGGGAAGGACACGAACACGAGTCAGTTCTTCATCACGTACCGCGCGGTGCCGCATTTGAATCGGAAGCATACGATTTTCGGCCGGGTGGTCGATGGTCTTGACGTTCTGAAACGGTTGGAGGAGACGGAGGTGGGTGAGGGAGATCGTCCGACTCAGAGATGCGAAATTGAGGATGTGGTGGTGTACGTGGATCCGTTTGAAGAATTCATGAAGCAGAGATCGGAGAGGGAAGTTTCCGATGCTCGGAAAGAGGCGCTACGGAGAGAGGGCGGCGCTGAGGATGAACGGACGACATGGACAGGCAAGAGGGTCAGGGGGGATGGGAAGGTTGAGGCTGGTGGCGACGAGACAGGGGTTGGGAAGTATTTGAAGCAGGCTGTCGCGAAGCAAGGCGAGGAGGACGAGATAGTGGGCGATTGGGACGAAGAGGACATGGCACCACCGCCGGCTAAGAAAGCGAAAGGCGGTGGTTTCGGCAACTTTGATGGGTGGTAAGATGCATATCACGACTCAGACGAGAAAGAAAACGACTAGCCAGGACTCTAACCTCAACCCAACACTCCCTCGCATCAAACCTCCGCCCCTTCACCCTCACCACTGGCCTCCTCCCCAATTCCAACAAACTCCACCCCACCCTGCGGAATCTCCTTCTCCAACCGATCGATCTCATCCTCCCCCTCCCCCTCCGCTTTCACAGCACCCCCAACCCGGTACCCTTTCAACGCGAGACAAAGCCGATACCCATTCTGCGGCCCATGTCGTCCAGTCGTATAAACAAAAAACAACATCGGCTGGCTTAGGGTGCGTCCGTTACCATTCCCATTCCCACTCCCAGCTCCATTCCCTTTGGCGTATTCTTTGGCTTTGGAGGAGGTGGAGTACCTTTCGTAACTCCCATGATGGAATAGATGGTGCCGAACCGCTCCAGGGTGGTTGGAGATTTCGTCCAGTGTTGAGATGTCGTCGAAGCCGGCGGAGGCGATGCGTTGGAGTGCGGTTGTGGGGAGGGGGGCGTAGGAGTGGGAAGCTAGGTAGGATTCCATTCTGTGTGTGAAGGGGTGGGGTTAACGGGATTGGTGTTGTCTGAAGGAATTGTTGTTTTCGCTGACGGGGCTTGGGCCTTATTGGCGTATTTATTTGATTAGTAGGAGAGCGGTTCCTTCAGCTCGCGGTGACTGTAAAGGTGACCGCAGTTCAACTTCACAGCCCTGTGCATACGGGTAGGATTCAAGCGGCAGACTGTCGAGTGCGCCTAAATAGGGACAATGTACGCTGGAGTGGTAGGTAGAAGGACCTGTAGTCATAGGTAATCCAGCACACTAATAAGGTATCACCATAATGTATCTACGATTCATGCAGCCGCGCCGGGCTTGGGTATAATGCATATAAAGCAAGACCGATCTCCCTCTCCTTCAAACCACATCATGAGAGCGTGATCATCCAGAAACTTCTGGCGAAAAAGCACAGAACCACCACTCCCCTGCCCTCCACCCACCACTCCACTCTCCATCCTTCTCCCTCTTCCCACCGCACTTCACAGCCATCCCCACCTTCTCCATCCACGCCAGCACAAGCTCCACCTCCCAAGCCCACAACTTGCCATCATGTGCCCTCTCGATCGTCTTCGCCGTAACACCTGGCTTATACACCAGTAAGTGCAGCACCGATCTGATCACCGTCTTCCACATCCCAGGGATGAAGCTGCCATGGATGTTGATCCATAGTGGGATGCGGAAACCTGCATCACCCAAGACAGCTGGGACATGCATCGGCACCGGAACGTTACGCTTCAACCCGTGCTCAGGGTTGAACTTGGCGCTCTTGGTGTACACAATCGTGAGCTGAAAGATGGAATCATCGAGCGACTTCGGGCGGTGCGAGTAGCCGCCCATGCCCCATTTGCTCAAAGTGCCGGCCGGAGCTTTGAAGTCGTCGGTGATGGTGGGCAAGGTGGGCGTGATGCGTACTTGGCCAGCTGCGACCAGGTTGTTGAGGATGATCATTTGCTTCTCGCTGACATCCGACTTGAGCTCGAGTTTACTATCCACCTGGAAGTGACCGACCAGGGATTGCCAGGTAGATGCCAGACCTGTAAGAAAGCTCGATCCACCGCTATCGCCAGGCCAGCGGTTGAACCGGGACAGCATATAAGGCGTGAAAACGTAGTTACGTCCGGGCTGCTGACGGCCTTTGTTGATGTGCGTGAGCGTCTTGGTGCGCTGCATCTCGCCGATGACTCTGTTGAGCTTGAAGCCGTCGATACTTGAGAGTTTGCGAGTGGCTTGTTCTTCGTTGTAGACTTCGTTCGGCGTAGCGACCAAGGCGCGTAGCCATGACTTCTCCATGATAGATTTGTTGTCGAGTTCTGCAACCTCACCGCCGCCAGTTTTGCTGAATGAGGCCAACCCGTCGTCATCGATGTCGTCCGCTGGAAGGTCTTGGTCCGCCGCCTTGCCGCTGCCGACTCTCGCCACGGTGCTTTGACGAGCGGAAAGCTTGGCTAAGCCCAGCGACCGCGCAGTGTTTTCTGCCCAGTGCAAGAGAGCCGGCCAGTCAGTCTGCTCGAGCTTGCTGAAATCGATCTCAGGCAGCTCGCCCTTTTCATATGCCTCCAGAAATGGCCCACGAAGCGCTGCCTCCAACTTCTCGACATACGTGGTGCCCAGATTGGTAGGCTTTTGCACCTTCCACTTGGCTCGGCAGCTTTCATGCTGGATCTTGTACGACAATGCATGAGCGATGATCTCCCACTTGGGTCGAGGGTCTTGACCTATGCCATTGCAGAGCATAGTGCAGAGTGCGATCGCCAGAGCTAAGGGTTCCTTGACGTCCCGAGTGTTCTTGTACTCCTTCCGAGGCTTCTTCCCGCTGCGCGGTGCTATCTCTTCAACCTCGGATCCGTCATACGATCGATTTAGCTTCGGTCGTCCCTCTCCTTTGAACCTGGTGTTGTAAGGCCCCCGTACTTTCGGCCTTGCTGTTGGTACTGGAGTGTTCATCGAATCCGAGATTGTTAGACCCGATCGCGGCAGAGACAAGGACTGAGGCACAGCCGGCGATTGAATGCGCAGACCACTGACACCAGCGAAAGCAACTCTTCCGGCGGTGGGTGCAGTTGATCTGGCTGTGCCCTTTTTCACACTTTCTCTTCGTATCTCTGCCTTCTTAGGAGCCAGGAAACCGTCCACTACCTCGAGATTAGTTATCTGATCCAGCGGCGCACTAATATGAGAACGATTCAGACCATGGTTCACGAAGGCGGATCCAGCGGGTAGTTGGGACGGCGTCGTGCTGGTTCCAGTGTCCTCGACGGCGGCCACCCTGTCGACCTCACGCTGGAACTGCCAGAACAAACTTTCGGACGGTCGAGCAGCGTATTGCCCAAGCACTTCGGCCTCATTTAGGAAGTCTTCGAGATCTGCAACCGCCAAACCTGACTTCGCAGTGCTGGCTTTCGAAGTACGACGCCCTCTTCTGGTTGGTTTGTCTCTGGGCTGGATGGCTGGGCTGGAGGATTTCTTGAGTCGCTCGTCAGCATGCTCGGTCATGGGTATGATCCAGTTTCTGCGGTTCCTTGGCTTGCGGTACCTCTTTTCGACAGCGGTTGGGTTATGAGCATAACGTCGCAATTGAATAATGCTCGTGGTCGACGCCTGAGCTGCTGGGATTAGTGCAGTGTCGTCATCGTCGGTATCGAATTCGACAGTCATATTGGCGTTCTCATTCGAGCTTTCCTCAACTGGCTCCGGGCTAGAGACGGGCTCTGCAGGCTCTGCGGGCTCTGCAGGCTCTGCGGGCTTTGCGGGCTCCACGGGCTCGACGGGCTTCAGAGTCTTCAAAAGCCTCGAGTGCCTTCCCCATGACTTTTTAGTGAAGATATACCGGTTCACCGTGGACTGATGAGCGAACGGACGGCTCGGAATTCGTATCTCGGCTTCGGCAGCGGCGATAGCTAGCGCAGTACGCTTCACGGTCACGCCAGCAACAGCTGGAAATTCCTCTGGTATGGTCCCTGGGTACTTCGTCTTTTTTGATCCTGACTGCGCGGGTGTCCATTCAGTATCGGAGCCCTCGTTCACCGGCGTGCTTGCGGATGGCGTTTTCGGGTCGCTCACGTTGTCTCGAAGCATTCTCTCCCGGCGCACATTCGCTGGCAATCTCCTATAGGAATACGCGCGAATGGCATTCTTGCGTGCGTTCTCCACTTCCGTCGAGTCAAGGTCGATGTTGGGTAGCGTGATGATGTGCTTGACAACTTGAGGCCCTTCCGTGCCCTTGAAACTGAATTTGAGGCTTTTGAGCCTGCCCTGCTGGACCAAAATGTTGAGAGTTCGGTTGAAGGTATCGTAGTCAGGCTTCTGGCCGTGTGCCTGCTTCCAGCGCTCGGCAAATGGTGTATAGAGGTCGTAGTCACCCGAATGGATACCATCAGCAGCTCGCACGATCTCCACGACGAGATTCTCGCGCCGCTGCTGTACTTCACGGTTCGGCCCCTTCGACAAAGATCTCGAGATTGGAGTTTGTGGCTGATCGGCATATTCGGAGTCCTCATCACGTTCATTCAAGTCAGTCGCGGACTGGAAGTCAGGCTGGTTCGGCGTCTGATCAACATCCAATGCATCGTGCGGTGTCGTAGAAACACTGACTTCGTTCTGCGCTGAAGCAGTCCAAACAGGGTGGCCGTTTTCGATCAAATTAAGAGCCTGCTTCGAGAGTGGAAGCTTGACGAGTAGCCTTGAACTCTCTTGCTCCGCCGGCACACTTAGCGGTGCGACGACAGGCTCTACCTGTTGCTGCTCAGCATCCATCTGGTTTTGGTCAACAGGTTGCGAAGTGGGGGTTTCATCGTCAGGCTGCGAAGTCGAGAGGTCTGCGAGGTGGCTGCCGGTGGCGGTCGTAGCCGCATTGGTGTCGAGGGCCGGAGGCACCTTAACAGAAAGCTTCACGACGAAGCTAGGGCTCGCTGTCAAGGTAGCCTTTCCAGGCGTAGACATGCTAGCGCCCGTCGCAGCCCTCTGACGCTCCCGCTCGGCAAGTTCAACGTTCGAGGGACGTCCGCGTTTCTTCTTAGGCTTCGGCAGTTGGTTGGCAGTAGCGAGCGCATTTGTTGTATCGCCGCCCTCAGCCCTCTGACGCTCACGCTCGGCAAGCTCAGCGTTTGAGGGACGGCCGCGCTTCTTTCTGGGAGGCTGGATTGCAGCAGCAGTTCCACCTGGTGTATCATCACCGTCATCTCGCTTCCGCTTGTTGGAGGGTGAAGTATCGTTGGCAATCTGAGGTGTAACATGCATCGGCGTAAATTTGGCAGGATTCGAATCCTCGTCGACCGCCAAAGGATTCACAGGATTGGCATCTGCATCGATCAACTTTGGTGCGTCGGTTGATGGCTGTGGGGCATTTGGGTTCAAGCAGGGAAGCGTCGACAGTCCCAGAGACTTGAAGACCGCAACAAGGACTTTTCTTCGTTTGCCTGGTTTGATCAAGTGCGGTGGATAAGATCCTGCCGGGTTGATCTGCAAGTTGGGATTCGAGGTGATGCGAGCAGTGACGGCCAATTTGCTTGCCTTGGGCTGAGTGGACGGAGTGACGTCGACCGCAGGAGTGGACTCGTCGACTGGTCCAGACTGGTCCAACGCAGGCGTCCCGGCCACAGTGTCTCCTGCAATGTCGCGTTGGTCTGTGTTGTCAAGTACTACTCCCTTAGAGGCCGCCGGTTTGATGCTCTTCTTCCATCCCCGCTTAGCGAGATCTGCGACATGACGGGATATCTGGGCACCAGCAGCGCCTGAACGCTTTCCGCTGGCATCATCGTGGGAGACATTGATGAAGCTCACTATGGGCTGACCTGGTGTCCTAGCCCCTCCAGCATCCGGTGTCGGCAGATTGCTCACCTTCCTCCTCTTGTATCCGCTTAGCGTGGACGGTACCGAGTCGTCAAGTTTCCTCTTCGGTCTGCCAGGGCCCTTCTTGATAGGTGGAACGCCATCCTCGCCCAAGCCTTCGTTCGCATTTGCACCCTCCTGGCACTCGAGCAGTGACGCTCGACCATCTGATCCAGCGAAGTCTTCGGAGTTCCAGCGCAGGAAGCCCCATGCGTTCAGTCCAGTTGTTGATGTTTGCGCATCGTTCGGATCCGCTGCAGGCTCCTGTTCGCCTTGCCTAGCCTTCGATGCCTTTCGACCCTGCTTCGGCGCTTTCTGCGAGTTCTCGAACGTGCGATACCGGTAATGTGCCAGCTTGCCATTCTGTTCAGCTTCTCGTACAATGCTTAGGTGCTTGAGGTGTGGTGGCTGTGATTGTGGTCCAGCGTCGGTCAAACGCGACATGATTTCGTCAAGCGGGCGACGCCAGAACGCGCCGGCAATCTTCTCGTTGAGTTCCATGGAGCTGATACCCTGTGGACCAGCGTTTGCAATCACGTTGTGAATGAGCCCGGTGTATGGAAGATCTGGCGTCCACTGGGAAGGCCGGACCTGCTGCGAAACGGTGTTGTCTTCTTCTTCCACCACCTCCGCGTCCTCTTCCGAGTCGTCCGAGTGGTCATCGTCTTGCTTTTGGCCAGCCTTCAGCGTCTTGGTCAGCAGCGGCCCTTCACTCTTCATGAAGTACGCCCGATCCCCATCTATTGGGTCGCGCAACAGCTGTATGCAACGGACCCAGGTGTCACCAGTATCGCCTTCAACACGTGCTGAGAGCTTTCGAATGCACCCAGACTTGGTCAATCTGTTGTAGCAGCGACGAAACGTTCTCGTTGCCGGCCTGCTCTCATACAGATCTAGACCAATGAGCATATCGGCGACGGCCAGGATATTGTCATTCGCTTTGAGCAACTTTATCATGCCATCAAACCATGCACCGTAGTAGTTCACCCGATCTTTGACCGCGGCATCGGTGCTCTCAGGATTCGCCGAGACTTGCTGCGGAAGTGTGCTCGTCTCCTCCTTTCCATATCGGCGGAGTCGCAGAAGGCTGGTGCCGCTGCCACCTGCGGAGACTGGCACTTTGGTGATGTAGCCCCACTCAGCAAGAAGATCTGTACGGTGTGGCAGTGAGCGTTTGTCTTGCCCAGTCAGTCTTCGAAGGACAGGTTGAGTCACACCCTGCGCTCCGTGGGCGGCGATCACGGTCAGACAGTCGAAGTACATGGGTGCGAGGCGACCTTGATCAGCGCCATGCTCTGCGATTACTTGCCATATACGGTCCTCGGTTGCGAAGATGCGTTGTCCGATGTGTCCGGAAGTGAACGAGGTGGCGGGGCCATTATCCGATGGGTCCTCCTGCTGAACATTCGATGAAGCATTCTTGTCATTCTGAATCTCAATATCGGGATGCTGACGCAGCCAGCCCCAGACAGCCTCGAGGAAAGGGTCGTCGACGACATTTGCTGATGGTCGTGGAGGTGCAGCAGAAAACAAAAGGTCGGCATCAGCTGTTGGTGCAGGCTGTGAGTTCGGCTGTGACTTGTAAAACTTTTTGACCGCTGACCCGAGTTCCTCGGCGTTGAAGCCTTGAATGTATCAGCAACAGATCATTTCATAGATGATTGTATCGAATTATCGCATCATTCGAACCGACGACCTCGAGCACATACCTTGATTTCCAGCGAGCGCCACATCACTGAGCAGCTGCCCCACCAGGTCATCGAAGCCTGTCGCCATATTGACTCACACCGTCAGCGTCCTCGGCGTGCATTTGTGAGATAATCGTCGAGTATCGATAAAGCTGTCAAGGCGAGAGTCGAACTGGGTGCATTAGCGAGGTTTGTTAGTGACGGTCTGCAGGTGAGCCATCGGTGTGAAGTGGTTTGAATTTTGGCGGGGTTGCTTCGGCGTTACAGCAAATTTGTTCGGGTAGTGTCAGCGTCTTGGCAGCACGTGATTGCAGACGACGAGAGAGCGAGGGAAGCTGTGATTAATTGCGGCCGATCGAAGGTGCCTCTCCTTGATTCTCCGCACCGTAGACCGTTTAACAAACGATAGCTTCAAGCAATTCTGGAGAGGCTTTGTGTATACCTTGCCGATATCTATACGTCTTTCCCGTCCACGTAGAAGTCGACCTGTATTGGTCGCGACTAAACTCAGTGGCCCTTCGGGGTTCAGGTAAACGCAATGACTGCTGAATATTCAGCGTTGCCGCTCGATCGAACAGAAGTACCTACCAACGCCTCGCTAAGCCCATCAAGATCGTCCCGTATCATCACTCATGCCTCGCCCTCTTCCTCTCCCCGACAGGCGCACTATTCGCACCAGTCCTCTCGCTCCCACCACCTCGTCCTCCTTCATCAGGCCTGAACCGCTCGTCCACCCCATCAAACTCCCTCTTCCGCCTCCCCATCTCATCGCCCCACCTCCCGGTATCCTCGTTCTTCAAATCCTTATACTTCGTCCGCCCCTTCCTTCCCAACTGTGTCATATCCCTGATCCGCATATACTCCGGCAAGATAGCCTTATCCCCAGCCTCATCCTCAAATCGGGCACCCGCCAGATCTCTGTTCAGCGCCGCCTGCACCTCCTCGTCCTGATCTCCGTCCTCCGCATTGAAGAAAGCACCCTTGTGGAAGTACTTCTGCATGTACGCCATCTTGCCCTTGCCTTCCCGGTCGTCTTTCTGTGCCTCAATGTATATGCGATCTTCCTCCTCGCGCTCGTCGGCAGTCATGTTGCGTCGCCGCTCGATCTCCTCGCGCTCTTTCTCCTTCTCCTCGATAGCTAATAGATCCCTCCTGACACGCTTAAGTTCCCGTAACTTCCAAGCCGCTCGCTCTGCCTCCGGGTCTAGATCGTCTGTATCGTCCACTTCGTCCTCAGGAGCAATGTCCTCGTCGTCCCAGAACTTCTTCCCTGCTGCTCGCGCTGCTGCTTCTCGTTCGAGCTGAGCCTGTAACATATCATCCGCCTTTTCCTTTCGTAGTCGTTCTTCCTCCGCAGCTCGCTCCTCGGCTGTAGGACCATTCGAAGCTTGCTGTGCACGCTTCGCCTTCGAGATGAACTTGGGTGCTAGCATAGGCTTTTTCGGCTCGTCGTCCGAACTGCTCTCTTCTTCCTCCGAGTCTGCATCTTCATCCTCTCCACTTGAGCCATCTCCATCCTCCTCCTCTGACGACTCCGAAGCCGTCACAAACCCTGCCAAATCCTCATCCTCCGTTTTGACCGGTACGGTCGGAGCTGCAGATCTCTGTTGCCCAGCTTTACTCAAATCGACTGCGAGCTTCTTTTGCGTTGGGAAGGACGATGCCTTTGGCGCTGGCGCTTTTGCCGGCTTCTGCTCTTCCTCCTCGTCTGATGATTCCTCTTCCGAGTCGGCGTCTGCTACTTCTGCTTTGCCAGGCCGATATCGTGTTGGCTGTGGCCGGTTCTTCGTCATACGACTCGACGGCGGAGGCATCTTGACAAGTTTGCGACCAATGGCGCGTTGTGTCCGAAACGATGGGTTGAACGAGAAGAAAGTGGCCTCCAAGCTCGCGGTATGAAAAGATAAGATCCATCTTATCTCCTGTCCGAACTTTAGAAAAAGTACCACTTGAACTTAGCGGAACAACGATCGCATTTTGGTCTACAGATACTATTGCCATGCCGCACAAACACGTCCGGCGAAAAGGCGCCGACGAGTTCAACTTCAACCTCGCTCCCTCGGCCGTCGCAAAACCACTAGCAACTCGAAAACCAGCACCCGATGCGAAGAAAGCCAGACCGAAGGCCCCGAGGCCCAAGAACGAGACTGGCAATGGCTACAAACACGACGATACACCCCGCGCCTTCGCCCGGATGATGACTCTTGTAGCCTCGAAGAAGCGACAAAGATCGGGACTGGATGATGGCGAAGACACCCAGAAAGCAAAGAAGCAGCGCAAAGCCCTAGTAGATGGTAGAGAAGTCGCAGTGCCCACAGTATCACCTAAGCAAATATCACAGCACCCAGGGCCAGAACTTCCGAAAATTCAACCGGGCGAACGTCTAGGCGACTTCGCTGCGCGGGTCGATCATGCGCTCCCCGTCACTGGCCTGGCGCGGAAGGGAAAGGTGCAGATAGATGGAGTGAAAGAACGACAAACGAAGACCGAGAAGCGGATGCAGAAAATGTACGCATCCTGGCGTGACGAGGAAGCACGGTTGAAAGAGAAGGAAGAGGAGCGACAGGAACAGGAGGAAGAAGACGAGGAGGAGCGGGATGTTGAGACGGGCGGACAGAGAGTCCAGTTTCCGGACAGTAATCGGAAGTCGAAGAAGAGAAGGAGGATGGTTGGTGAGCAAGTCAGTGATGATGACGATCCGTGGGCAGAGCTGAAGTTGAAGAGTGAGGGGAGGAAGGGATTGCATGATGTTGTGCAAGCGCCGCCAACACTCAAAGTTGTGCCGAGAGAGAAGTTTAAGGTGCAGAGAAATGCGAGGGTGGACGTGGCGGATGTGCCGAATGCGGCAGGGAGTTTGAAGAGGCGGGAAGAGCTGAGTGGCGCGAGACAAGAGGTTATCGAGCGGTATCGGGCTATGATGGGGAAGAAGAAGGGGTGAAATGAATTGAAGATGTAGGAGATGGAAGACTCGTGGCTTCAGCTCGCGCCATTTACGATCTACGGAGATGGCTACTGCACACTCCAACCAGCACAGGTTGCCTACCAGAGTCCACGCTCTCTGTGAGAGGACAGAACGCTGACGCTGGTATTGCCAGCACCATCGTGCCCTTGCACTGTATGGCCGTTGGCTGCTTTCTGGACACTATGCTCTCTCCATGCAGTCCTCATTTGCACAGCTTGAGTTGTGCCGAGGAAGTCCGCAGCCCTTCAGCAGATTTGCGCGTGGTGTTCCCGATGCGCCAGAGCTTTGCTCATGATCTTCACCGAATAGACCGCTCGGCCGCCCCCATCGGCGCTTGTAGCCTAGCCGTGTGCCACCATCCCATATCCTCTTCAATCCTATAGTCCTCACAGACCATCATTTTTCCATCCTTTCCTCATCGCATGTCCGTCCTCACACAGGTTTAGCAACCTTCCTCCCCTCCCTCACCCCCGTCCCCTCATCCACAAACTCCCTCCAACTAACCGGCACCATCACATTCCCCCCCTCACTCCACGCCATCACCACCCCCAACTCATTCCTCGCCGTTGTCAAATAATACGCCCTCTCATCTCCCAATGAGATAACAACCGCCCTCACCACATCTCCTACCCGAAAGCTCTCCGCCACCTTCACCTTATCGATCTCCGTCGCTCTAATATCCTGCTGCCGTATCAGAGCAGGTAGCGGCTCGCGGAGGACGCTGGCGCCGTTAGGGCCGAGGGCGAGGATGGAGAGGGAGGCCTGGCGGGGATTTGTGCGGGTGATTTTGCCGATGACGGTGGTGGCGAGTTCGGGGAGGAGAGCGCCGGAGGGGCGGGGGATGGAGATTGTTGCGGCCGGGGAGGACTTGGAGGTTGATGGGGTGGAAACGAGGGGGCCGGCGATGCTGGCGTAGAGGTTTGGGCCGGAGATGTGGGTGACGGGGCCGATGGTGTTGGATTTGGTTGGGCCGAGGAGTTGGCCTGGGAGGGCTATTGTTGATGCCATGGCGATGTGTTTGATCAGTTTATTCGGAGTGGGTAAGTGTAAGTGGGTGGTAAATTACATCTTGAAATTACTAGACTGAAAATTTTGGTGCCAATGGAGAAGTGATGTCGCGCCGGTCTTGGCATATCTCGCGACTTCAGCATTGAGGTGCACGAGTGCGCCAGGTCACAGTCCAATGTCAGGTATCTAAGAGCTATATACAAGTGTGCTCCAAGTCGTACAGATGCCAGTCCCATGCTACAAATTCAGATCGCGCCAACGCCATCAACTCCGACAGATGCACGCTGTGTCTGTTGTAGTTCCAGTTGCATGAATTGGAGCGAAACGCACAGTTCGGCACCACCAGCGTCCCTCGCTTAGCACGAGCATCCTTGGTTCTCCTCACCAATGTTGATCGGGATCGTTTCCGGAAAGTCTGGGTTGAAGTCCTGCGATTCCTCCTGCGCCAGAGCATTTCGTGCGATGACTAGACGAGGCGTGTCAGCATACTGATCTCACTCATAGTCAGGCGATACGTACCTTCGAACGCCTGCTCAACATTCACTGCCTCCTTCGCGCTCGTCTCAAAATAGGGTATCCCTCCCTTGCTCTGGCAGAACGCCTGTGCCCTCTTCGAACTGATCATCCTCTTGCTCTCGTCCACATCCACCTTGTTGCCCAATACCACGAACGGGAAGCTCTCAGGATCTATCGGGCTTGCTTGAATCAGGAACTCATCTCTCCAGCTATCCAGTGTATCGAAGGACTTCGAGTTGTTGACGTCGTAGACGAGCACGCAGCAGTCCGCACCCCGGTAGAAGGCCACACCTAACGACTGGAAGCGCTCCTGGCCTGCAGTGTCCCACAGTTGCATAGTTACGAGCCGGTCGTCCACGAGTACTTCTTTAGTGAGGAAATCTGCGCCGATGGTTGCTTTGTAGGAGGCTGAGAACTTTTTGTTGACCTAGTGTCGCCGAGTATTAGTCTACATACTGGTCGTAAAGGTCGCGCAGTGGTGCGAAGCTCCAAGTCTGTGTCGTTGCGCGGGAAACGTACATATTGATTCATCAAGCTCGTCTTGCCTACACCGCTATCGCCCAGGATGATCACCTATCCTCGTCAGCCGTTCCCGCTCGTGTGTACTATCTGCCCGGTCCTTCTCACCTTCAGTAGTATCTTCTTCCTCGACGACATATCTGCTGCTTGGTGCGGTGGTCGCTGCGCTCGTTGTCCTACGATCGTGCAAGGGCGCGCTCGGTATAGCTTGTAGTCGCAGTGGGAGGTGCTGCGGGGAGATTCCTAGGCTGACTTCTGAGGGTGAAATCGTGACTTGAGACCAGGAGAGTGTAGTTGTAGGTGAATCACAAGACCTCGAGTCTGCAGGTTGGTTGTGACGGCATCTCCAGGCGGCTCAGACTTCACTAGCGCGAGGCGGCTCGAGCCGATGCGAGATCCCACTATCTCTCACGAACTGCACCGACTTCATTAAGCCACAAACACCTCATTACGACGTCTACCTTCATGCGAAATGATGGGAGGTAGACATGCCAGCTAACTGCTTGAGAACTGTCATCCGGGGAATTTTCGCGTATGTCCGGCCACGAAGGAGACTGGCATGCCTGCCGTTGATGCTTAACCCCCCCAGGGCAGTGGATAGGACGCCGTTGTGGTCCTTGGTCTGGCTACAATATCAACTGGATCTATCCGGACTGCATCACGACGAGCAGTGGTTCATCAGCTGAATGCACAACGCGGCTAGAAGCCGGCTTGGAGGGATTGATTTGCACGACCCTCTCACTCTTTCTCGTCTGGACACGCCATATGCCAGCTTGACTACGCCGATCAGGACCAGGCGCCATCAACCCCACCCTGCACGCCTACTCAATCATCAACTGCGACCTCGAACTTTGAAGATCACAACGATTCCTTGAAGTATTACGCGATTCTTTTCTTGGCTCGATCTCGGCAGTGGGGCATTTCGTGTCGAGATCGGAGGCGGCCATCCAGACGCTCTCGCATTATTATTAACGAAGCTGATCTCCCACAAGTCAACGTCCTCAGCTGCTAGTGTCTTGCACTTCGTTTACAGAACTTGTGCTGGTTAGAATCGAGACGCACGGATACAGCAATTATTGACACTTGCCGAGAATTGCACCCAAGCCGGTTGAAAATGGCCGGTCAGCCATTACAGGAGGGGTAGATTCTGTACTTCGCCACCACTACACGCCAAGATGCCTCTCTGAGCTCTCCTCGGAATCCTCCTACTGGCGGCTAGCCCATTGGACTTCTACCGTTGCTGGACCACAACAACCGGACAACCCTAGAGGCTGCTCTACTTCCAAGTCAAAGCCTTCCGCGGTCCCTGCACTCGCGTCGAAGAACAACAATGCTTCTACCCGCACGTGTCCATGCCCAGACATGCCAGACTGCTCTCACAGAGTCATGTACACCAGACAAGACGGTATGTGAGTCGCGTCTTGAGAGGAGTATAAGTCCAGGTCCTCGTCTTTGGGTGTTCCTCCCTTTCGTATTATTAACCCCACATTTTATCTACAACCAGCAACATGTATGCCACAAAGACTTTCGTAGCCAGCACCCTGCTGGCCATTGTTTCGGCCCAGACCACACCCAACCTCACAGCCCTCATCGCAGACACTCCCTCCTTGTCGGGCCTGGGATCGATCCTTGAAGCGTACCCAAACATCGCGACTGATCTTGCAAGCGCGGAGAACGTCACTATCTTCGCTCCTAACAATGCCGCCATTACTGCGTTGATGTCGACAGGCGCACTGGACGAAGCCACTGAGGCGCAGGTCGCTGCTATCCTTAACTACCACGTCGTACCGGCTGTTGTCCCCTCCAGCGCCATTGCGGAGACCCCGACATTCGCACCTACACTGTTGAACGACACAGCGTACACCAACGTGACTGATGGGCAGGTCGTCGAGGTGGCACTTGATGGTGAAGATGTCGTTCTCACGTCAGGATTCAAGTTGACTGCGACTGTCGTGCAGGCTGTGAGTATATCGCGCGAAGCCAATAGTGGAGAGAGAGCAGTATGCCGACCGGTATAGGATGTCAACTTCACTGGTGGTGTAGTACACATCATCGATAGTGTCCTCTCGGTCCCGGCCAACGTCTCCACCACAGCCATTGGTGCCGGCCTGACTATACTTGCCGGAGCTCTCCAAGCCACCAACTTGACTGACACCTTGGACACCGCCAGCGACATCACGATCTTCGCGCCCTCGAACCTGGCCTTCGCGGCTATTGGTGGCACTGCGGCCAACCTCACCACGGCACAGCTGACTGACATCCTCTCGTACCACGTAATCAACGGGACGATTGCGTACAGCAGTTCGTTGGGCAATGGATCAGTTGCTACCTTGGGAAGGGATAATGTCACCATCACCGTCACGGACGGCGCAGTGTTCGTCAACGGCGCTCGCGTCATCAATGCCGATGTCCTCGTCGCAGGCGGCGTGATGCACGTCATCGACTCCGTTCTAAACCCTGCGAACGCTACCGCTGAAGCCGATCCCTCTGCCACCACTGGTGTCGCTCAGTTCAGCGGCGCTGTATCGGGGTCCTCCATCGCACTCACTACTGGACTGCCAACGGCTACGACCACTTACTCCGGCTTGACCGCCACGACAGATGACGTCGCACAAGGATACGAGACACAAACGGGTGGTGCTGTTGGCACAGGCGCAGGCGGCTCTCAGCCAACCGGCGGAAGTGGTGGAAGTGGCTCAAGCTCCAGCTCAGGCATGGCTGCTCTTCCCACCGGTGCAATTGGCGCTGCCGCCCTCTTTGGTGGTGTTGCACTGCTTGCGAGCTTCTAGATATCCACGAGACGGACCGTCGCAGACTCGTCTCCGATCTACCCCGGTCAACAGTCTAAGAATTCGACCTTCTTAATGATCTTCTGTCATGGCTGAGAATACTTGGCCTTGCCTTCACTACGTTTGAAATCCTCAAAATACCTTATGTGTGAATTATCGTGATAGTGAGGTCGAGTTTATCTTACCGAACGCTTCGGTTTACGCAACCCCTCGCACGCCTTTAGTGGGGCATGCAGCCATGCAGGGCATATATAAATGTTCCACTCGACCCTAAACCCTCGTCCTCTTCATATGCCTAAAATGTCCTCCCAATCTGCCCCAGCACCCACGACCGAGGAGAAAGGTCCCATCAACCTTCTCCGCCCTCTCCTTTTGATGTACTATTCGCTCTCCTACCTACCTATCACCATCTTCCATCTCCTTCTCAGTTTCCAGTTCTCCACCTTCCTCAGCATCGACGAATTCAAAGATGTCTGGTTCGCACGCTTCTGGGCCTTCTTCGGCCCCATGGCTCGCGATGTCAGTGCGCCAGCTGTGATGCCGTTGCTACAGAAGAATGCTCGTGGCGTATGTCTAGATATCGGACCCGGCTCGGGCCAGTGGCTATACCTTTTCCAAAGGGCGAACAACCCGGAAATTACGAAGATCTATGGAATCGAACCGAATCCTGGGATGCATAAGGCGTTGAGAGAGAATGCTGTTAAGGCGGGTCTCAGTATGTGCCACCGCCATCGCTTTCTTGCCGTATCACAGAATAGCTTACAATGCTTCAGGCGACAAGTACGAAATCATCGGCTGCGGAGCGGAGGAGCTGCAGACGAAAGGCGGTTTAGACAAGGAGAGCATCGACACCATTATCACCGTTCAGTGTCTGTGCAGTATTCCCACACCTGAGATCATCATCAAGGAACTGTATCCAATGCTCAAGCCTGGTGGACAGTGGCTGGTCTATGAGCATATTAAGACGAAGTACCAGAGTGACTTCGTAGGGTATTGGCAGAGTTGGTCTCTCTTATGGGCAAGCATGTCGAACGTAAGACACGGTGCTGACAGGAGATAGGCGGGATCAACGTCATCTGGCCACATCTATTCGGCGGCTGCAGTATCACGAGGCCGACAGATGAGTGGTTGCTGCAAGCTGGAGAATGGGAGGAGGTCAAGCTCCGACCTGTCGAGGGTCAGGGCAAGTATGACACTGTGCCGCACGTCGTTGGCACTCTTACCAAGAAGCGGAAGTGAATGCGATCTCCAGGCCGTCGCAACAGCAGACAGCAGCTACGAAGACCTGAAGGACAAGAAGATGTCCTGGCCGACCAGCAGTAGGTTCGATCGGAGGTTGTAAGCGAGTCTGTTGAAGTGCCAAGCACTTGATAATGTCAATACACATCGAAAGATAGCTTGTTATACAAGTGGAGGATCGCAACCATCGCTCTATCGCTCCATCTGACGTCATCCACGCGCTCGCCTTTCTGCATCTCTTCTGTTTCTGTGAGCCCTTATGCCTCGCTTCGAGAAGAAGTCGCCGATATTGCTCCATAGCATGGTCGCGAAGACGATGAGCATAAAGACGACCAAGGAAGGTATCGCAACGACCCAGAAGAAGCCAAATGGGTGTTTCAGGCCCGAGCCAGAAGCGAAGTTCATTCCGAAGTATCCAGATATGAATGTCAGAGGCGCGAACAAGACCGTGACGACAGCCAATATCATCATGAAGCCATCTGCGAAAATGAATTAGGAGATCAGTCTAGGTCTCAGACAGGAGTTACGTGGTGTCTCAGCTGAGGGATTAAACTTACTTGTCTTTGCGCCGACCGTGTTGAAGATTAAAGTCGAAATGTTCGTGGCGGAGGCGTCCATCTGCTCGAGTGTCTGGATGATGGTGCTGGAGAATAGTTAGGAGATGTCAGAATAATTGAGCAAGGCGATGCTTACATGCAATGGTCGAGTACGTCGCCAAAGTAGGTGTGAGCCAATGGACTGATAGCGACACTATTCGCAGTTTCGCTGCGCTTGAGATATGAAGGCTTTCGAAAGTCTGAGACTTTCCGGCTATAGCTTGACTCTCCTTCTCTGTCGCGCTTTGTCTTGTCACCTTTCGACGAAGAAGCCTCGTGGACTTCGATTTTTGGCATGTGAGGTACTTGTACTGGGCCAACAGGTTCCGACTGGTGGTCTCTGAGCGCGTTGACCAAATGGACGATTGGCTTGAACAGGTTCTGCAGCATGTCGATTTCTTCTCCGAAGATATGCAGACTCCGCGAGGTTTTGATGTTCGGGTTGATGAGAGCATCGACCTGAAGCTCCTTGCGTGCTTTGTTGTAAGCATCTTTGACCGGCACCGCTAAGTCTACAATGGCATCGACAATGGCCTCGAGCAGTAGCGAGGCATCGCAGCTTCGTCGCAGTATCGTTTCTGTGCTTTGAAGACGGTCTCTGATGGGTCGCTCGACATCTTCGGCAGACTGTTCGAAAAAGGATATGACGGTGTTATCGGCGAGCAAGAAGATGGCAACCTGCTCAACACCGACGGAGAGATTTTCAGACGCCAGTGTGGAGTGTTTCTCCATGAATGCCGTGTGTTCGGGGATCTTCTCGCTCTCATATCGATGCAGAGTTCGAACCTGTTTGATCGGCGTGTTTGCAGAAGTGCCGCTGTGTGCGTTGACGAACTCATCGACTTTCCCGTCCCCGTCCTTATCGAGGTAATAGGACAGCTCGCTGTCCGTTCGTCTTTTGGACGACAAATGCCAAAAGGGTCTACGACGGGATCCTTCCCAATAATCGAGCTCGGCATCTGAGCAGTCGCAATTGGCCTTGTGGCCTTTATGGCACTGATGAAGGCGGACAAGCTTTTGCAGTGTCATGATGACACAAGCATGATCAGCATACCAGTCTACCTTCGTCCGACTATGGGTATGCACCATGTCCTCGATGGCAAGGCGATGAAGGTTGTACTTATTGCCGAGAACTCTGATGACGTCCCAGCTGAGGCCATTGACAGATATCCACCGTGTGGGCAGGTTATCAGGTCGCCGCTCCGCGAGCACCTGCGCTATGCTGTCGTTGTCAGCCCGAATATGGCGAACGTCATCCCCAGAGTAATCGACAATGTTAATGTCGCAATGCGCTTTGAGCGCAAGCATCTCAGGCGGAACTTGGTCGTCGGTGGCGGATGTGTCGATGCCAGGTTCGGCTCCTGGCTGCCAGACAGGCTCACTCCCCACGGGTTCATGGTAGGCAGTAACCGTCTGAGCTCGGGATGGGTGTCGAAACCTTAAGCTTCCGTGTACACTTCCGTTTCCTGTAGAACGCCGTGACAGAGTACTTCCTCGTCGGTCCAGCGAGGGGTTGTCGTGCGACATGGGTGAAAGAGGCACAGGGAGACTGGCATCTGTTGTAGAGCGGCCGCGAGACTCGAAGTCTCGGACGGCAGACATTATGGTGTGGTACTGTCTGGCAGAAGATCGTTTCCATCCAAGGAGAGCAGAGTAGTGAAGACGAAGCTGAGAATTACGTGAAGCGGCGTTAGGCGTTCCAGGGGCTGAGGTCGCGCTTTCTCACCAATGGCGTGATGTGAGACGAAGTTGTTGTTTCAGAAAATAGATCTCAGGACTCGAAGAAAGCGCTTGGAAACCTCGAGTCCTCAGATGGTCCTGCTTGATATATGTGTATCGAAGACTCGACCGTTGTGCCGAAAAGACGATGCAAAAGAAGCTATCACTAGGCCACTAGCGCCAAAGCTTAAGGATGGATATTTTGGGGTGAGAGTGATTATATTCGTAACACCTTCCTAATTATTACCTACCGAGTTGCTAAACATTCAATGCGTCGTAGTTTGACGGGCCTGCCGGCTGGGTATGAGTATCGGGATGGACAACAAAGCATTGCGAGGAATATCCCAGGACGTTCTCATCGACTGGTGACTCGGCTGACTCTGAAATACGTCTACGACCAGCACACCTCACGAAAGCTAGTCCGAGGAACATCCATCGATGCAACAATGCTGTTGTACGAAATTCTCGCGGTGCTGCAGTACGGAACAGGACATCTAGCCTTCATGCATTATTGATGCGGCAACTTCTCGGTGTCATCATCAGATGAGGTGAGCTCCCCGGAGGTGCAATAGCTCTCGTGCTCGACTTTCCGCAAAGGGAAACAAGGTATGTTCCGCAAGCCCGCCAATGCCTCGTCCTACATCTTGAGCTCTGAATATCTTCCAATTCACTCTTGTCAGCTCGTCGTTCGAGCAGGCAGTGATGATCCTACTCCTCCGCAAGCACACACCCACGATGGATCTTGATAACATCACACCGCAACCCGACTGTCGTCTTCTCGCTCTTCCAGCTGAATTACGGACCCATATCTGGGATCTGATCCTGATACAGCCAACACACAAGGCGATCGTATTCCCAGCTGCAGAACTTCTCAGATATATGCCAGAGAGCATCAAGAGACGCCGACGCTTCTGCGCAAACATCCTTCGGACATGCAAGCAGATCGCCGCAGAGGGAACACCGATCCTTTACGGCGAAAACTACTTCCGCGCACACCCATCCTTACTGACCGCATTGCCTCGATTCCTGATGTCCACCTTCCCAGAGAAGATACAGCTCCCCGACCCTATAACCCAGCCGCGGGTCACGAAACTCATCCGTAGATACTGCATTCACGTTCGACTGGACATCGATCCTCGATTTACTCGAAGCCAAGCCGAGGAGAGCTTCTCTGGCGTGGAAGAGTTGCATATCGATGTCTTTCAGGCAATGTATGGGGGCTCCGACTTCACCGTGCTGAAAATGTTTGAAGACGTGAGAGCTGTTGGGCGGGTGTCAATTGAAGGAAGTTTAGGAGATGGAAGATATGCTGCGTGGCTTGTTGACTGCATGCAACAGCCCGTGGGTACGCCAGCTGCTCCGTTCCACGAAGAGTATGTCGGAGGTACACCAAGCTGGGACGCCTGGAGCCGCGGGAAGAGGTGAATGAGGGATAGAGCGAGCGTACAAGAACAGCGGTTAACATAACAGCGATGGAAGTCATGTTGACTCGGTAAGCTAGCCTTCGACCGGCAGCGATGGTCGCGATATGAACCGTGTTTCCGCGGTATGATGTTACCATGAGACAACTATGTATGCTGTTCGTTCCAAGGAGAAGAGGGCCGCTTCGGCTTGTTGTATATACAGTACGGCTTTGGCCATATATCATGATCCACCCGAAATTTTCAGATTGCTTGTCATAACCCGTCTGGTTGCCAAAGAAAGGATTGTCTGTTGTAACACACGAACCGGCAGGTGATGATGACGCCAGTAGGGGTGGCTCGTGCTACAGCTGTATACCTCATCGGCCTCACGATTCTAGTAATGTGTCCGAAGGAATGCTTCCATTCTTTTCACGTCGATTGAATCATAGTCGCCGCTGCACAAACGTACCCGCGACGCGAAAGACACATTTGCGCTTGCGATCAACGATGGCTGCCAGAGCATCGGCTGACGATGTTGAGGGCGACCACTCGACAGTGGCAGACCCGAAGATGGAGGCCTCGCAGCATGCGCACGACACACAAAGACACAATGCATGTACGTGAATGTCTAGCTTTGTTCTTTGTTCCTTTGTCCTCTCAGATCTGATCGTTGATGATATAGTCGCAGAGCTTATGAAGCCCAAACCCAAATCTCTCAGTACACACAAGAACATGGACAGTCGATCCGCCCGAACAACACAACATGGTCGCGACGGCCTCAGACCCTACACCGTCGAGCCCGAGTCCTTTCCCGACAGCCGAGTAGTCCACTACGACGACAAGTTTGTGGTTATCAACGACCTGTTCCCGAAAGCAACAGTACACCTCCTCATACTTCCACGAGACAGCAAGAAGAACGTGTTACGAGGACAGGATGCTTTCGAGGACGCGGAGTTTCTTGCAGACTGTCGGAAGATGGAGGCGAAGGTACGGATCATGGTCGCAGCCGAGTTGAGGAGAAGGCTGGGCAAATATTCTGCCGCTGAAGTACCACATCGCGCAGCGTGGGACGCGGACCCGATTCCAGACGTGCTGCCGCCAGGTCGCGATTGGAAGAGTGAGGTGATGTCTGGGACACATGCCAATCCGTCTATGAACCATCTCCACATCCACGTTTTGAGCAGAGACATGCACAGTCAGTGTATGAAGAAGACGAACCACTACCAATCGTTCACGACAGACTTCTTTATTCGAATGCATGAGTACCCGCTGGCGGATGATGATCAAAGGAGGGATTATGGGTGGTTTCCGAAGGAGATGATTTGCTGGAGGTGTGGGAAGAACTTTGGGAACAAGATGGCAAAACTCAAGGACCACCTGGAAGAAGAATTTGAGGAGTGGAAGAGGGAGTGACAGTACAGGACATTCGGCTCGTGAGCGTCATCAAGCCCTGCTATGGTCGTGGTGCTAAGTTGGGTATTCGAGATGGCTGTCTACATGCCTCATGTGCCAATCGTAGGTCCGCATCTGAGATAGAAATGTCTCCAATCACGTGAACCATCGACTGATATGACTCATCTCAGTCCAGAAACCTCCATGTCTTGAGGCAATTTCGTCGATTGCATGGATGTGGAGCTCTGCATATGTCAGGTTACACAGACTCTCCCCCCGTTTGTGACACGTCGAGAAGTGGGCGCCATTGTCAATAGACTTTGACACCACAGAACTTGCACATTCCTCGTGAGTATCATACCTGTGAAGCACACTTGAACTCAGTGAGAGACACGTCAAAAGAAACCTCGATCAAAGTGAAAGACCCGGTTGCCTGGCTTCATCTTAGCACGGGCCCTGCAAACAGAGACAACTCAGGACCTTCGGTTTGCAACATCACTGCTTCCAGCTCATTCTTTCTCGCGTTCTTGTTTAGATACCTTGACATACCTTCGTCGCGCATACACAAAACTTTATCTCCAGCAACGTCGAGTGCCGTTCGTCACTCGATAAGGTATCAAGATGGCACCCACCGCCCAGACCAACGGCTACCACATCACCTCAGATGCAGCCACCACGGTTGGCAGACCAGTCGACGACACCACTAAGCTCTGGACTCGTTACGAGGCTTCAAAATACGGCGATTCGGCGAAGAATCAGCTTATCGAGGTAAGTTCCTCAATGCGCGACCACAAAGCAGCGGGCGGAGGTGGCGACTGACTTTCGCAAGGACGTCATCACCCATTACGAGAGCCTTATGCGGGAGCATGAGGACCACGTTGAACAGAACAAGGCGAGTGAACGGATGAGAGAGCATGTCAAGATCTTGGAGAGCAATGTGCTGAGGATGCAGAGGATTCTTGTGAGTCGACTCCTACGCGCCGACGTGCACTGAGTGCGAAATGCTGATCGCCGGACTCAGAACCGCGATCCTCACATCCTCGTGCTCATCGATGGCGATGGCATGATCTTCAACAGCAGTTTCCTGCAGCAGGGCGCCGCTGGTGGCAAGCAGGCGGCCACACTGCTCTCCGAAGCGGTGACGAGGTGGGCGAGTACGAACATACCAGACTATCCTCCTGAATCAAAAGTGATGGTCCGCGTCTACGCCAACCTTCAGGGTCTCGCAGAAGCCTGCGCCAGAGCTGGCATGGTCGACCACTTCGCCAAAGTGGAAGACTTTGCACGTGGTTTCACATGCAGCGGGACACTCCTCGATTTCACCGATGTTGGATCTGGCAACCACGGTGCGCAAGCCAAGGTCAATGGTAAGCAGCCTAGACGATCAGTCCTGACATTGAAAGTGGCTAACCGTGCCCAGAGATGTTCAAGCTCTTTCTCTACAACTACCACTGCCGCCAGATCGTCCTTGGCTGTAGCAATCACAGCAGCTACGTTCGACTTCTGGAGCAGTACAAGAACGATGAAGAAGCACTGCCGCGCGTGGCCATGCTCGAGGGGCCGCCTTTCGATTCGGTACTCAACGATCTACCGTTCCGCAAGGTGAAGCTGTCCAGCATCTTCTGCGAGAGCAAAGGCAGCATCGGGCAGATGTACCAGTTCAGCGGACAGCGTGTCGATTCTCGCATCAGCTTGAGCGCCACGAGCGAAGTCTTCACTCCTCGCACCACGACTCCGAGCCTACGCAGCCCGTTCAGCAGCGTCACCGCTGCCCCTCGCGAAGAGATGAGACCGCCACCGAAACACATGCGTACCGACAGTATCACCTCCTCAGGCAACACGTCCGACAACAACGCCTCCACCTGGGCCACCGTGACGTCCAAGAACAAGCACCGCCCGTTGACCGACCGCCTTCGTCGCCCATCCAACGAGCCCGTAGAGCCTCCTATCAAGCGCAACCGCGCCGGCCAGCGCATCGATATCCCTGGCGACTACGACCGCGACGAAGTCCAGCGCGTGAAGAAGATGAAAGGCTGCAATCAACACTACATCGGCATGGGCTGCTGCCACTACAATGCAGGTCGTCCAGATAAGTGCCCACACAACCACCACTACAACTTCACCCGCCAAGAGTTGAAGACACTTCGTGTTGTCGCGAAGGAGACGCCGTGCAAGAGAGGTCACGAGTGCGACGATAAGAACTGCATCTATGGCCACATGTGTCCCTTCCCATTGGCCACGCAAGGCTCTATGAGAGGCGTTGGGTGTCTGATTGGAGACGACTGTCGCTTCCCGAGGAGCATGCACGACATGGATACTGTAAGTTTGATGGCCAGAATACCCTCTACTGAGATACCACGTGGTTCCTGTCTAAGACATAGGCTAATCTACCCATTTATCTTCGTAGGTTCCTATCAGGACGATTCGGGCAGTGGGAGCTTTCTGAGTCTGGGTGATAGCAACATGACATGGTTACGGGTGGTATAGCGGCTGGCTGCTGAAGTAATTCGAGACATCGAGAAGAATGAGCTGAAAACATTGAATGGCCTTCACATACCTTTCATTACATCTGCTCTTTAATAACGGTAGAGGTACGATACCTGAGTCGTACTCGTGCGGACGGAACTGCTGAGGCAGGTGCGACTCGGTCGCGATTGCCTCGCCGGGACAGACATCCGCCGACTGTTGTGCTGGTGCAAATACAAGTAGAAAACCTCCACCAATTCATCATCGGCTCATTCACGCTCTTTGTAGGTCGATGTCTGTGCGCGATGGCGGACTATACCACCGGAAGTCGAAAGTTGCCAAGTCAGCGCACAATTGCCTTCGCCGTCTCGATCGTCAGGTCTAAGCCGCCCGAACTATCAATCGCAGGTACGCAGACTCCTATGCCCTGATAGAGCGGCCCACAGCCTGACCTCACCCAGAATACATCCAGCTCCTCCGTCAGCACATCGCCAAAGGGCGCCGTGAGAATGCTTTGAGCGCAACGTATCGCCATCTAGACCGGTCCTCATATTGGCATGCAGAATTCGAACGGATGAAGAATGCATTAGGTTCCATGGAAGCAGAGAAGGTTGATCTTCAGCGTGAGGTCGATGGCCTCAAAGACAAACTCGGAAGTACTAAAGCGAGTCCTGTCAAAAAGCGCAAGCGGGTGGACGAAGATGTGATTCCTGTTCCACGGTCTCCTAAGAAGGCAAAGACGGACAGCGCAGTTTCGAAGAAGTATGACCTTTTCCAAGACCTGACTGCCGACCTCGACCTTTCGGGAACTGGAGAAGCTGGTGGGTGAGACGCTTCCATGCTCCAGAGTGACAATAACTAACACCCCGTAGGCGACGCCATGATGCGCAGCCTCTTCCAAGTGCACAAAATCTTGAAGAATCACGACAGGACTGAGCCGTCACTGCTGGCATACCACCTCGTTCAAGCCGCCGAAGCACTGCCACAGCTTGTTGGCAAAAGAGTTGAGCAGGACGATTTGGCTGGGAAGACTGCTATCGACGGCTTCAAACCAATCATTGTTGCCACTGGACGCTGTTTCCGGTACCTGATCTCGGGCTTCGATAGGCTCACTCATGTCGCCGGAGGATCGGAACTTTGTGGACAAGTCACGTACGCCTTTGTGCAGATGTACAGCAAGCTGGTCGATCTCATCGAAGCCATTTCAAAGGTCGAGACGAGCAGTACAGCCGTTACAGTCCCAACGAAGAGCATTCCGAGCAAGAAGGCCAAGGTACCAGCCGCTATGGGTGTAAGGAGTACTCCTTTGCTAGACCTTCTGACCAGGCTCCTCTCAAGCATGCTCGACAGACTCGATTCGAAGGCTGAAACGCACCGGCCACTATTTGAAGGCTTTGCATACACGGTCTTGAACAAGCTTGGGCCGAAACTGTATACAATCGCATTCGGACACCCTCGAGCACAAGACATAGCAGAGGAGATCCAAGCAGGTGTTCAGACGCTCGAGGCCGAGGAGAATGAAGGCGCTTCTGCTGATCTTTCAGATGCCGAGTCGTTCAAGGCAGCCACAAAGCTGCAAGCGCCCTACCTGATCCACCTACTCAACCACATCATGACCGCTGCGCCCGGATACCTTGGTGCAGCAATAAACGCAAAGACTGGCAAGCCCAAAGCTGCGAACAATAAAGGCTCGGTGAAGGGTGCGCTGACAGTCGTAGCAAAAGAGCGGCTTCAGAGAACTCTCGTCAATTGTATGTTTGGAGCCGAAGGTGCGAGCGAGGAGGATCCATTCAAGGAGTGTCTGAACATGCCTGTTACCAGTGGGCCAGCGTTGTTGATGCCGAAGCTCAAGGGTGGCGATGTGAAAGACTGGTTCCAGGAAGAGATATGGCGTTTGCTTGGGTGGGAGATCCTTTCGAGCGAGCGTGATTGGTGAATCCGTGGTAGCCTCTGCTAATACGACACTGGCCGTATCGCTGTCGGAGGGAATAGCTCTTGGGCTGATGAGCTCGTGTTGCTCCTCAGAATGCGTCAGTCCGGAAGATATTTGCCCTCAGCGCCGGAGAAATCGCTTCGCAGGTCGCGTGTAGGCACTCCCGAGTACAATCCCGTCATTTCGAACGTCATGATCTAGTCGTCTCAACCTCCGTGCAAGGTAGAAACGAACACTACGTTGTCCTGAGCCTGGAGCTCGTAGTTCACCTCGCCTTCCAGTTCCCAGTCGGAATCATTGATGAGGACCAGAACGCCAGGTCGTCTACATATCATTAGCCTCAGCGTCTCAATATTCCCTATTGACATCGTACACTGAGTCGTCCAGCTCGAAGAGCTCTTTCCGTGGATCCTTCATAAGGTTGTCGCAAAGCCATCGAATCAGATAGGCAACGTTCGCTGGCCGGCCTTCCTCATCCTGGTTAGGGATGGAGATTTTGTGCTTCCGCTGGTCGGAGAAGAGCATTTCCAGTCCACCACTGCAGAAGTTGGTGTTAGTGCTTCGGCGAGAAGTATTTGGAGGTAGTCAATAATGCTTACGTGAACTCCACGACCAACTCGATAGGCTCGTTCATCCTTGGGATTTGTTGAGGAATCAAAATACTGTAGTGTCGTCGTCGTGGTCCCTTCTTTTATTAATTTTCATGCTTGCCCGTTTTCGCTACTTCCTAGATGGGTTTAGCGTCTTCGCGAGTCGAAAGAAAAATATGCAGACAACATGAGGAAGGCAATCACGTTCATCTGACGAAGACACGACACTCTCAGGCCCGCCGAACAGTGAAAGCATGCGGCGATGATAAGTCATGTCAACAGTGAGCCTGGCCTTTTGTGCCGCTGGCGGTAACAGGCATCCTTCAGCGGCAGACTGGGCGCCTGGTCTCCTTGCCTTCGGAGCTGGCCATAATATCGCCCTCTGGAACCCAGAAGACTCGAATGCTATAGGTATCTTCGCGTTACTGGCTGGCCACAAAGGCGCCGTTAATGCGGTGAAGATCTACGATGGACCAACAGACCGACGTATCATCACTGGCGCCTCGGACGACAGTATAAGAATATGGAGGCAGGCGGAGACAAACGGGCCTTTCACCGAGATTCACTGCCTCGCTGAGCATACGGCCTCGGTGAACGTACTATCTGTTCTTCCGGGTGCGGAACTATTTGTCTCGGGTTCGGCAGACGGCACTCTACGGATATGGGACACTGCGAGGGATGAAGCAAGACTCGTGCAAACCATACCCCTGAAACCACGCTATCTACCATTGACTTGCGCTCTCATCGAGCTCAATGATGATGGAGTCGTCCTGGCAGCTGCTGGGACCTCGACATTCGTCCAGCTCTACTTTCGTGGCAAGGGTGCACAAACGTTCGATCTACAGGCGACTCTGACTGGCCACGAAGGCTGGATCCGATCTCTTGACTTCATTCGAGATCGAAACGGCGACATTCTGCTCTCATCAGCCTGTCAAGATAAGTTCATCCGGTTGTGGCGGATACAGTCTAAGCCTACAACTGCGAGTATCGGTCTTGATCCTGCTGCTGCGGTAGTCTCACCTATCGTATCTCTCTCAAACAAAGCGCATCAGGTTGGAAGCGCAGGCCACAAGCACAATGTGACTTTCGAAGCTCTTCTCGTAGGCCACGAAGACTGGATATATACCGCACGATGGGCGCCTCCGAACTCTGGCAACGGAACCCCAACATTACTGTCAGCTTCCGCGGACAACTCGCTTTCCGTGTGGCGCCTCGACGAAGGATCTAACATCTGGGTATGCCAGACAAGGCTTGGTGAGATTAGTGCTCAGAAAGGCTCGACTACCGCCACTGGCAGCACTGGAGGCTTCTGGATTGGACTCTGGCAACCCGACGGAGAAGGAGTGATAAGCCTTGGCCGGACTGGAAGCTGGAGACGATGGGTGTACGGCAAAGAAGACGACTCGTGGCTGCAGCGGATCGGTATCAGCGGACATACGCAAGAAGTCCAGGGTTGCACATGGGCTCCGGATCGCTCTTACATTCTATCGACGGGCTCGGATCAAACAACACGGATGTTTGCACAGTGGACTCGAGGTGGAGTTTCTTCGTGGCATGAACTTGCTCGACCTCAGATCCATGGGTACGACCTTACTTGTGTTGCGTCGACGACGCCGGATCAATTTGTCTCTGGCGCCGACGAGAAGTTGCTTCGGGTCTTCAACAAACCGAAGGCGATCGATCAGCTTCTGTCGAAGCTCTCGGGGGCACCAGATTCAGTCAATGATAGTTTACCAGAAGGCGCGGACATTCCTGTGCTCGGTCTATCGAACAAGGCTGTGGCGGCAGATGCAGATGATGAAGACGAAGAGGCTGGTGCTGTAGAGAACGGCAATGGTGAGCAAGAGCCTGGCTTACCAGCAACCAACCGCAAGTCATTGATTGCCGACTTGGAACACCCACCTTTCGAAGAACACCTCGCTCGTCACACGCTGTGGCCAGAGTATGAGAAGCTGTACGGCCACGGGTACGAGATATCTGCAGTTGCAGCGTCCCACGATGGCACGCTCATCGCAACTGCTTGCAAAGCTAGTTCGGTCGATCATGCTGTCATTCGTCTCTATGATTGCCGAGAGTGGAGGGAGGTAAAGCCTTCCCCTACATCCCACAGCCTGACAGTCACCAGCCTCTCTTTCTCTCCTGACGACAAATATCTGCTCAGTGTCAGTCGCGATCGTGGCTGGTATGTCTTCCAGCGAGATGCAAGCGATACCAATAAGTACACGACGCTCAGCTCGAATCCCAAGGGCCATTCCCGCATGATCCTAGACTGCTGTTGGGCCCCAAACGAAGCTGGGAGTGCTTTTGCTACCGCTAGCAGAGACAAATCGGTTAAGCTTTGGCGATTGGCTGAGGAAAAGACAGAATTGATTCGTCCTGTCTCGGTCGACGTCGCTGTGACAGCGGTTGCTTTTACTGGCTTCGCTCTTCAGAACGTAGCATATCTTGCATATGGTGCAGAGGACGGCAGGATCGTTGTCCTGCAACTCAACATCAGCGACCTTCGGCTGCTATCAACGACAAACATCGAAAGATCGATCTCGCCATCAGGAGCCATCAACGCCCTCCGTTGGCGGCCTAGCAGACAAGCACCGGCTGGGAGCAACGGCGACGGCGCTTCAAGCAACGGCGACAACAATGCAGGAGCACTGCAACTTGCAGCTGCGAGCGATGATACTTCTCTACGTATCTATGACCTCCTGCCAACTTGAGCAAGCGACTTGCAGGTACATGAAGGTCTGGTGCAATTGGCTCAATGAACAGCGTCTCATTGATGGTCTTGGACACTGCCTGCTTGCAAGGGAGAGTCTCTTCATCTCGAGCACTGTGGTACTGGGGAGTTCACGTGGCTCACGCTAAGAGATTCAGTGTCCTTTCCATTGGGCCGAGACTGAGGGTGTGTCATTTCAAGAGGCCGGTATAAGCGTACTGAGGACTTTGGGCGAGAGGACCTACAATTGACGATTGTTCAAGACGGTGCTTCGCCGAACTTAAGAACGTCGCCGATCTCTATCTGATAGATCTACGTCGGCGAAGTCGAACCTCTAAAGTGATGTTGTCCAATCCTGGTGGTGGGAAGAGGGCGAGCCTGAGCACGCCATCCTTGCCGCACGTCATTTCTAGCGTCTTGTCGCCTTACGCGGACTGATAGCGTTGAGATAGTCCGATAGAGGGACAATATTCTTTGCCACTTGTGAACAACTGCATTTCCTTCGCTATTCCATGTTATACCTTAATTACTGACAATGGCGACCCTACTGTCACCAACACACGTGACCCCACCGACCGACATAAAGCCAGCAGAGACAGTCAACATCGAACTTACCACAGTGCTGAGTAACAGCGATGCATCTACCGCCAGCGACTCCTCTACGTATCAGAACTCATATGCCAGCAGCATAGCCTCGAGCAGCAGCGACACATCTCCACCAGCAAGTCAAAAGGCCCAGGACCAAGATGGATATACCACGTACTACCCGCATCCAACTTCTTTCAAGCTTGGTGATCATGCTATCGATGATCTCCGGTCCCTGAAGGTATAACACCCTCTATAGTCGTAAACAAGTCCTCGCTGACAACGTTCCCAGGTCGCGATCGTGGGCGCTGGGCTCAGTGGCTTAATGGCGGGTGCGTTGTTGCCAACCAAAGTACCAGGCGTTCTGTTATCGATATTCGATAAGAATGACGACGTTGGAGGCACTTGGCATGAGAACAGATATCCTGGAGTGCGATGTGACATCCCTTCCCACGTGTACCAATCGAGCTTCTCTCCGAACACACAATGGTCCGAAGAATATGCGACTGGACCAGAGATCCGGAAGTACTGGCAGGACTTTGCTCGAAAGTACGACGTCTACTCCCGCCTACGATTGTCGACTAAGGTGAAAGGGGCGTATTGGGAGCCACAGCGAGCCCAGTGGCGATTGGAGATCGAGTCCGGGGGCGTGAGATCGACGGAGCACTTCGATTTTGTCATCCAGGCTATCGGTCGTTTTAACGATTTCCGTATGCCTGAATACCCTGGGATGGTTAAGTACAAAGGTCAAGTTGTCCATTCCTCGGCGTGGGTCGAGTCCTTCGATGCTACCGACAAGCGCATCGCCACGATCGGGAACGGTGCGTCTGGGATCCAGGTCACACCCGCCCTCCAGAAGATCGCAAAGCACATCGACCATTATGCTCGGAGTCCGACATGGATCGGTGGCGCCTTCACACCAGACCTCAAAGAACGCCAAGATGGCCCTATGTACATTAGCCCGGAGGCGAGGGAAGGGTTCAAGGACGAGGAAACCTACCTGCACTACCGCAAGAAGATGGAAGATGGCTTCTACCGGACATTCGAAGGCATCATCGCGGATTCGAAGGCCAGCAAAGATCTACCAGAGAAGTTTACCAAGCTCATGAAAGATCGTTTGGACATGGTGGGCAGAGCAGATCTTCTGCCCAGGCTCATTCCAGACTTCCCACCGCACTGTCGACGTCTTACGCCGGGGCCTGGATATCTGGAGTCGTTGACGAAAGAGAATGTGACGCTGGTTCAGACGCCAATCGAGCGGTTCTACGAGGACGGCATCGTTACCACAGACGGCGTCCATAGGCCGGTAGATGCCGTAATATGCTCGACAGGGGCCAACACCGATTGTACGCCTCCGGTACCGATAGTCGCGGGCGAGTACGATCTATCTCGAGATTGGAAGCCGGCGGCGGTGGTTTCTGAGAGCAAGTTCGGCTTCCCATACAGCTATCTCGGTATTGGTGTACCAGATTTCCCGAACTTGGCTTTCATCCTTGGTCCCAACCCAGCAGGTGCGACTGGAACCCTGGTGAACTCGTCTGAGACACAAATCGTAGGTTGCTGTCGCTCCATGCCATCTCGGTCAATGCTGACCACACCTTGATGATAGACGTACGTCAAACTGATGGATACAAGGCTTCTCTGAGACAGCATCACGTACCGTGCGGCGCTCTGAGACCTCCCACCACTCGCCCACAGCTCCGAGACACTTGCTAACCCCTGTACCCATCACTTTAGGTACATCGCCAAGATGCTCCGGAAGATCTCGTCGCAAGGCATTCGGACCATGACGCCTTCGAAAGAGGCTGCGGACGATTTTGTGGAGTGAGTGCAGGCTCTCCCAACATAGGTAGCACGGAAGTGGTGCTGATGTGACCTCCTAGGTATTGCGATGCGTACTTTCCACATACGAATCTTGCGAAAAAGTGTGCTTCGTGGTCGAACAGCGGCATTCCGGGCTCGCGAATTCATGGTATGCCAAAGGCTAGTGGTGTTGCAAATAAAGACATCTGCTGACGTCGATATCTCGTTCCAGGTCACTGGCCGGGCAGTGCAGCTCATATGAACCACGTCCGACGGGAACCTCGGTAAGCGTAACGTCAATCTGCGGAGTCGTGTATCCTGCTGACTTGCTGCCTGGAACAGTTGGGAAGATTTTGAGTACACTTACGTTCGGCCAAAGAATCGCTTCGCCTATTTCGGCAATGGTTGGACAAACAAAGAGCGTGACGCTCAGTCCGACATGGCACCGTACCTGAAGCGGGAGAATGATAACGACTTGAGGGACTTGCATGAACGCTGGTGGGATCTTTGATGGTGCGAATAGCTTGCAAGTGCAGCGGGGCGACTGGATTTCCGTACGGTTGTGCATGGTAGCCACTTTCGTTTAGTATCGAGGCCGGCAGACGACCTCCACCTTCTGTACTGTAGTTCGTGCGTGTAACGAGCATGTTCGAGAATGCGCATTACCGCGCCATTCATGGCCGGTCCAGAATACCAGTTTAATCAGTGACCGAAGCATCGGTACGTACTAGGACATAGAGCCAGTGCGAGACTTCTTGCCTATGCACCGCTCCAGAGGACAACCGCTTCTTCCGCTGAGCAAGAGTCTCTTCCCGCCCACCAGTGGTGTCGATCTTCTCCTTGGTCTCCAGTCTCCAAAGTTGATTCGGATGCGGAAAGCCAGCCTTGATAACAGTCTCTGGCAAGAAGCCTTGCGAGACGCTCTTCGGGTACGGTGGTAAGAAAGGGAAGCGTTCGTCCGAGTAGGACACCACAATCCACTTTCCGGTTCGTGGTTTCGTTACAGCCGCCAAATGCACTGCCAACACATGCAGAGAATGTATATCGACGGTCTGCATCAGGCCGCTTTGGAGGATGCCACGAGTCCAGCCTTCAATGCTGAGCAGATAGGGCAGCCTGATGGTGGCACCTGATCCACAAGCGATGCTATCGCTAGTGCTTTTGTCGACTACGATGTCGAATAAAGAACCTCTTTCTCGCTGTTCATCGAGGAGTGTCAGGGTGTGGTTGAGAGAGAGTAAGTCCAGACAGGACCATCTCATCGGCTGCTTGGAGTCCAGAGGAGGCCGCTGTATGCTGTCACGTTTGCTGCTCGTTTCCTCAAGCGCCGAGCTGGTGTTCTGGAGGAGATTCTTTTCTCTCGCGGCCGCTGCATCAATAGCAGCTTGCGAATAGTCCACGTTATGTACCTGTTCAGGATCGTTCACCAGTTCCCGGAAAGCAGAAGATTCGGCAGTCCCGCAGCCAACGTTCAGTATCTCGGCTTTTGGCAATCGAGTCTTGTCAATGTTGTCTCTGACTATATCGCATAGCGTGTTTGCCGGGACGAGCCAATCGAAAGCAGAGCCGTTGTTCTGAAATCGAGCTTCCCAGTACTCGTGGGAGGCAAATTCTGGCATGATCGCAGCTAAAGTGAACAACACTGGTGTGATACGGTGTATGTCCTCCCAGAAGCCTGTGTCCACGTAGCTGTGGCCAGATCCTTCGGTACCAAGTCGTTATGCTGTTCGTCTGATGGAGAGGAGTGGAAACGCTCCTGACGGTTACCTTTGAGGTCGTTTTTAAGCTTCGCTCGCATTCGTATTCGGCATCACGCCCGAGCCCATCTTGTCATCTGTATAGGTCACGCAAGTTGATGTATATTTCGAAGATCATGAATCCTCAATGCTATGCTGCATGCGCTCCGTAAGACACGTCGCGACCATGACGAGACCGCCTCCTAAAAGTCCTTTGATCGCTGTCATTGGCGCAACTGGGACAGGCAAGTCTCAGGTATCTCGAACTCACTTGCTCAACCTTGACAACATACTGACCACCACAGACAGCTAGCCGTCGAGCTTTCTAAGCGGTACAATGGCGAGATCATCAACGGCGATGCGATGCAGCTCTATGCTGGCCTTCCCATCATCACGAACAAGATCACGGTTGAAGAACAACAAGGGATCCCACATCACCTGTTAGGATATATAGGCCTTCATGAGCAGACGTGGGTCGTAGGAACGTTCGTCAAGAGGGCGCTGAGTATGATTGAGGAGATCAGGTCCCGAGGGAAGCTGCCTATCCTGGTCGGTGGGACGCACTATTATACTCAAAGTCTGTTATTTCGTGATCGGCTTGCAGAGGAGGACCACAATGAGCCTAAGGACTTTGTGCCTGATACGAAGCAGCAATGGCCTATGTTGGACGAGCTAACAGAGGTGCTATTGAATGAGCTGCGCCGGGTCGATCCAATCATGGCAGATAGATGGCACCCGAATGATCGTAGGAAGATACAGAGGAGTCTAGAGATCTACTTGCAAACTGGACGGAAAGCTTCGGATATCTATGCAGAGCAGCGGAAGGGAGTGGTGTCACGCGATGGTTCAGTCGATCTAGATGCAGACCAGTCGCCGCCCGATGCACCACCTATGCGCTTTCCAACACTCCTCTTCTGGCTACACGCAGACAGCGATAATCTACGAGACCGTCTGGATATGCGTGTCGAGAAGATGCTTGCTGATGGTCTACTGGAGGAAGTCAAAGAGCTCTCTGCCTTCGCCAGCTCCCAGGCCACCGATGGAGTCGAAATTGACCAGAGCAGAGGCATTTGGGTCAGTATTGGGTATAAAGAGTTCCAGGCCTACGCTGCAGCTTTGCAGGAAGGACGTCTGAGCGTGCGGCAACTGGAAAAGCTTAAGGCAGAGGCTATCGAGAGGACTCAAATCGCGACCCGCCAATACGCCAAACGCCAGTTGCGGTGGATCCGAATCAAGCTCGTCAATGCACTGGCTCAAGCAGATGCTAGCAACAATCTTTACCTCTTAAACGGAACAGATATCTCGTCGTTCGGCCCGGACGTCGTCGCTCCAGCTCTTGAGCTCGCACACAGCTTTCTGACCGCCTCTTCGCCGATGCCTAATCCTACTTCGTTGTCTGCCATAGCGAGCGAGATGCTGATTCCAAGGCGAGACTACGATCATGCGGCAACACCGGAGAAGTGGACGCGACAGCACTGCGAGCTTTGCGACGTCACGTGTGTTACCGAGGACCAGTGGGCCATGCATGTCAATGGCAAAGCGCATCGCAAGCTCAGCTCGAAGGCGAAGAAGGCCACCGCTGAGGCCATCTCGCAGGCAACTGCTGATGTCGCAGCTTGCAATAAGAATGTTGAAAGACCACCTTAAACGTCTCGTTGCGAGAGATGATTTGTCTACGCTATTGGAACGAACCAGCACTGATCTTGGAAAATGCCTTGATAACTCGAAATAGACGACATTCGATGGTGTCGCAGCTTGTCAACACGCTGTTCAGTGGTCGAATATTGCGGCCATCGTAACGGATCTCCTTTACCTTTTGCCCTCGGTCGAGATGCGGGGCCCAAAGCATCAAACTCCAGCTAGCTGCAATCACTAGATATAGGTCGCCTGCATCAACACAATAGCTGCAAAAATCTTGGTCTTTCTGGAGCGATTGATCAAGAGCATTCCTACAGGCTCACAACACTTGCGCTAATATGGCACCTTCCAAGTACCTCATCCGAGCGCTCTCAAAACCAATCAAGGTTGACGAAAGCCTTTGGGAGAAGTGGTATGCTGAAGAGCACACTCCAGACGCTGTCAACGCTGGCATTGGTGACCGAGGTGCATTTTTCAGAGCACACAACGAGTTCAGCTTGCAGACGAAGACGCCATCCGGGTCCGGAGAGACAAAACTCCACGGCGCCCAGCTCTCCCACTTCAATGAACTGCCAGGAGACAAGACCTTCTGTGCCGTCTACCAGACGAAGTTCGAGAACTACACGGAGACCGAAGAGATCAAGAAGACCATGACTACGAGCGAGATGTTCGGTGGGAAGGAATTCTTTCCGCTCGCCGAGTGGGATGTGAGAGTGTATGAGTTGATTCAGGATTACAACCCCGATAACCTGCCTGATTGTATGCTCCTTTTTACTCCACTCAATGCTGTTGTGACCCATCTGACAAGTCATCAGCTGCACCACCATTCGTGCTCCACGTTCAGAACGAACCTGCAGATGACGCAGACTACCACGACTTCTACGAGAACGAGCACCTAGGCCTGCTACACAAAGTACCAGGTTACCGTCGTTCGCAGCGTTACAAGCTGATCCATAACATCATTGGCGCGCCGGACGATACGCCACGATTTCTGGTCATCCACGAGTGGGAGCATTTGGACGCGCTAGACGGGCCGGAACTGCGAGCGGCAGACTTGTCTCCAAATGTGCATCGAGTCTTTGGCACTGCTAAGGCGGTGAATGTGAGAGGGTTTAGGTCTGTGTATAATAAGGGCTATAGCAAGTAATTGCAGACAAATCAGGACAGAACAGCAAATATCATTATTAACGATGCGTTCAAATCCCTCGAACCATGCTAAATCTGCTCTGACCAGAGCCGAGACCTGCCCTTGCGTCCGAGTGAGAACGCTGTTGATCAATGTTACACGGCAGACGCATCGCTTGCATCCAAACGCTCATGAGCTGCAGGGACCGCTGGGCTGGGACAGGTAGCTGGGGTGTGAGCATTGGCAGAATGATCTGTCATTTTCTGCAATGCGTCCGTAATATTTGCCTTCCCGACTTCGACTGCTCTTCGAGCTTCTGGGAACACATACTGCTCACTCAGTCTCCAGATATCTGCATTGTGCGGGATCCCCTTCGCCGCAATGGACAAGTCCCCCCTCAACAAGCTACCCAGAGAGCTCAGGGACACCATCAACGAGTCCGCCATGAGCCATGTCGATCCCATCGTTGTTGACCTCCACTCTGGCCATCCTCACCTCGTTCACCCTCCAAAGTCGCAGAACGTGCTGGCATCCACCAGAGTTTGCAAGCAGATGCGAGAAGAGTGTGCACCGCTCTTCTACTCTGGAAACCGTTTCATCCTGGTCGCCAAACGCAAATTCATCGAGGAAACTCCCTGGCAGAGAGCGCTGTGTCGATGGCTAGCCTCGATCAGTTATCAACAACATTTGCATCTCTCCCAGGTTGTGATTGATATCGGAACGACGCTCACACTCGGTAGTCGGCCAATTGACGGCATGCTGCGCATCGTCAGCGACGCGCTAAGTCTCTTCGATGTCGGGCGGACAAGATTGAGTCTCAGGATAGGGGTAATAGTTGGCGGTGGCCTCAGCACCAACCTTGATCTTGGGTTTGTGCTGCCGTTGACAGATACCAATGCGGCAATGGATTCGATAGATGAAGCCATAAGGATCCAGGGGATGCGCGTGGAGAGATGGGCTGAGATAATGGGGTCGGAGCTGTATGTTCGTTCAGTGAAGGAGGATCTTCGGAAGTACGGGTAAGTGAACCTACATATTGCCCGAATGACGACTTTCAACACGTGTCTAAGACCACAGCAGGCGGAAACTGGAAGATTTCGTCAATCGTGTCGAGCTCCTCCGCAGATAGAGAGAGTCGCTCCAACAGCACGAGAGCGATGACGGTCAAGATTTATGCTCAACAAGGAATCAATTATTCTACACTCTCCGTCAAAGCAACCTTCCCAATGCCATCACAATCGTCGAGCTGCGAGCATGCAAGGACATCCGAACAGCGAGAACCCTCTCGGAAGGTGCCCACATCCAGACAGGCAGCCACTCACGTTGTCAAATCGCCTTGTTCTTGATACCAGTACCCATAAGGCCCATTCGAGATTTCAAAAACCTCCACAACCTTCCTCAAATCGTACGAGCGTCTCCCATCAACCTGGCCTCCGCTCCCGCCGGTGTAGATCCTGCAGTACGGCGCCTCATCATCCGCGACCCAGACCGAGACCACGCAGTCGTCTCTCGCAAAGCACAGAGCACAGCAATGTTGGCCGTTGGCCAATGGCCGACTGACATCGGGATAGACTTTGATCTTTGGTCCGCCGTCTAGGTCGTTGATGTACTTGTTGCCGACGGACGGACCAAGCACATTGTCGGTCGCACAAGCGGCGTAGTAGGTCCGGGTCAAAGTTGTGGTGGTCGATGTTGTGGCGGTGGCGATATTGACTGTATCGGTTACAGTGGAGGTCTCGGTCGCGGTAAAGAACTGGACGTCTGTGGTAGTGGTGGAGACGGCGGTCACGGCCACAATATGCTGTGTCACGGTGGAGACGTCCTTTTCAATGCTTGTAGTGACTGTTGATATGGTTGAGGTATCGCCAGCGACCGTGGTAGTCTTCTTGATCACTTCTGTCGATGGTGTTGGGTGGATGATGTAGGTGTTGGTGCAAGTCACGACCTTCGGGAACATTAATCCATCCTGCCTCTTGAAATTTCTTTTTTCTACAGAACCGTGAGGATGGTCGACTGGACTCATTGGACTTGCATCGCGTTTTTCGTTCTGAATGATCCCATTTCGCGTGTCTTAGACTGGTTGGAAACCATCGGGAGCAGGGACCGACTGTTGTAGAGGTCGCCGGGAAGACCTGCGTGGTGGTTGTCGTGGCGGTGACTGTTTCGATTTTTGTGTCGGTACGTGTTGTGGACGTAGTCTCGGTTATAGTGAGAGAGTTCGTGCTGGTCCCGACGACAACTTTGGTAGTCTTCGTGATGGAGGTTGTGGAGAATACAGTCGAGACAGCTGTCGTCTTTGGCGTGGTCTAACCAGAGTTCGCGTCAGTAGGCACTTGAGATTGCGAACTACAACACAGCTCACAGGTTTGATGACCACGGAGGTAGATGTGACAGTAGACCTTGGTTCATTGGATATAATCTTGACGGTCTTAGTCTTAATCTGCGGCAGCTGTTAGCACTTATCATCGACGTATGTTTGCACCAGATGGGCAAAGCATACATTCTTCACGGATGTGGAACCGCTGTTCGTTTGGCAAGTGCCCGTTATCGTCTCGGTTGATGCTGCAGCAGCCACCGCGACAGCCCAGAGGGCAAGTAAGGGCCCAACGCATCTGCGGGCGAACATGATGATCGAAGGTCTTGTGGACGAGGGCAGACAGCGGAATAGCAAGTTGGCTGGTTTAGAAGAATTGAAGATACCTACTTATACTTTGACAGCTTCTACTCGACCGTCTTGATGAAAATTGGTGGCTTGCGGAGACTATACAGCACCGTACCTCGCCATCGTTTACCTTCGAATCCCGAGCACGGTGGTACCATACTACCTAGTACTCAACCGTCTCTGATGCTGCCTCGATCTGGAACAAACTCGGACAGCCACTGTAGCCACCAGGCCCCAAAGTACTCGCACAGGCTAGGTGTTGTGTTTTGATCTTGCTGTAGTGCCGGCTTGACTTCAGCGCGCAGGTTGTCTGCTCTGCCAGAAGTGGGGAAATCATATAGCGCGCAAAGTCCAGACATGATGCCTTTACCAGGGACCCCTATACCCAAGCAAGATGTATCAGCTACGGCGATCGAGATCCAGATCTTGCCGTTTGGAGCAGCACAATCGAATCTGCAAACTTCCAACCTCGTCAAGCCATGTCTCGGAGTCGTCGTTACCGATGCAAGCGAGGCTCGGAACACGGTTTTTGGTCGAAGGCGACGCTGAGCGTGTAACTGTGGCTTCGTTACGGGGCGACGTAGGCCTGGCCTGCCAAACCTAGCCGTGCTGCTGTCTGATACACGGAAATGCTCTAGCTTAGTCAAGACCATGAATTCCAGGCGAAGATTGTCACCCAGATCAATTGAACCTACAGGCAGTTCTTTCATGTTGGAAGGTCTGAACCAGGGCGATGGGACTTCGTGACCATCACGAGTCGATCATCAGTGCAAAGATGTGATGCGTGTGGTACACAAACAAGCCAGTCGTCACAGACAATTCAGTCGTGGGAAGACATGCAGGTGAATGGTAGAGGATGAAGAGTGAAGTCAAGAGGCCAAAGTAATTCATGTGAATACCTAAGCACGGACCAGGTCTTGCGTCATCTCCACACGCGAAAACGCGTTACCCTTCAGGCAGCTCTTCGAAACTTTGCTTCAACACTACATCATGGCTTGAGAGGAGAGACTTTGCTACGATACTGGCTGAGAGGTTTTGCTCATCATGGCTGGAACCAAGTCGTCGCGCCGGCAGCAGTCGCGACTCGCCTTCACGCCACTACCATCGTCAAGCCCAGCAGCGAAAGGTTACCACCAGCAGACCAGGGACCGCGCAGCAGCAGTAATTGTGGACAGCCCGGCGAAGCGACGCAAACTCACGCACAACAACGACCATGAGAGCATCCCGACACCCGCGGCCTCACATGAAGAAGAGGACAATGGAAGTGATAGCGAGCCTGTGCGTGCGACACAGCGTCTCAGCACGCAGCAAGCTTCAAAGAAGAGTCGCAGGGCCACTCAAAAGCGGCTCGACTTCTCCAGCTCACGAGACCCGGAGTCGTTCAGCTCACCGGTGAAGCTCGCATCATCGCCATCCAGACCACAAGCTACGGGAAAAGCAGGCATGTTCAGTTCTCAACGACACCAACATCAGGTGGCGGATCTCTCGAGTGAGGAGTCAGAAGAGGAGCTTCCGTCTGCGCAGGCACTCGTCAGTCGGGGACGGAGCAGTCAACGTAGGAAGACGAAGGACGTTGGCAGGAAGACGCGAAGCACACAGCAGCCTGTCACAGTTGATGAGTCCGACGACGACGTGATCCTGAACACAAATGCAAGATCAAGTGCCATACCAATCGACAGTGACGATGAAAACGAGGATGATGACATGCCTACTACTCTCGGAAAGCAGCAGCGCAAACCAAAGCGACGTGGTTCTCACAACAGCTTCATAAGCTCGTCACCGCCGAGGATGGCTAGCAGTGACAGTGAGTTAGAGATCATCGAGCAACCACGCAAGCGACGCCGCAACGATGAAGACGACGACGAGGTGGAGCTGGTTACACCACGGCACCGCAAACTCACTCAACGTCAAAAGGAGGAGTTGGCCGAAGATGTGGACGATTTGCGAAGCAGCAGTCCGGAACGACCGCCACGAGCTACGCAGAGCTCACAGAAGACTGCAAGGCTGACCGCACTTGAACAACTGCGTCGCAAGAGGGCCGGTGCCCCGCAAGTCGTGGAGGAGAGTGAGGAGTCTGATGGTGATCAAGCGGAAGGATCAGAGCATTCTGGAGAGGACGAGGATGAGGACGAGGTTGAACAGGCAGCTATGAGCAGTGCGCGGGACTTCTTTCGTGAGGACGAATACGATGCTGCATTCGTCGAAGAAGAAGATGGCGACGGTCCCATCGGCATCTTGGACGACGTGCCTATCGAATTTACCCGCTACGCGACTATGCGGCCAAAGGAGTTGTTCAAACATGCCGTCGAGTGGATGGTTCAGAAGAAAATCAATCCGGCGTTCGCATCGACGGACCCACTCTATGAGCTCACCTTCCGTAAGCTGAACGATGAAACCAAAGGCCTTGTCGGGTCGAAATATATGTCGACTGTTTGGACCGAGAAGTTTACGTTCGCACTCAAAGCCAGGCCAGAACTTGCAGAAGGACACTGTGATGGCGCCGACCATCCTACCTGCGACGCGTGCAATCGCAGCAACCATCCAGCAACATTTCAGATCCAGTTCCAAGGGAAGCCTTACGACCGCGAAACACTGGAGGAATTGGCCGGCAACGAAGGTGACTACAAGCCAGCCTATGACGACGAAGGCCACAAGATCTTGCCTGAGTTGCACAGCTTCTACGTGGGTAAGTTCTGTAGGGCCAACGCCGTCACTGCTCACGCCTTGCATCACTGGAGGTATCATCTGAAGGACGCCGTTATCGATTGGTTGGATCGCCAGGGTTACCTCTCCCCCAAGGCGATCGTGGAGAGAGATGGTTGGGGCACGGTGAAAAGGGAGGATCTTGCAAACGACATTGCGGATCGTATGGAGAAGGAGGGTGAGGTGAAGAAGCTGTGGCAGAGGTTCAAGAAGAACGTTGATGCGGCGAGGAACGCGAAGCAGGGCGGCAGATTCATGATCGACGTTTGAGATGCATATCGTGTGTTGGAGCATTGCTCAGCTGAAAGCATCCTAGTTGGACGACATACTCTAGGTAGCAGCAGAGCGCTCGAGTTGGTCGTTGCAGTCTCGTGACTAGCAAGCCTGGACGCCTGTCTCCAAGTCTTATCCCTCATGCAAGGCTGAGCACATGTCGTGAACCGGTTAATGGCTGGTGAACGTCCATTGGCACCACCAAGAGGTATGATTTCGGTTCCTGCCGATCACGGTGGCTGAGTAGCCCCTGCCTAAGGTTCAGCTGCAGATGCTCTGCAACGAAGCCACCACACTCACACCATTCACTGTTGGCGTGCTCCGTGCCTTGTAGTCAACCTTGGTTCATAAAGACCTCACCTCTTCTTTCCAAACATCCACCAGTCTCTTGCCTTCACCTTACCAAAGCACCAAGAACCACACAAGCAACGCCAGAATGGGAGTAAGAAACCCCACTTTTACAGCCCACCAAGGCTACGTCATCGCGAGAAGATGCGACGGCTGCAACAACAACGCTGACAGGAGGTGTAGTTGGCCTCGAAGCTCGCAGCGGCGCAGGGAACCCCAGGGGGTATGCCCACAGCCAACTTCGGCGGACAGCAGCAGCCAGGGCAGTATCCTCCCGGAGGACAGCAGCCGGGAGGGCAAGCACCTCCGGCCGGTGGCTATGTAAGTGGCATGTGACGACTTCGAGTACACGCAATTTTCTGCGCGTTGAACATCCGGCCCTGACACCAAACTTTGCACAGCCGGGCAAACAGGGTTACCAAGCCTATCCAGGTGGCGCTCAAGTGAGTGTTTCCTTCCTTTGATTCCTTCATCACACCTTATTCATCCCTCCTCCTCCGAACTACGACATCACACCTGGATTACCCCACCATCATCGACCCGCATACACCAGCACATGCCTTTGGCCTCACGACTAGCTGCCGGTGGTGCAGGACTTCCTCCACAGGGAGCATCTGCGCCGCCATACCCTTCTGCGCTGCAGCCTGGCTATCCCGGACAGCAACAAGCGCCGAATATTGGATATTCAGCGCCTGCGCCGGGTAGCTACGGACAGCAGCAGCAGTATTCACGCCCACCTCCACCACCTCCTGGTCAGTCATCTGGCGGCTACCCGGGTCAGGCACCATCATACGGCGGCACTCCTCAACCTCCGAGTCAGCAACCATACGGCCAACCACAATCTTACCCACCTCAGCAACAAGGATACGGCTACGTTCGTGACTTCACTATGCACAATCACGCTTTTCACATGATCGGCACGTGCTGACATTATTGTTTCTACAGGGCGGACCACCACCACCAGGACAGCAGGGCTACGGTCAGGCCCCTCCACAAGGTCAGCAAGGCGGCCAATATGGCGCCCCACCACCCCAAGGCGGCCAATACGGAGGCGCTGCTCCCTCGATGTCTGGACCTGGTGAAATTGCAGGCTATCAGCGTCAGCTAGAGCAGGCGATTCAAGAGAAGCAGCTACAAGTCTTCTACCCACCAGGCTCGCCCCAGATCCCGCAGATCGCAGCCCGCGCGGCTCAGCAGGTCGAACGTCTATGTCAAGCATGGCACATCCAGAAAGAGATCGCGAATGATATTGTCAGACTCGCTCTCTACGATGTGATCATCTACATCGACGACAGCGGCTCCATGTCCTTTGAGGAGAACGGCGAGCGCATCAAGGATCTTCAGCTTATTCTGCAGAGAGTCGTCTTCGCTGCCACGCTCTTCGACGAGGACGGCATCGAGATCCGCTTCATGAACGACGAGGAGATCAACCCGGCGCAGCTCAGCCACATCAGGTCCGATCAGCAAGTTCAGCAGATCATGAGCACCAAGCGTTACAAGGGTCTCACGCCGTTCGGCTCGAAGCTCAGGGAGAAGGTCCTCGACCCGCTCGTTGTCTCGAAGATGCGCAGCAACCAGTTCCGCAAGCCGGTTCTCATCATCGGTATCACGGACGGCCAGCCAGCAGGAGAGAAGGCGGATGCGCTGCAAGAGACGATCCGCTATGCGCACGCTCAGTGCCAGCAGAGCACGCTTAACGGGCAGCCTCTCGGTACTGGCGCAGTTGCTTTCCAATTCGCGCAGGTCGGCAACGATCAGAAGGCGACGGAGTTCCTTGCCAAACTGGACAACGATCCTCAGATCGGAAGCATGGTTGATTGCACGTCGAGTGAGTTGAAGCAGGAGGAGATACACATGTGATGCATGAGCTAATTGTTTCCAAGACTACGAGAACGAATCCGCAGAGATGTCGAGGGCCCAGCCACCAGTCGACCTCACCCCGGATCTCTGGATGATCAAGCTCATTATGGGTGCCATCGATACATCCTACGATACCAAGGACGAGAAGAAGTCCATGGGTGGTGGTATGCCGCCAGGTCAGCAAGGGTATGGCCAAGCTCCTCAAGGACAGTACGGAGCCCCGCCGCCTGGGCAGTACGGCCAGCAGCAACAGCAGGGCTATGGTCAGCCACCTCAAGGTCAGCAGGGTTACGGGCAGCCACCTCAGCAAGGGTATGGGCAACCCCCTCCAGGGCAGGGCGGGTATGGGCAGCCGCAGCAAGGTCGTCCTCCGGGTGGTCAGCCGGGCTATCCTCCTCAGCAGCAGGGTGGGTATCCTGGACAGCAGCAGGGTGGGTACCCGCCTCAGGGTGGCCCTCCACGCTACTAGACTGGTGATGTGACGGGTAGTGGGTTTCGTGACGGAAAGATGGCTTAAATGCCGTCTTGACGGACGGAGACTCTGCTTATGATGAAAGCATGCAAGGCGGACAGCGAGAGATGATATACGATACTGGTCTCCTACTTGAGAGGGCACCTCATGAAACGGGCAGAGATAGGCAAGTATTAAGAAAAGCCTCAAATGAAATGGTATGCGATTGATCCTCTGACGTCAAGTTCATGTGACCGTTCTCACGGTTTCACTGAGGCACTCACTTCATTCAGCCTCTTCTTATTAGTACAGCTTCACTTCAATGGACGGAGCTCATGGATTTCACTGAAGTCACTTCCTACTCACTGACGATCATGCTTGAGCCACCCGACCAAGCAGCTCGTCTTCTGGGAACACTTCCAGTGAGGTTCTCTACTTCACTATCACCACACTCTTCCCAACAACTGGAAAACCTCAATATGGTAAAGGACCTGACGTGGTGAGTATACTGCCTGACTTCTGTCGCGAGAGTCACCGCACTAGTTGAGAGAACACCAACCACGTAACCGAGCTTTCGCCTGTCATGCCGCCACGAAAGGTGAAGCTCCATACCAGACCGCCGTTCAAATGGACTTCCTAGAGCCTTCTAGTGATGTTTGGTTGTGTCGTCGGCAAGCTTGGGAAGCTCAGACAAGAAATTCTGCTCCACGCCACAAAACATCCAGATGTCAAATTCACGCCTACTTTGCTCAATGCGCTCACCCAGATGCACTTCCCAGATTTTGACGACACGTCACAATATTCATTGCTTGATTGTCGGCGCACCGAGGCGGACATCCAGCTACTCATCCACCAGGCACAGAAAGCTCAACCCACGACGTTAGAGCTCTGTGCTACAGCGGCACCAACGACGACGTCAGCTCCCATCGGCGTCGACAATGACGATGGAGAACTGCTTGAGAGCTTCAGCAAGGCGCGAGTCAGGGTGACACGTCTACTCACGGAAGGAGAACATGAAGTCCAATCACAGCTCAACCCAAACAGCACACAGTACCTTGCCCGCGATGACAACGAGCCCGTGGACACACGTCTCAAACCCCTCTGCACCGACCCAGCGAAGCGAAAGCGAAAGCACAGTAGCTTCAGCTACAAAGACATCTCTCCCGACCTTCTTCAAGCGGAGATCCGCAAGACATTGTTCGAGGACGAAGACGACACCGAGGTTGGAGTTTTCCGGACGCATCCACAGTTCGGCGAGCTCAAGGTCAGTCTTTTGGACTCGAGGGACTTGGAGACTGCGTTGCTGGCGCAGTGGCCGAATCTTTGTGCGTCGAGTGGGCACTATTACCACTTCTTTGCGCGCACGATTAAGAGCACCCCGTTTAAGGACGAGTAGACGGAGTAGAGCAGGAGTGAGCTCAACGGAGATGAATTGCTCACCTTCTACGTCGCTATCAGGCGACCAGGATGAAGTGGTCGTCACAAGAAGACTCAAATGACACATGGCATGGAGCGAGACTATGATAGCCTCTCGACGAAGCTTTCGGGAGAGTAAGAAAGGACAGTTGCTTGAACAGAATTGAACTTTCCATTCTCGAATGGAGTGGTCTGTAGATCATACCATGCTCCTTCCACCCTCTCCTCACTCGTATATGTCAAAGCGCCGCACCAACATCAACCAAACGAACAAGGAAAACCAGCACATTCCCTCACATAGCCCTATGTACTGCCTACTGCCACTGCTCTCACTGGTCACGATCACAGCCCCTTTCACAGACACCTCCTGCGGCGCAACTATCTGCCCTTTTTCTGTCTCTACCTCACCTTCGGCAGTTCGGGTAGGATCAACTACCATCCAGGCTACCGAACCAGTGACGGAAGGCGTGTAGTACAGCGACACATCTGTCGACGAACCAAGTGGGTCGGTGTAGGGTGTTGCCGCAGCGTCTGCGAGTGATGTGCGGATCGAGGACGCTAAAAGATCTGGGTTCGAGGAGCGCACAAAGGTCAGTACCGGGAAATCTCGACTGCTAGAGTAATGTGCATACCAACAAACTCCCCAACACGCCTACCAACCCCACTGTCGGCGTGGCAGAGACGGCACAGTACGAACTCGACAGGCTCGCAAGAACCCCCTTCTTCATCCCCTTCCCCTGATCTTTCATGAAAGCGAGCGGCACGGCTCCCCCATGTGCGTGCTGGCACGCCGCACAACCGTTCAATTGATCGAAGAGCTGGCTCTCGCAGGCACAAACCCTTTGTGCTTCCACAGTTTGAGGCTGGACTGGTTCCAGCGGCTTCGCCTCACGCCCATGCAAATGAGCTCCATGCTGCTCTTGTGCCTTCTCGAACCATGGTCGCAGTTCGTCCATCCCCCGAAACAGCCTGAGCCCTTCATTGGGTCCAAACACGCACTCTAGAGTCACCAGCATTACCGCATTGCAAGGCGCTTCGAGATCTGGGTAGCCGGTGCTGTTCGACGGACTGCAGATAGCGGCGAGGTGAGCGATCTGGGAGATGTGGCTACCGTATGCAGTGCTAGTAGCTGGGAGAGGGGGTTGGGAGAGGGTGAGAGTCGAAGTTGGCGCTGGCCCTGCTGCTCGCATCAACGTAGGTAGTGCTATGCGTGAATCTGGAGGAAGGTGTACTGGAGTAGTAGAGAAACAGGAGATGTGTGGTATGAAAGTCAAGAGCACCAAGGGGAGGGCGTGATGGTGCATCGTAGAGTGATTGGACTCGAAGAATCTGCTGTAGGCTGGGGGTTTGGTATAGAAAAGACGCAGCAGTCGGGCAGCGAGACATGTACTATCGTGATAGTGTAGCAATCACCATGAAAAGCACCACTCATGCTCTTGCTCCTGGAGCGTTTGACTCGGTACTCACCATTGCTCACCAAGGCAAGCAAACACCTTTCACACGCCATATCCGAAACCGAGATTGTCGTGCCCGGCCTGACATTGATCATGCTGTCCAACCCAGATAACGGACTGTTTGCCACAGAGTACTCTTGAAGACTTGTCGCCCGTAGCGCTACAGTGGCATTGGGAAAGAGCAGCTCCAGGGCGAAGCCGAAGTACGTGGACTCGAGGGTGAGCACCCTTCATGATGGCCCACAACGTCGAGTATGAGTAGGCGGGCGCTTCCACGCGATCTCCCAGCTGTTCCAGAGGGCCAGACTTCAGTCATATCCAGCCTCACACCGCTTTGTAGCGTCTTCAATTGCTGATTCCTTCCTCGCGATCTTGACAGGTCTCCAGTAGCATGCTCCCCCCATAGCGATGAAAATGGTGTGCTGCTACATGTACTGATATCCGCCTACGGGGCCGCAGGTTCGCTCGGAGAAGATATCGATGGTATAGCAGCTCGGGCTCGGTTGCTGGCGGACTATCCGAAAGATGGATCCGGCGATGCGCATCGATCTTGGTTTGTGGTGGTGCTTCGCCGCTCGGAGATGCGAAAGACGTTCTACGGTCCGCGTCACGACCTCTTCATACTTACTGAATCGCACACCGCCGTTCTTTCCCCAGCTATGCTGATGCTGGCGCCACCGCGATAGCCGTAGGTAAGTGCACTTGTGCTTAGCGCATATTATTAGAGAACCGCCCAAATAAGAATCCGTTCAGCTAGGCCTTGATTCATTCCAATTCAATACCTCCAGCTCATGCCTACCTGCCTAATTCGACGATCATGTGCGGTCTTGGCGCGGCTCCTTCCCCTTTGGGACGATATGGCTTGGCGACACACTCGACACATGCATTTTTACCAGCGATCCTCGCTCGCTCAACCTACCTCACAACGCAGTCCGTCGCGGCCCGTTGCTCTAGCGCTGCCGCAAGAATTTTTTGCTTAAGTATCCTCCAAATTTGCGCAACAGAGAACTTCCTCTCCAGCTCTCTTTGCCTTTTGGCTTAGGTACGTCTACAACCCCTCCTCCCTCACCATGCTAACACCTGCTGACACTCATGACGTATAGATCAAGTGTAGTATCTGTTCTTTTCAGTTTAATCTCTGGAACGAGTCTACGGACTCTCTAAGATTAATCTTATTTTTGAACCTCGTCGTCGCACCGCTGGGCTTGCTCATGTGAGATGGCACCGTGTCCTTGGTATAGCACTACCTCCTTGTGACGCGAACACCTTTTTCATCAGGTCCTTTGGTTGTTCATTCACCAGAGGGCTGGAGAGGAAGCTACCCATCCCCGTCATCCATTGTTCACCGTTCACCTTTTGCAGAGTCGCCGACCATGAACTGCAGCGTTGAGACCGTCACCCTGCGGAGCCTTTGCAGAGTCTTCACATGCTGGCATGACACCGGTGACCAGAACCTCTCGCCGCCAGTGAATTAGCCAGCACCTCCAGCACGAGTAATGGCATCGCGAGAAGCACCCACCACGAGCAAAGCCATTTTGTAGGCACAATGGTGGCTGAAGGTTTTCAGAGCCTGTCTATACCACACCATCATCCTGCGTCAGAACTCTCATGATCACCGCTCGCCGCCACCCACCTCCACCCTCCGCCCCTCACCGCCCTCTCCTCCGCCAACGCCACATCCCTCAAAAATGCATTGGCCGCCCAAAACCCACCCGCAAACTCCATATCATACCAGTAGTTGACCGCACACGCGAAGCCCTCGTCCCCGGCCGTTTGGAGAACTTTGTGGTACCACCTACTTCTCATCAGCACTGGTCCCAGAAAAGAGAAAAGCACAACTCACATCGCAGGCAAATACAACACATCCCCCTCGCCCAACGTACACCTCAGTGGCCTGGCCAAGCCCGACCACCGCGTCATCCGCTCCGTAGGTGCGTCAGGATCCCAGGTGGCGAACGGCAGGTCCTCAGCCTCGAGGTCGCGCTCGATTACTAGCTCTCCCTTCTCGCCATTCGGCGCGTAGTGTGCTTGTGGCAGAGGCTGCTCGTTCACGCACGGTATTTCTGTCGGTGAGAGTAGGACGAAATGTTTTTGTCCGCGGATTTGGACGTAGACGTTCTCGTAGTTGTCTTTGTGCAGCGCAGTTGTGGAGCGTGCGTTGCCGATCCAGAGGTTGATGGCGTCGGCTTCTTGGTCGAGTGCTATACGGGCGAAGGGGATGGAGGAGGGAATGTCGGGGAGGAGGGTGGAGTATTCGGTGTGGAGGTTGTCGTTTTCTGCATAGATTGTGAGAGGGTGGCGAGGGAGGGGAGAAGGGGGTGGACCCACGGGTTTGCGCGTACTTGACATTACGTCCTTCTCTCTGCTCTAATGGACACGCCGAGTCGGCCTGCACGTAGGAGAGGAACTCGTTGAAGGGCTCGGTGGTTTCATACGGTTGGACGAAGAGGAGTTGGCCGTTTGTATCTTCAACTACTGCGTCTGCATTTCTACGTACTCTTACGTTACTACATACTTCTTCCCACCGAGATCTGGCTACGACATACCCCAGTGGCGTCACAGTCACCTGCACTTCTTCCCTCCCCATCTTCTCGCGCAGGTACTCTGCGTCCCATTTCTTCACAGCAGTCCAGTTTGCGGCGGCTCTTCGCACTACGAAAGGGCGGTTTCTGCTCACGTATCGCATGAACTCTAGCGGGCTGGGCTCTTCTGCCAACTCGTCGATGGTTGCCGGGTTGAAGTCGTGGTAGTTGGAGATGGCTGCTGTGATTGCTGTGCGGATGGTCTCCATGGTGGGTTGTTGGTTGGCGTGGTCCTGTAGTATTTCCGGACGCTGCTCAAAGCCTTTTGAGGCCCGTTGGCTGCCTGTGATCGGCGCCATCTTCGAGGCGCGTCGCTGTCGCGGATCCCGCTATTGGGGTTCTGCCTGGGATGTCTGGCCCCCCAGGGAAGCAGGGGTGGAGCTGAAGGACTGTTTGGGTGAGTCTGTTGAGACTGCTTCCGTTAGCTTTCGGTCGGGACTCTCTTCCATCAGGCCCACGCTTCAGTGTACGTATCAAGTGTACGTATCAAGATGGTGGAGATGTTAGTTCGAGAACTTTGTTCAGTGCGGATGCAGTGCGTTTACCTTAGCAGAGGACATATCTCGGCGTTTAGGGCATAGGTCCGTGTCCACTTAGATAGCGATAGCTCTTGACGCTCATCATCAGACGCATATCACTCTCCCCGAGGCCAACGACACCTCCCCTTGGACATATCGACCTCACATGAAGTCGTCTCCTCACGACGCAGGTGCCGACCGGAAACGCAAGCGAGCCAGCCGTCACGATTCCAACGATTCCGCCAAACAGCCGACGCTCCAGTCGCTCTTCGCCGGCCAGCAGAAGCCGCACGTCAACGGAGCTCCCACTTCTCCAACCAGCAAACGACCCAAGCCAGACATTCCACAGCCGTGCACTCCTCCCAAACACAGCAAGGTTCTGGCGACGCGCGAGATGTACACCTTCTCCTCGCGCTCCCCGATAGCCAACGGCAATGGCGTCATTGATCTCACCAACGGCTCACCGCCCACATCGCCGCAAGCCAGACGGGTCAACGGGGCTGTGAAGTCGAGAACGGGGATCAACTCGCACACTGGGGCGAAGAAGTTGGTAGTAAAGAATTTGAAGACGAACACGCAGTGGGATAGCAAGGCTTATTTGGAGAAGATCTGGGGACAGCTGGACGAGGCTCTAGCGACCATCTTCAAGGACAGACATGATGGGGTCAGCAAGGAGGATCTATATCGAGGTGTTGAGAACGTGTGCCGGCAGGGCGGAGCTTCGACGCTGTTCTCGAGGCTGGAGAAGAGGTGTAAGGATCATGTGAACCGGGATATGAGGGTGCCGCTGTGTGAGAAGGGAAGTGAGGACAGCATCGCGATACTGAAGGGGGTGCTTGGGGAGTGGTCTAGGTGGAAGGAACAGATGGTCACGATCCGGGCGATCTTCTTCTTCCTGGACCGGTCATATCTGCTACCCTCCAGCAAGCCGACGCTTTCCGAGTTCACGCCTCAGCTGTTTCGGGAGGTTGTCTTCAACGACCAAGTGCTGAAGGACCCTACGATTGAAGGAGCTTGTGCTCTGGTGGCGGCAGATCGGACACAATCGCTGGGCTTCAACCAGGAGCTGTTCAAGCAGGCTGTGGATATGTTTCACGAGCTCTCAACATACACCGCAACCTTTGAGCCGCGATTCTTGGCTCTAACACAGGACTACATCGCCACTCTGTCTGACGAGATGATTGTGGAGAAGTCGGTTCCTGGATACGTCGCTCTGGCCGATCAAACAATAGCCAAGGAGATGGCTCGCTGTGAGAACTTCGCCTTGGACACAAGCACCCGACGAGATCTCCTTGCTCTTCTCGAGGATCACCTTATCCAACTCAAGGACACCGACTTGACAGAATACGAAGCTCTAGCATCAATGCTGGATAACAATGCAACCGCCGACGTCAAAGCTCTATACGCACTTCTCGCTCGGCGGCGACTAGGCTCCCAATTGAAGGATGCATTCGAAAAATGGGTGAATGAGACCGGAACCGGCATTATCTTTGCCGACCCAGCGGATGACATGATCGTACACCTGCTTTCTCTGAAGCGGAGAATGGACTTCACATGGCAGACGTGTTTCGATAGGAACGAGCAGCTAGGCCACGCTCTTCGTGAGAGCTTTGCGGTCTTCATGAACAAGACTAAGAAGTCCGATGCTACGTGGGGTACGGATAACTCGAAAGTCGGTGAGATGATTGCGAAGTACGTTGATCAGCTGCTGCGAGGAGGTATGAAAGCTATTCCGGAAGTCTTGACTGCGAGGCGGGCATCTAGCATAACTGGCCCTCGACCAGTGGTTACGTCGAGTGGTCAGCCTCTTGAGGAGGACAACGAAGATGCAGATGTTGATGAGGATGAAGAGATCAACATCCAGCTCGATCAGGTGCTTGACTTGTTCCGCTTTGTGCAGGGCAAGGCAGTTTTTGAAGGGTTCTACAAAAAGGATCTTGCTCGTCGGCTCCTAATGGGACGTTCAGCTTCAGCGGATGCCGAAAGGTCAATGCTGGCGCGTTTGAAGACAGAGTGTGGCTCAGGTTTCACACAGAACCTCGAGCAGATGTTTAAGGACATCGAACTCGGACGTGAAGAAATGCAGTCCTACAAAGACCGGCTCGGAGACCGCATCGGGTACGAGAAGGGCGTAGATATCAACGTCAACGTGCTCTCCGCCGCAGCTTGGCCAACCTACCCCGACATCCCAGTCGCAGTACCGCCGAATATCAAGCGTGCCATTGACGACTTCGAACTACACTACAAGTCCAAGCATTCCGGCCGGAAATTAGATTGGAAGCACGCTCTCGCACACTGCCAGATGCGCGCCTCTTTCGGCAAAGGCAGCAAAGAACTCGTCGTCTCTAGCTTTCAAGCAATTGTGCTCGTCCTATTCAACGGCCTCAGCTACGACGAGCACCTGACCTACGAGTACATCATGACCCAGACCGGCCTACGTGAGTTCAATCAAATTTGTGATCGTTGTTCGGTACTAACTTCTCCCCAGCCGAACAAGAAATAACCCGCACCCTCCAATCCCTCGCCTGCGCCAAACTCCGGCCCCTCACCAAACACCCCCGCGGCCGCAATATCTCCCCCACCGACACCTTCACAGTCAACAGCCTGTTCGAGCACCCCAAATACCGCGTCAAGATCAACCAGGTGCAGTTGAAAGAAACCAAAGAAGAGAACAAAGAAACTCACATCCGCGTCGCGGAGGATAGGAATTTTGAGTGCCAGGCGGCGATTGTGCGGATCATGAAGTCGAGGAAGATTATTGGGCACCAGGAGTTGGTGGCGGAGGTTATTAAGGCGACGGTGTCAAGGGGGGTGCTTGGGGTGGGGGATATTAAAAGGAATGTGGATCGATTGATCGAGAAGGATTATATGGAGAGGGAGGAGGGGGGGCAGGGGAGGTATAGTTATATTGCTTGAGGTATTGAGGTTGGTAGTTGAAGTTGATAACGGGTCCGCACCTTTGAATTCACGTTCTTCGGCTTCGTTATGGAGCTGCTCGATTGTCGCCCTGTCATAGAGCTGTACGCGGATCGCCTCGTCTCAAGCCGCGCTTCGTCCTCGAGCTACGTATCGTGTCTGTCTTCCATCACGAGCCGGTTGACGAAGGAGGTTTGGTGTCCTGCTCAGACAACACCTAGTTGTTCTCGGATATCTTGGTGAGGAGTATGGTACTGCGATTGACGATCTGGCCATAGCTACATGTTGACCACCTCAAGGGCCGACGCTTCTAAACCGCCGGAACGGAAGCTCGCAGGCCTCTCAGTCGCTGTAGCAGCATCGTGCATGGTAGAATCGCTAGGACCTTGGACAACGGGCTGGGCGGTTTCCGAAGTGTCGAAGGGTTCTACATTAGCATTAGCGGTCGATAGAAGTCCTCCACCGACGTTCTGCGGAAACACTAGTGGTTGGCGCAGCCACTGTAGCAGTGTAGTCCATAGCATCGCCGTCGGGAACGGCTAGGATCGCGTATGAGCCGACGTCGTTGAAGCCGATGTTGTGGGCCAGCGCGAAGGTACTAATTGGCAAGTGCGTGTTCTTTGACTTCGCTTTGGAGATGCTCATTCGGGGTATATCCATTTTATAGCATCTCGGTATCGGAACGCACAGACTAGACATGGTCTATTAGAACCAATGGAAGAGAAGTGCGACCCGCGGTCGCAACCTTAACCTATATCTTGAACCGAACACAATCTTATAAATGTATCTCCGCGCTCAGCAATGGAAAAAAGCTATCCTTGCTACAATCCTCCTTTTGCTCGCATATCGCTGGCTCCTAGACGACAGAGCAGCGGTAACACGCTCCCAGGAACTGGAGCATTTTCGATCTCTGGGGTCGTGGTTGTCTCTAGAGGCACGACCTTGGCGATCCTACACATGGGCTACAAAGGGTGGCCCGGATCCATCTCATCATGGCTTTGGGACGCCAACAACGATACTACAACCTACTGCCGCTGATACATCTACTCCCCGACCTTCGGTTTCTTCAAAAGTTAACGACAATATCCTCCTGGCTATCAAGACTGGTGCTACAGAAGCTCTGGAGAAGCTTCCTGTCCATTTCGAAACGACGTTCAAATCCTGGCCAAATATTCTTGTCTTTTCCGACTACGCGGAGACTATAGCAGGTCATCCGGTGTACGATGCCTTGGGCAATATTAGTGACACGGTCCGCCTGGAACATCGAGATTTTGCTCTGTGGCGCCGCCTGAATAGCAAAGGGCGAGCAGCTTTGGGACCTCAGGAGATCAGCACTGGTCATGCTCGAGAGCCCGATTCTCGCTACGGCAAACTCCAGAACGAAGGCTGGCGGCTGGCAAGATTTATGAATCTCCCAATGATTGTCAAAGCAGTCGAGATGAGACCGGATGTCGGCTGGTACGTCTTTGTTGACGCCGACACATACATCAGTTACGCGAATGTTGTACAATGGACAGCACAGCTTGACCATACGAGCCCAAAGTACCTAGGAGCGGAAGCTGCGTATAGTGGACAGCTCTTTGGACATGGCGGCTCCGACTACATCATCTCAAGCGCCGCAGCAAGCCAACTTGCCGAGTACTACACCGCGAACCGAGATCATTGGGACTGGATCGTCTCACGCAACTGGGCAGGCGACTACGCTCTCGCACTAGCGCTTAACCAGACTGGAGTCTCTCTCACGCGAACATATCCATTTTTACAGGGAGGGACACCAACTTCAATGGACTTTGCGAAAGGCGTACGGACAAAGTCGGTGGAAAGGTTGTGGTGTTACCCTGCAGTGAGCTATCACCACGTCTCTCCAGAGACGCTTCGGCACCTATGGGACTTCGAGCAGCAATGGTTGCGGAGTACGACCGCAGAACGACCCACGGAGACATTTTCGTAGATTGGGCTTTGCCGCAATTCGCGAATGAGGTGCCGGACTGGGACAACGAGAGTGAGGATGTACCAGACATCGGAACCGGAACAAGGGTTCAAAACTCTACGGCTTGCAGAACGGCATGTCAAGCCAACAGCACATGCTTGCAATATTCTTTTGGAGAACAGATTCGCAAGACTAGTGGTGTGCTCACGTTGGGATCAGCAGCGAGTGAGTACGCAAGTGGCTGGATAATGGAGAGGGTACATGCGCATGCCAGAGAGGTGGAGTCGTGTGAGAGAGAGCCATGGATTCTGCAGTGATGGATCAACAGACTGCAAGTGGGGCCAAACGCACTACTCTCCGCCTTGGCAATGTTGCGTCCGGATGTGTACTTTTGTACGAGCGCCAAGCGCTGCGAATGTTACGATTATGACGAGACGATGGAATATCTCCACTGCTGATCCGCATTGCTTTACTGTTGGAACTGGCGATCTCACGCAGTGTCTGAGGCGGCGCTGCTTACATCGACGGCGCAGCATACAAAGCCCGGTGGACCATCGAATTGCCTCTGTCTTGGCCTGTGGCCGATTCCAACGCTCAAGCAAAGCTCTCGGTCGGTCAAGCGATCGCGCGGCGGAATGCGGCTCCAAATATGAGCTGCTCTTGCAGGCGATGGGGCAGGCGAAGGAACAGCCGCGCGCTAGGGCGACACAACTCACGACCACCGACCTTGTCTGGGAGGCTGCCAACGTGTCGCCACGGCGGCGTACCCTTCTATTGGGACCTTCGGCAGGAAGCGGGATACCTCTTAGCCGTCCACTTCGTTGCACCTGTGTCGACGCCGACGTCACCTTCCCCGCAGGTGCATGGGAACCTAGTAGGTATGCCAAGGTCCCTCCAACCGTACGTAACCCCGTGCCTCGTTTTTAGTCTCTCACAATCTCGATATCATCATCGGCATCGTCTGAGGTAGCTGACTAATCCCTCGTTCCGGAGTGTATATCAAGCCACAGACGTGCCTGATATGTCGAGTTGTAGTAGGTCACGCAACTCGGCATCAGTCCCCAACAACATCAATCATCAGTCGCTAACACCAGCAAGCAACCCTAGCCATGCATCTCTTGCCTTCACTAGCGATTTTGACCGTTGCGACAAGCCTCGGGGTGTCAGCAGTGAACATCGAACTCTACGCATCCAAAGACTGTACGGGCACGTTGGGGGTGAACTGCTCGGGCATAGTCAACGACAACTGCTGCAATGGATACGATGGGGACGTTTATGGAAGCGCTTTGTTCGCCGGGCTTCCGACCGACCGCATTCCAGCAATGGGGTCCGTGTTCAACTACAATGAAGCAGAGGGCTTACCGTGCGGAAACGAATGCAATTCGGGGTTTGGGTTCAGCCTCTGCTTGAGCTGCGACGATGATATTACAGGTGCTCTGTGGTCTCTCCCGGTGCAAACATCGGACCCAAACCCGCCCCCTCCACCCGAGCCTTCGGAAGCAGCACCGCTTCGCTCTTGATCGAATAAGCAGCCCTGCTGGAGCATTACGAGGGATTGTTGAGAGTATTTGATGGCGGAACGGAGAGTATATGGTGAAAAGGTCTTGCGATGTTGAGTGGGCAATCTAGGTAGCCATGGGGTATCACAATGTACCGAACGAGAAGGATGATCTTCCGGAAACTGCGTGAATGGTTCCGTTCATACGATCGCTATTCACGAGAAAATGCTCTTCTCCTCCGCTCCAATAGAACAAACCACGTTTACTACCTCCCACCTTGACTCTCTCATAGCCCACCACTTCTTATACTCTGCAGCACTCCAGATATATGACCTCTTCTCTACCTTCCTCCACTAAGCCGGCGGTTTAAGGCACCACGTGCTTTTTCACCACAACCCATACCCACCACTACCCTCTTCTTCCACCATCCATTCCCTGGCTTGCTTCGGCCTTCAAAGGTGATTACGGGCCTCCACACTTCCACGACCATCACCACTCCATTCGAGATCCACCATGGATCTACAATCCAAAACACATTCAGACCACCATTAATCGTCTGCCTTTTGGAGCTGTTCGTTCAAGACTTTTTCATCTCGGGCGGGCGTTCGTTCACATGCTCGGTGTTTGGTAGATCTACGCCGAATTTGGCTTAGCGTTGCGTACGCAATGGCTGCCTTCACGGCACAGCAAACTTTCTATCTTACGCACAACAACACGTTTGAGCTGCTCCCAACACCGGATTCAACATGGCATCTTGGACCTGGTTCATCATCTTAGGCTTCCTGCTCTCAGACTTGCATTCGGCGTTCAGCACCAGCATTGTTAACCCAGAGCCCGCCTTCGGCATAGAATTCACCCTAGATCACGTTCTCGCATCGGTCTCTCTCCCTGGTTCTTCGTTGTTTGGCCCTGCGAGGACCTATGCACTTGCGGAAATCCATTGCGGGGAGGCGTACCAGTCGCTCATGCGCCGGAATCTCGACTTCTGTCAAGACATCTCCGTGACACAAACACCCCCACTACAACAGCTGCGCGACACCTGGCTGCGTGCTCAACAACAAGAAGATGCGCGACGCGCGCACGAGATCCGGCGACGTGGACCCCGTCAGTCGTGGATCTCTTCTTCGTGGGACTCTTTTCTCGCGAATGTGCTCCGCAGGTCTCCAGAACTGCCTCCGGTATTCCACAAAGACGAGTTTGTTGGTGACGCCGAAGTGGACGTACTTGAACAGACGATTGCTCGCTTGAGAGAAGCGATGATGGTAGAGATGAAGAGGAATGATCACCTGGCTTTTTACCGCCATTGGGACATCAGTTTCCCATGGGCGTATACCAGAATCGTGGTTCCCGACTTCTTCTTCACGACGATAGCACCCAAGACGGAGGAAGAGATCCAGCCTGAGAACACCGTGAGCTGGGGCGGAGAGTTGGACGAAGAGTCACTGTGGTACCCTTTTATCGCGCGGAAGCTCGCCGTGGCACTCTACCGCAACCACTTCCGTCAACGTGGTTCATCGAAGTACCGGTTCATCTTAGGAGAGCCCATAAACGCCACCACAATCACGCCGTCGTCCTGGGAGACCTTGAGCCGCACCAGGCGACATCATTGTGTCCATCCAGAGGGACAGCACGCTTTGAATCGAGTCTGCGGACCAGCAACGCTTTCTCCCGCAAGCATTGTCGTTAATCTCAACAACGCTACTCTTTCACTCTGGCTAGATGGCTCACATCCGATGCGGACACCCTGGAGTACATTCCCAACGCTCGGCGGACATGAGTTAGGAATGCCAACTTCCAGGTGCATTATATCCAACGACGACTGGGAATCCTTTGACCGCGAGCGCATCTGGGACAAGATCTTCTCGGAGATTGACTCGATCAGCGAGCGTATAGACCCTGTTGACAGTGGCGCCGTCGATCTGATTCTATACGGAGAGTTAGGGTCCAAGGGTCCCTTCGACGGCTTCGAGAGGAGACTGCAGAGCAATGCATGGAGACGAAAGATCGAGATAGTGAATGTGCTGAGCCAGCCTGATGAATTCACCGCGAGCAAGCGGGCAGCAAGGTTGGGCCGGTATGACCTTGACGCTCGGTGGGCCTCCTACAAGCACCCCGGTAATGTTGTTGGGGGAAGCCGCGATGAGCTGTAGACTTTGCATCTCACACAATACCAGATTGCTTTTCTCGTCAGCATTGCTCTCATCCTGTAAAAAGATCAGCAGTATGGTGCCGTGATCCTAGTTCTTTGCCACTCGCGCGCGGAGGGCGCGGTGGTCGATCACAGTCATCGCATGGTGTTACATGGAACTCGGACTGTACCCGCTGCTCAGTAGTCTTCAATGCTTCACTGTAGCTAGTTCGTTGACCTGATGAGTGCCTGAAAGGAAGATGATGGAGAAGAGGAGCAGAGTGGGAGTGGTCTTACCCTTGCTCCGCCAGGGTCCAACGCGCGTTTCCTGTTTAGGGGTGTTGCGAAGAAAGTTGAAGGGAGGCACCATTCGTGAACAATTCTCGATCTCAACATCCCTTGCCGTTCGCTTCGCAAATCATTCTTTAGCCCACCGTACTTTGGATGCCGGCGGGCCGACGAACACCCTCCGCCTCTCGCTAGACCCACTTCATGTCCTCCCAGAAGGACTCCTCCGCCTGGTCATACATCAGCACCTACAAGCCACGCCGACGCTCCTCCGTCAAACTCCCCAGCACCCACGATCGCTTCGAGAAGCCCGACCGCCACACCTCCAGTGGACGACCAATGCAAGAGAAATTGCAAGCTGCGTGGATGAATCCCTCGCCGAGGACACGGTACCTCAAAGCAGGCTGCCTGATCGCATTTGTATTACTTGTTCTCTACCACATCACCCCCTCGAGTAGAGACGTGTCGCAAGTTACTGGAACGGGCAAGTTTCCTGGAGGAGATGTGGCGAGCGACGCTTCGGTAGCGACGACGAGGTGCACGAGGAGTTATTCGAGCGATAAGCCGTTAATACAGTATGCATTGATGATTGATGCCGGGAGCACGGGGAGCAGGATACATGTTTACAGGTTCAATAACTGCGGACAGACGCCTGAATTGGAGGATGAGGTTTTTGAGCAGACGGCGAAGAAGAAGGGTGGGAGTGGGTTGAGCAGTTATGCTGGGGATGCGGAGGGCGCGGCGAGGAGTTTGGATGTTCTGTTGGATGTGGCAATCAAGAACGTACCGGAGAAGTTGAGAAGTTGCACGCCGGTGGCGGTCAAGGCTACAGCTGGATTGAGGAAGCTGGGTAAGGAGATGAGCGAGGAGATTCTAAAGGCTGTCAGGTTACGGGTTGAGACGGTGTATCCTTTCCCACTTGTGAGTGACGAGCTGGGTGGTGTGGAGGTCATGGATGGGAAGTTGGAGGGTGTCTACGCCTGGATCACGACCAACTATCTGCTGGGGAAGATCGGCGGGCCGGACAAGACACCCACCGCAGCTGTCTTCGATCTGGGAGGTGGAAGCACGCAAATCGTCTTCGAGCCAACTTATCAGCACTCCGCCGATGGTGGAATGCCGGATCAGATGGAAGAGGGCGATCACAAGTACGAACTCTCGTTTGGCGGTCGCAAGTTCGCTCTCTACCAGCACTCCTACCTTGGCTACGGTCTCATGGAGGCTCGAGACACTCTACATCGCAGTGTGGTGCAAACTCTGCACGAAAGCAATCCGAGCTCCACAGCCTGGCTGCAACAACCGATTTCAAATCCTTGCTTAGCTGCAGGTTCGACTGGCGAGATCAAAGTGCCAATGGGTGAGAACCACGCGCTAGGCTCGGTCGTCACGGTCAACATGACTGGACCTACATCTGGCTTCGCGGCGCAATGCAGAGCTATCGCCGAGAAAGCGCTCAAGAAAGACGCAGAATGCAGCCTCGCTCCCTGCGCCTTCAACGGCGTCCACCAACCCTCCCTCGAAAAGACTTTCGCGCGCGAAGATCTGTACCTCCTATCCTTCTTCTACGACCGCACCTCCGAGCTCGGCATGCCGGAGACATTCACGCTCAAGGATCTTCAAGACCTCACTGCACGTGTCTGTCAGGGCGCAGATGCGTACAAGAGCTTCGAGACTGTTCCTGGAGCAGTCAAGGAGCTTCAGGATCGGCCGGAGACTTGTCTGGATTTGAACTTCATGATGGCGTTGCTGAATACTGGCTATGAGATGCCGATGGACAGGCAGGTCAAGATCGCGAAGAAGATTAGAGGCAATGAGCTGGGATGGTGTTTGGGCGCGAGCTTGCCACTGTTGAGTGGAGATGGTTGGAGTTGTAGGATCAAGGAGACGTCGTAGGATGATGCGGGGATAGATGGGAAGACGCATCGTTTGGAGTTATAGCGATAGAGCCTTTGTGTACAACAGTACGGCCATTGTTTGATAGCATATGCGTGCTACGTATGTGTCTTGCATGTGCTCCTTGTGCTCCCCTGCTGTGCATATAAGGCTGGAGACTTGGCAAGGGGTCAGATTAAAGTTTCGCGCTTGCCCTTTCCCTTTCGCGCCTTCCTCTCCTCGTACCTGAAACATTAAGGCTCGACTTCCGAGCAACAGTCCTTCTCCAGACTTTCACTAATCCATCGCTATTCCGTATCAAAGAACAGAAAGTAAAGCTGTATCCCATCGTTCACAGTTTGCGGCACCTCCGGCGGAAGGACGGAGACAAACGACCAGCCCAGCATGGGGCCCAACGGCTTTGCCTTCAAGACATGGGCTCTGACCGAGAACGTGGCTCATAACTCGCCCACGGAGCAGTTCAGCGGCAAAACCATCGGCATTGACGCCGAAGAATATCTACACTCTCTACTGATCACCGGCAATCGGGAGCCTCTCTTGCCAGCGCTCGGCGGCAAACCATTCTGCCTCTTCCGACGTGTGGACGAGGATATCGAAGGCTACAAAGCTGCCGGCATCACACCATTCTTCATCTTCAACGGCCTGGACCTAGCTTGCAGGGACAGGAACAGCATCCTCAGCGAGAGCAGACGGGCTTCAAATGTGCTTAACGAGGCATGGCAGATCTACGACATTGGGCGGGGCGAGGAAGCTGTGCTGCAGTTTGGGAGAGCTTGTGAGTATCTCATGCTGATGCGCACGTTATGTTATTCTTACTCACATGTGGAAGGCACGTACCGGATCTACCACATCGTGAGAAGCTTGCAGATACATCTGCACAGCAAAGGCGTGCAAGTGATGACGGCACCCTACTCGGCTGCTGCACAACTAGCCTACTTTGATAGGGAAGGCGTGGTCGATGCCATCCAAGGTTCCGCTTCATGTCTGCTGTTCGGAGCTGATAGGGTCATCCTCAACATTGACTGGGACAAGGAGTCGGTGGCCTGGCTGTCGCTGCCCAGTTGTCTCACCAAACTGGAGTGCAACCGCGAGCAATTCACCAACGCATGTCTGCTTTCCGGGGCAAGTATCCTACCGATTCTCCCAGAGCTTGAAGCCGAAAACGCACCGACCAGGATACTCGCAGCTCGGAACCTGGTTAAGGTCCAATTCGACCTCGATCTTTCCCTGCGCGGCAAGGAAGGCAACTATCACGATCTTTACTACAAAGCTCGATTTGCCCTGAAGCATCCTGTCGTGTTGACAACAGCGTACGAGATCGAACTCCTCAACGGGAAGGAAGCACCAAGCGATGCGCATGCGTTCATAGGACAGCGTCTGCCGAACGAGCTTTACTTCTACTTATCACGGGGTGTCACAGGGCCACGAGTGCTCAACTGGCGCACACGCATGGAGGTTCTGGAGACTCCACCGCTCGACGGAGGCGACTCTACGCCGTACAAGGACCTGGTTCAGACCAAGCTGCGGCCTTTGAGAGCACAAGCCGTCGCGCTTCTGGCGCAGTCGCTTAGTAGGTACTACCAGAAGCAGGAGGTGAAGCTTCTGTGTTGGTGGCACGAGCTGTCCACGACACCACTCGGGACATCCGACATAGCAGAACCCACGAAGAGTACTGACAGCTGGCACGTCACGAGCGCACAGCTCGCGCAGCTGAAGAGTGGCGGCTCTACCTCCACCACGCTAGCGTACGCCATGAACTCTCTGGCGACAGATGCGGAAGCAAAGATAACAGTCACGCCACGCAACAACGGAACCACTCAGCTTCACGATGTTGGCGAACTTCGAACCAACATCGTCTGGCGCTTTCTTCATGATCGTGGCTACATCAATTCGGATCACACCCTGTCCGCATGGGGCAAGGCACTCAGAGCGGCGTTCAATCGTGCGCTGAGCACGGATGGCGGTGCACCCGTGGGAACCGAGCTCGAAGAGGCTATCTTCATGGCTTTTGAGCTGCTACGGTTGGGTCTACTTGACAGGAGGGTCATGTTTCCGGTACCACCGTACTCTGGAGGGCCGATCAGAGGTACTGACCACGACAAGGCTCAGATCCTGCTCGTCAGCCGTGTGGCTTGTCTGGGGTTCTTGCAGCACAAGTCCATAGGCTACACTGGGCCCCTGTCGCGTAATCTGCTTGCATACCACCAGTGCACTGCTGCTGTTCGTGGCGCGCTTCGGGACTTGCTCGAGATGCACGCTTGTCATCTATTGCTTTCTGGTGCCGTGGACAGGAACCTGGACAACCATGATTATACTGAGGTCGCGGCAAGCCTGCCGTTGGTCGACGAACCGGATATCGGGCTTGCTCTGATTGTGAAGTGTCACCTTGACGAGTTGTGCCAACCTTCCGAGAAACGTGTGACTATCTCCGGGTGGTTCCCACATGCTGTTGATATTAAGGGAGATCTGAAGAAGTGCTGGAAATTGTGGGATGCGGTAAATTACATCAGTAATATGGCACAGCGCCGACAGCAGCTAACTGTGATGATCAGATCAACGCGGGTATCCGAGCTGCCGATTCCGGCATCGTTAACATCGAAACGAAGAAGACCTTTCAAACCGCCGATACGTGGCTAAAGGAGAAGCTCGAAGAAGCCGATGTTCCGGACGAAAGTACTAACGGCGCTGCATAGACTGCAGAACTGGGTACACCAACGGCGCCTCTAGTGCAGCTCTGGCCGCTGATTATGGAGGTCACTGGGGAATGGCGACGCAAAGCGGACCGCAACCTGGTCTTGCTTGAACAGTTCTGCCAGAACGCGAAACGACTGCAAGAGCTCAACGAAGACCTATTCCGGCGGGCTACTCAGGGCAGAAATGACAGCGTACTGGTTCACAGCACGCCCATCGAGGACCGTGAGGAGGATGTCCCTGTTGCTTTCGCTCCCAAGGTTCAACAGTATTTCTACCCGATACGTGGCAAGAAAGGGAGGGCGAAATCCATCTGAGTGGACGTGTGTGGCTGACCACAGGGGGAGGGATATTCGATCGTTGATAGAGTATAAGGTAGGTATAAAAGTATACTGCTTTGTTAATCTGCTTGTCTCTGTCCAGGGTTTCAAGAGTCGTTCAACCTTCCCAGCTTCACTCGCATATGCGAGCGGGGTCGGCTATATGAGCCCAATGGCTGCGTCATGTGCTCTGAGGTCTGGACTCTGCTCCGGTTCGTTTGTCAACAGAACCGAGGACATTATTGAGTATTCTTGTGGGTCAGGTGATATCGTTTTGATATTTCTGGGCTTGTTGTTTCATTGTTTCTTGAGCTCGACTTCCCTTGTCGGCCTTCGTTTCCTCTGACGCCTCCCATAACACATCTACCCAGATCGGAGATCAACAACAGGAACACAGCAAGCAAGATGGCAACCCAAACAATAACCATGCCGCAAGAGATGCAGGCATGTCAGCTGATCGAATTCAACCAACCTCACCAGATCAAGTCAATCCCGACTCCTTCAGCCAAGGATCTCAAACCCTACGACGTGCTGCTCAAAGTGGCTGTCCCAGCTCTCTGCCACTCTGACCTGGAGTACCAAAAAGGTGTCTTTCCCATAACCCTCCCCGTCACAGCCTCCCATGAAGGCACCGGCACAGTGGTTGCCTGCGGCAGCTCTGTCACGCGCTTCCAGGCCGGCGACCGCGTCCTCGCAGGACAAACTTTCGGCCGCTGCGGCAACTGCGAGATCTGCAATGGACCGGAGAATTACCGGCATTACTGCCCTAATCGGGAGGTCATGATGAGTGTCGGTGGCCGAAATGGAGCTTTCCAGGAATACCTTGTCGTCGACGGACGGGAAGCAACGAAGATCCCGGATACGATGTCTTTCGCCACTGCTGCGCCGCTCGCGTGTGCTGGCATGACGAGCTGGAGAGCGGTAAAGCAGGCGCGCTTGGAGAAGGGGGAGTGGTTGGGGATTATTGGCTCTGGAGGCGGGTTGGGGCATTTGGCGATTCAGTTTGCGAAGAAGGCTTTTGGGTTGAAGGTTGTGGGTGTGGATGCGAGGGACTCTGGGTTGGAGTTGTCTAGGGAGTCGGGCGCAGATTTGGTGGTGGATGCGCGGAAGGGGAAGGATGCGATGGTGGAGGAGGTCATGAAGGCAACCGGGACAGGGGTTGGATCTGTACTTGAGCTATCTGGGCATCCGAGTGCGGCGGAGACGGGCGCGGCGATCACGAGGAACCATGGGCGATTTGTGCAGGTGGCGATTGTGAGTTCTGCGAGCTTGTTGATGGTTGTGTAAGAGAATGCTGAATTACTGACGATGTGCAGGCTGACAAACTCCCGTTCGATGTCTTACAACTCATCTTCAACGACTTGACCATCGGAGCTTCGTTTATGGCTTCGCAAGTCGAGACTGAGGAGATGTTGCATGCTGTGGTCGATTACGATATACATGTGGAGAACAACATCTTCCACGGTCTGGATGAGATACCAAGGGTGGTTGAAATGCTCAAGAAGGCAGAATATCGAGGCAAGGCGTGCTTCGTGGTCGATAAAGATGCTGTTGGAGTGGTACCTGGCGATGGTCGCGTGTAGTTGAGCATTTGGTAAACTAATGAAACTGGCCGTGGGTGTCAAATTTCCATGTTGACTTCTATCTTTAGCTTGCCAGGCCAGATCTTGTTGATTGTAGCGCAGACGACAGGAATACTTCCGCAAGGCCGCCGATCTATCCAACGCCGTCGCTAACTGCACGTTGAAGTCTCAGCGCGGTCACCCTTATGTTGAAGTGGCGACTAAAACCAGCTTCGACCCACGCAAATTCGTCCATCGCATCTACTTGCGCGCTCCCTTGAGCTCTTCTTTGTACTCCTCAGCACCATAGCCACCGATGCCCTTCATATGCTCGTACGTTCGACCTTCAGCCCCCTGACCATTACGTGGACCTCGCTCCTCCAGATCATCGCGCAGCCACTGCAGCACGAGCTGACCGAGGCGGCTATTACCCTCTACACCACCATCGCTAGCCGGCACTTCGAAGTTCTCCATCTCGTCCCATTTCTTCACGCGACCAAGTGCCATGTGAACGAGATGTGTGGGCCATGCCGCCAGATTATCCAAGATATGAGTGGCATACACGATCGTGCAGCTACGGCTTTCAGTCTCACGCTTCAAAAATTGCAAGAAATTGTGTCGAGACAGTAAATCGAGGTCGACAGTAATCTCATCCAGCAGTAGAACAGTCCAAGGTCGAAGCAATCCCATGGTAAGCTGAACACGCCGGCGTTCGCCGTCAGAGACAGCGTGAAGATGCCAGCTCAGATCAACATCCAGGATGCGGACAAGCTCATCACGTCTTTCAGGATAGTGGTCGCCGCCGACGCTCTTCAGTAGCTCGGGAACAGCGATGTCGGTTCTGACGATTGGGTTCAGAACCCATTCGAGGCCGAGATAGGTGACTCCCTGGAGTCCAGTCGCAAACGGGTCGATACCTGCGATGCTCACGGTGTTCGCCGGGGCCATGCGTTTGCCAGAGAGCAGCCGCAGAAGCGTCGTCTTGCCGGCGCCATTTGCTCTTGTGGATTTAGCATTCCGTGTAAGAACATGAAGTGGGAGCTTTTCTTACCGCCGATGAGAAGAGTCCTTGATCCTGCCGGAAGGTCGAGGGCAATGTCCCTTAGGCCGGTGCTTCCGTCTGGGAAGGCGAAGGTAAGGTCTTTGACTTGGACAGTGGGGCCTGATCTCGGAGGCGCCATGGTGATATTGAAGTGGTGTAGAATGTTGTTTGAGTGTTGTAGAAGTCAGGTACGAATATGTCGTACGGATCGAGTACGTAGCTGAATGTTTCGGGTCATTCAAGCCTCAGGCAGAAAGTTTTCGAGTTCACGTCTGTTCTTGGTGAAGATGGCCTGATCCATACACGACAACGACCACTTCGCTCTCCTTTCATAGCGTAAGACACTTGTTCACAAATATCACCCTACAGTCTGCACCGCGGTCATGGCGGAAGAGACCTCCCTTCATGATCTTCCGGTAGAACTGTTACTCTCCGTCTTCTCCTACCTCGATCTAAACAGTTTCCTAAACCTCACTTCAACATGCAAGGCTCTTCATAAGCCCGACTTCGTATACGACTCGACCTACTGGTCAGCACTCCTGCGTACGACCTTCCGCGTACCCAACCAGCCGGTCATACAGCATGGAGGTGATCGTTGGTACAAGCTGTTCAAGCGCATGCACAGTCAAAGTAAAGTCTACACATGGGGTGACAACGGCAAATACGCTCTGGGCCATACGCCCAGCGTACCACCACATTCTGGTGTGACCAGGAGCGAAGCTCTACGTAGACGACATATCAGTTGGCCTGAGAAGATGGTTCGGGTAGAAGACCTTGGTATCATATCGGACCTACAGTGCGGCGGCTGGTCGACGACGCTTCTCACGTCCAAAGGCGCCTTATATACCGTTGGCGTTTTGGACGCATTGCATCCACTTGCACGTGACCAGCGTGTCAAGTACGAGCCTGTACCTTTGAGATATCCACCAGGCTTCCCGCATCCCTATGATCGCTATGACTCGAGCACTGCTATTAGACAATTTTCTTCGGGCCGGGCACATATACTTGGGCTGAGCGATAGTGGGCGGATCTGGAGCTGGCAGAACATCGAGCATGCAGCTCTGCACGTCAAGTTTGTTCTCTATGACACCATTGAGAATGGCAAGGCAGCAGGGCGCGGCACTGCTAAGAAGGTGGTTGCAGGCTGGAACAAGTCCGGCGCACTCGTGGAAGGCACCGGAATTGTCATTTGGGAGCCACTACACCGCGCCGAGGACGACAACGAGCTCGAGGACGCAGCACTAGTACTTCAAAGTGTCGTCGTACCACGATCCAGCTTTGTCGAGCTCCGATATACCGCCTCTGATCATCTACAGCGGAGTAACAACCCTGGCACCGAATTGATTGGCGAAGTGCGCAATTTCATCGTACTAGAGGATATTGTCGTCTTCAACACTCATCTTGGGAAGGTCTTCGGCTCCGAGGTTGTATGGGATAGGCGTGGTGAGATGGCGGGCCTGCCTGTCGAGCTAATGCTGCCCTCGGAGGAGAACGGCGAAGCCGCTTTCGCTACGGATGTGCAAGGTTCCTTTCAATCTTTCGGAGTCTTCACTGGCTCCGGCGCCGTGTTGACTTGCAAGCAAGACCGTGTCATGGACCTGATACATGGACAGCTGGGTGAAACACCGTTGTTCACCGCCATTCCGGCTCTCCAACATAAAGACGTCATCCAGCTAGCCTTTGGCGACCACCACTTCCATGCTCTACATTCACCAGGCTACATCACAAGCTACGGAACAGAGCCACAGGTGTGCGGTACATTAGGTCTTGGAGGCCACGGAACTCCTGATGGAAGGATACGAGGTATTCGCTATCAAGGTGCTGGTGGAGACGGCCGGCTGATACCACATGCATACACAGAAGGGCGGCGAGTGTGGTTTGAGCGAGAGAAGCGGGCATGGATTGATTTCTTGACGTCTGGTGGAGTCGACCCGGGTGAAGCTCAGGAACGGATCCGCATGGCCCTTGGAACGCCCGGCATACAATGCCAGGGCGAGACAAGCGAGTGGATAGAACAGGAGGGCCGTGATTGGGAATCAAAGTTCGGCATCAAGAGTGAAGACGACGACGGGCTTGGAGCATATTTCGCTCTGAGCGTGACAGCTGGGGGTTGGCATTCTGGTGCATTGGTCCTGGAGAATGGCGAGCTTGCTGAAAAGCTGAGGAGAGCGTGCGAACTACCCGATCCTGCTGCAGAGGACTCAGATCAGTCGGAGCAACGCACAGCGGATAGCCTCGCAAATGTGACAAGTCACGAATTCCACGTGGAAGGCGCGCCTTGGCTTATCAACGCCCTGATCACAACAGGTGCCGACTGGGCCCGTTGGGCCTTGGGCATGGCACCTTACGATGCTCACTCGGTTGCCCAAACGGCACAGAGCAATACTGGGAGCACGCCGAACATGGCCCATTTCAAGCGTGGGACGCACCCAATCAACTACGGCGCTGCACCGCGAGTCGGCTTTATCTACAAGTGGGCCAACGACCATTTTCCGAGATTGAGACTGAGTGATGGCACCGAGATGCCCGGCAATGTATCGTTCGATGAGTGGAGATATGAGAGGCCGGTCTGGGATGTTGAGTTCACGCTATAAGCTGGGCCTCTGTACATGTCAGGCTACATCGCGAGTTGATGATTGTACGGTTCATAAGTGGACCTGGCTTCCGGTCTAGCCCAGCATCATCAGCGGGAGCATTATGCATGATGTTGCAACGATGAAACATGAACAAGAAATCGTCTAAAGATCTCAGCTGCATCTGCCGCATCCTCACGGCTCGCGACCACGTCTCAGGTAAGCGGTCAACGCTCTTATTCCACCCGAGTTCTGTTCCTTGTCCATATCGAACACTGAATCGCAGGCTCCTTGTCATCAACGCACGATCGATTCCCTGATCCAGGTTGTGCTCTGGTCGGTCTCTAACAGACCAACCATATATATTTGAAACACGCCAGCTGCGGCTTCCCGGGCCGCCGAACGTGACTAGAAGACGGCTCGGCAGATCACCGCGGATCACAGATATTGGCAAGGTCTGCAATAGAGCGAGTCAGTCTGGAACATTGCTTCTTCTTAATTGCTTAATTGTGGGGTGAAGCTCTCTGCCGCGTTCTTCAAGGTGGAACTTGTGGCTTGTGGGAAGTAAAACAGCGACAGCTCATATGAGCGGAGTGACGACTGCACATGTTTCAGCAATCGTGTCCGTTGAACAGTGCAAACTGCTTTTGCACAAAGTGTGTGATGATATGTGATCGGGTAATGATTGGATTTCGCTGCAAAGGGTATCGACGAGCAGGACAAAGTGGATCTATCTATGTGCAATCGCTTGTAACGCTGGATGCAGTCCAAAGGAGCGGCAAATATACTCAATGTTGAGCACTGCGGAATGGCAGCTCATCTTTGACTTTCGCAGAGCCAGGTTTCGCTGGTCCAGCCGGGTCGGTAGTTGACTGTATGATAAGGGAAGAGCTATCCCCTTGGTGTAAAATCCTCTTCGATAGCTTTCTCGTAGGTCGCGGTGCCAGATTTGGCTTCGATGCTTTGTTCTTCAGTATTGGGATGGTCGAAGTGGTTCGTCCGTGCGATGCTCGTTCTTCGTCGATTCGGCCAGCATGACGAACTGACTGATGCCGCACCCAAGACTTGACTTTCCGAAAGCGAGGCGCGCTGGACAGCGATGAGTGTAGACTTGCTCGATTTGGTGCGTACATTCGAGGTGTTGGTGGTGCTTGCGAGTTTGTCCAGCTCCATCGCTCGGCCTGGTCCTTACCACCGGCACTCTCCAAGCTCCCGTCCTCCTTATCTTCCTCTGCTGGGCTTACCGAGACGGCGGGATCAGGCTTCCCGCTGCTGGTTGAGGGTAATGGTGGCGCCTCCTCCCTCATACCATGGCTTGAGTACACACGCACCATCTCTGGCAGCTTTGGTAGTGGTGCCTCTGCAGCCGTGACCTGCGACAGTGGGTGCTTCGGGATGGTCGGCGTTGGTGGATCCCCTGGCTTCCAGACGTCGTGCACCCACGGGTTCTGCGCATAGAACCGCTGCGCAACAGCCGAGGGTACAGCAGAAGGTCGTCGAACATGTTTACCTAAACTTAAGGTTGAGCCGTGTTTCGAAGAGCGCACGGAATATCGAGTCTCGTGGTATATCGGAAGAGCTGTCATTCTCTCGTCTCGTGTTGAGCCTAGAATGATGGTGCCGGAGTGACGTCGAAAGTGAACAATGTCCCAGTAAGTATGGCCTTTCCGCCGCCGCCACAGTGCGTATATGAGAAATGCAAGTATGATGGTGCCACCTGGTAAGGTCAGTGGTGAGCGTAATACGACAGCCACAGTGCTTACCAATAGTCGTAACTGCGATCACAGTCTTCTTCGCGTCCGTGGAGAATCCGGCGGTGGGCTGCGATGACATGTCTTGGTTTTGTGGTGGCGTTGATGGGACCGGCTGCGTGACAGTATATGAGGGTGCGGTTATCGCGGGTCCCCAATGGAAAGATGAAGATAAAATGGCTTCTGATGAGGCAGAGTCCAGCGTCGAAGTTCGAACATCGCTGGTGGTATGTGATGTTGAGGTCTTAGTCTTACTCGTGTAAGTAGACTGTGTCGTCTTGGTCGAATCGCCGTCGGAGGGAGTAGTGTTGGCCATCGAAAATTGCTTCCTTTAGGGTGGCGGGTCAGCCAGGTGGATCTGGAGTAACACAAAATCCTCTCGCTATTGCGAAGCGAAGGTGTAAAGGACCGAGACGGCTTAATGGTGGTACGCAACCGCAAAAGGACAGTATTAATGTAGTAGAATGATACGCAGAGCCTGCTGCTGCTTCTCTAAGACTCGATGAGAACAGTGGAGCGCTCTGCGTTCCAACATAAAGAAAGTAAAGAGTAAGGTGATGTGGTTGGGCACTTGGCCGCACCGTGGCAGACTGGTGCTCGTGAAGGAGCAGAGCCTACCAGAGCATTGGACTGCGAGTAGCGCATGGTGGGAGCTGTGTACTTAACGCAAAATACTGGCAATACTCCGAAACTCCGCAAGGGTGAAGCAGTTCGCTGCCGCATGATCGCCGCTCCGAAAGAGGTAGAGCGGTCGAGCACGACAGCGGTGCGAGCGGTGTAGCAGCGGGGATGCCTGCTGTAAGAGAAGCTGTGAAAGGAGCACCATGATAAAAGGTGCAGGTCAAAGTGTCGCGTGTGTGGGAGTGCCCATGTCTGAAACAGCGGACTGACTTGAAGCGAGTTTCCGCGAGTAGCGTTGGCCGTGCGGCAGTTGTTCCCAAGCACAATGAATGAAGGAACCAACCAGTCGGGCCGCAAAGGAAGGAGTACGGCCATCCTCATCAACGCCATGTGCATCTGTTATCATCAGGGAGATACGATAAAGAGGTCGTCTCATCTATAGCAGATACCGAATGCAAAATTGCGGGGAGTGGAAATGTCGATCTTCCGTGGCACCACGGGACGGCAGATCATTGGAGTTCCAGGTATGGAGTCATCAAGGAAGCCCATAGTGCGGCTTTGGTATGAGAAAGCGACATGCTGCCACGAGCAACGCGGCCATGGACGGTGAGGATTTCGTTGGACGCAAAACGCTTGCGACATTTCAGCTCTTGTCGGACACGGTCGCTCTGCTAATGTTAGATGTTGTAGCTCTTGTTTGGAGGCTGTATCACTGTGTTGCGAAGAAGGGAGCGGACGTAAGGGAGGTACCTGCGCCACGAAACCGTGAGGAAAAAGAGTTCTAAGCCAAGATGTCACGTGCGATAAACTTCACCTCACTCGGTGCGCAAGATCTCCCCCTTCAGGACGATCATCACTTGCGCTCCATCTGAAGTCAAACAAAGTGGCGAGGGTGATGAGCCAAAAAAGGTACGCGTACCCTGCAGCAACGCCGTCTTCCGATGGGAAGGGGAAGCCATCGCCACATGATTCCGAGCCGGGCTAAGGCGGCATCCACGTAAGGCTGTGTGCTCGCTGAGCCACGGAAGCTGTTGAGGGCAGCTGCTCTCTATACGTGATGGTGGCGGGGTAATGAGTAAGACTCTATATCTTTAGACCTCATCTCTCATCATTCTTCTCCTTCACACATCATCTCATTATCATCAACAACTTCTCCTCAAGGAAAACCATCAGCAACCACAACATTCAAGCAACAACCCACAAAGCAGCCACACCAAGCATGTCAGGCCCATACGATAACCAAGGCGGCTACGGCCAGGCGCCTTATGGACAATCGCAGGGATATGGAGCACCACCTGCACCCGACTACACGAACCAAGGACAAGGTCAGCCACAGCAGGGTGGGTACGGCGGACCTCCTCAGCACGGCGGCTTCACCCACGGCCAGGGCGCACCTCAATACCAGCAACAGCAATATCCCCAGCAGCCACAATACGGCCAGGACTACAGCCAGCAACAGCAACAGCAGTATCCTCAGCAGCCACAATACGGAGCTCCTCAGCAAGGTGCCTACCCTCAGCAACAACAGCCAGACTACTCGCAAGGCGGTCCTTGGGGTCAGGGTGCGCCGCCAAGCGGTGATGCGACCAACCCTTATGGTTATAACAAGGACCCAGCGGACCCGAACAACCCACAAGAGGGTGAGCGCGGCTTCCTCGGTGCCATGGCGGGTGGTGTAGGCGGACACATGTTCGGCAAGAGCCACGGTCATGGGATCATCGGCACGTTGGCTGGCGCATTCCTTGGGTCCAAGGCCGAGGATAGCTTCAAGAAGAAGAGGCACAGTGGACAGGGCCGGTACTAGGCGATGATGGAGGGTCGTATAACGTGGCGTTGTTGCGGCCTCATGATACGTGATACACGGGCTCAACGGGTTTGGAAGGGTGGCTCCTGTGAGGCGTTGGGATTGATTCTGCTTCGACCATGAGTTTCTTCACGACTTCGACGACCTTGGATGGATGAATGAGTACTGCTTCAGACTATGATTCAACTTCCTTTGCTCAATTCCACTCGCTCAATTCCACTCCTATTCCCGCATGCCACTTCCCACTTCCTCAGAAAAGCCTTCGCACGCGCGAAGTCACTCCACATCCATCACTCGTCTTACTGACACCTCCAGCCACCAGGCATCGTGTTCGTAAACAGCCAGCGTAAGTCACTACATCTCTAGCTCGTGAATGTACGTGCTGACGACTAGCAACAGTCGTCGTGTGAGGTCTCGGCAATCCACTGGAGGAGTTTGAGAAGCGCGTGTGAGTGTTGCGCGGGATGGGACGGGGCAGACGAGATGTCAGAGATCCTGAGAGGGCGTGATAGCCTGGTACATAGCCAACGGTACCGATAATTTGCATGACAGTCAAGTGCCGCCGTGTGTCTTAGGGCTCATTCCAGTTGAACTAGACGGCTTCCAAAAACAGCACTCGCAATTTGGTCGGATGCTCCATGCCCCGGACGAGAACCAAGAAGAATCCTCAAAGCTTCGTCGAAGGCTTGATGCTCTGGACGATAGATAGCTTCCACACTCAAAGCTTTGTCGGAGGCTTCATGGTCGAGACGATAGCTAGCCTCCAAACTCCAACCTCTGTCGGAGGCTCGATAACCTGGATGTTGGCCAGCCTCCACTCCCGACCCTTTGTCGGAAAACCAATGACCTGGACTATAGCTAGCCTCCACCCCTAGCGCTTTGTTGGAAGACCGATGGGCTGGACGATGGTGAGCCTCCACATCCGACGCTCCGTCGGAGCTTCGATAGGGTGAACGATGGTAAGCCTCTATCCCGGATGCTTCGTTAGAAGCTCTGAATGCTGGACGAAGGGTACTCTGCCTTATGGCTATAATGTCGAAGGCCGTACGTAGCCGACCATGTATAAACTACTTCATGGCTGCCGTGTCGGCCGCCGTACGCAGCGGACAAGAGTCAGTGCACTCCATGAACGCTTCGTCGGAAAGCCGAAGATACCTGATGAGAAGTAGGCTTCTCCATGAGCGCTTCGTCGGAGGCCGCGTGCAACACCAATAGCTAGGCTACTCGATGATTGCTTCGTCGGACGTCTTGGCCGTCTTGATGGCTCTAGGCCTGTTCATGCGTTTTTTGTCGGGAGCCGGACGTGGATGACGATGTTGAGACTGCTCAATGCACGCTTCGTCGGGGGTCTACTTCCTCTGGCGCTGGAGAGGCCTGGCCATGAATGCGAACTTTCCTCCGCACGGCAAGCTGCATCTCACTGGCATGTCGCGCGATGATGAGCTTCTGACACAGCTTCGTGGCGTTACCGTAAGGTCCCGTCGTTATCGGAAGGACTGTTGTCACCGTAAGGACTTGTTGTCTCCGTAAGGAGTTTTGAGAATCAGAGCCTTCGACGAATTGTCTGGAGATCAGACCTCAATCCATACCCTTGACTCAGAAGCACTATTCACGCAACCACCGTATGTCGTATCGAGCACGCCGCACGGCATTTCTCGCCCCTACGTCTCATCCCCAACATCCCTTGGCTCCCTCACCATACAATAAAGCCTTATCGCCTCCCCCTCATCATCACAAACCATCTCCTTCACCAACACAAACCCCATCCGCTCATAAATCGCCATATTCGGCTCCGCACGACTACTCTCCAGATAACACTTCCTCCCCTCCCGATCAGCGACATCCGTCACATCCTTGAACAGCAACTTCCCTACTCCCTTCCCTTGCGCTTCTGGCAGGACGGTAACGATGTTGCAAAAGTAATAACCCAGCGGATCGGTCCAGAGCTCCTTTTGGACGCGGGCTTGCGCAGCCTTCCAGATCCAGTAGCGTTTGACGTTCAGGCCTCCTCGACCGTGCCAGAGGTTCATGCGGAGTTGGGAGGCCCAGAGGGACCAGGTGCCGAAGTAGTCGGACCAGGTTGGGGTTGGGGAGGGGGGGAGCCAGCATGCTACTCCGAGGACTTTACCGTCCGGATCGGCGGTGTCTTTGGCGACGCGGAAGATGGCGTGTTGCATGCCCCATCTGCAGCGAATGCTGAGGGAGACAGAGTTGCGAGTGTAGCTGAAATTCTGCTTGTCGAAGACCCTACGGACATATAGCCAAACGAGTCAGCGATTGTCTTAGACAATGTGACTAACATCCACCAGGGGTTTGGGTACCAGTTGTTATAGGGATCGGCCTCGAAGGCCTGTTGTATACAGGTCACGGCGCCTGGGATATCAGACTCGGCGATGGGAGCTATGTTGATAGGCATGTTGGCCAAGGTCCCCACGTTCTTGTCAGTTGCAGGGAGCCATGAGAGTGTACAAGCTACTTTCGGATCGAACCGACTCTCAGAGACGCTCCTTAACGCCGTCGACTGTTTGTCGTGAGGTCCGAGCGAAGGTGTCCGTGTGTTCAAGATATACAGCCACGTGCGCGTAGCGTGGCATTGATAAGGCTGCGCTACTGCCTATCTAGGAAGTGATAGCCGCTTCGCTAGATTCGGATTTCGAGCATGTGAAAATCCACAACTCTTTGTCGTACATCATTCTCTTCGCCAAACTGGCTCCATCGCCTCGCATCCTCGCGTGGATGCTGAAGCACGGTCGCATACCACCCTCCCAAATGGCACTCACAGTGGTCGAACCCCCGCCAGTCGTACAAGACATCCTCGAGCCACCTCCCGATGTAGCATTAACACCCTGCGATCCCTGGCCGCGCCCATACTTCCTCGAGGGCGGACTACGGAGGGTGTGTCAAGTCTCGATCTACCAGTAAGACATTCGCTAACATCGGAAAAGGTCGCACCATACCACTTCACATACCAAACCGCACGTAGCAAGTGGCCCACAACTAAGACCGCAGATCCACCGAACTAACACTTACGACAGTGGTGCAAGCAAAGATGGCGCGGCCGAGAGATCCTCGATATCTTCCGCGATGAGTTCCGCGATCGGACACCAGAGTACTACCAGAAGTCAATCGAGGAGGGCGCAATACAGCTTAACGGCAAGCCAGTCGAGTCAATAATGACAACGGTCAACAATGGCGACATCATAAGCCATACCCTACACCGCCACGAGCCGCCCGTGACTGGCCAGGCGATCGGGATAGTGCATGAGGATGAAGATATGATCGTGATAAGCAAGCCCTCCGGCGTACCTGTCCATCCTGCTGGGCGGTACAACTACAACAGCGTGATAGAGATCATACGCTCGGAGAGAGGGCACGGCTTCAACCCACTGCCTTGCAACCGGCTGGATAGGCTGACGAGCGGGATCATGTTCATCGCGAAGCACAAGAAGGCGGCGGAGCGGTTGACAGAGCAGCTCACGCAGCGTACAGTACGAAAGCAGTATGTGGCGCGAGTGAAGGGGGAGTTTCCGGCGCAGGATATGGTGTGCGAGCAGCCGATTCTGCAGATTTCGCCGAAGCTGGGGTTGAATCGCGTGCGAGCGAATGGGAAGGAGGCGAGGACGGTGTTTAAGCGGTTGGCGTATTATCCTGCACCTGCTGTGAATGGGAACGCACCGAGAGAAGGGTACTCGATTGTTCGCTGTTTGCCGTTGACGGGTCGGACGCATCAGCTTCGCGTGCATTTGCAGTTTCTCGGTCATCCTATCACGAATGATCCGATCTACAGCAACCAGCGCGTGTTCGGGCCAGACCTGGGCAAAGACTCGAGTACAGCGGACGATGATGATTCGGTCATTGACCGCTTGAGTCGCATGGGTAAGGACGAGGTTGCAGAAGCGGTGGCATACCACGACGAGATGGTCGCAGACTACGAGAAGAAGAAAGCAGAGAAGATGACCGGCGAGACGTGCGAGGTTTGCGGCACCGATCTGTACTCAGATCCCGGCGCTCACGAGCTGGGTATCTACTTGCATGCCATGAAATATGCGTCCATGGATGGCGAATGGAGCTATGAGACACCATTGCCTGACTGGGCGCTGCCGCCGAAGGGCTACGAGGGTCCGACACAGACGACTGAGGAGTCTGACCCAGCCGCTGCACTAGCAAAACTCGGTCTAGACGACGTCGAGCAGAAGCAGCAAGATAGCACGATAACCACTAGCTAATGCATCCACCCTCTCAAACCTGATACTTCAGCTCAACGGGCTCACCACCCCTCTCCCCACTCCTCAACAGCGCCTCCAAAATCTCCAAATCCGCCAACCCTTCCTCCACACTCTGCCTCGCATCCCACTTCCCCTCCTTCAAACTCCCCGCCCAAGCGAACACCTCTGGGATGACAGACCCAACCGGCACATGCTCCTCCTTCCCCTCAACCCCATCCTTCACATCCTCCTCCCTCTCCTCCTCCCCCTTAACCTTAATCTTCACAACGGTGCGATCCACACTCACCGTCCCCCCCTCACACGCAACACTCCACTCCGCCCCTCCAAACGTCGTCCCAAAAGACACACTGAAAGTTCCCGTACTCCCATTACTCAACCTCAACCCCGCATCCACCGTATCAACCGGTGGCAAATACTCCTGCAAAAGCGACGTAAACGCACTCACCCTCTCCACCTTCACCCCACCCCCCTGCAACAACATCCGCGTCCCCGCGATAAAATGCACGCCCGCATCCAACAGAAACCCACCCTGATGCTGCGTTTTCTTCCGCCACTCCGTCTCGATGTACTTCATCCCCGGCTGTATACACGTGTGCATCCGCACTTTCACTCCCAACACCTCCCCGAGGGTGGAGATCTGCTTCGCGGCATGGTTGTAGGCGGCGTAGTAGCGGAATTGCTCCGCGGTGCTGAAGTTTATTGTCGAGGTGGAGATGTTGGCGTGGTACCAGTCTACCAACTCTTTCCCTGCTGCGACGTCTGGGGCGAGGGGTTTTTCGGCGAGGACGTGTTTGCCGGCTGAGAGGGCGGCTTTGATGAAGGAGGATTGGACGTGGATGGGGAGGGCGATGATGACTGCGTGGATGTCGGAGCGGGAGAGGAGGGATCCGTACGTGCTGGAGGTGTCGTCGCTGTATAGATCGACCGAGTCTTTGAGGTCGGACGAGACGGCCTGTGCTGATTTCTGGGAGCGGGAGTAGATGGCGCGGAGGGAGAGGTCGGGGCATTGGAGGACGGCGGGCTGATCAAGGTGGTTGACCTACATGCACAAGCGCAGTCGAGATAATGATACCAGTGCCGACTGTGGAGAGTCAGCCATCACAATCGCGAAGAACCATCATCTGGCGAAGGTACTCACATTGCCTAAGGCACACCAGCACGACATGGTCTGCATCGAACTTCGTAAACCTCAACGTGAGAACCGGACCAAGCACGCCAATACCACTCGCAGCCAGAATCACGAACAGCAATCCGATCCTCAGAGGGACGTTATACTCGTAGTCTGGCGCCGCGCATCCTGATGATACGGTATTGCCTTCGGCATCAACGCAATGTCTGATATTCGTCAGTACTACAGTCAGACTGGACGGTACGACTTGGCCTGCTTTCATTGAGGACCTTTGCACATCAACGTCTTCGGAGTTGCCATTGTGGAGTGGTACTAGACCATGCTGCTGTTCCGATAGCACGAGGCAGAGTCTATAAAGCCCGCTGCTGGCATTCAGAGGTAATACAAACCCTCACTCTCTCCCCGTCGACGTTCTACCCTTCAGGACGATCCAAACAGCTCGATACCCTTCCATCATTATGGTCTCTCTACGCAGCGCAATGAGTGCAGCAACGCTCGCCTCTCTCACTCTTGCCGCTCCAGTATTCGATTCAGCAGACTACCCACGACAAACACCCTTTGTCTCAGCTGAAGTATGGGACGTGGGCGGGACGATGACCTATCCTATCCAATTTTGTAACAGCACCGAGACTGCTCTGCTTGGTGAGGCATTCGAGGAGATGTCGCTACTGGCGGAGCATGCTCGCGACCACATCTTGCGTTTTGGATTCAGCTCAGACTACTACGTTAAGTACTTTGGCAATGCCAATACCGCGGAGCCGGCAGGCTGGTTCGACAAGATCGTCAATGGCGACAAGACAGGGGTGTTGTTCCGGTGCGATGACCCTGACGACAACTGCAGGCTTGCTGGCAAGCACTCGTTTCTTTGCACGTGTCCGATGTAGTTATGCTAATGTCCAGCAGGATGGGCCGGCCACTGGAGAGGCGAGAACAGCAGCGACGAGACCGTGATCTGCGAATACTCGTTCACAAGCAGATGGCCCCTTGCCGGGCTTTGCGGGTATGGCTACACAGTCGCTGGCGGAGAGACGACAGCCTACTTCGCTTCAGACCTGATACATCGAGTCTTCCACACCGACAAGCTGGGAGAAGGAGTTGTCGGCCACTACGCAGATACCTACGACGACTGCTTGAAGCTTGCCATCGATTCACCCGAGGAGGCTGTAAGGAACAGCGCATCGCTTCGGTACTTTGCCCTGGATGTCTACGCATACGACATTGCGGCGCCGGGACAGGGCTGTACAGGTCATCCACCGCTGAGCAGTTCGTCTTCTAGTGCGGCTGCATCATCCTCGACCGCCTCGAGCGTTGCGTCTTCGGCCACTGCGGCGTCTGCGACGACTGCTGAAGCGTCTACGACTTCGTCTGCACCATCTGTAAGCCTTTTTCTACCCCAAAACCGCAGACATTTTTGCTCATGTGTGCTAGGAATGTCACACGCATTCCGATGGTGAGGTACATTGCGTTTGAAAGGATTGCCCGGGCCCATGGGACGGTTTGCACTTCAGTGTGCTCTAGCATAGCAAGTCCGGCGCGACAACAGTCTTGTTCTTGCCCACGTGCAGCAGTTCATTAAGGTGATGGAAATGATAACGAACTATGTTAAAAGGAGTAACTCGGTTCAACGTATTCCTTGTCGCGGACGCATGCGTTGACTCGCTCATCCTGGCCGACGTAGAAGCACTGGTGTCCATCCTCACGGCCGTTGGCTATCATTTCGCCATTCGCGGGATACCCTCACGCATCATCTTGGCCACCATGCGATCCTTCTCGCTTGAGAGCGTTTCCCTAGGTAAGTGGTCGCCCTCTGTCAGAATCACTGCCGCTGTATTCAAGGATCTCGTCCTTCATTGGCGATATGTCTCTGTCCGCAGTTCTGATCGGATCCCCAGCGGATATCACTTTCGATTCTACGCTCGCTTCATAAAGGTAGGACTAGAAGGCCAGAGATTTGCCAACGACAATGGGTGGCTGCCTGAACGGAAGCTCGCTTGCGGTCAACGGCGATGATAGGCATAGCATGGGTTCGATGTAGTATGCAGACTCGATGTTCATTGGGCTGGGTGTTGTTATATATGTACAACAAGCGAGGCGAGGATTCAAGTGCATTGCCTTGATCCAGATGACCACCTCGCGTGGGCATATGCCACTGCTTCAGCTTGCATACGTCGAGCATGGCAAGTGCAACCACCTCCAACCATTTCGATGTCACCGCGGACAGACCCGCACTAGCGCCGGCTGGGCCGAGCCAATGGAGAATTCTCGGACTTCACTTCTCGACTTCTCGCAGGAGTCTCTCTGGGACAACGCCTTTCGGACGCCCTCCATGATCCAATCTTCGATCACTGGGAGTAAAGGTCTTTCCTGCATCACCTTTCCGGCAACCTCACGTCGCTGATGTCCGGGCCGATTTGGGCTGACAGTCTACTTCCACGGCGTCACTCCACGCCAAGGTCGTGTTATCGGCGAACGGAAGGTACTCGCGAAAGGTAAGATTGCTTTTCGGCAGGGGTTGGCGATGATGGAGCCACGGAGGCTTTCACATGTTTGTGCTTGCATTGAAGATCGTCTCGAATATACAACCTCGTCGCGCGCATGGTTGTGCAGGTCCGAGTGTTATCCAAACACCCATCATGCTGCCATCGACTTTCCACCCAAGATTGACTTCAAATCGCCGTTGCAAGAAATACAGATCTCACGCCACTGGCACGTGAGCTCGCCAACCTTCACCTGCACTAGGCTTAAGTCGAAGCTAAGCGACGCAAGCCTCTTCACAGAAACTCTTCCATCCACTGGTCCACTGAAGGACCCTGCATCACGGCTACATCATGACCCATGCGTTCACCAACCATTCCGCTGCCGGCGGCGACCATACCGGATCATTGGGTGGTGTCTGGGCCCAGCTCTAACTTTCTCCCGGCCAAGCCTTCCCGAACTCGTAGAAAAGGTTGCCGCGTCCCACCTGGTCGGGTTGTCAATTGCAATCTGTTTGTCGACATAACAATCAGCTGACCTGTGGTACTTGTAGCAGTATCCTGTGGTAGCTACTTCGTTATCGGAAGCCTTATCGAACAATCTCCGCTGCAGAAACTTTTCTGTGATATCTTCGATCCCAACCTCAGCTCTGTCTGCGATTACCAGATCTCTGAGACACAGAATATAGGCATCCGCCTGCCGCATGACTGCCATAAGCAGCAATTACCGGACTCTATTACCACTTGCCCAAAGCAACACATCATCTGGACCTGTCGTGAACCACCGCGCCCGCAAGCAACAACTTCCAAAGCACCAAACGGTACCCATAAGCAACAATCATGGCCGAGCCACGCAAGCATAGTGTCGCCGACCTCTCGCCAGAGCAACTACACCGACGCAAGGAGGGCGTCACGAATGTTCGAATACACGATGCTAAAGGTCGAACCAAGAGCGTAGCTGTCGAAGATCTCACTGAAGCGGATAAAGCTCTTGCCGCTGAATTTGGGTATACGCCAGTTTTCAAAAGAGAGTTTGGCTACCTGGCTGCCTTCTCTTTCGCTGTCAGTATCAGTGGAACCTTTTCTACCATCGCCACAACCTTGATCTATCCGCTCGAGGCTGGTGGCAGCGCATCTGCCGTCTGGTGTTGGCTGATCTCAGGATCCGGGTGTATGTGCATTGCTGTAGGTCTTCCAGGAAGCGCGCTGCAGCTTCACTCGTACTAAACTATTGCCTAGTTGTCTGTCTCAGAGTTAGTATCTGCTTACCCGACTTGTGGTGGACTCTACTATACCGTCTCTCGCCTCGCGCCAAGAGAATGGGTGCCGTCCATCAGCTGGGTTACAGGCTGGCTCAACTTACTTGGCCAAGTCGCCGGCGTTGCATCCTCTGAGTGGGGTGCTGCTGCTCTGCTACTCGCTGCCATCTCCATTGGAACCGACTTCAACTACCAACCTACTACAGGCCAGACTGTGGCTGTAATGGCTGGCTTGACCGTGCTCACTGGTCTCGTCAACTCTCTCTCCACATACTGGATGGAAAAAATGACCAAGAACTATGTGATCTTCCACGTGTTGGTGATCATCACCTGCAGCATCGCCCTCTTGGCACTCGCTCAACCAAGCAACGGTACCCCGAAGCACACAGCGAAGTATGTCTTCACCGACATTCATAACGTTTCTGGTTGGACTCCGAACGGCTGGTCATTCCTCTTCGGCTTTCTGTCCGTCAGCTGGACGATGACCGACTACGACGCCACTGCTCATATCACAGAGGAGATCATCGAACCTGAGATCAAGGCACCATGGGCCATCAGCATGGCCATGCTGTTCACTTACGTCGTCGGCTGGCTCTTCACCATTGTCCTCTGTTTCGTCATGGGAGACGTTGACGAAATTCTTGGGTCCCGGATCGCACAACCCGTCGCCCAAATATTCTTCAACGTTCTCGGAAAGGCGGGTGGCATTGTCTTCACGCTTTGCGCCTTCTTCATCATCAAGTTCGTCACCTTCACGGCCATGCAAGCCCTCGGACGCACCGTCTTCGCGTTCTCGCGCGATCGTCTCGTTCCGTTCTCGAACATCTGGACAAAAATCCTGCCGATGACCGGCACTCCCATTCTCGCGGTCTGGATCTGCGTCTTTTGGTGTATCGCGATTAACCTCATCGGCCTCGGCTCTTACACCGCCATCCTCGGTGTTTTCAACGTAACCGCCATCGCCTTGGATTGGAGCTACTGCATCCCAATCTTCTGCAAAATCATGTTCGGCAAGTTCCAGCCAGGACCGTGGCACCTGGGCAAGTTTGGCTGGTGGATCAACGTGTGGGCGTGTATCTGGACCCTGTTCGTCAGCGTAAGTTGTCAATATTACATACTATTCATTTCGGCAGCACTGACATTCGCCCAGATCATCTTCGTCATGCCTGTCGTGATGCCAGCTACAGCAGCCAATGTAAGTCGTACTATCCCTCCACTACACAACGTTCACTTACTCACACTCCCCCAGATGAACTATGCCATCGTTTACCTTGCTGGTATTCTTGGCTTCTCCACATTGTACTGGTACGTGCAGGGCAGGAAGTTCTACACTGGGCCGCTCATTGAGGCTGAAGTGGATATGGGAGTAGAGGGAGAGAGGAGCAGCGAGGAGGGTATGCAGCGAGAGAAGAAGCTCGCCGAGGAGAACCGCCAGCAGGAGGTCTGAGTGGCGATCCATGCCTCCTGTGTTTTGTAATACCCGAGCATGACGTCGCCGATGGCTTGTACTTCTTGACGACGGAGGGAACAATGTTCGAATAAGTTCTGTTCTCTCATAAGTAATTTAGTCTGGTCTATCAAATATACCCAAGAAGAGCTCAGTTAGGGTTACTCTTCTGCAATGGTCTGTCGCGTGCAGCCGCTGTATTCGGCCGCTGTATTGTCTTGCTAGGTAGGAGTGCGCCTCTCTCGTTACACCACACTGCCTGAACACCGCTGTTAGCCATGCTACCTCGCTGAGGCAAATCCGCCATGCCCGCGTGAATCTGCTCTCTACCGCAAAGACGCCATCTTCGCAGCAAGCACCTCTTCACAAAGGTAGCCGTTCGGTCTGAGATCTTCCACCTCTCGACCTTCTCTCGAAGACAGCACATCGAGGCCATGCCGCCTCTGCTGCTCCCTTCTCAGCGGATCCGGCATTCGCCACGCGGTGGTTGACGACGTCTTCGTTGCGCTCCGTTTCTCCTTGCCCACCAAAGATCTTGCGGTCGGACACATCCAGATCCTCGGCCACACTCTATCGTCGAGGTCATGATATTTCTCGAGCTCGTTGTCAATTTGCTTGACTACCGTGCGGTTGCTTGTGATGGTCGTGCTGCCCGTAGCCCATCCGTACATGAATACAGATTTATTGATATCTGTCAAGCCTTCGGCAACCAAAACTGCTTCACGCGGCAGCCTAGTCTGATTGCCACTTTGATCTTGATCTACCACTCGGATGGGGAGTTTTAGATCCGACGGTACTTCGTAGGCAGACCACTGTTGCAGCTCGGCCACCAGTTGTTCTTGAGAGGCAGATGTATCGTCACCCATAAATATTGCGGTCCTGGCTATCTCCGATGGTGTGCCGATTGTGTCCACGATCTCTCGCATGCGTTTCGCGGCTTCAAAGGTGCAGACGAGCCGATGACCCTGCAGCGCTGGGTACAGAAGGGACGGAAGGAGATTTTCGTTGTCCTCGATTTCGACTTGTCTTTGTAAAGCAGTGTGGAACCAGGGTTCCTTGGATACTTTGGCGTGCGAGAACTCGGAAACCACTGCGAGAAGGATGGTGCAGTCGATGTTGACGACGTCTGAGAACATTGATAATTGATCTCGCGCCATGTGGGTTGCAGCATCCTCGTACGGCACTGGAGGCAGTGAGTTTTCGCCACAGATTATCGTTGCGCCAGTTTTTCGACACTTTTCGACGATGCTGTCGACCTCAGATGTCTCTCCAAGTCGCACACGAGGCAGCATTATATACACCACTGGATGGTGAGTACGGACACGAAATGCTTTCGAAGCTCGTGTAAGGTCCCTGGCCGTCTTGACTAAAGGTATATCGACATCGTCCTCGTCAAGCTTCCCACCATTGATAGCATCATCGCTCTCATCGTCCGAAGCTCCAGAGTCCCATCCCTCTTTGGCGAGATCAAAGAGTAACCGATTGTTCGTCACCAGGGAAATCTTGGTCCATGTTCGGCCGGCGTCTGAAACAAGGTCCACCACCACAGAATCGCTTTTCGTTCCTTTGCTTTTCCCACGTCCCGAGGGCGGTCTCTGGTACTGGACGCCAGTGGCCGATGCTCGTGGTTTCGAGTCGGCATGGTACCGCTTCAGGAGAGCCGACAGATCCGTCGAGCGCTTCGAGGTTGACCAGACAGTCTCCAGAAATGGGAGATTCGAAGAGCGCGCCACGTGGTTGGTAGCATCGCTCTCTGGTTTTCCAGATAGCTTCTCTAGCATCGAGAGCTCTGACTGGACTGTATTTTTGAAATGCGCGACTTCGACTGTGCCTGCCATCCTTAGATGCCTTAGTCTATCCCGAAAGGCTTCCAGTTCTGAAAGGATCGTCTTCGCTCGCGATACCAAATCGTCTACTATTGGCGATGAAGCCAAAGCGGTGTCTTCGACTCCATCGGCAACAGTGTTCTCCCCATCGTTCAGAGTCTCCATGATCGTCGTGTGCCCGATATGGCCTGGTCTCGTGCTCATGAGGTGGCTAAGATTCTGAAGAGCAAACTTATCCTTGCGAAGGGTTCATGTGTTTATTTACACTTTCAGTGAGACGGCCGGCTCCTATTTACTCGTCGCGTTGCAGTATGTACATGAAGTGCATATGTTGCAGTAATTTCATTGGATGTGGGCAGTTCGAATTTCCATATTTCGCTGAGCTCGGACCACGCATGTGAATATCAAGATCGTGGGGTTAGAAAGACCACATACCACACACTGAACAATATGGTATTACTCGAGACAAGCGACGAATGGCAGCGGCAGTCTTCTCTCCTGCTCCAAGCACGACCGACCACAGTAAGTATATAGAGGCAATCCGAGCCAAGCACTCACTGACTTGTCTACTCATAGGCCCGCATAACCGTCAAGTACAACGTACCAAACCTCCAGTCACCGAAAGTTCAGAAAGCGATAAAGCGGAAAGGAGATGCTGAAGGTGGAAAGAAAGATGTTGCCGCAGCACCAGCGGTACCAAAGGCAGTGTTGTGCTTGAAGACGTATGATCCCGAATCTGGAGTCTGCTTACAGTTCAAAACCGATCGGGCTGCGGAAGTGGGACGTTTAATCACTGGCTTGGGTCGGTTGGGACGTCATATGGCGGCGTTGCCGCAGAAGACAGAAGGTGAGAACATCTGTGTGCGTATATGCTTGAAAATCTGTGACTAAGTTCGCCGACTAGATGCCGTGATGGAGGATGTAGCTGCGGTAGAATCTACTGCTGTACAAGACCAAGCTGCCACAACTACCACGGACAAAGCACAGCCTGGAGCGAGTGGCGCAGGAGGGGGCGGGAAGAAGAAAAAGAAAGCCAAGAAGTGAGCAAAGTGCAGATAACCAGACTATGACCAGCAAGCGGAGCTATGGTGCTTCCACGGAGCAGAGACAAGAGTTCTTCTGCGCACACGGTCGATGAGCATACCCTAGGAAACACATCCTGGTCTATGACCAAGCGCGAATGCCCTGGAATGGACGAGCAATAACGCCAGTAAAAAGCTTCACATGCCATCAGACCATTCACCCGAACGCAGTTTCAGAAGCTGGATCGACCACTTGGAATCCTTGCTACTGGATGTGTAAAGGTGCATGCAGTATTCAGCATCCTGGCTATCCACAACAGTGTAACATTGCCTTATACAATGCCACGAGGGAAAGGAAGCCTGTAGCAGAGCAAACTTGGGAAGACGAATTCGTCGAAGTATCGACATCGATATCAAGGTGAGACGACCAAGCTAGACCTCACTTCCGACTTCCGTAGAGAATGGCATATCTCACGACGCTACGCGCTCTTGTGCTGCGAATTCTTCTCGCTGATTCGTGCTCGCTCCAGGTAGATGGGGCCATTCTATCATTGCCGATGGTTCATAGTGCTCAAAGCCAGGCCCCATAAAATCTACCACATGTGATCTGCATCCACTCTTCATCGACATGGGATATGCTAGGGTCCCTTAATCTCGACATTGCCTTCGCAGAGCGATATCCCTCCACCACGTGCCACTTACTCCATATGTTTATTTGCGATCAATTGTCTGGCCGCATGGGTAGGATCAGAGTTGCCGACACGGCAGTTAGCATAACGCCGTAACCTACGCTTCGAAGGATCCGAAGATGGCGCACCATGCCGGCCAAGCACTGAATACCACGTGTAGATCCATCCCCAGGCCACGCTACCCCAGACAGTTTGACGGCCACGGCCAGCTCTCCACCGCGCGTCTCAAAGCTTCCGGATCGTGAGGTTATTCCCGCGTAGGGTCAGGGTCAGGCCTTTCGAGTCAGGTGCTGCAGATGCTCGAAAGCTGTAGACCTGAACCTTGCACTTTTGGATCCCTGATCCAAAGAGGAAGCTGTGGGTTCGGCGACGCAGTGAGCTCCGCTACCAGAGCTCGTCTGTCCCACAGTTTCCGCCCGCTCATTCTTTTACTCCGAGAGTACTCCAGATTGTCCTCCGCTAAGCGGCTCTGACGGGGAGGCGGTGGCCAAGCCTTGTCGTGCCCTGCTTCCACCGCGGACATGCTCTGAAGGTAGGCGGTACACGCTTCGGTTCGTCGCCAAAGGGTTCATGCAACATGACAGCTAGCTCAGATCTCCACTGAAATCTGCAGGCGACGGAACTGCCAAAGGCAGCTCGCGTGTCGGCGAAAAAGTGAAGCGAGGGCGAGAGGTCACTCTACCTCTGTACCCCACAGCAGGTTGGCCGTTACCACCAATCAAGTGTGAGGCGACCTGCAGGTTCATGCAAGCCTTTGTTAGTTTGTGGGGAGCTCGTCGTGGTCAAGGCGCAAGTTGCCGCTTGGTGGGAGCGGATGTTCGAGATCGTCAAGATATTCTCAGGGTCAAAGCGGATCGTCGTGAGGTATATCTGTAACCCCATCATGCCCTGCTTCTGCGCACGGCAATTCAATGGTGTTGCTCCAGAATTCTGCATGAAACGCTGCATTTGTAGTGGAGCACTCCCTCCGGCAATGGCAGATCGAGGTCGCGGCTACTCGGCCTTGGTGGCTGTGGCAGATGTACTCGTGACATGGTGCATAAGGGGACAACTCTTAGCCCAGCCGCCCAACTCACTCCGTGCCGATTTCCACCCAATGCTATCAGAGAATTGAGAGACTTCTCTGAATCATTGCGGGTCCCTTACCAGGTGTGTGAGCTGCACTGCGGTCCACCTTCGATGAACCTGCGCAAGCCGGTTGTTGAAGCTTGCCTTCCAAGACTTGCATTTGGTAGCGGGACAGCCCGGAGTAGAAGTACAATGATGAAGTTGATCTTAACACCAACGGGCACGGAAAGCTGCTAAGATCAGCATTGAAACGATTTGCGCGCGAATCAAGCTTATACCTGGTGAATTTTTGGTGGCCAAGTGCGCTATTGATATCCACGGGTGTGACATGACCCACCCAGTTTTGAGAGGCAGGCTGGGAGGCCGGATTGAGCGTACCCGATGTAGGAAACATGCCCCACGCATCTCTGCTGTCTCCGGCTGTTGCATGTGAATGCATGAACGCCACGAAATTTCGCTTGCAAGCCATGCCCTCGCGATCGCAGATCCTGCGCCAGAGGCAGTGAGAAACGCACCGGGCGTTCCCTAGGTCGTCATACGAACTGGCCTTGTGGCGTCGCTCGAGCTGCTCGAGTCTAGCGTGGTGGCAAGCGGTTGTGCGTCCGTTCCTCGGTCTTTGCATCCCGGGAGACAGCAACCAATGGTTGTGCCGCTTGAGTTTGACGGGCATGAGCACTTCATGCTGCGATCCTGCGAGCATTTGCGACGTCAAGCCTGGTGATGTAGGTAGCTTCCCTCGAGGTCGCAGTGGTCAAGGGTCCTTCTCACGACCATCTTCCTCTCGTCTTGCTGTGTGCAATTGAGTTGTTGGACTTTGCAAGACTTCTAACTGAAACCATCCGTATCGATATCAGTACACCGACCAGGCCAGGCCGCCAGGTGCACCCTGCTGTCAAATCTACCCCAGACTCTACTCCACAGCTTGGAAATCGTTGTCGTTGTTGTTCCTGCGGCATCAACGTGAGAACTGCACGAAGTACCAACCTGCGGTCGTTGGACACTCCCGATCTCGACAATCTCGAACTGGAACTCCCTGGCGACTCCGAACCAGTTAGGTTGACGCTTGTTGAACCACGGGGACTGGAAGCAGCATTCGTGGGTCATCCTGCTCTAAGGCAAACTCAATTTGGCTGAGGTCCAGCTGACGAGACGAGCTTGAAGCAGACCGCATCTCGATCCCTCCCGTTCTGCTCGACAATTCGATTGTTCGCTGGTCCATTGCGAATCGTGTCGTGTTCCTCGTCAGCGACCTCCCGCCAAATTTGGTTGATGATAGCATCATTCCTGCGTGTTGGTAGTAACTTTGGCAGCTTGAAATCCGCGCCAGGGAACGTCGAGTGAAGAGAAGAGCGAGGATCCCAACAGCGCAAGTGGTAGCAGGATCCGGTGTACACGAACACGATTGGAATTGTTTTGCACCTACACAAAGACGAATCCTTAGCATTTTCCACGAGTGCTTACCTATCGCACATACAAGGCGATACCCAACCCAGCGGAGTCCATTCAGTGCGCGCGAATTTACAACAAATCAGGAGAAGGAAGAAGGATACAATATAAAGGTGTTTCAAGCAGATCCAAAATTTGGGTGAATCGAGGAGTTGCAGCATCAGAGTATGCAACCTGATCCCATTGTTAAAACTGAAGTGGATGCCGAATCTCCAGAGTCCAATATCAACGTATCCAACGCGAAAGAGAACGTAAAAGGTACGCGAAACTCTGCAATCAAAGAAAGGGCGCTGTACTGACCCGACTGTCCGCAGCACGAACCCAGTCGAATGGAAAGGCAAGCGGGGCGAATAATGGAGGTGCGAATGGTCAGTTTCCTCCGCCCAAGACGGACAAACCAAGACCTCATGTCTGTGGTACTTGTGGTCGATCGTTCGCGAGATTAGAACATCTCAAGAGACACGAGCGATCGCATACCAAGGAGAAGCCATTCGAATGTCCAGAGTGTACAAGATGCTTCGCGCGAAGAGACCTGCTGCTCCGGCACCAGCAAAAGCTGCACTTGACCGGAGCACCGTCAAGGCCGCGGAACGGGAGGAGGGAGAGTGTTAGCGGTGCTTCTGTTGCCAGCGGTCGAGTCCGCAAGAGCTCTATCGCCAATGGCGGAGCTGGTGGTTCTTCTGCCGGTGCTGGCCCTGGCCATAGGCCGCGCGCCAACACCATCAGCCATATTGACCTCTCAGGACTCGGCATGATGGATAATCCGAACTTCAATCGTCTGAACGCTTTGGGTCTTGGTCACATAAACATGAGTGGTCTGCCAGGTCCCATGAATTTCGACTATCGCGGCATGTCAACAGCCATGGGCTCCCACGGCAACATGGGCCTCCCAAAATTGAACACTCATTCGCTGAATAACATGGACATGACCAACTCCTTGCGGACGGCTCCGCCTCATGCAAGCTTTGGGGGCTTCGACATCGACCAATTGTTCAATCCAGGCACAACGATAAACCCAGCACAGCTCCACTTTGGCGGGTCTTCTTCTTCTGCTTCTCAGTTGCATATGCCGCCCTTGGAGCCATTCACCGTCCACTCAGCTATAGATCCACAGGCGCAGATGAACGATTTCGGCTGGATGAAGGATTGGCATATGCAAATATCTCAAGATGGCAACGAGAACGCCATTGACGAATCATCACCATCACGCATCAGTAGTGGTGACAGTCCTGGCGACTGGACCGATAGCATGAACAACAGCACAGCCGCCATTTCGATACAAAACAACTTCCAGTGGCCTCAGCACGATTCGCAGCGCCACGGTTCCACCGGGAATGGGCCATTCCAGTTGGAAGCTCTAGGTACTGGTCTTCCGAGCCTGGACGCACCAACCGGCACCATTTCTCCCAATACGTTACACGACCCCACTCCCACCGGCGATGCGTACTTCCAGCAGGCAATGATGCAGCAACCGCAACAGCATTTCCATCAGCACCATAGCCCACAACAAATCGATGTTGTGCAAGGACAGCAGCAGAACTTTTTTGCGCCTTCGATCTCCGCGTTCAACTCCGACAGCCCAAGCATGTCATCCTCGTCGATGACCGGAAGCGCGAGACAGAGCTCTGTAACGTCCATCTCCACGGATTCGATCACGGATGCAACCCGACAAACGCTGCTGCTCACCCTGTCGCAGCCATCGGTCTTTGGCCACAATCATCGCAAGTACTCACAGCCCACCATTAGCTCTCCACTATCTCCCGGTGGTGCTCGACCGTCCGTGCAAGGCCCGAATCTACCCAGTGCAGCGGACATCCGAAGATATGTGGAAGCCTTCATCCAGTTTGCTCATCCACATTTTCCTGTTACCCATCTGCCGACCCTCTCATTCGATGCCATCGAGGTCGGAATCAAGGGTGGATCACCACCAAGTGGCCTGGGCAGCGGCATCAACAGCGGTGGCGGCTGTCTCATCCTAGGCATGGCTGCCATCGGTGCCCTGTATGAGTACGACCATCCTGCGTCCAAGGAGCTGTTCGAAGCTGCCAAGAAGATGCTCACCTTGTATCTCGAAGAGCGCCGCAAGGCGGATATGACTGCAGCAGTCAACGGATATAATTCAGGCAGCGATAGCCATGCCCACACACCACTATGGCTGGTACAAGCTATGTTTCTTAACGTCGTGTATGGGCACCAGTGTGGCGACAAGACCGCTGCCGACATTGCCAGCAACCACTGTGCAGCCTTGGTCAGCCTCGCGCGTGCCGCGGGTCTCACGGAACCGTCACTCGGCGGAACTCCTGGCAGTGAAGACGCGAACAATGGCGATGCGGACATGACCAACTCAAGCATTACGCCTGGTGACAGTGTCTCAAGACATCAAAGCGCCGAGACCAATCTCCAGTCACAATGGCTCCGCTGGAAGGATGCTGAGGAACGGAAGAGGACACTTTTTGCAATATTCATGATTTCAAGCACACTCACGACAGCCTACAATCACACGCCCACCATCATGAATTCCGAGATACTGCTCGATTTGCCGTGTGACGAAGAGCTATACGCCGCCGAGACAGCGCAGCAGTGGCAGAACCTTGGTGGACTTGCCGCCGCTGAGCAGAACGCAGTGTCTTTCGCTGACGCTTTGAGCACTCTCTTGACTGCGAACCAGCGCCAAGGCAGGACCTCTACTTCCAGCGCGTACAACAACCCACTCGTGGCTCTGCAAACAGGAGATGGCCCTACTGACAACGATTTGAGGCCTAGCACCTTGGGGTGTCTTGTCCTTATCAATGCGCTTCACAACTACATCTGGGAGACCAGGAGCCGGCATCACGGAAGACGATGGACGCCACAGGAGACAGAATCCATGTTCTCCCACATCGAACCCGCTCTTAGTGCGTGGCTAGCAGCGTGGAAAGCAAACGGGCACCACAAGATCGACAGACCAAACCCGTTCGGCATGGGACCGCTTTCGGCGGATTGCATCCCTCTCCTCGACCTTGCGTTCGTGCGGCTCTTTGTCAACCTTGGACGGTCAAAAGAAGCCTTCTGGCAACGAGACTTTGACCAAATGGCCGACGAGCTCGCGCGTGGCTCAGAGATTGTACAGCATGCGGAAGGTACCCCAAGCGCGGTTGGCGACAACGATGGGTCCACTTCCAACGGTAGCCCTCCGACCAACATCGCCGGCCAGCGACGAGCTTCTCAAGCTTCGACTTCGGAGCAAGCTGGCTCGAGGCGCGAACGACATCTTCGAAAGGCTGCGAACTATGCTGCAGATTCTCTCTCCGTCGCCTGCAGCTACAACCTCACCTATGCCGACATGACCGCGCACGAACTCCCGGTCCAGTCCGCAATGTGCTTCTTCGACTGCAGCCAGGTTTTGGCTGAATGGGCTTGCACCGTACAGGAGCGCGTTGGCTGGCACTTGGGCGTGCTTGGACGAGATCAGGTCGACTACACGCAAGTCCCTGCCATCATGATGCTGCAGGCCGAAGACGTCGAGCTGCTACGGAAGATCGAGGATATCTGCGACAGCCTTGAGACGAAGCGCTTCCAACAGGAGAATCTTCTGGCAATGGATCTGCAGAGCTTGAATTCGATGGGCACGAATCCGAATCTGGCTGCGTGTGGGTACGGAAGCAAGATCTTGAGGATCACGGCCATGATGTTGGAGAAGGCTATTGTTTGGCCTGGTAAGCCATTGATTTCTTTTTCCAATTTGGCCTTCATTGCTGACTCTTGCTGCGCAGTTACACATGTCATGGCCAAGGCCCTCGTGACCCAAGCAACTCACATGGACCGACGAGCTGAGGAATCAACCAACACTAAATGAACTGCCTAGACCGCGAACGACCCTCAGCAGCAGACCCCCTTACGAATCCGACCTTGCAGATGCGAAATCCCTCAACAAACATTTCGGCTACTCGCTTCTTGTACAGCCCTTTCCGCCACTGTTCATACAGAAGTCCACAAAAGTCCTACACCGCCCTGTGGCTACTCCTCAAACCAAAAAAGTACAAAATTCTGTTCTGCTGGCACCAGGGCCAGCGTTGGCAGCTGGAGGGTCACTCCAGCTTCTTGGACAGACGTTTGTAATGTGGACGATAATACCCTCGCAGCATGTGGTGTCTGATCTGATGTTTTTTCTATGGATCGCGTTCAGGATATGGGTGTTACGGCCGGAAAAGTGTACTTCTTTGGATAGTGATGAGCTACTGTAATTAGCATGAATGTGATGAACCTTTCGACTATATCTCATCCTTTCAGCAGTCGCAGTGAATGATATATCGTGTCTGTGGTCTGTGGTGAACAACGTCGACTTTTAAGCTTTATAGCACGTGACGGTCGCCAAACTCTAAATCTATAACCTTGCCGGAATCTCCCGCTTCTTCGTACTCTGCATGTATACCACCAACGCCCACGTGTATGCACGACACCTCCCGTCGATCTCGAGCAACTAACACGTAGCTTCCGGCAGTCACGATAGTGTTTACCACATCCCCGCCGCCGTCGGCGTGGTGCCGAAAAGCCCCTCACCCCAAGGCGGAGCATGAGCAACCATTGACGAGTTACTCCGCATACAACTTGAGGAGTAAGGTACTTCGAGATACTTGCCTCCTCCTTATCTGAGCGGGGTGCTCTGTGTGAAGGGGCAAAATGTGCCGATTCCTGATCTACTCCGGCCAGTCGCCGATCTTGCTTTCGCACCTTATCACTTCGCCTACGCATAGTATACTCACGCAGTCGTACGACTCGAGGTTGAGATTGGATCAGACAAGGCCGCATAATGGGGATGGGTTTGGGGTTGGGTACTACACCACTGCGCCCTTGCCTTCGAGCAGGAAACGTGGGTTCTCGGATCCTGCGGCCGCGAAGGAGGAGTTGATTGATCTGGGCCCGGAGCCTTGTATCTTTACATCTACGATCCCGGCATGGAATTGCAGGAACCTGGAGCGGCTGGCGAGCAAGACCGTCTCACCGCTCGTCTTCGCCCACGTCCGCGCGAGCACTGAGGGTGCGCTGAGCGATAGCAATTGCCACCCTTTCAGCCGTGGGGCGCTGATGTGGATGCATAATGGTGGCATTGGAGGGTGGAAGCTGGGAGTGAAGAGGAAGTTGGTGACGGATATCTCGGATCGGTGGTTTGAGATGGTGAACGGGAATACGGATAGCGAGTGGGCTTTTGCGTTGTTCCTGGACTCGCTGGATAAGATGGGCTGTGACCCTGATGATGCCAGGAAGCAGAAGAATGGGTTTGGGCATACTGTGCTGAGGAATGCTATGCTGAAGACTATTGAGAGGATCAATGGGTTTATCAAGGCGTTGCCGGAGGAGGTGAGGGATGCGGGCGATACACGGAGCCTTCTCAATTTCGCTGTTGCGGACGGCAAGTCAGTGGTCTGTACTCGCTACGTGAGCAGTCGAAGCGATGACGCTGCTAGTTTGTTCTTCAGCTCGGGCACAAGTTGGCGGGAGCAGAAGACCAACAAGGACGGCACGAGCACACGCTCAAAGCCAGGCAAAGGCGAGTACAAAATGGAGCGTCGCGACAAAGGCGCCGATATCGTGCTCGTGGCATCTGAACCACTTACCTTCGAACGCGATAACTGGGTCACGGTGCCTACGAACAGTGTCCTCACGATCCACAACCAGACGGTGCTGATCCACCCAATCCTCGACGACTTCTACAACCACACGCCTAGTATGCCGCGGAGTAGTAGGTTTGCTGCGGATAAGGGGCAGACGATTGGGGACGGGATTGCGGAGAAGAAGAGCACGAAGGCTGCTATTGCTGGGCAGGGGGCGGTTAATGGGGTGGCGGCTGGGGAGGTGAGTGTTGCTGCTTGAGAAATTGGAAGAGATGTCTGTTGGTTGCCGGATTTGAGCGAGTGCGTTTGGCGTATTGACCGATATACCCTTCTGGGCATTTTAGCATTGGGATGACTTGCAGCCATGTTGGCCTTTAGCTCTCTGACTTACGTAGACCACTTTAGCTATCTAACGAGCTTCTCCCGAAGCTGAGGGGTTTGTTGCATTCTGCTGCATCCTCACTCATCCTTCCATCAAGCCGTTCGTCGCCATAATCTCGTACCGGGCATTCCAGCTTCCATCACTCCTTGTCGTAGAAGATCTCGTGGTAGCGATGCGTCGCGTCCACGACCGCCTCTACAGCGTTGAAGTCTACATCGATACACAGTCAGTCCGTTCCCCGTCACTGCGGCACCTGTAAAGACCGAAGTGAACTCACCGATCCCACCCTCTGGCCCAAAATCCGTAGAAGCCATCACTTTCACGCTCAAATCGTTCTGCACTTTCCCGATGATCTCGACTGCGTGGTTCAGTTGGAGATGTGCATCCTACGACGCCATTAGCCCCTCGCCTACACTCTTCATCTGGAGCATGATTGTTACGATTGACTTACTCTGTTCAAATGAACAATAATTTGCCCACCAGCATCGACAGTCGCTTGCTCGCCACGAAGTTGGCGCACTTTGCCTAGGATGCGAACATTTTGGTGGGAGAACGATTCGAGGTAGGGGGCTGTGATGCGGGGGGTGGCCTCGGACATCTTGGTGAGGTGCTAGGGTTGGTGTTGTTGGTGTTGTTGGTGTCGTTGTGGTGGTGTGTTGGTGGTGTTTGGTCTGGAAGACGCGTTTTTGAGCAGGCGCGTAAAGTACCTGCCGCTTTGGGAAGGGCTAGGCGAGAATTATATGACGATTGGGCGACTTCATCTTATCCTTCCCTTGGATCAATGCAGGTCGTCCCACGTACAACGTGAGATCTGGACGCCAACTTGGAACTCGACGATGGATGCCAGCGTCAGATAGCATTGATTGAAAGGACGAAACGAATCGTCCACCATGCAAACATCAGTCCCCCTCCGACGGGCACGAATACCGACAACACCACTAATATGTCGAACCATCCGCCACGCCTCCACCACCCCCGTAACCAAAGTCTCCAGCCCCTCTCCGCTCATCTCCTCAACCGAAGAAATCGCCTCCGCCCGTACCTTCTGCCTCTCCACCCTCCGCAAATCCGACACCCCCTCTTCCCTGCTCCTCCCTTACATCCCCTCCCACGCACGAGACGCCTACATTGCTCTCCGCGCCTTCAACATCGAAGTCGCCCGTACAGCCGACACCACCTCCACTCCCACAATCGGCAGCTTGAGACTACAATTCCAACGGGATGCTGTAACAAAAGCTCTAGCTGGAACACCGCCTAAGCAACCGATTGCTCTACTCCTAGCGTACGCCGCGGAAGCGCTGGAGGCAAGGACCGAGGGGAAGGGGAGGTGGAGTAAAAGTTGGTTCATGCGGATCATCGATACCAGGGAGAAATATTTGTCTAATCCCCCGTACCCGAATATTGAGGCGTTGGAGAGTTATGCGGAGAATACTTATTCGACGCTCATGTACCTGACCCTGCAAGCGCTGCCAATGGCTAGTCTGACAGCCGATCACGTCGCTAGCCATATCGGCAAAGCTACTGGTATAGCAGCAGTACTTCGTGGATTGCCATTGATCGCTTTCCCGGGGCCGCAGAATAGTCACAGTAATCAAGGTCAGATGGCTGGAGATATTGGAGCGAGTAGGCATGGAGCTGTGGTGTTGCCGCTGGATATCATGGTCGCAGCAGGCGTGCGGGAAGAAGATGTGCTACGGAATGGCTCGAGCGCTGCTGGTCTGAAGGATGCGGTATTCCAGGTCGCTACGAGAGCCAACGATCATCTCATTACTGCGCGGCAGATGCTGGACTCGATCCGCGCTGGGCAAGGAGAGGGGCATGAGTTCGAACACAGAGACGAAGAAGAGCATACGGATTTTCCGGGTATTCTGGGCAGTGGTGGCAAAGAAACGCAAGCGCAGGAAATCGAGAGAGCTTTCGGCGTATTTATGCCGGCGATTGCGACGCAGCTGTGGCTGGACCGGCTGCAGAAGTGCGATTTCGATGTCTTTGATTCGAGGTTGCGGGTTACGGATTGGAAGTTGCCTTGGCGGGCGTTTTGGGGGTCGAGGAGGAGGAGAATATGAAAGATGACGAAGTCAGCAATGAACTATTGAAGATTGATTATGTGATGACAACAGAATGGAGTGCCTGCTAGGTACCATCTCGAAGACCACAGCGGGCTTGAGCTCAACGTCCGCAACGCTTCCGGTGATGATGCCAATGATATCGATCGACGATCTCGTCTTACCTCAGTGGCTTCGGAGGCATGATAACCTAGCTTCGGCTCTCAGGATACTTCCGAACGCAATCAAGGACCCGCCCTCTCGGTCCGTCACTGTGGCTCAACACTCAACATCACCCTTCCTGTCACCCTGTCACCACCGCGCTGTCCAACCCTGGCGCACTCCCATTCTGGCGCTCAGGACGCTCCCAATCGCGATCGACCACAATTCGCGCCTCAACACTCCGATTGCACTCCTCTACCACTCCGTTACCATCGAGACATTCTATTCTGGCGCTCATTAATCCTTCGGTCGTAATCACTCATCCTGGCATCGTACCGTCTGTCCGCTTCCTCTCGACGTCGTATGGCTGTCTCGTTCCACCTCTCCGCTTCTCTCTGGCGTCTTTCCTCCCATCTAATCGCTGCTTCCTCCCGCCTTGATGCAGCCTCGTCCCACCTCTGCGCTGCTTCCTGACGTCTCTGCGCTAACCCCTGGTCCCTCATACTCCGGTTTTGGTCTTCTGTCCCGCGGACATGAAACATGGCACCCGATCCGGTAGCCTGGGGCGGAATAAACATCATATTTGCGTCGGCCATGACCTGGAGAGCGGCGTCGCCTTCGAGAACCTGTCCGTTGACAGTCACAGTGGCGATGTACACTGCGTCAGCTATTGTCAAGCTCACCCGAGTGGAAGTCGCATGGTGAATGGTTATTTGTCCTGACCAGTCGCCTGCTGCACCGGCAGATGCACGATCGTTACGATACTCATTTGCTCTTCCTTCAACAGCCGTCTGGTCAACACGAGTCTCATTCGCACCATCGCCAGATCGACCCTCTTCCGTTTGGCCGCCGGTCTCGTCTTCACCTCCAGCCCCGCAGACTTCCCCTGCGCCCTGCTGATTTGTCCTCGCCCTGGGCACAAGTGGAATGCCTACGCGAAGGAGCGCCCGCCGTGCGGTGTGTACCATGCGGTCCCGGGCAGCCCCGAGCAGCCATCTGATGCCCTCGCGAAATCCCACCTCCACATCCTCATCGAAGATCGCTCGTCGACTGCCCGGCTGCCCAAAGCGCGGACATGAGTTCCCCGTCGTCCAGTGCCCGTCGCCCGGATTCTTCTTTAAGCATACCCAACAGAAGCTGAGCTTGCAGACACCGCACCTGACGTGATTGCAGCCATCGTAAAGGTACATCGGAGCTCGGCAGTCGACATTCGGGCATCGATTGTGGCCTGGCAAGCGCTCGATCGGCTCCTCCTCTGAAGCTACACTGGTGTCCACATCGCATCGCCTCGCACTGTGGCCCGGATCACCGCAGTTGCCGCACACAAGGCTACGACACTGCTTACACCATGCTACCCCTTCACCTGAGTGCCTGGCACGTTCTCGGACAAAGGACTCGCACCCTTTGCAGTGCACCCGCTTTTGACGAGGCGTGCTATACTCCTTGACCTTCTCGTGCCATTTGGTGAAGAAGGCGGAGTAGTCTGGGAAGTACTGGGCGAAGTCTTTGGGCTGCAACTCGACATCTCCTGACCACTTGACCGGGTACTTGGCCTCGTGTTCAAGCGCAGCGTGGAATTTGGGCAAGATGTGCTCGATAATGCATGGACGGCAGACGTATACGTGCGCGATATGGTGTCCGTGGCCGTTGCGCGTTTCGAGGCAGATCGCGCAGTCGAATGTTGGTGGAGCTTGCGGCCCTATCTCCATGATTCACGGCGCGATGCTCGGTGTGTGAGGCTGGTTGTTGCCGTCGCAGTATTGTAAAATCTGCCGTGGAGACAAAGAAGGCGAAAGGCGCGAAAGGTTGTTCGCTTCGCTAGCGATAGTGAAGAAGGTTGGGATGTTGTACCGTGAAGGCTAAGCACGTGAAACGTGCACCCGGCTGGCTGGTCACACATTGCATTCACTCGGATCACGTGCGACTTCTCCATTCAGCGTGCCTCGGACCCAGCGTTTTCACATTCTGCAACATGTGCACCCTCGAATCGTAGAAGGACGAGGTTAGCACATGTGCGAGTCATGATCGAATGAGGAGATAGGTGCTGCTAGGCCGTTCACTTGGAAGACATAATTCGAGATGGAGGAGGAGGATGTTTAAGAGATTTCAAGACTAAAACCATTTGCTTGAAGGCCGCTGTGCTACTCTGTGGTGAACACGAAGGACCTATAGTCCGAGACTTTGCCACCGCCATCGACCCTGCTTTAACGCTCTGAGAGAGTGCCGCCGCGAGTTCGAACGGCCCATTTAGCTCAACCCCCCAATCGACCTTCTCTGAGATAAATTGACCCTCAATCCAATCTTATCTGCCACTCTGTCAATGGTCCAACATCCAGTCATTCAACCTCGCGCCGAAGCCCTTCACTAGAGCTTTTCTCATCTTGATTCCGGCGCCTCTCACGCTGCCCTTGGAGTAGTCGCTCTCATCGTCGCTCTCGCAGTCTTTGGAGTCTGTGTCCCAGTCTTCGCACTCCCTCCTGGCTTCGAGAACCCTGTTCCTAGCCTTGGGATGCCGCGCCCTGCCGCCGTCATATTTCGTCTCGCCGCTGTCGAAGACCGTCCTGCGCTCCCGCTCGAGTCTACTCTGGAGGGCTTCGTTGACGATAGACTCCACACCTCTAATCGCACCGTCCACGCCGGCTCGGAATCGGTCCCATGGTCCCTCGCCACCGTATGCACGCTGCTCATCACCGAATGCTCGCTTCGCACGCACGTCAAGTGCTCGTCCTCGAGGTTCACCTCCGTAGCCGCCGGTCGAGCCCTGGCCCAGGTCGTCGCCGAGTGCTGTTGTCCGCTTTGGTGCTCTGTCGTGGTATGTACGCTCCTGGCCTGCCGATCTGCGGTATGCTCTTCCACAGCCTGCGTCCCATCCACTGTCTACCCTTCCATGGTCCGCCCTCTCCCGCACGTAAGCGAGCGCCTGGCGTGCCGCCCGCCCGATGTGACGGCGGCTAAGCCTGGCCACCTCGTCCCCAAAGGTGCCCTGAACACCTTTGTCGTTGAATCCGTCTTCTGGCTCGTCGTATCCCTTAGCGAGGTCGTCTGGCGCCCCGAAGCCCAGACACGGCTTGCCTTTACTCCAATGACGGGGACCCGGATTGTTCCTCCGGCAAAACCAGCAAAAGTTGAACTTGCACGCACCGCAGGTGACTAAGTCGCAGCCCTTGTATTGGCCCAACTGGGCGCCACATTTTGGGCATTGGAGCTGTTCTGGCAGATCGTTCATGGCCTCCTCCTCTGGTTGTGTACTCCAATCGTCGTCGTGACCCTTCGCGTTGTGCTCCGAATCACCGCAGCTATTGGTCAGGAGCTTACTGGGCTCCTTCTCGTCTTGATATGCGCTGAAGTCCTCCCTGCAATGCCTCGCATCGTGCTCCGGATCACCGCAACTGCCGCACACTGGCCCCCTTTCCCACTTCTCGTAGAATGCGTCACGGAGGTATTGAGAAAATAATGCTTCAGGTACCTGCTCGGCCTCGCCTGACCATCCGGTTGGGTGGCGGTACTCGCTTTCCACTGCAGCGCGGTACTTAGGCAGGATGTGCTCGGCGATACATGGACGGCAGACGGGCTTTCTGTCGATGCGGTGGGGAATGCCGTTGCGGCGTTCGAGGCAGAGGGCGCAGTTGAAGGCTGCTGGGGTCGTGGGTGCCATGATGAGGGAGCACGGCGCTCTGATAATGGCAGAGGTTTAGGGATGTCGATCTAGTGTTATGGGACTCAAGAAGGCGGTGGTCGTGGACGACTACTTGGTGTGCTGGCAATGGTGAAGAAGGAGGGATGTCGAAAGGTTGAAAGATCAGATGCTGTGAAGCATCCTTTTGGACGATCACGGACTGCATTCACTCGAAGCACATGTGAATACAAAATCGCGGTTATTCACCACTCGAAGAGGCCACATTCATATGCTGCAACATTCACACCCGTTGAACCTCATGAGGAGATTGGCACATGTGAGAGTAATGACGAGTAAGGACGAAGTATCTGCTGAACTGTTCGCTCGGGTTACATGACCTGAGCCGGTCGCTCGCTAAGCTACGCTGGCTGATGCCGGCACCAAAGACACCGGACAGAGCGACCGCATGTCCTTATCCATCCTCCTCCATCCTCCTCCGCCCTCCTTCGCAGCTCAACACCCTGATCAACCTTCCTGCCACCCTACCAATAAGGACGAACCATCCCGTTCTCGAGCTCCATCACCATTCGAGATAATCCGTCCTGGCGCTCTGTCACCTCTCGATCATGGTCCATCATCCTGGCGTCGTGATCCTCCATCCTTGCATCGTGCTCGGCCGTCTTAGCATCGTAGTCCGCCATCTTGACGTCGTGGTCTCTCATCCTGGCATCGTGCGGGTCTGGGGCACTCCCGTTACGTTGGCGTTGCTCCGCTGCCACCTGGCGTCTCATCGCACCCTCCTTCCGCCTTCCCGCGGCTTCCTGGCGCCTCACTGCAGCCTCTCGGCGCCTCACCGCGGCATCTTGACGTCTCTCCGCTGCTTCCTGGCGCCTCATCGCCGCTTCCTCACGTCTCACTTCGGCCTCATGGCGCCTCTCCGCCGCGTGCCCGCTTGTCATTGCACCGTGAGCCCCCATGCCCATGCCATAGCCTTCGACGCGGTCATAGTGGTCTCTGATCCAGACGGCACGCTCAGTCAGCCCGGCTGAGTGATCTCTCTTCGCCACATTGTGGGCTCTCATCGCTGCCTGGTAGTCTCGCATCCTGGTATCATGGTCACTCATGCGGTTGTTGGGGGCGGTTACTGTGGCGGGGCGGGTAAGGATTACGAGGTTGTTGTGGAGTCTGGCTTCCGGGACTTTGGGGTCCTGGTTCATGTCGTTGGGTGGTCGGATGTGGCTTTCGGAGCTGTTGTTGTCGTCTTCGCTGCCAGAGTCCTCGTCGGGGGTATCTGCGGCGCTCGAGTCGTCTCGGGGATCGCTCTCATCGCGCGAATCGTCTTCGCCACCTGTGCCACTAGCGTCACCTCCGCTGCCAGTAACCTCTGCACCGCCGGGATCTCCTGCATCACCGAGGCCGATCTCACTACTAGTCGCTGCGGCACGGCCTTCACCCCCGTCGGTCTCATTGGGCCCTTGACACGACATCTGGTCGACTTCGTCAATGCTCGAATTCTCTTGAAGAGTTACGACGCGATGCTAACCGCTGAGGTTGGTGAGAGATGCTGTTGTGGTGCAAGAGTTATAGCAGGTGCGAAGGACGCAATGAGCGCGGATCTCGTTCGGGTTGCGTGGGATGGTGAAGAAGTCGGAATGTTGTGGCTGGAAGTTGAAACGCGGGAAGCTCCTTCCGACGTCGTTGTTACTTGAAGCACATGTGATCCCGACTTTACGTTCACATTTTATGCTTCAACGACGGGATGCTACGCATGAAGAGTGTCACGACGACCGAGCTGAGATCATTAAAGACTTTGTTATTACGACGGTATATCTGCTTGCCGGCCGGAGTGTACCACCAAGAGCACGGTTTTTAAACCACGAAGGTACCAGGCTGGATCCATAAGACTTAGCACCCGTGGCAATCCAAAAACCATTTGCAAACCTCCTGCTCGCAACGCACATCTCGCCTTCGCCGCTCCGTCAATTTGCTGCACCGCTATCTCGAATCGACGATTACCTGCCTTCACGAGCTCGACGAGCGTCAAATGCCTGCATGGTTTTGGCAAATAGCTCATACGCGGACCGTACGTCTACTGGAGGAGCTCTACTCGCTCTTGCCTCCGCCCTCCCAGCTTCCTCACGACCCTCAATAATGCCACGCTGCCTCAACATGGATCCTTGGAAGCCTTGCCTGCGTGGCTCGTAGGCGTTGGCGGCGGGTATTGGAGCACGGCTGAAGAATGCTTCGAGCTCTGACGGTGGGTCGTTCTACAGTGTGTTGGAAGAACTGGGAGCCGTGTAGTGATTTGCTGCTTCGCCCCGGTCGTTGAGCCCAAGGCGCCAGCATCGAAGTGCGTCTTGGATAGTTGGTACTTGTGCATGGGTGAGATCTTGAGCATCGTCTTCTGCGTGATGAAGCGCCTCCTCGTTCACCGTGGCTTCTATTTGAGCCGCTATGGTGTCCGCCTGCAAGGCAACCCACCCCGCCCACCCCGTAGGTGGCTCGTGTGCTCGGCTGGGGTGCTGCGGGACGTCGTTGGTGAGTCCTTCGCGCTCTGCCAAGTCGCTGTTCTGGAGATCTCCCTCGATGTTGGGATGGTTCGGAGCTGCCTCGCTGTCATCCGTGGTACGGTTGTGCCACTGGTCACGTGCGGCTAGCAACGCTGGCAATCGCGTGAGTGGGAAAGTCACCCTGGCACCTCCCGCAGGGTCCGGATGTATTTCTATCTCGTTGACTGCGGCGCCCCCGCCTTCTTCGTCGGCCTCGTCTTCTTCCTCAGTCTCGTCTTCTTCGTCGATCTCAGACTCCTCGTCGCTCTCCCACCTCACCTCGAACTCGCCGTCCTCATCATCACTCTCGCCTCGAAGAAGTTCTGCCAATTCAAGGTCGGCCAACCGCTCTGCCTCGGGGTCCACCGGGATCCCCAGCGCCCTACCAAGATCTGTCTGGAGGTCTTGGTCTTGGACCGCTGGCGCAGCATGCTGCGGGACCTGCGGTGCAGGTTCGGTGTCGGCAAGGAGTCGTTCCACGTTGCGCCCAAACCGCAGTGCTGGACCGGCATTCATAACAACAAGACCAACCCTGTCATATACCGCCCTCCTATCACCAGCCTTCCCGAAGCGCGGACACGGCTTGCCAGGCGCCCAGTGGCCCTGAGCTGGATCGTTGACGAGGCACACCCAGCAGAACCTCCCTCGACACACGCCACAATTGACCTCGTTGCAGCCGTCGTAGAGGAAGAGCCCAGCCTTGCATGCCTCGTTGGGACAGCGCTTGAAGCCCGATACCCGCTCGACGGGGTCTACATCAGGATTGGCGTCGTCGTAATCGCAGTCTCCCGCATCATGTCCTGGATTGCCGCACCAGCCGCATACTACCGCTGAACATTTGTCGCAGAAGCCAGCGCAGTCCGCATCGTCATCGAAATCTTCCGCACGTTCTCACACCTAGAGCACGTAAGGAGAACCCGTCGGCAAGTGTCTCGGATGTCTCAGGAAGGGGGTCTGCACAATAGCGTACTCACGAATGTTTCACAGTCCTTGCAGTATACGCGGAGTTTGTAAGCTACGCTGTACTCGACAATCTTCGTCTTCCAGGCGGCGGAGAAGGTTCGGTATTCCTGTGGAGAGAAGTGGCGTTTGAAGTCCTCCAGACTGAGTATCACATGCTCGGACCATTTCGCCGGATATTGAGATTCGTACTTGAGAGCCGCGTGGAACTTGGGGAGGATGTGGTCGACGATGCAGCTTTGGCAGACTGGACTGCTGTCGATGAGTTGAGAGGCGCCGGCGCAGGTCGTGAGGCAGAGGGAGCAGTCGAAGCTAGGTCTGCTACGAGGCGCCATCGTGAGGAGCGATGACCTTGATGACCATGCGTTGTGACCGCACGAGTTGGTTGCAGACGCACAGATGGTGGTCTATGGCTGATGGCAAAAGTGAAGAAGTTGCACGCTTTCTTATATAGAAGATTGTCCGGTGAAGCAGTCTTTAAGGCTCTGGCCCCACATGACATTCACCAGAATCACGTGTGGCTGCCGCATTAAGGTTCGAATTTGCCGCATTCACCACGTTACGGACACCTCGAAAGTGGTATACAGGCGGTAAGAGATGAAGAAGAACTACATGAAGTGATACTCGTGCGCCTCGTTACACCCGAACATGCCCCTCTCTTGTACTACTCTGCCTCCTCTCCGTTCACGAACCACGAACGCCGCTACTACAGTCACTGCATACAGCACACCGGGAAGGTATTGATTTTTGAGAACAGGTTTGCTACCACCTACGGCACAACTCCGCCGCCCTCCACATCTACATTTGAGCAGGTACGGTACTGTCATGCCCATGAGCATACCAGGAGCTTCACTTAATACGCAGGCTATACTATCTCCCGAATGTCTCCTCGACGGCTGACAAACGAAAGCTAACATCTACGACCGCCCATTTGAACAAATGGAAGTCGGCAACGATTGTCCATTAATCCCTCGTCTCCTCTGCTCGCTTCGAAACCTGGGTGGTTCAGCCTCGGCGTTCGTCTAAACAATGAACCAGCGTCAATCAACCGCCGTGAACCTTCTTGCGGTGCTCCTGCAGCTTGTCCCTGCGGTTGAAAGGCTTGCGTGCATCACGTTTGCATCCAGGAACGGGGCATGGATGGCCACCGGCTCCATGAGTCTTCATGTGGCGTTCCAGATCGAACCTGCGATCGAACAGTGCTTCGCAGGTGTAGCCGGCGATGCCGCACTTGAGAATCTTGGACTGCTGGCGGCCGGGTGGGATTGAGTCGATGTCAATACAGACGATGAAGTTGTCCGGGACCGGAGTAGAACTATCTCCGTTCGCAACGGGCTTGGATCCAGTAGTCTCCCGCTCAGAGATGCAGACAAGGCGCTGTGGAGGGCCCACAGTAGGATCCAGGCCTGAGCAGGGGGTGGCATGCACAGATCGAGTGTTGAATTGATTACTGGTGGAAGTGTCAACGAGGTGTAAAAAAAAAACTCACCCGTCCGCCTCAGCCTGCGAGGCTAAGGCAGCAAGGGCATCCGAGAGCCAGTAGGGTCCATTCCAGACCTGTGTCTCCCAATCACCATTGTCGAGGTCGTAGGGATCCATGTTCGTGCAGGTGGTGTGCGTCTTGATGTGCTGGTCGGTGGCGCTTGGCGTAGGGCGACTGCAGTAGCGTGGTTCGGAAGAAGGCAACGTCAGGCAGAGCTGAGCTTAGGGCAGCGAAAGGATGGTTGAATGAGCAAAGTCTTCCCTTGAAAGCCCGTGGGAGCAGGGAGAGCTATATGCACCTCTGGGCGGCGAGAGGGCGACGCTAGCCTCTCGTCGTCTACATGCACACATGCACGCTAAGTGCCGTGGCTGCATGGCAACACGCTCAGGATTTCAATATGCCTACACCGTCAGCAACGTTCATATGATAAGGTAATGGGCGAATGAATGGTTTCGATGCTTTGCATTTGTACCGTATAGCTCGAACAGCAGCATTACAGTCGCCATACATTTCCTGCCCAAGGTCTTCTCAACCTCACCCGTCCTCCTCGTCCCAGCCCCCGTCAACCTCCGCCCACCCACATCGCCACCTCTGTCCGCCTCCCTCACCACAACCCCTCAACCCCCTCGCCTTCCCACCGTCCTCCCGCCAACACCGGGCAGTGAAATCATCGCTCACAGTAACCAAATCACCATCGTGCGTCCATGTCAACGACGTGACTTCCTTGCTGTGACCTCTGATAAGAGTGGTGCCTCGTTCGTGGGCAGGTACATCGGAGTTCAGGTTCTTCTTGGGGTCTAGGGAGGGGACAGACGGTAGCTCATCTTCCGATTCGTCATCGTCGACCTCAGCACTTGGCCGCTCGCGAGTCGGCAGGTGTCGCTCGTCTGTTGGGAACAACACGGTGCAATTATCCGAGCTTCCGACTGCGAGCATCTCTCCTCTGTCGCCTTTCGCTGGTCGGACAGCAGATTTAATGTAGAAGCTTCCCAATCGTAGCGAAGGGTGTCTGTACGCATACATTGGACCGATCCCTGGTTTCGTGATTCTAGCCGCTCGAGACCTGTCCGCTGTCGCTGTCACCTCAGGGGCACACCCAAGGACAAGATGGTTGGTGGAGTAGGCGTATATCGAGCCATCTCTGCATGCAGCATATAACCGTCCGCCATCGGTTGACCAGGACATAGAGTTGATGCCATAGTTGCGAGTGCGAAGATGGCTTGTCGGTAATAACGTGCTTGAGACTGGTGTTGAGAGGCTCTTCCTGCTGGTGTTCCGAAGATCCCAGACTTTGATGGAGGAATTCAGCTCGCTCGCTGTGGCGAGCAGATGTTCGTGTCCGTTCGGTAAGTGTTGTATGGATGTGATAGAGACGCCGCCGGCAACGTTGGTGGATATGGTCTCGGATCGGTATGCTGACGCGACATTCAGTCTGTGCTTAGAGTACTGTACGGCTGGCTCAGGATCGCCATTGTCGACAGATCGTGCGAACGCACTCCGTAGCGAGGCTATTGACCCTTTTCCGCCACAGCGCATATCCCATACTTGCACAGTGCCATCTCTACTGCTGGTCGTGATGATGTTATCGTCGTTCGGCTGGAAGCGCACTTGCTTCACGCTGCTCGTGTGACCTGATAAGATGCAGATAGTCTTCTGAGTATGCATATCAACGATCCGCCCTGTCTGGTCTCCGCTAGCGGTGGCCAGCATGTAGTCGTCGGAACTGAAGGCAATGTCCATGATAGCATTGTGGTGAGGGCGGAAATCAACATGTGGCACGCTGAAGCTCGAGATAGATGCCGAATCGACGAGCCGTATGCTTCCTTCTTCCTCTCCAATCGCGATGAGAGAGTTCGTGTTACAGCTCGCAGTACAGAAAGGTAGAGCCGATCCGTTGAAGTAATGTATGTCCTCTGGTGTCGAAGCAAAGTTGCCAGTCTCTGCTCGCCAGTCCACACAATGGGGAGCACCTCTCCTGCCTCGTGAGATCGCATCGTAGCCGCCAAAGCTGCGCTGAAGGATGCTCTGGTTGCGGCTGGCCTGGCGCAGACGTCTAATGGGCTTTGGAAACGGATTGAGATCCTCTAGAAGATCAAGCAGATCGTCGTCGTCGTCCGAAACAGCAGAAGATGTCGGTACATCCTCGAAAATCCGAACATCGTTGGCAATCTGAACTCTCTTCAGAGGCGAAGATTGCGGCGGAGAGCTAACGACGTCGATGGAATGCTTACGACGCTTCGAAGGCCTATCATTGCCAAAGCTCTCATCGTCCTTTTCTTCCTCGAGTCGTTGCAGCGGGCCAGGGTGGCGCCGTCGATTAGTGCCATTCCTGGTAATGTCGCGAAGCTGTCGACCAGCTTTCGACTGCCGTGCGCCTCTTGAAGACAGCGAGTTCCGGGGAGTGAAGAACTTCGTGAATCGCTTGGGGGTGACCGTGGGTGGCCGCTTTGGCTTATGACTGTTCAATGCTGGAGAAGAGGCCAGATTCTCCTGCTCGTCGAGTATTTGATGCTGCTCATAGTGGCTGCCCTGCGAAGAATAGAAAGGTTCCTCCGCCATTGTAGCTGTTAGTGCATCGAAGAGATGGGTGCAAAGCAAATCGTGGGAGGCGAATATGTTGAAGAAGGCATGAGATCGGGACACGCGACGACAACGCGTTCAGAATGGACCCTAGGAATACCACTTAAGCTTAACCGGCTCTAGTCAGACGGCCCGTGCGTGGCCGAGGCCGAAATCCCGACTAAATTTTGAGATTTATTTCTGAGCTCTACGCAGTGCATATCTCTAAGACAGCATTGTCGCAAGGATGGCTACGATCAAGAGGAAAGCCGTGACGGACGAGAGACCCAACAAGAAGGTCAAGACATCGACTCCAGCTACGAAGGCGGCAAAACCGGCGAAGACCGAAAAGCCTGAGAAGTCCGCGAAGCCTGTAAAGTCTGAGAAATCGGAGAAGGCTGCAAAGCCTGCGAAAGCGCCTGTAGAGGTCTCGACCGAACGCAAGCCCATACCCAAATCAGTGCTACAGCAGGAGGATCGAGCATTCCCCCGTGGAGGTGGGAGCGTCTTGACACCGCTCGAGCAGAAGCAGATCAAAGCTCAGGCGGAGCGCGATGTCTTGTTCGAGCAGGAGACCGGAAAGCCGGCGGTGGCCGAGAATGGAGATGATGAGCTCTTCGGCGAAGGCGCAGCTGCCATCGCCAAAAGCAAGAAGAAGAAGTGGCAGAAGGATGACGGTAAAGATGCAACAGATGGGAAGGCGACTGGGCTGAAGGTACAGGCTTTGAACTACAAGGACTTGTCTATTGGGAGTGTGCTGCTGGGTTACGTGACTGCTGTCACCAGTCGAGACGTGGAGGTAGCGTTGGCAAACAACCTGACTGGATACGTGCCTATCACTGCAGTCTCTGAACGACTGAACGCGCGGATAGAGAAGCTCTTGGAGAACGAAGGACAAGCAGGGCAAGGCGAGGATGAAGATGAGGACATGTATTTGAAAGATCTCTTCTACGTCGGACAATGGCTGCGTGCTACCGTCACCGCTACAACTTCAGCGCAAACAGACGGCAGTGGCTCAAGCAAGCGGCATGTCGAGCTGTCCGTGGATCCTCGGCAGGTCAACGGCGGCCTCGATGCAAGCAGCGTAGTGCTGAATAGCATGATACAAGGTGCTGTACGGAGTGTGGAAGACCACGGCATCGTTGTGGACCTCGGTCTCTCGAATGCTAGTGTCAGAGGCTTCATCAGCAAGAAGGATCTGGGTGTGATGTATGACCTCGAGGACGTTGAAGAAGGCCAGGTCATGATGTGCCTTGTCACAGGCAAGGGCAGTAACGGTAATGTGCTAAATCTCACCCCCGGCGCCATACCACGATCGGCCATCGCAGAAGGCAAACAGGCTCCCGCTGTGGGCGAGGCACCGACAGTGGAAGGGTTTCAACCTGGGACAGCAGTTGACGTTCTTGTAACGGACAACGGGTCGGCAGGCATAGCTGGCAAAGTCATGGGCATGCTCGATGTCACGGCAGATTTGTCGCACTGCGGTGCGGGCTTGTTCGGCGACGATATCAGCAAAAAGTACAAGATCGGCAGCAAGGTCAGAGGACGAATCATTTGGGCTCTTCCAACTGAAGATGGCAGTCGCAGAGTCGGCATTTCACTGCTTGACCATCTGATGAACTTGCCGGCACCGCCATCAAAACTTCCAGGCAACGCAAGTGCGAAGCTAAAATCGCAGGCGACCACTCTCCAGCAGCACCAGCCCCTGTCGTCAATCGTCGAAGACGCGAAGGTCATCCATGTCACACCGAAGCGTGGCCTCTTTATGCAACTATCCTTTCCAGGCTCCAAGGAGACCGCCAAAGCCTTTGCTCACATCTCCCAGATATCGGATGATCGAATCGATGCCCTTACTTCAGCCATCGGCAAGTATAAGATCGACTCGACACATCGTGCTCGAATCATTGCCTACAGTCCCATCGACAACCTCTACCGTGTATCACTGAAACCCTCGGTGCTGGAGCAGCAGTTCCTGAGAATTGAAGACTTAACAATTGGCGGTCTCGTGCAGGGCAAAGTCGACCGACTGATCCTTGGTGCGAAGGGTATCACTGGTGTACTAGTCAAATTGAGCGACAACATTACTGGCCTTGTGCCGGAGATTCACCTTAGCGACATCCATCTAGGACATCCCGAGCGGAAATTCAAGGAAGGATTCCCAGTCAAAGGACGTGTGCTAAGTGTTGATCTCGAGAAGCGGCAAGTCCGGCTCACGCTCAAGAAGACTCTCGTCAATCAAGACTCCCCAGCACCAGTGTGGAAGGACTATGCGGTTCTTAAACCAGGTATGGAAGGTAAAGGCACGATCGTCAACATTTTGCAAGCCGGAGCCGCCGTCCAATTCTTCGGCAACGTCCGCGCTTGGCTGCCGGTTGCTGAGATGAGCGAGACTTTCATCGAAAACCCAGAAAAGCACTTCCGACTCGGCCAAACGGTCAATGTTCGGATTGTGTCTGTCGAACCCGCAGCGCAGACGATGAAAGTGTCCTGTAAAGAACCAGTTGACTTCGATGCTGGGCTGCAAGACGCTTGGGACAGCATAGCTGGTGGCCAGATCGTTTCAGGTACCGTCACCGAGAAGAATCCTGAATCTGTTACTGTCCTACTGGAGAATGGACTCAAGGGCACCATCCGAGTTGGTCATCTCAGCGACTCTGCCACTACTGACCCTGAGAAGGCTCTGAAGAAAGTGCATATCGAAAAGACGCTGGCAGAGCTGGTCGTGCTTCATAAGCTCGAACGTAGCCGGCATTTACTTCTCACTAGGAAGGCTGGCATGGTTGCAGATGCTAAGACGGGAGATCTGATCACCTCTCACGATGGTGCTGCCACTGGCAAGAAGGTCAACGGCTTTGTACGCAATGTTACGCCCGAGGGTGTCTACACGGAGTTTGCAAATGGAGTGGTAGGACTGCTTCCGAAGAGTCAGCTCGCGCATGAGATGTTGGGCCAGGCTGCTTTCGGCTTGGTCAAGGATCAGTCTATCAGTGCTTGGATCACCAATGTCGACACTGCGAGAGAGCGCATATCCCTCAGCATGCGAGAGCTAGCGGAGTCATCGTCGCCAAAACGGGAATCGGTACCGTCAACCTTGGAGCTAGTCAACCCTGCTGATCCTATGGCGACGTCGTTGGCAGACCTCTCACTGGGCAAGGTCACTAAAGCCCGGGTTACCGGTATCAAGGCAAGCCAGATCAATGTCCGACTGGCCGACAGGGTGGCAGGTCGCATCGATGTTAGCGAGACCTTCAATACCTGGGACGACATCTCGAACAAGAAAGCTCCTCTGCAGAAATTCAGAGCGAACGAAATCGTCGACGTCAAGATCCTCGGTATTCACGATATGCGGAACCATCGCTTCTTGCCGATCACGCATCGATCAAGCGGCGTCCCGGTGTTCGAGCTTTCAGCGAAGAGAAGCAGAATCGAAGAAGCGGATGAGACTGGTTTGACGATGGGAACTATTGTCCAAGGCTCGCAACATCTTGCGTTCGTCAACAACTATGGCGATAACTGCGTATGGGTTAATGTGTCGCCGAATGTTCGTGGCAGAGTTGCGTTGATGGATCTCTCGGATGATGCCGGTCAACTGCAGAATCTTGAGAAGAACTTCCCTGTGGGATGTGCTTTGAGAGTGACTGTCAAGAGTGTCGATGCTACGAACAACAGGCTTGATCTCGTTGCAAGAAGCGGAGTAGCTGCAGAAGAGTTGACGTTGCAGACCCTCTCATCTGGCATGATGTTGACCGGAAGGGTCACGAGAATCAACGAGCGATCTGTGACAGTACAGCTTACAGACAACCTCGGTGCTCCTGTGCCACTCGTCGAGATCGGTGACGACTATGATAATCTCAAGATGACGCAGTACAACAAGAACGACATTGTCCGTGTCGGCGTCATTGATGTGGATGCCCCAAACAAGAAGCTGTATCTGACTCTCCGACCTTCGAAACTGCTCAGCTCCAGCTTGCCAATCAAGGACCCGCAAGTCACCAGGTATGCGCAACTAAAACCTGGCAAACTTGTCCGTGGCTTCGTGAAGCATGTCGCAGAAAAGGGCGTATACGTCTCCCTTGGCGCCAGGATAGACGCTTTCGTCCGCATCTCCGACCTCAGCGATCAGTTCGTCAAAGACTGGAAGACCATCGTGGAAGTTGATCAGCTCGTGGAAGGCAGGCTGCTTTCCGTTGATGAGAATGCCAAGCATGCACTACTGAGTCTCAAGGCATCGCATGCGGACGCGAACTTCATCCCTCCGGTCACCATCAACGATCTACAGCCTGGGATGATCGTGACGGGTAAAGTACGCAAGGTTGAGGAATTCGGCGCTTTCATCGATATCGATAATACGCAGCCCCGACTTTCTGGATTGTGCCATAGGAGTGAGGTGGCAGCCAGGCGGGTGGAGGATGTTCGCAAGCTTTACTCTGCTGGTGACGTCGTCAAGGCGAAGATCATGGCTGTTGATGTTGTTGCGAGGAAGATTAGTCTTGGGCTTAAGGCTAGCTACTTTGCTGATGGTGCTGATGATGTGGAGATGGAGGACGACGAGGATGAGGATGACAGCGGTGTTGAAGTCGGTGGTGCCGCTGAAGACGACGACAGCGAAGATGAGGATGTGGACATGGATGGCGGCATCGACCTGGAGGCTGTTAGAGATGCGGAGAGCAACGATGATCTGTCTGAGCAAAGCGATGAGGACATGGACGAAGATCAGCCGAAGCCCATCACAGGTCTGAAGACGAATGGGTTTGACTGGACCGGTGGCAACGATCACGCAGTCGCTGCTGATGCGATGTCTGACTCCGAACCAGATGCGGCAGCTCCCAAAAAGCGCAAGCGAAACAAGCCTGAGATCAAAGTCGACATGACCGGCGATCTCGACAAATACGGTTCCCGCAGCGTGAGCGACTTCGAGCGGCAACTATTGGGTCAGCCCAACGACTCCGGCCTATGGATCCAATACATGGCTTTCCAACTCGAACTCAGCGAGATTCAGCAAGCTCGCACTATCGCAGAGCGCGCAATCCGAACCATCCACATCCGCGAACTCGACGAAAAAGCCAACGTCTGGATCGCATGGATGAACCTAGAAGTCGAGTACGGCACCGAAGAACAAATCGAAGACGTCTTCAAGCAGGCTTGCCAGGTGCAGGATCCGCTAGAAATGCACCAGAAGCTCGCCTCGATTTACATCGACTCCGGCAAGCACGACAAGGCAGACGCGGTGTTTGAGAAGGTCGTAGGCAACAAGGCTTTCCGCGCGAGTCAGGACGTTTGGGTCAATTATGCGAATTTCTTGGTGGATTCGAGAAAGACGCCCGACCGGGCGAGAGCGCTGCTGGATCGTGCGTTGCAGTCTATTACGTTGCCGAATGAGCAGCGGGCGCTGACTTCACGGTTTGCGGCGCTGGAGTTTCACTCGAAGTATGGGAATGCGGAGCGTGGACGCACGATGTTTGAGGCTTTGCTGTCGGAGTGGCCGAAGTGGAGTTCGGGGTGGGATATGTTCGTTGATCTCGAGCGGGCTAGGCTATCGCATGCAACTAGTGGAGATGCAAAGTCTGATGCGCGGGAGAAGGTGCGGGCATTGCACGAGCGTATTGCTGCGCAGAAAATGAAGAAGCGCAGGGCGAGGTTTGTGTTTAAGCGGTGGTTGGAATTTGAGCAGGCGGAGGGGAGTGCTAAGAGTGTTGAGAGGGTTAAGGCGCTGGAGAAGGCGTATGAGGAGGCGCAGCAGGCGGGTGGGGAGGAGTAGAGGTATACACGAGGATGGTATAAGACCAACAACATTTCAATGCATTTTTTCTGTTAGTCTGCGTTCACCAGTGTGGTGTGCCTAGGGAACTTGTGTGCCTGGACCTGCCTTCGCGGCCAAGACAGAGCATTGGAGACCCGCTAAGGTGCAGCTCGCACTCGCTTTCGACACACCGGTCTACATAAGGACAAGGTCTGCGCCTGCGCATTGTGTTCTGTACTACGCACAGATAAGTATCGACAACTTTTGCGCGCGCCTTGACGGAGGCAACACCGCTGCATCGATGCCTGGCCAGCTTCCAGCCCATTTCGGCAAGGCGGTCTCGATGTCCAACAGAGGTATTTACGAACGAGGTAGGCATACGCCAGGCAAGCATTGCAGCATGCCTTGGTGAGGCCTGGGCGAGAGTATAAGTAGTAATGAATGCCCACGTTTGTTGAGTCGATACAATTGATAACAGCGACAACTTCAGCAACCAGCAACCAGCAGATCTAAGGAAATCTAACACAATGGCTTCGAAAGAATACGACCACCGACCTCAGATCGAGGTCAAGGGCGAAGTGGAGATACTGCTTCCTGCGGAACGGGCGATCCTCAACGTCAAGGTCTCGAAGACAGGTGCCGAAAAAGCAGCAACTGCTCAAGCAGTGATCGAATCAGCCAAACAGGTATACAGCACGAAACCCTCGACCACGCCACCCTACTAACACCTCAATTCAAGGTCGAGCTCCTCCTCCGCTCCATCTCAACCAAAACCGACGGCCAAAAACCCGCCGCAGACTACTGGTCCCGGACCTCCCTGAATGAGAGCAACTACCAACCCTACGACAACGAAACCCGCACCCACCTCGCCCGCGAATACACCGCCAAAATCGACTACTCCGTCAACATCCAAAAGTTCGAGCGCCTAGGCCCGATCATCCACGATATGGCCGCCATCAAGCACGTCAGCTCCGAAGGTGTCAACTGGGTCCTCACGTCCGCGACCATCGAGGACCAACGCTCGACTCTCCGTGCGAAAGCTGCGAAGAGCGCGATGACGAAGGCGAACGACTATGCTGAAGCGCTGGGTTTTACCAAAATCGTGGCGATTGAGTTGAGAGAGGCGACGCATTATGTGCAGAGTTCGAACCGGAAGGGGGGTGGGAGTCAAGTTGTGGCTGCGGATCCGCTGGGGACTGCGGCGAAGAATATGGCGGAGTTGGATTGGGAGGATGTGGGGGAGGAGGTGTTTCAGTATACGCCTGAGGAGGTTAAGATGAGCCAGACTGTTAACGGGAGGTTCGCGGCGGAGTGAGAGGGAGTCGATGGGCGGCTGAAGCTTGTTGAGTGAGAATGGACTTCTGGTAGTAGCGATGAAGTGCGATGGACTCGCTCGTTCGGAACCTACATGTATTCTCTGATTTTAGTATATCAAGATCACAATTGGTACAGCTCTTGCGTCATTGTCATGAGAAAGACATTCGTCTAACACGTAGCTGAATCTTAGACCAGACTTTTCGTTCGGAGCCGCGGACGAGTCGTGAGGCCTCCATATCTATCTCCATACCGAGCCAATCCGTATTTTCTCGACCTAGTCATCGTTTCAGAGCGTCATATCCCCTCCAAGTTCAAGTATACACGTCTTCGGTCAACGCGTTCAGCGAAAGTCCTTCCTTCGCGATGTCTTCCTGCTTCAAGAACAGCAACGGCATCTCGACCAGTGTCCCTCTGACCCGGCTCAGAATCTCCTTCACCTCATGCAAGCCCTTTTCACCAGGACTAAACTCTTCCTTTACCACATGCCCAATCTTCCAGGTGACAGGCTTCTCCTGCTTGGCTTGTTGCTTTTCCTTATTGGCCTCTTGCGGCTTGAAGAACTTCTCGTAATACTCGTCGTACTCCTTCCAGTTCTTGGCCGAGTCATCCGGCACGGGATGAAACACACGACGGAATGCTTCGGTGTTGTTGCGAGCAGTAGTCTTCCAGAGGCTGAGGAAGGAGGGTGACACTGGGTCGGCAACGGCTTGATCTTCGCGACTGCCCCTGGGAACGCAGGAGTGGTACCCCGTCAGCATGTGTCTCATGTGTCTCACATATTTTTTGGCAGGGGAGGGGTTCTCCGCCGCGACGACTTACCAATCGTACGCATTGGGATCTTGTCCGATCGGGAAGCAGTTCGCGTCTGGGCGCTTGTAGTCCTGAGGAGGGATGAGACCAAGGTGCTTACGGAAGATCTGGCGGCGCAGGCAGGTGGCGAACTTCGAGGCGCGCCATGGTTTGCCAGCCATGTATGAGTCTACTTCTTCCTGGTCTTCGATCAGGATGGCGATTTCCGAGTCGTGATTTCCAAGCTGAGAGCGGTCGTTGAGGTTGGCTGAGCCGCAGATGACTTTGCGATCATCCGCAATCAGCAATTTAGAGTGGATGTAGAGTTCCTCTGACACGAAAGCGTCAAGCTCGGACTGGGCGTCCCCGTCCCATGGAACCTTACGAATGTCCTCGCCGCCCAACATGTAGCATGACGAGACAGAGTCCCAACGGTGAGACTTGCCACCGCCGACCTCCTCGGCAGCGCGCTGGTACTTGCCGTAGGCGTCGTCGTTGTGCCTCTGATTGTCTTGTCCAGGTCCGCGCTGCTCGTGTCCAGGTCCATGCCCGGCTCCACGTCCATCTCCACGTCCATCAGCACGTCCATCACCACGTCCCTGACCACGTCCCTCTCCACGCTGCTCATCTCTCTGCTCACGCTCGCCTCTTTCTTCCCGAGCGAAGCGCTGATCGTGACCTTGGCGAGCATCCTCGTAGCTTACACCAGCTCTCTGCTCTACATCTTTCATCTTGTTCGAAGTGTTGATGCGATCGTAATTCCTGAGGTTGTAGAAGCGAATATAGTTCATTGGGTCGAAGCCAGCTTTCGCAATCTTCTCCAAGATACTGTGGCCACCTCGGTTGATACCGTTGTACTGGAACTCCATGATGGCGCGGGTACCGAGTGCATCGTCGCCCTTGAGATCTCCAGCAAAAGCAGGCACTGATGGCATTGCCACGATCATCTGCCATTGCTCTCCGTTCTTTGCCGCTCTGATAATACGGTCCACAATGGCGCCACCAATTTTGTTGTGTACAGGTGACTGTGCCGGGTCTGTCGCCGTAATGAAGAACTGGTTCTCAATGTAGACGAAGTGCTCCGATTGTAAGATCGTGTCGATGTAGGCGTTGGCGATGCTGTGCTCGATGGGCACACCATGGGACCACTCGCAGCAAGAGCGCATGATTTGGCAGTTCATGCCTCCTTGGAGACTCACTGGATGCTCTTCGCGGTCGCCTCTGTGTTGACCACCTCCGTGCCTGCCTTGCTTGAGCTTCTCCTGCTGCATTTCGAGCTTCTCGTGACCTTCCTGCATCATCCTGCGCCCTTCTTCTCTCATACCGCCGCCTTTCCCGATCCGCTCCCTACCTTCGTCCACCCTCGCGCGGCCTCTCTCATACTGGTCTGCCATCTTCTTCCTGAATCCTTCGTAGTGGCCATGGCCTTCGGGCTCAGCACCTCCAGTAGCTTGATAAGGATGACCGATGATGCCAACGCGGCTCTCGTCGAACACAATCGGACGGTAACGAGGATCGTCTCGCACGTCATACTTCTCAAAGAAGATGAAGTTCCACCGTTGAGCAAAGTGGGCCCTCAGATCCTCGACAACCGGACCTTGCAGCGAGATGGAGACATCGCTCCAACCCATGCGGGAGTTGAACTTGCGGTCCAGCTTGTTGTTCTGCCAATTCGAAACATCGGAGAAGTCCATGATCCGGGCGTTGTTGTAATCTTGGCCAGGGAACACAATCGAGTCCAAGTCGCCAGGATGGGCATCAGCGATAGGATGATCGTTGGTGTCCCACCTACCGTAGCAGAGATCGAGACCACCCATGAAAGCGATCTTACCGTCCACGGCAAACAGCTTCTCATGATGAGCCCAGTACAGCACAGTGCCATCAGCAACGCCGTAGATGCCTTTCAGAGCGTCTCCAGGTAGCGAAGCCAGCTTGGCAGCGTTCGTGCCGCTCTGCTTGATGCGCTTCCACGTATCTGATGCCATAGTCTGCTGGTCTGGTAGATGGTCTGGATGCCTGAAGACTTTGATGTTCTTCGTAGGGTCGTTGTCCTCGAGCCAGTGCTTGGTGTGGGAAGATGACAGAGTCAACGCCTGCGTGACCTCTTTGTAGATGATGATGTGGATTATGACACCTCGCTTGGCAGCGGCAAAAAGCATCTTGTCGAGGCGATACTGCTGATTCTGCGCCGGCGGCCGACGCAGGTAAAGCTCCGGAGATAGCCACCAGTCCATGATCCAAATCTCGTGCTGTGCTTGCTCGATCGCCACGGAAATGGCCCACATGTACGCCGCTCCGTCCACATGCCTAGGAGGAGAAGAGACGTTAGTATCTGTCTAGACTTGTACGATGATGTGCTTACCATTTCACGGAGTTGCCCTCACGCTGAGGAGCGAACGATTGGAATCTGTGCAAGTGGTGATGGTCATTGATGTCGTCGGAGCACACGCCGGTGTGATGAGTGTGAGCGTGAGTGGTAGCCTTCTTGCTGCCCATCGCGCCCTTGACAGAACTCTCCACGGAGCCCATCGCGCCCTTCATCTTGTCGAACATGAACGACATGTTGGCGGGTGCTGGCAGTGGTGTCTCTAGAATGAAAAGTGATGTTGTGTGTACCGAGCCTGTAGTGATCGGAAAGAGCCAATAGCTCAAGGGTCGCAGTCGCAGTAGCTACGATTGGCAGTTTGAAGTGTTGTAGTAAGTTCGCCGAGTGAATGATGTAGTCTCGGAAACAAGTGAGGTCGAGAGCTTGATCTCGTGCGCCAAGCTGCCCTGCGTTGAATTGGGAGCTGTAGAAGCACACGACGTCAGCAAGCAGCAGCAGAGCTCCACAAGTACCAGGCATCAGGCATATAAACCATCTTCCGAGAATCAACATCATGATCAAAGGCTTTTGGCATTTCATACATAACTACACCTTCCCAAGGCTGTCACGCTACGATTCGTTCGTCAAATCATGACTATGCATCATAGTACCGGCCCGCTCAATCTTCACCTCCCGGCTTCCAGACCTCAGCTTCAGGGCTGCCCTGATATCTTCCAAGGATCTGCCTTCCCAGCCTTTGTACTCCATTACACTGAACGGCCACAGCACCTTAGCGCCTCCGTCACGCATCCATGTCGCGTTGTCTGTTGGAGGTGGCTGGCTGGTAAGCGCGTCGATCTCACTGGCCAACTCCTGGCAGTATGCATCAAGTGGCAAATCGTTGACATCCAGCCCGAATGGGTTCTCGAGCTCACGTCCAATCTGTGCAATTCCGAGGATAATGTAACCCGCTAGCATTGTGCCTGGTATCGTGACCCACCCAAGGTACTTCACCAGCTGGAAGGGGAGCGTGAGGACGTATGCCCAGGTGATCTGTGAAATAGAGATGCTGTAGGCGACTGGTAGTGGCGTATTGACGACGCGCTCGGTGCCGCTAAGTACGTCGGTGAGCGAGGCAAGCATTGCCGTAGCCTGGACTTGGTGCGTGCCAATTATCATCGTTTGGTTGGTGTACAAGTTCTCGAAGTAGGAGGAGAGGTAGGTGAGGATCTCCAACGGTGTGTTGCCGAGATTGTCTTTGGCCCGCTTGATGAGTTTGCGTGGGTTGGACTCGGCGAAGGAGAGCCCGAGGTGCTGGCCAGTGGTCTTCCAGGGCGAGGCTTTGCGCTCCCGCAACGCGGCTTGATCGGCTTCGCTAGCAAGGGTTTTGACGTTGCATAGCAATGGCGCCAGGTCGGGGTATTCTGTGCTTGGCTCGAAGCGTAAACGATGTTTGAGGGCGCAGGCGAAAGCGTTGAGCAGCTGAAGGGCTGCAAGCTTCGAAAGCACGTCCGACTTGCCCAGTTCTTCCGACTCTTCGTGCCGCTCCTTCGCATGCACCCATATCAGGCGTGCAAGATTGCGAGACGTGAATAGAAGCTGCGCCCAGTACTTTCGGCCGTCCATATAGCGCTCATATGCTGTCGACGATCGGAACGACAACGACAGACCAACCACGAAACCAGTAACGGTCAGCAGAATCGACTCAATCCCGATTGGATAAACCCATTTGTCGATACACCTGAAGTGATGAGAAGAAGAATTAGCGAGTCTTGAACCTATCCGCGAGTCTCAGGGTCTCAGAGCGCTGCATGGCACTTGATGATGTCTCCGAGTACCGTTCTACCCATGACTCAGACATACCCGATCATGGTGGCCCAGGCACCAACAAAGAGAAGAGGAATGATCATCTTGGGCAACACGCTGCCTCGCAGACGCATGAAGCCCGGCCATTTCGAATGATGATATGTCATGGGCCCCTTGAAGTACTCCGCGACATCGATGTTGAGGCCACTGGAGGTCTTGTCGTTCTGCTCGAGGTGTGCTGAATTCGCTGCCGAAGAACCAGGCACACTACTGCTCGTAGCGAACGTCGACGCTCCCTTCTCTTTTTCCGCCATGTTGATGTCCTTCTGGCTAGCCTGAGCCAAGGTCACTTCGATGATGATCTCGAGAAGCGACGTTCAAAGCTGTTCTCCAGACTGCCACGCTACGCTGTAAATCAGAAACAAGGATATAAGGAGGGGGAAGTAAGCGTGGAATGTGGAATGTGGAAGGGATCGTGCTGATATAAAAAGGTCTACAGAATGCACCCGACCGTCTCACCATCGTATTTCTGGAAGACAAGGGCACCAATGGCTTACGTGCCGCGTAGGGGGAATGGTCTCATCCATAAGGCGTCCCGCAGGCGGTTGGGAGATCATGACTAGAGGCGTCTGGATGCACAGCTGAGGAGTCTATTATTAGCAAGCACATAATTTGGTGAAGCTGGTACAGGACGAAATGAAGCAGGACATGTCTTTTTACGCAGCGAGGTGTTTGGTGGCGTCTTTTGAGCTGGGCCGGCACGCTCCTTGTGGAGGAAAGAGAGATCCACATCCACGCGATTGGTGAGCTTGAGGCGCGTGTCATGTTTGAAAAAGTCGTGACACCGAAAAAGGACGCGTCAGAAGAAGATGAACAAGCTTCTGATGAGATCTTCACCCCAGGCCATGCTCTAAACCCACCCATACAGCCAGCTCACATCACCGAATACAATTTGCAGGCATTGCTAGAAGTCGGCAGTCTGCTGTGCCTGGAGCAGAGCTAAGGCTGAAGCACTTTCCTCAGAGTGGGTTTTTGACCCCAACCCTAACCCTCCAACACGAATCCACGAGTCCACCTGCTGCTCGTTCAGGCATTCACGTACCTACCTGGATTGGTAATTCACCTGCCGCCACAAGCTGTATCTGATGATGGGTTTGTGTTCTGGGTCTTTGTACATCTAGAAGCCATGCTACACTTGTAAACAACCACCCGCACACCCCATCAATCACCATTCGCCCAACATGGCCACGCCAGTAAAACCATGGACATCAACTCCAAGAAAGCGCTACCGCCTCGTCGACTGCACTCTCATAGACCCCAAAGACGGCACCACCCACTCCCACGTCACCATCGACCTCCGCGATGGCCTAATCCATCGCATGACCAAACTCTCCCAATGGCCCTCCCCAGCCGACGAAGTGCTCTCCTGGACGCAAGGCGAAGAAGTCACGATCGTGAATCTGGACGGCAAATTCGTGGTGCCGGGACTTATCGACTGTCATGTCCACTTCGCCACCCCGCCTGGGGAAGACGGGCTCAAGGACACCGTGAACCAGGATCCCAAGACGAGTTTGCTGCGGCAGCCATGGCTCGCGGGTGAGATGGTGAAGCGTGGGTTTACGAGTGTGAGGGATTGCGGTGGTGCTGGGCTGGCGCTGAAGGAGGCGTTGGCAGAGGGCCTGTATCCTGGGCCGAGGGTGTTCATCGCGGGCCACGCTATCTCGCAGACTGCAGGGCATGGAGACTTGAGGAGCGCGAAGGATTCGGAGTACGCGTGTTGTGGCGGCCACGTCAACGGGCTTGGCCGCATCGCGGATGGTGTTGACCAATGCCTGCACGCTGCTAGGGAGGAGCTGCGGCAAGGTGCTGATTTCCTGAAGATCATGGTCTCTGGGGGTGTAGTGAGCCCGACTGATCGCTTGACCAATCTGCAGTACACGCCCGAGGAGATCAGAGCTATCTCCAAAGTCGCCACGGACGCAGGCACATATGTGACAGCGCACGCGTACACGCCCGCTAGTATCCAGAACGCGATAGCGAACGGCGTGATGGGCATTGAGCACGGTAACTTGATCGACGAGGCGACAGCAAAGCTGGTGGCGGAGCGGGGAGTGTTCCTGACGCCGACGCTGGTGACATATCAGGCGATGGCTAGTAAAGAGTTTGCTGGATTTCTTCCGGCCTCGATTGCGGCGAAAAATCTCCAGGTGCTTGAGGCGGGGTTCAAGAGTGTGCAAAATGCTGACGCGGCGGGGGTGACGATGTGTTACGGGACGGATCTACTGGGTCCGCTGCAGGTTAAGCAGACTGGAGAGTTTGCGCTGCGCAAGAAGGCTGGCCTCAGTGCGCTGAAGGTGCTGCAGAGTGCGACTGTGAATGCGGCGAGGATGTTGCGGCAGGAGGATAGGCTGGGGAGGCTGAAGGAAGGATTTGCTGCCGATCTGCTGGTGCTGAATGCGAATCCGCTCGAGGACATCGAAGTGCTCGATCGACCGGAGAAGCATCTGCTAGCTGTGGTGAGGGAGGGCAGGGTGCTGCATTCGAGGTGGTCGAAGCTGCCGAGTGATTCGCAGCAGGTGAGGAATATCGAGTAATGCCGTAGCATAGCTCAAAGGTGTCATCCAGGGGCACGCAATCGAGACCGGCAATAGCTTGTCCCTCACGGACTGAACCGCGCAATAGGATCGACCATAATATCCAAGCAATCCATTCCCCAAATCTCCACATGCTGCACGTTTCCCACCGTCACCTCAGTAACCCGCACCTTCGCCACAGGCAACCCATCCGGCCCTACACTCTGATACCGGGCTCCAACCTGGAATATCCTGTTCCCGACCCCAAACCACTTCAGATGAAGCGCATCCAGCTTCCCTAGCGCTGCCTCCATGAGATTAAGATGCCCGGAACTCTGACACTGCTCCTCTACATGATCAGTCAGTAGCAAGCGCAGCGCTTTCAGCTTCGACAGAAACGGCAGCAGCAGCCACATGGCTTTCAGACTGTCTTCGGAGTGTACGCCTACAGCCAGTTGCTCGAGATTCGGACAGTAGCGGATCAGTTCGCTGAGGTCGTCCTGGTTGAGCTGCCATTGGTCCCAGAGGAGGAGATGCTTGAGATTGGCGCCGTGGAAGCGGGTGATGGCGTGGAGATATTGCTTCCCGAGCGCCGTGGAGTCAATGTCAGGCTGTGAGTCGTCTGGTGTCACTGGCGCGCCATGTTCTCCGGGAGTGTGTCCGGTTTTGCTTAGTCGTTGGCTAACGAGGTAGAGGCGCTCTAATTGCGTTTGCATGGAGGACATTAGTTTGACGTGCTGTTGGGAAGGTTCGTTGGTGCGCATGGCTTTGAACTTCGTTTTCATGTCCATGGGTATCATTTTCCAGGTATCGTCAAAGAAGACCGTAGCGCTGGAACCCTTTGCGCCGCCGAAGACGTCCAGGAAGGTGATGCTGCGACATGTTTCGTGGTCTAGCGTATCTTCGATCCCTTCGACGTTGTGGCCGTAGAAGTTTTGGACGGCGAAGTGCTTGACTTTCATTTTGTAGCCCGCGCGAAGACAGCGGCCGAAATAGTTGCCCCATGACAAGCTTGACTCCGCTTCCGCGCGCATACGGGGCGAGAAGTGTATGCGGACGTCTTCGAGCTTCTTTGAGCTGAGCATGAGGACGGAGATGTCGTCGGGGTAGCAGAGCGGGTCTATGTCCATGGCTCGGAAGACTCGGAGGTTCGTCATGGGTGGTATTATCACTGACGGTCTCGGTACCCTTGTTTGTGGGAACCTGATCGTCAGGCTCGTCAAGGTGTTGTGTGTCGATAGTCCTTGATATAGCGTTTTCAGCGGCTTGCAGTCCAGCTCCCAGTTAAACGACCGTAGCTTCGTCATCTTGTCGGTCGCCGCGCGCATCAAGATATTTAGCATCATCGTGTTATCCGGCACTCTGCCCTTCGCAAAGTCCTCTGCGCCAACCTCGTTCCATTCGCCATAGACCTGGAACTCTTGTACCACGCTCGCATGCGCTTTTGTGACCAACCCATTGAGCGCCAGCATGAACGGACTGCCCGATCCAAAGCCTTCTGGTCGTCCATTCTGGTAGCGGATCGCTGGGTACGAATGCAACGAGACTCTGGTGTACAGTTGCGGTAAGGTCATGTAGTACAGTAATCGACATGTTCGCGTAACTCTCGCGATGTCGCCCAGGTCTTCCAGGTAGCTCACTATGAGTGCGACGAGATTGAGCGGCAGCGTCGATGCCGATCCCAGGCCGTTCGAAGATGGCACGGCGACAGGCGAGGTGTAGGTCACGAATCGGGGGATATCGTTGGGTACAGTGGTCCCACCGCGCTGTGAGCTCGAGGCCTGCATCATGGTCGTCGTCTGGCACGACTGCGAAATGTTAAGATATTATGGTGAGGACATGTGGTCGTCCGAAAGTTCGTGACGTCGAGCTCGCACTCGTGATCACCAGTATATGCAGGACGGGCAGGGATGCGGATATAGTCTAACATGCTTTTCTGGAGAGTCCGCCAAGCTCGGTTCTCCGAGCACTATTAGAAATGCGCATTAAATGTCCTGTAAGGTATACCTTGGCGTCTACATGCCGTCCCTGGTATCTCATATTGATTTGGAGAACCTGGCGACCAGGTAGGAAGATTCAGAATCATGAAAGCTTTCCAAGTGCTCGTGCAGCATGTTTCGACCTATAAATGGTAGAAGCTCTATCAATCATCCAGCCGGGTATCTCAATCCAACCCACCCCGAAACTCCCTACTCCAACGCAAGATGCCTCCTACTTTCGAATCTTGATACCTTGCAAGCCTCTCACACTCGCCCACACCGTCTCGCTGACCTTGACAGGCAGCTTGCGGCCTTTCAATCGCTGGTCGATGAGCCACATACCGACAACAAATTCCTCCTTGCCCAAGCGACCAGTGCTGGTAGAGTCAACGAGATCCCAGACGTTCTCTAGTTCAAATGGAGGTAGTCGAGAACGATTCCAGATGTCGCGAACGACGATGTTGGATACCTGATCAGCGGCAGCTTCCTTGGTATTGCTCGTTTGTTGCGAATTTGGCGACTTCTTGAATGTCATCTGTTCTTCGATGGTGAACGAGCAGTGCAATCCTTTATTGGCCGCCCAAACACCTTCGTAGCGTTTTCGCTCGCGCTCAGTGACAGCATCACGCCACCGCTTGCGGTCACCCTCGTGATGCTTATTTGGGTGCTTCCGCACGAGTCGCTTCTTCTTGTGCTTGCCGTATGGATGTAAACCTTCTTCGTCATCGTCAGAGGAGCTCTCCGATTCTTCGTTGCGTAAAGTATGACGCATACCACCCTTCGTCGGACTAGGAGTCCGGGAGAATCCAAGATGTGATCTGTGCTTATGGCGTCGACTGGACGGAGGCGGTGGCTCCATCTTGCGAGGTGAGGGTGCACGAGAAGAGGCGAGGCTACCTGCCACCATCGCGTTGGCCAGCTGATCGCCTGTCATGCTAGGTGTCATTTTGCGGGCTGGGTACATCTGACGGTATTGCGCAGGGATCGACTTGGCAGATGCCGAAGAAGGCGAGAACGTCTCCGCACGCTGAAGCACGTTACCGGCCGTGGAAGTTGGTATGCGTATAGCATTGCTAGTAGACGAAGAAAGAGAGGAGTCCGCGCGTTTCAGAGACCTGCTTGATGGCCGTACATCGGACCGGATCGGCCGTTGAGCCGTAGAGGCAGACATTGGCTGAGTAGGGTCTTCAGAAGCAGATGCATATGAGCCGCTTGACGATCCCATAGGTCGGAGCGGCGGTTTTCGAGGTTCCGGGTTTGTTATAGTCCGCGGATCGGGTTGTGGCAACTTTGCGGCACGATCAAGCTCCAGTTCGAATAGCGATGTGATGCCACCTGACGACCTGACGGGCTTTGGTGAACTGATAGGCATGTCCTTGGTTTGTTTTATGATCACCGGCTCTGGCCTCTTTCCACCGGCTCCAGATATACTCGAATTCCTCTCAAAAAGATCGACAAGAGAGGTTGTTGGCGGGATCGGCGTGGAGTCTGTCGGCTTCTCTTCTTCGCGAGCCACCATATCCTGGTTGCCTGACAGTCGTCGTGGCTTCGGCCCTACTGCTGGCCTTTGTATAGGCTGAGTACGTGGCTGGCTCGCACCACTCCCCGACTTGACAGACCCCATCGTAGAAGTGCGAGCAGCAGCGAGCGATGCAGCCTGCCTTGAAGGTGATACTGAAGGACCTCTCTGCCGATCTTGAGGCACGCCAAGATGTGCCATTGGGCTCGAGCCAAGGAAAGGTACCTGTCTGCCTCTATTGCTCTTGACACTTCGTACACTCTCGCCAGTCGTATCCCTGAGCAGAGGTGAAGCTGGCGACTTGCTCAGCCTGGCATTCGGCGAAGGACTCCCAGTCCCCACGCTCGTCGCTGCTGCTAGAGCTCCGTTCGATCCGCTGTAGTTGTGGTGCGATGATTCTGCTTTCGGCGCCGACCGGCCAAAGGCATTGGTTGCTCCCAGCAAAGCGGCATGTTGCGGGCTGACGCTGCCAGTGCCAGAGGTGCTAGCGTACGAGGACGTCCGGGAGGGATTCCTCGGCGCTTGCATGGGCGCCGGTTGTGCATGTAGACAGTCGATGGACCATCATTGATGTGCAATGTGTGAGGAGAGGGCAGGTATCGTCGTCGCGGTTATTGGCTAATTCGCGAGATTGTAAGCTGATGACAGTAGATCGTGTGATGTCCAGTCGATGCCTCGTCTAACACGGATTTCTGGCAATGAGGCTCCTTGGATGATTCTCGATATCACTTCTCTTCGATTCTTGCACAAGGCATCTAATCGATCGTCGAATTGTTCCAATCATCTAAACAGACACGAATAGTGCCTGATCCATGCGTTTGCGTGGCCATCGAGTCCGACCAATCACGTGACTTTCGCGTTCCAAGCGCGTTTGCCTAGTGTTGCCTGACTGATCGACTGCTCAAGAAGTGGCGATCGACAGCTTTAAAATCCCACCAACATATGGCAATGTGAGATCTCAGCACCTGCCACTGGAGTGAACACGTAGTAGGAACGATTTCCAATATGGCGGACGACGACACCACGGAGATCGAGTTGGCAGATGTCGAGATGCAGGATAAGGACGCAATGGAGGAGGAGCATATGATGTATGGGCACGGTGAGTATCTCGAAGCGATATATGTCTTAACTTTGGCTGACATACTCCAAGGTGGCATGACCGAAGAGGAACTGAATGAGAAGTATCCCAATCGGCCACACAACCACTCAAAGACTCTACCATTCAGCGAGCTGTATTTGACCTTGTTCGACCCGCTCAAGGAGAACACGAAGAAGCCCACCGGACCAGCTATCAACCGGAAGAAGGTTGGCCCACACGGTCCGCACAAGGCACCAAACGAGATCCGCAGGTCCATCATCGAGCGATTCATCTCGCGATGGCGGAAAGAAGTTGGCAACGACATCTATCCTGCTTTCCGTCTGATCGTGCCCGAGAAGGACCGCGACCGAGCCATGTACGGTCTCAAGGAAATGACTATCGCCAAAATGCTCGTTGGTGTCATGAAGATCGACAAGAACAGCGGAGATGCTCAAAATCTTCTGCACTGGAAACTACCTGGCGTGAAGGCTTCCAGCGTTTTGGCGGGTGATTTTGCTGGACGATGTCACGAGGTCATCAGCAAGCGGCCAATGCGGACTACGCCAGGAGACCTGACCATTGCAGAGGTCAATGAACTGCTAGATCGCTTGTCGGTAGCACAGAAGGAGGAGAACCAACGCCCAATCTTCGAGCAGTTCTATAATCGGATGAATGCTGAGGAGCTTATGTGGCTCATTCGCATGATTCTGAGGCAGATGAAGGTCGGCGCTACGGAGAAGACCATATTCGACAACTGGCATCCAGACGCCGAGAACCTCTTCAACATATCGTCTAGCCTTCGACGGGTCTGCTGGGAGCTATACGACCCGCAGTTCCGGCTTGAAGGAAATAACAAAGAGATTAGCCTGATGCAGTGCTTCCAACCGCAGCTGGCTGCGTTCCAGATGCGATCGATGGAACAGATGGTCGCTCGCATGAACGCTACTGAGGACGACCCTGTGTTTTATGTTGAGGAGAAGCTCGATGGTGAGCGAATGCAGCTGCACATGATTGAAGACGACGACACTCCCGGCGGCAAACGCTTCAACTTCTGGTCGCGAAAGGCCAAGGACTACACTTACCTCTATGGTAATGGTTTCGAAGATTCCAATGCCGCACTTACTCGTCATTTGAAGGATGCCTTTGCGGACGGTGTGAGGAACATCATTCTCGATGGTGAGATGATTACTTGGGATCCGAAGGAAGACGCAATCGTTGGTTTTGGCACACTCAAAACAGCCGCCATTTCACAGCAGGAGAACCCATTCTCGACAGGCAACAGGCCACTTTACCGTGTCTTCGATATCCTCTATCTCAACGACAAGGAGTTGACACGATACACTGTACGTGCACGCCGCAACGCTCTGCGAGAGGTCGTCAACAACGTCCACCGCCGGCTGGAAGTCCACGAAGTCGAAGAGCGAGAAGAGGCATCCGAGATCGAGCCAATGCTACGCGAGGTCATCGCTACCAGAGGCGAGGGGCTCGTACTCAAGAATCCACGATCGATGTACCGGCTGAACGAGCGCAACGACGACTGGATCAAAGTCAAGCCCGAGTACATGACCGATTTCGGCGAAGCGTTGGACTGTATAGTCGTGGGTGGGTACTACGGATCTGGCCATAGAGGCGGCAGGATCAGTAGTTTCATGTGCGCGCTACGCCTCGACGAAGAAATGCGACCACCTGGCGTACAAATGCACCCACAGAAGTGCTACTCGTTCTTCAAGGTCGGCGGTGGCTTCAAAGCAGACGACTACGCTCAGATCCGGCATCTCACTGAAGGTAAATGGCACGACTGGAACCCGAAGAAGCCACCAACAGACATCATCGAGCTGGGCGGAGGGGACAGGCAGTTTGAGCGGCCGGACGTCTGGATATATCCTTCGGATTCGGTCGTTCTCGCCGTCAAAGCTGCATCGCTTGGAGGCACAGATCAGTTCAAAGTGCGTGCAACTCTTCGCTTCCCGCGATTCAAGAAGTTGAGGACGGACAAGGACTGGAAGTCCGCCCTCAGCGTCTCGGAATTGATGACGCTGCAAACTCAAATAGAAGAGCTGCAAAAGGAGAAGCAGTTCAAGGTTGACGATGAGCGACGCAAACGCAACACACGGAAGCGGAAGCGCAATATCGTGATACAAGGCCACGACGAGGATGTCAAGGCCCCATACGCTGGGCCGACTACCAAGGCCTTCGAAGGACTCAGCTTTTTCATCATGAGTGAGGCTCAAAATCCCATCAAGAAGTCAAAGGTCGAGCTCGAACAGGTCGTCAAAGCGAATGGCGGCACTATCGTGGCCTCAGAGAAAGATGAGAACACCATTCTTGTCGCTGACAGAAATCTAGTCAAGGTCGCCTCGTTAAAGAAGAAGGATCAAAGGAATATCGTACGGCCATCGTGGCTGCTCGACTGTGTGAAGCAGAGCGAACTCGACATCGGGAGGCCAAGCCTACTGCTACCTTTCGAGCCTCAACACATATTTCATACCATCACTGAAGATGCTAGCAGCGGGAAGTTCGAAGGTAACGTGGATGAGTATGGGGACAGCTATGCCAGAGATGCCACCCCAGAAGACCTACTGGAGTTGTTCTCAAACATGCCTGCGGACCTCGACGACGACCTGGATGCATCCGAGCTTGTGGGCCAGCTGAACGAGCATGGCAACGAGTTGGACGCTATGCCTGGCTTCATGTTCCACGGCATCAAGGCGTACTTCGATAGTGGAGCTCAAGACATCATGCGATTGTTCTCTTTCAGCAACGGTGAAGTTGCAGAGTCGCTCGACGACGGCGAGATCACACACGTCGTTGTGGCGAAGGAGAGTCCTCGTCTGAAGGAGATTCAAGCTGCCGTCAGTTCGAAGCGAAAGCTGCCAAGGATCGTGACGCCGGCCTGGGTATTAGATAGCTGGACGGAGAAGACGAGGCTGGATGAAGAGCGTATGTAAGCATCTCAGCGATCTTGGTCATTGCTAACAAAGTCTCAGGCTATGCTCTTGGCTGAACATAGAAGCGCCTAAACGACGAACTTCCTTGACTGACTCATCCGCACGCCAGAGCGATGGGTGGAAGGGTTCTCCGAAACAACATCAGGCACCAAGCGGCGCTCTGGAACTTCGTGGGCTCGATCCAAAGTCTGAGACACTTGCTGAGCCTTCTAAACCTCACTTTGGGGCCAAGCGAACGCTACATGTATCCTCAACGCGATCATGTACCACTTCACCCTGCAGAATAACAAGTGCACGTCAACTGCTTAGCCGGAGTATGCGGATGGCATTGCCTCCCATTACTGCTTCAGCGGCTTTCGTGTCTCCAGCGAATGCAGTCTTCACTGCCTCCGAATTGAGTGTGACACTTGGCCACTCCTTCTGCATAGCATTGTGTGGCGGAAAGAATGGATGATCGGTGCCTATCGCAGCACTCATTAGCGTTCCCTCGGCTGGGAGAAGAGGTACTTGTGTGTTTGCTCATACCGAACATCAGTCTGTCTGCGCCAGACACTTCCACGGCGGCTTTGAGCCCAGTACCAGCGTATATCACGGCGTCCAGGTAAACATTGTTCTTTAGCACGTCCCACACAGTTCGTCTATCATCGGTCTTTCCTTCTTTCTCGAGATGCGCATCATGCGCAATGCAGCTCTCGATTCTTCCGGCTAGGAACGGCAGCGTGCCACCGCTGTGAGCAATCAACACATTCAACTTGGGAAATCGATCGAAGACACCTGCGAGCAGCATTCGTGTCACGGCGATCGTGGTTTCTAAAGGGAAGCCAAGTGCCAGTGGCAAAACGTGGCCGTATTCGCTAGCCCGCGGACCGTACACGCTCGTAGGCAGGCCATAGTGTGGATGGAGGAACCGGAAAGTAGGTCAGCCGCATGCGAAGAGCCCTTGGGGGCGCAGGAACAGACTTACTACCAGCTGATCTTGTTTCTGCAGTGCTTCATAAACAGGATCCAACGCTGGATCGTCAAGACCTGGCCCTAGCCCAGAGGTTCCCATCACGATTCCGCGCATATGCTTGAGCTGTGCGACTCGCTCTATCTCCTCGACTATCTCGGCCGTTGATGCCGAAAGGGGGAGCGTGGCAAAGGCGTACAGTCTTCCGTCGTGGTCTGCACACAAATGCTCCGTATCATCGTTCACTCTCCGCGCAGTCTCTGATGCGATCTCCGAAGGCAGCCAGTCCAGCCAGGGGTTCGCTAGACTGATCATCGATATGTCGATATCGTGAGCATCCATGAAAGCCAGTTTCTGGTCGACATCGAAGTACTCTGAACCAATGGGTCGACCCCGGGAAGTCGATGCTGTGTCCTCTGCTGGTAAGATCACAAGACGATCGCCGGCTGCTGGGTCGTCTGGGAATGATCGTACGTATGGCACCTCAGTTCGCGATCGCAGTAGGTCCATGTACGCCTAACCGGATCAGTTGCAGTAGGGAATCATTGGACAAGTCGGTTTACCGGTGGGTACATGTGCGTGTGGACGTCCACCACAGGCATCTTTGGCGCCATTTTGCAGACAATCACTTCAGTTTGCTGTGCATGAGCTTGGTGTAGGAGATACTGAAGGTGTGGCTGCAGTGTCACGCCTCCTGCCCCACTTGCCTTATCTTCAACAGCATGCAGGTCCAGGCATGTAGATAAACGAAAAAGGACCACCAAATCTTCTTTCGACTTCACCTCTTGTTTCTCATTCTTAATCCACGGATTTGGGTCGCAGTATGGCTGGCGCGACTGCCAGTAACGCTGTCTTGTCAGACAATCTGACTATTCCACTTATCGACTTCTCCGCCTTCATATATGGCGATAAAGCGACGACTCTCTCTACAGCTCAAGCAATCTTGAGAGGCTTCCAAGACGCAGGTTTCATCTATCTCAAGAACCATCCTATCGACAGTTCGACTATCCAAAGGACTTTCGACCTGTCAGCCAAGTTCTTCTCCAGGCTTTTAGAAGAGAAGGATGCTTTGTCTTGGACGACACCCGAGGCAAACCGAGGCTACTCTGGCCAAGGCAGAGAGAAGACGAGCAATGCATTCGACTCAAACGACATTGCGAAGGAGCGAGAGCAGGCTGGCGATGATCTCAAGGAGTCATTCGAGATCGGGTTGGAAGGAGTTGATGGGATGCCGAACCATTGGCCGGATCAAGCTGACCGGGACGGTAAGGTGTTCAAAGAGCACATGCTTGACTTCTTCGGGCAATTGCATGAGCTGCACATGCAGATTATGCGAGCGATGGCGGTGGGACTTGGGATCGAAAGGACGTGGTTCGACAGCTACTGCGACGAAGGCGACAACACACTCCGCCTTCTGCACTATCCGGAAGTCAAGGCTGAAGTCTTCAAGCAGAACAAGAACCAAGTCAGGGCGGGAGCACATTCGGACTACGGCTCGATCACACTCGTAAGCTCTCGCATGCCATCACTCCGGCTGTGCTCCTACTGACAAGCAGACCTCAGCTCTTCCAAGACATGCGTGGTGGCCTCCAAGTCCTGTCGCCCAACGGAAACTTCATCGATGCCACACCTATCGTAGACACGATCGTGGTAAACGCCGGTGACCTCCTATCGCGTTGGTCTAACGACACGATCAAGAGTACCAAACACCGAGTCATGGAGCCTCCGACGCCAGCGGACACGCATCCGGCACGATACAGTATTGCATACTTTTGCAACCCAAACTTCGAAAGTTTGATTGATGCCATACCTTCGACGTACGATGGAGTGGAAGGGAAGAAATATGAGGCGGTGAAGAGGTAAGTGGTCCTAGAGAATTGGGCTAACTATGCTGACAGATGCATAGTGGAGAGTACATCGTGCAGCGCCTCTCTGCGACATATTGAGGGTTTCACATTCCTTCGCAACCGCAGTGCGCTCCTGACTCGAGTGATCGAACGGTACGCAGAAGATGACTAGAAGCGGTAATATCAGCCGTCGATCCAGAAGGAGCAGACTCCTGGCAACGTGCCACCACACACGTGCTTCAGCCACGACTGGTCTGGCCATCCAGGTCCCGAACGAAAGCCGGTTGCCGACCTCGGAGCACGTGCTTGTAGGCGACGTGCCGAAGGCTGGCTGCAAACATACCATCTTCTGGAGTGTGACTCGCATGATTCGCTGGGAAAACTTCTCACGAGCTTGGGACCTTCGAAGTGTCGCTAAGAAACAATCGTGGCTTGCGGGAGGTGTTGCGGGCACGAGAACGACGACATGCACGATCAAGCCCTACAGCTTTGCACAACCCCGCCGTTCCCGCACTTGGAGCCTCTTCTGTGTTCTCCTCCACGGAGAAACTCATTCAACTCATCGATCACGAGCTCATCACGACGCCTTTCTTGCGAGTCTGGCACCTCCTACTCCGTACCTTGCTGAAGCTGCAGGTGCGGGGGATCTTCGATGGCGACATCCCACGAAGCGAAGCACGGCAGCTCCAGTGCTGGCAACGAGGTGATTTTTTTTATTTAGATGCCATTCGAGTCGTAAGAGAAATGGCGAAATACTGGGGTGGTGGATCGCTCTGAGACTTTCAGAGCCACCACGTGTTTTGTCTGTGCTGGTTGCTAACCAGTTTCCGATATATATTCCATGTTGAGGCCGTTTCACAACGTTTGTTGAGCCGCGACTGTCATATGCTGATGCCGAGAAGGCATACTGATGCTGAGAAGAGTCATTGCGGTCAGCCGCGTAAATAGTACACTGCAGGGTAATTTTCATTTCTGGAACACCCGAGATCGGTCTGGCGGTCTGCCCTGGCTGAGGTACAGTATACGCATCGGGAAGGGCCTGACGAGTCGAGCAGCTGCAGTTACGTAAATTACACGTCCTTGTGGTGTCGTGCTTCGCGACGTGTTTTTGTCCTTAAGACCAGACTGCCCCTCGTGATCGTCTGTCGCGCGCAAGCATAGAGAATGTTGTCTGCTCCTCCACACTGCCACCAGCGACGAAGTTGGTTGATTCGACACGCCGTCAACTCTTGAGCGCCTCTGCCTGCAGCTGCACCCCGCAAAACCGCATCCCGGTTGCCAGAAAAACAAAGCCTCTGACGCGGTTTCCTCGGAATTTTTGTCGATATGCCGGGCAAGCTCTTTGGCGTCGACTTGGGCTTGTCTTCGCCCCTCGGCGATCGACCGCGTTCTGGCAATAGTAGCACAGTCAATTCTCCTGCGGGCTCGAGAAGAGGCAGTCTGAACGCAATGGAGCACCTCAAGCGACCCAACATACTGGGCCTGAAGAAAGTGGGCGGCAGCGACAAGAAGGACAAGGATCGCTCGACGTCGAAGGATGGCAAAAATTCAACACCACCACGATCGCCAGCAATGCAGCAGAAGCCGGTCAAGTTGGGGATGTATATGGAAAGCCCTCCAACCTTGTTTATTGGTGCGCCGCAACAGTCGACCGGCGTACTGCTTTCTGGACGGCTACAGGTGACCCCGAATATCACAGAGGCGACCCTGAGCAGCGTGACGATGTACCTCGAGTGTACCACGACTACGAAACGACCAGTTTCAGATCGGTGCCGAGAGTGCCAGACGCAGGTCAACGATTTGTACGAGTGGCACTTCTTCACCCAGCCGAAGTCCTTCAAGGCGGAACAAGGCATGCAAGAATTACCGTTCTCGCACCTGATCCCCGGACATCTCCCTGCGAGCACCTACGGCCAGGTCGGCAGCATCGACTACTCGCTACACGTGAAGGCGAAGTCTGTCGACGGCCAGGAAGTCGAGTTCCGCCGCGAGCTCAAATTCCAGCGCGCATTGCTGCCCGGCAACGACAAGAGCAGCGTTCGCATATTCCCTCCTACAACCCTCACCCTCCACGTCACGCTACCCAGCGTCGTTCACCCCATTGGCGAAATCCCAGTTCAGTGCAGGATGACTGGAATTACAACTCAGAAGAACGACACCCAAGTCCGCTGGCGTCTGCGCAAACTCCTCTGGCGCATCGAAGAGAGCGAAATCATGGTGTCTGCTGCTTGCGCTAAGCATGCCCACAAGGTTGGCGGCGAGGGCAAAGGCATCTCGCACGAGAACTCGCGCGAGGTCGGCATGGACGACTTGAGGCAGGGCTGGAAGACAGACTTTACCAACGAAGGTGTCATCGAAGGAGAGTTCAACGTGGCCATCGACGCCTCCTCGAAACCTCAGTGCGACATTGCTGCCGCAAGCGGACTCAAGATCTCTCACAACCTCATTCTCGAGCTGGTCATCGCGGAAGAGTGGGTCAACAACAAGAAACCTGGCAACGTGACCCCAACGGGTGCCGCGAGAGTGCTGCGCACGCAGTTCAACCTCAACGTGACTGAGCGTGCGGGCATGGGCTTGAGCTGGGATGATGAGCAGCCACCGATGTACGAGAATGTGCCAGACTCACCGCCGCACTATCAAGGCCAGCATTCAGCTGTGCCTGACTCACCTCCGCACTACCAGACCGAGCACACGACGGTGAGCGACTACGTGGGCGACGACTTGCTTGAAGATGTGGAGCAGCTGGACCTCAATCCACGATCGACGACGGACGATTCGACGACATGATTTCTATCTTTCTCGGTGTTTTGCATTTGTTTCGACAACCCTATGATACCCCGTTGATGCATACGCTACGATGTGCGTTTGGTATTGCATGGTGGAGAAGTTCTGGTTTGGTGCGGTGGGAATTGATTGTTTATGGGATCATGATTATCAGCGAGGTGTACGGCGAGCATACAAAAGAAAACAGGATCACAAGGCGGAACAGCATGACTGAGTAATGGTTTGTCAATGGTGGAATGTAGCCAAGTTCAACACAGATACTGAAGATATCGATCAAGAACGATTTCATCCGAACACTGCTCCCACATCGTGCGACACGAAGCATCTTCAAATCGCAACGTCGTATTGGTCAAAACGATGGGTGAAAGGGCTCTCCGAGGCAGCATCTCGCATCATGCGGCGCTCTAGATATTTCCAAGCTCGACCGTAAGTTCGAGACATCTGCTGGCCCTTCTGCCGCTGACCCCCTCGCTTCGGCAACGACATCGAATGCTGCCGATCTGTGAAGATCTCCCATCCAGTGGCGTTCGATCACCTATTAGCACGGACAGGCTTTGTGGGAGCGTATCAAACTGTCGAAATCATCCCACGTCATATACCGCTGGCCTCGTAACCATGCGCCCTCCTGCAGATAGCAGTACCTGTTCCAGCGCTGGGCCAAAGCACAACGTCGGCTACAACAGCGGTACTTGTCGAGCCTTCGTTGGGAGAAGCACCCGCGGAAGTGGCGGCGGCAGCGCTCTGTGCGGCTCGCGGAGTGGTCGCAGTGCGTGTAGTAAATTGTTTCGCGAACATACATAGTGGTTCGGTCGTGAGTTGAAGTTGGGGAGCTGGGTATGGTTTTGGTCTGTGAGATGATGCTGAGGAACCAGCCTCCTTATAGCCGTCCGGGTTCTTCACGAGACGAGGTGGCCGATACGTTTGCTGGATCAATCGCACAATGGCTGGAATCTCGCCGAAAGATCAGATACCCTCTGGAACAACCATCAAAGGCCCGCCTTTCGATAAGCACGAGGAATCCAACGAAATTGTACAGTGACATGGCTACGGCGAGTGGGCTAAATGAGCTCCTGTCTGGCTGTGGTTGTCAGCGCAACGTCTGTACCGAAGCAATGTTTGCTCTCCTTTCACACGGTACGTTTTCGAGTCTGTGGAACCTATCTCGTTGCGCTGTCCGCCTATTTGGCACCTTCGGTGAGAGCAGGATCATGGAGAAAGTCTATATACCGCTCTTAGTGCCAATGCACGTATCAGCACTCCGTAAAAGACCCCCAATAGATGGGCCCACTCAACTTGGCGCTCAGGTATCGTTGTCATATCGCTGATGTCCTTGCCAGGCTTGGGGGTTATCATCCTGTGCATAATGCCCTTCCCAGCCCTTGGACTCACACCCTCTCCGATGTGCCTCGCAGTCCGGAACCTTCGTGATCACTAGTATACCCACGGCGTTGGGGATCTGGCGGTAGAGATCGAGTAGAATCCAGAGATTGAGATCGCTTCTGACCGGCTGACGAAGTAGCTGAGGAATCCACAGCTAATGGCCGGCCCTTAGCATCCTTGCCATCGTAGAACGAAGTGCGCCTTCTCCCTAAACCTGATGTGCTGATTTGAGGAGCCTTCTTGACCTTCTTGTCTTCTTTACCCTGCCTCCAGCCCCCCCGCACGGCTGGCTTTCCCTCCAAGTCGAATTTGCACATGTTGTGGATGTCTAGAGCAGGGGCCAACTCTTTCTCTAGTCGTACCTTCCAGCCAAGTTGTGGATTCTCCTCCTGCACGTTTTTAAGAAGGGCCTTGAACCTTTTCTTCACAAGTTCACGGCAGCAGAAGCTCGAGCAGCATTGGTCTCCCAGAGGCTCATACAGGTTCGTTTTCTTGGGGCAGAACCAGGGGTTGCCAGCACGCGTTGGACAGCGATCGGCGGCACGACCAATATCACAGCCGCATTTGTTGTAATGGATCCAGTAGAGTACGCACATTGCGTTTGTGGGTTTCGTAAACGGTTGAGTAGATGTTGTGCGATATGCTTTGTGTAGTTGGTTTCGGAGGTAGAGGGTTTGCTGATTGAGGAGAGTGATACACCTGTCAAGCAGCATATATACCTGTATGGTCTGCTATGAGTGCTCGACGACTCTTAGTATGCACTACTGAGTTTTCTTAGCATCGACCAGTGAGCCTGCAGCAAACAACACCTTGCCGGAGTCATGTTGTAGTCAACAGTAGTGCTCATATTTGAGCAAACTTGGCAGGTGCATACCTCTGAGCCCCTGACACGGCTGGGTGCAGTAGAAGGGCCCGCAAGTGTCTCGAGCCGGTCGTCGAGCCTCAAGTGCTATCAGAGCGCCGCATGGTGCTTGATTGTATCTCGGGGAACGCTTCCAGGGACTGGCTCCCACACTTGTCGGTAGCAGGACCAGCAGGTGGTTCGGATTGTCATCGAGCCTGGAGATGTATCGAACCAGCTGGCCCAGCCTTCTCCAAACCATGATCGCATGGCCTATGGAGATATCAGTAACTGTGGTGGCGTCAGTAGTATCCAACTTTCGGAGAAGCGACCCATGAACTCATACGGCAGATTCCAATCTCTGAGAGCTACTGTCCTACGGCCTGGCCGATCCGCCTCATCTCCAGCGTACGACCGCATAAATCATATCAAGATCAGTAACTGTAGTGGCTTCAGCAGTATCCAGCTCTAGGAGATGCGGCGGGTCAGCTAATACCACAGATCCCAGCCTATGAAAGCCACCATCTTACGACCTAGCCGATCCGCCACCTCTCCACCGCACAGCCGCATGCTTTCTTCAAAGATCAGTAAGTGTAGGGGCATTAGCATTCTTCAGCTCGCCGAGATGCCACGTATTGGCCGACACCAAAGATATCGATCTTTTGGAGCCGGTGTTTTTCGACCCAGCCGATACCTCTCCTCTCTTGCGTATATCCGCACGACTCCTTCAAAGATCAGCAACTGTAGTAGCGTCATCATTTTCTAGCACTCGGAGATCCGGCGCATGAGCCGACAGCAAAGCTATCGATCTCCCGATCCTAGTAGGTTTCGACCTAGCCGGCCCGGACGCTCTCCAACACACGATCGCAGGGGTCCTATGAACATCAGTGACTGTAGTGGCATCGTCCCTAATTTATTTTCGGAGATGCGGCGCTCTGGCTCATACGGTGCTCGATACTGACTCGCATCAGTGGTATATCTGGCATTGAGGGATGGGGTACAAGCGAACGAAAAGATCGAATTTTGTCCGCGAAACCTGTTTCTACACCACAGAGAGCGTTCTCCCCTCCTTCGAGCTCTGTATCGCCAATTCGATGATCCTTAGCACATCCCGCGCGTCCCCCGGAGTCGTAGGCACTTCTCCTTCGCCCCTCAAAGCCTTTGCGAAAACGCGGTAGTACTTCACGTACGTTGCAGGCGCGGCGGTGCGATGCGTGGCACGACTCGGCTTCCCGTCCTCGATGACAGTCAAGGTACCTGTGCCGGAGATTAGTATGCATGACCAAACGTCATAGTAGGACTTCGGTGCATACCATGATGGCTTTCTGGCTCTTCGCCAAACCCTTCCTCTCCTGGTCGTAATCCATCTTTCAGTTGGTCCTCTTGGACGTCGAGGTGGAACTTCTTGAAGCCCCCTTTCGTGCCCTTGACCCAGAACCTCAACTGCTCGACCTCCGGACTCACAACTCCAGCCTTCACTGTAGCAATCATACGCCGGTCATCGTAATGCAACAGCACAGTACAAGCATCGTGGGAACCACTTTTGACGCCGTGCCGTTGCAGATACACGAATCCAGTGACCCGCTGCGGCATGCCAAACAGATGGTATACCTGATCAATGAGGTGGGTGCCGAGCTCGTAGATAGCGCCATGCCCTGGCTCGTCGACCACTTTCCAGGAATCAGCCGGGGCATCAGGACGGTGGCGGTCAAAGTGCGTTTCGAACTCTGCTATGTCACCCAGGCGATCAGAAGAGACAAGCTCGCGTAGTGTGAGGAAGTCGGCATCCCAGCGGCGATTCTGGTAGACCGACAACAGTTTCCCGCTCTGGTGCTGGATCTGACAGAGTTTATCGGCCTCTGCAGCGGTAGGGACGAATGGCTTCTCCACCAGAACGTGCTTGCCAGAATTGAGAGCATCCGAGCACATCTGGAAGTGCGTTGACGGTATGCTAGTAATGACTACGAGGTCGACGTCCGGGTCGGAGTAGACTTCTTCGACGGATCGCCAGGCTTTAGTTCCAGGGTGGTCTTTCTGGGCATCATCATCGGGTTTGGGCGACCGCTGGACAATGCCATAGAGCTTGAAATCGTCCGGAAGAGCGAGGATCAGTGGGATATGGAAGACTTTCGCTGAGAGGCCGTAGCCGATCACGGCTACGTTGATGGGAGCCATGTTGGTCGCAGAGCAGATGCCTTGTTCTTGGCCAGACGTCCGAGATATAGATGAAGCTTTGTCGGAGAAAATGGAAACAGTGGTCGGCACCGAGCACTTGACAGGTGCAGGATGCGGGGCGAGTTTCCTGTTCCTGACGAGCCGAACGGGCGTCGGTGTTTGCTTCAGGCAAAGTCGGGCCGTGATGAGCTATCCGACCAGCGTGTTACGCCGTGTGCGGTCGCTTCTTGGATCTTTGACGCCAATGATGGCTTCGAGCGCCTGTAGAAGCGTCCATTAGCTTGCAAGGTCTCATCAAAATCTCGACGTCAGGCTAACGCCATTGAGCCAGAATGTCCGTGATGGCCATATGAGAGGCCATCGCTAGAGAGATCGCAGATGAGGAGACGGACGTACCTGTTCCAAAGCCTTTAGATCGTATCTTCCTCCCCTGCCTCCCTCATCCCTCGGCCCATACAGCCGCATACTCTCGATTCCCACCCTCCCCAATGCCATCTTGTCGACCTTTGGGCAACCAGGACTGTCTAGATAGACGACTGTAGTCACATACCTTACCCACTCATCCTGCAGTGGGTTTGGTAGACCTCGAGACTCCGCACATGCATTCGCGATCGCGGCCACAAAGTCTGTGGCAGTGTATGGGTTTGTCGATGGCCCTGTCTCACGGTCGATCGTGCCGTTGAGGATGAGAATCTTAGAGCGTATCAGCGGTGAGGCAACGGCTTCGCCGACACCCCGTAGTATCAAAGATGGGACAATTGAGGTGAACAGCGAGCCAATGGAGTAAATGATACTCCCGCAGCTGTTGATCGCGTCGAGCACACGAGGATTGGCGGGGAGCGTGATCTCTTGGCCATAGGGATTGATGTACCAAAGCCGTTCGATTCGAGCGGACAGGTCTTCTTCATCGGCTTTGGAGAAATTGATGGCGGGTTTGCGGAGGATGGGAAGAGTTCCTGGTAGGTTTGCGTCTTCGACTTTGTCTTGTTCTTCTGTCTCTGACTTCAACAGACGTGCTGGAGATACGGTCTGCTGTTGCTGTGTTGGAACAGCTGCGGTAGGCACACTGGGGTGACTGATATTGTTCTGGCCAGTGATGACCGTCCCATCAGCAAGGCCAGCGGCGATGTGGTGTGCGAAATTAGTGTTGAGCACAGGAAGGACTGCTATGCTGTCGGGTACGCCACAGATTGAGCTGAGGAGGTAGATAGCTGCTTCGAAGCTTCCTGTAAAGAGCCTTGCACCTGTGAGGAACAGGTTGCCAATGCTTGCGCCGGAGAAGTCGAAACGGCTAGTCGGGCGTAGTCGTTTGACCATCTCGAGGTTGATGGCGTTGAGAAAGCTGCGGATGAGCTCGCGCTTCGGGCTTGAGATACCAGTCCAGAGGTAATGGTTGGCTTCCACAATGTCGAGCCACTCTGTTCGCGCTGGGTGGTATGTCTTCGGCAAGCGGTGGTTGAAGAATGTCCTGATCGCCACAAGCTCTGAACTCGTCTCGGGAATCAGACGAACGAGGCGTGAGCGGATGTCGCCGATGCCTATAACAGCAAGTAAGCACGTGTCCTCGTAGAGTTGGATGAGTGCGTATCTTGAAGGCCGTCGTACCAGGACCACCAAACACGCGTATCAATTCGCTACTGCTGCCGCCGTTGTCTGAGATCGGCACGACGTAGCTCAAAGTCGTATTGTTCGCCTCGCGGAGCTGGGAGAAGATCTCGACAAGGTTGTTGGCCGCGCTTCCACCGGAGAACACGACAATGCCACTTCTGGGTACCGTACTGCTTGAAAACGGTGTGCGAGGCTTATTAGAATCGTTGTTGCCATTGGTTCCCGTAGACATCGTTAGGTCGAGCGCGTCTTGCCAGCCGTTACCGGACGCGAAGTCTTGGGCGAAAGAATTCATGATGTTTGCGCTGAGCATGTGAGTGGTGTGTCATACCTCACTGGTCGAGGTGACTGCTTATAGGTTTGTGGTTGCAAAGTGAACACATATCGCAGAGTGGAAGGTGGTGGAGCGGGAAAGCCAGAATAGGATTGCCGCTTTCGCGAACGTCTTGATGAGGGCACAGCTGCACGAGAATGCTCCTGGTCACATTATTTCTGCCAGCCGCTGGTAGAGGTGATACGCAGTGTTCTCCAATGCAATAGCAGAGCGACCAAGGAGATATCAAGTAGTGTAGTGGCCACGGAAGAATCGCGTTTGGCGAGAATCTCGCAACTGCCACTTCTTGCCTTACGTCCCATATATGTACATGTGCCAATATGGCATGTAGCCTTCATAAAGCCGCGTTAACAGTCGAGCTGAGACCATGTCGACATCCTCCCGATGGTCTTCAACACACACTCATGCCCCGATGCAACTCGCCCTCCGTCGTCATGGTCTTGGCACGGCTTCGCCCTCCTCCACCCTCAGTCCGTCTACCCAGCTCTACTCGCCAGCAGCCGCAGTCCTCTCAACCATCCGATCCCCCTGCACCTCGATCCCAGTATTAACCCTGATCTGCGGGCTAGCCATCAACCCCTCCGTGTTCTTCTGGAACCCGGTCCCCGCCTGCAACGAGCCCTCACCCTCCCTCTCAGCCCGCCTTCTTCGCTTCTCAAGTAACCTGTCCCTTGTCTCGCGCAGGTAGCGCATCTGATTGTGCTCGACACCCTGCAGCCAGTAGCCGAAACCCGCGCCGAGGCTACCGTAGATACCATATGCCCACCATTGCTGGTGGAAGGGACGCATTTCGATCCCGAGTTGCCAGAAGCGGACGGCGAGGCCTGTAATCGACATGTTAGGGGGTGTATCTAGACGGGAAGAGGGGAGGGAGTGGTATACCGAAGCCGGACCAGAAGAGGACTTTGTTGACCATTGTGATGGGTTTAGCGGGAGGATTGTGGCATCAATGGGTGACTGCTGCTCTCACTACCGGTCTAGAAGGTGAAGTGACCTTTGAGTGTTGTATTCACAAGTGATCGGTCGTCACACAAGCTGTTGCTCACAGTGATCGTGATCGTGATCGTGATCGTCCTTGCGAGCTCCTCTTCGGAAGCATGCAGCGCTAGTCCGCTTCAAGTGAATTTCTCCGCGTCCCTTCCTTGACTTAAACCACTTTCACAATCTCATATCTTAGTTTTCACCAACTCACGCGCACCTACGCGCCGTGGCAAACAATGGCCTCCATAGACGTCGCGATGAGTGGCACCGACGACTACGATATCCCTCCCCGCAAGAAGCCGAAGACTGGCGAACTACCACTCTCTTCCGCGCAACGCGCCTCTATCGACACACTCCTTCACACCTTCAAGAAGCGCGGCGAGTTCGACAGCGTCCGCAAGAAGGCCTTCCAACAATATAACGAAAGCGCGTCACGTGGCATGTTCGAAGCCTCACTGCGCAACTTCACCACCAACGAGATTGAGCGGGAGCCCGTGAAGTATTTGAAGCCGGATCGCAGAATCGCAGCGCCGTTGCTGGAAGGTGCGGCGGCGCGAGGGGAAGTCTATGCGAAGGTAGAGCGGGATGTGGACGCCTATATCGAGGAGTACTTGGCTGGGGCGGAGAATGCATTGAGGGAGCTGCGAAGGCAGGAGATTGGTGATGAGACTCTGGAGCTGGAGACCGAGCGTGGCAGTAAGAGTGAAGAGACTTATGCTGCGGAAGCGGATCAGCGGCGAAAGGCCCGCGCGAAGAAGTTTGCGGACGATGAGAAGGGAAGGAAGAGGAAGGAGGCGTCAGAGAAGAAGAAGAAAGAGCTCGAAGGGCTGATGAAGAAGCAGGAGGAGCTGAAAGCTGAGACCGAGAAATTGCAGAGAGAGCAGAAGAGACGTGCTGAACGTGATGCGTGGAAGAATGCTGAGAAGGAGAAAGAGAGAGAGCGCATCCGCAAGTTCAATGAGGAGCGAGACCGTCTGCAGAAAGAATTGGCGGAGAAGGAGGCGGCTAAGGAGTCAGACCGGCTTAAGAGACAACGCGAAAGAGACGAACGGGAGGCCAAGCGCCTTGAGGAAGAGGCGCTCGACCTACTGTTGCGGGAAGGCAAGCAGATGGCTGAGAAGAGCAGACGCCCGGAACTCGAGAGAAGCGAGAGCATGGAGCCACCTCCAAGACTCATGCAACGTACCTCCGCGCCACGTGACAAGCTCAGCAGGGTTGAGATGAGGAGCCAAGGACTGATGCCGACATCGTTGACCCTTAGGAAGGGCGACAGGCCTGCGCCTTCAGCAGCGAGCCCTACTGCTCCTACGCCGGCTCCGGGCTCTGGAAGGGATGATACGAGACCCCGAAGTCGGACCCGCAGAGACCTATCGCCAGATCGTGATGATCGACGCTCTTCATTCCGCGATCGAGATAGGCCGCAGAGAACTGGCTTGTATCGCGACATTAGTGCTGAGCGCGAAGCATGGAAGGCTCGGCAGCGACCAGAACGAGGCGAGCGAGGCGGTGGCGGTGGCGAAGAAGGTGAAGTGGTTGAAGCACGCCCTTCTACACGCCCGAGGAGCAGATCTCGCGACTCCTTCAGACGCAGACGTGATTCGCGCTCGCCTCCGAGACGTCGTGATAGGGATCGGACTCGTTCGCGTTCGCCAGCACGCAGATATCGCTCGCCAATCAGGAGAGGAGGAGGGAGGAGTCGCAGTCCACCGGGTATCGACCGATACGTACCTGGCGGTGCCGGTGGAGCAGGCGCAGGCGCTGGAGCGCGGCGAGGTAGCAAAGATGAAAGCGATGTTCGCCCGCGTGAGCGTGACCGTGACCGCGATCGAGATCGAGATGTCAGAGATCGCGACGGCAGGGATAGGGAAGGGCGAGACCGCGATGGGCGAGACCGTGAAGGAAGAGATCGAGACGGTCGGGACCGTGAGGGGAGGGACAGAGAAGGCAGGGATCGCGAAGGAAGAGATCGTGGAGGCAGAGACCGCGACAGAGACCGTGATCGAGATAGGGAGCCGGACACCAGACGCAGAGCCCGCGACGACGACCGTTCGAAGCCGGCGGAGATCGATAGGTACATTCCCGGCTCAGGCGCTCGGACTGATGATGGCGACAAGTCTGTCCGGCGTAGAGAGCGGAGTAGGAGCCGTGATCGGGATAGGAACCGAGGTGATCGAGATCGGCGAGATCGCAGTCGTGATAGGGACGTGGGCAGGGACGGTGGCAGAGATAAGGATAGGCGTGAGAGGAGTCGAGATCGCCCGCGGGATCAGGCGAGGGAGAAGGAGAAGGATAGACCGAGTGAGGAGAAGCCTAAGCCCAACAACGTCGCTGCGGAGATGGAGGTGGAGAAAGAAGAGCTCAAGGACGTCGAAGTGGATGTGGCCATGGAAGAAGTGCAAGCTGGCGAGGGCGCGACAGCTTAATGAGGGAGGATGCGTGTCGGAAGCAAACAAGTAGTCAGTATTGATCTTCTTATTGACTACGATTTGACTCAAATACGATGTTCGGCCTGGATTCAATCGAACTGAATCTCGAGGTCGTCCCAATCTTTCGAAACCAGAGCTGAGGAACGATTTGCAACGGCGAGCGCCCGGGCTCTGTCAGTGCAGCTCGTCTGCGACTGAGAGTGATGGTTCGACTTCTCTAGCTTCTCCCACTGGTATACGAGCGAAGTGGTCAAGAAGGAGGCGATCATGATGCTGGAGCTTGTGGATAGTAAGCTAAAAACTTCTCTTCCCCATTTCTCTTTCCATTTTCGACCCATTTCATTGGCCTGTGGATCTGTCTATTGGGCCTCTAGCGCTACTGCTTTGAAACTATGTAGGCAGTTAGTTGGAAATCTGTCGGCAAGTTTGCCATTGCGACAATCCTGCCATTCGGCCTTCTCCAAGATCATGCTGATGGCGCTGCCACTACAGCCACTGATGTACCACCAGACACCAACTCCAACACTCGGAGAGGACGCCTCGTGTCCGTGGCCTGAACCCACCATTCTCCAAACGCGGACTTTTGATGGTGGAACTCCAGTCGTTGAAGAAACCCGTTTCTCGACTGGTTTCGCGTTCGAGAACAATGCACACGCCGCCGTGGACGAGTCATTGGCAAGGACATTCGCGAATGCGGCATTCAAGTCTCCATGTCTTTACTCGTGTTCTTACACTATACACCTATGATACACACCCGCTACAGCGCAGGCACCCCCTCGCGACACACGGGACACTGCAGCCGATACTTCATCCACCCCTCCAAGCACGCCGAGTGGAAGATGTGTCGGCACGGCGTCACCATGTACTGCCGTCTTGCCAACAGACCCGCCGGGCCGCTGAGGCTGGAGGCCGCAGTGGCTCCGTAAGGTGCACCACCAGGACCAGCGTCGCGAGCTCCGCCGGGTCCGCTCGCTGCGCTCGCGGACTCGACGACAGGCACCTCAAGCGTCTGCATACAAATCGCACAATCAAACACCCGCTTCCCACTCCCCACCCTCCCCGCATCGTCCGCTTTAGCCTTCGTGCTGGCGATACTGCCTCTCCTCTTCCCATCAATGCTCGCGCGGCCGGTGACGGGTGACTCAGGAGCAGTGTCGTCAGGAGCGGAGGCACCGATAGGCATCGTCCCCCCCTCCTCATCCTCCCTAAGCACCGGATGATAATCCCACGCCTCAGGCGGCTTCCACCCCGCCGGAGCCCACGCTACAAACCACCGCGGCCCGATAAGCTCTTGACTCGCCAACACCACTATCTGCATCCAAACCCAGCACCCCAGCACCGCTAGACTCACGTAATCCCGCTCCGCAAACAGCACATTCCCCCCATAACCAAAAAAATACCCAAACGGCACCATCCGCAACAAACTCTGCCCTACCACAAACTCCCACTTCAACGCCTTCCGACAATTCCTCACCACGTTCCTGGCGATCTGCGGGAGCCAGAAACTTAGGTAGAAGAAGCCGAGGCCGGTGAAGTAGATTTTCCGGGGTAGGGGGGGCCAGGAGGCGGCGTTGAGGGAGATGAAGAGGGAGGCGAGGAGGAGGAGGTAGAAGCGTG